>Ga0315294_10000431_pt1 | contig 44706 bp, 34 predicted proteins | sample YL17G13_40_MG_FD_203626 | JGI IMG/M metagenome (GOLD analysis project Ga0315294, IMG submission 203626) | Sediment microbial communities from Yellowstone Lake, YNP, Wyoming, USA - YL17G13_40 | ecosystem: Environmental > Aquatic > Freshwater > Lake > Sediment | place: USA: Wyoming | collected... | reverse complement strand
GTGGCGGTGTCGGGCCGGGAACGGGAAGTACCGTTACCTCTACCGGCGCCAGTTGCGGGTGAACAAAAACGGAGAACGGAAGTACCGGGACATTCGGAAGACGCTGGTAGGCAGCCTGCAGGGTGCGCTGGCCGAGGCGAGGCGCCTGGACGAGCAACTCGACGCGTACGGTCGCGGCGAGAAGCCGCCGGGCGTAGTCAGCCTGGGCGTGTTCCACGATTGGTACGTCGGCCACCTGAGGGACGAGCGAAGGCTGCTCGGGTGGTACACGATCATCGGGCACACGCGGGCGTTCGCAGGCCATGCCGGCCTTGAGACGAGGCTGGACAGGATAACCCGGGCGGACATTGAGGACTTCCTCTCAGCCAGAAGGCGGCGCGCCGGGCCCTGTACCGTGGACGGCTACCTGCGGTCAGTACGCAGGCTGTTCAACGTGGCCATCCAGCGGGGATACCTGGAGCGCAACCCGACGGCGGGGATACGCACGGAGAAGCCGCGGCGAACCGAGCCGCGGCTGCCGGGCATGGAGGAACTCGGGAGGCTGCTCGATTACCTGAAGACCAGGCGTCCGAGGATGTACCCGATCGTGGCCGCGCTCATTTACACCGGCGCCAGGCTGGGCGAGGTGCTATCCCTGGATTGGTCCAGGGTGGACTTCACTTCAAGCAGGCTAACGTTGGCCAGGCGCAAGGTGAACGATGAGTTGCAGTTGATCATGGCCAAACCGCTGGGGGAGGTGCTGTATGCGCTGTGGATGGACGCCGGGATGCCGAAGGAAGGATGGGTATTCCTCGGGAAGACCGGCGGCCCGCTCAACAGGCACTGCACGTACCTTTCCTTCAAGAAGGCGGCCAAGGTCCTCGGCATGCCATGGATGACGCTCAAGACGTTCCGCAAGCTGGCGGCGACGTGGGTTGTGCAGAGCACCCACGACGTGCGCGCGGCGCAGATGCTCCTGGGGCACACGAACCTCCGGACGACCGAGGGCTACCTCGGAGCCGGGGCGGAAGCCCGGGAGCTGGCGGTGAGGGCGATCGAGAAGCGCATGTCGGGGTCATGACCGGTGTTTGCAGGTGCGGGTTGGCAGAAAAGTTGGCATAAAAGTTGGCATGTCGGGTCGGTGAAATGGTTGGGTATCATGCCAACTTTTGTCTGACAGTTGAGAAAAACGGCCTCGTTACGACGTGATTCGCGACCAAGAAGACCTGGGCCAGCTCGGGATCGAACCGAGGACACCCAACTTAAAAGGCTGGTGCTCTACCAACTGAGCTACTGGCCCGGCACAACCAGTTTACCGCAAGCGGCTCCCCCTATCCCTGACGAGTCAGCTTTGCGCTTCGGGGTCGTCGGGTTGGTGGATCCGCACCCTTCCCGGCTCGACGATCCAGAGGGCATTCGCCAACGGGTTCAGCTTCAGCGCGCCGAGAAACGTGGCGAGTCCCGTCTGGACGGAGGCCGGCGGTTGTCCCGGCGGCAATTCGATGACGACGATATCAGGACGCTTCGGTGGGTACCGGAACTATCCTCTCGCGGGACACTTCGGCGCCGTACGCGATCGCCGCCAGGAGGTCCTCGTGGGTGAGCTGGGGATACGACTCCAGGAGTTCCGCCTCCTTCACGCCATGGGCGAGCTTGTCGAGGACGAGGGACACCCAGATGCGGGTCCCCTTGATGCACGGCTTGCCGAAGCAGACCTTCGGGTTGACGCTGATCCGATCAAGCTGGGCGTTCATGTCTCCATCCTAGCACCCGTCTCTCTGCCCCGGCGTTCAGCGCCGGAAGACAGGCGCTCTACCAACTGAGCTGCTGGCCCGTTAACAAGGCTATCGCAACTGTCATTCCTGCCGCGCCTGCCGGGGGAGGTGGGGTGAAAGCCGGAAGAGATGCGGCCCCTGCTCCCCGTGAGTGGGGCAGGGTACAATGAACTTGGGACGATAAGAGGCCGGTCGTCGTCGTGACGGTGTACTTCGACCGGACGATGAGGAACAAACTATGAAACTCAAGGTCGACCAGGAAACGGACGCGCTCTACCTCCGGCTGGATGACTCGAAGATCGTCGAGTCCGAAGAGGTCCAGCCCGGCGTGGTGCTGGACTTTTCCGAGGCGGGGCAGGTGGTCGGGATCGAGATCCTGCGCCTCTCGAAGCGTGTACCGAAGCTGAACCTCCGCGACTTCCAGTATCAGACGGCTTGAAGCCGGGCGAGGCGGGCTCCATCCTCATGGAAAGGATGCGAAGGCCCGGGCGCTCTTCCTCCGCGGGTTCCGCAATCTACCCCTCGCGAGCCAGCGGCGCATCATGAGGACGGTCAGGGGATTGTCGCAGGTCCTGCTGGGAAGTATCACCGCTCACCGACTCTGATCCCTCCCGGCATGTGCCAAAATACGGGCTGATGGGACTCAAGGCCGGGCGCAACGATCCCTGCCCGTGCGGCAGCGGCAGAAAATACAAGCGATGCTGTCTCCCCAAGGACACGGTGGCGGAGGGGGATGCGGTCAACCGGCGGAGGGCAACGGACGATCTGCGCGTGTCGCTCAGGCGGGCCGAGGGCGAGATCATCGAGAACCTCGTGGCCTTCGCCGAGAAGCGGTTCGGGACCACGGCGTTAGACCAAGCCTGGAGCGACTTCCTGGGAAAGGAGAACCTGAAGGCGGACCCCAACCACGCCGAGTTCGGGCAATTGTTCCTTCCATACTTCGCGACCCAGTGGCGACCCCGCTCCGGCTGGTGGCCCCGGGCGCTCTCCAGGACCATCGCCGACGCCTACGTGAAGGAGACAGGAACCGGGCTTCCCGAAACCGCCCGCCGGTTCCTGGAGACCATGTGCCTTGCCCCGATCAGCTTTCACCAGGTGCGGGCGGTGGAAGCCGGTTCATCCATGGTGCTCCGGGACGTACTGCTGGAGGATGAGCGTACGGTCCTCGAGCAGTCGGCGTCACGGACCCTGCGGCCCGGGGACGTCGTGTTCGGAAGGGTTCTTGCTCTCGAAGGCCCGACCATCATGAGCGGTTGCGGCAGTGTGGTCATCCCGCCCGAGGATCTCGGCACTCTCATGGAACTGCGCCGCGGGCTCAAGCGGCGGCTGAAGAAGGTCGATTCCGACGTGCTGCTTGCCGCGCAGGACGAGCTCCGGGCGATCTACTTCGACCTCGCCGAGATGTTGGCGAAGCCGCCGGAGATGCGGCTTCACAACACCGACGGCGATCCGATCGAGTTCGTCACGCTGACATTCGACCTCAAGATCCCGGTGCGCGAAGCGCTGGCCAGCCTCCAAGGGCTCAGTCTTGAACCGGTCGATGACATCCTGGCGGGCGCCGAGCAGGACCCGGACGGCACGGTCAGGAGGGCCGAGTTCAGCTGGGCCAGGGAAGGGAACAGGAAGTTCAAGGGCTGGGACAACACGATCCTCGGCCATCTGCGGGTGGAGCCCGGGATCTTGGTCGCGGACGTCAATTCACGCAAGCGGGCTGGCCGACTTACCAAGGAGATCACGAAGCGGCTGCATGGAAACGCCGTGTTGAAGAGCACGGCGAGGAAATCGCTGGAGGAAGCCAAACGCGAAGCTCCGGTCGGGGATGGCGGGCGTGGCCGCAAGGAGTCGGAGGAGCTCATGCGCCAGCCCGAAGTTCGCGCACAGATCACGGCCATGATGCAGGATCAGTGGAAACGCTGGCTGGACGAATCCATACCGGCCCTGGACGGCAAGACTCCCCGGCAGGCGGCGCGGACCAAGGAAGGACGGGAGCGGCTTGAAGCCCTGCTGTTCAGCTTCGAGCGCCGGGAAGGCGGACCCGGCGAGAACCTGTTCGCTCCGGATATCGCCAGGCTGCGCTCGGAACTCGGGATCAAGTAGGCGGCGGGAGGGCCACTGCAGTTGATGGTGCTCGAGCACTAGCCAGATACGTTGGTGCTGAGCACCAACTTTCACACCAACTCGCCGGCTCCGAGGGGCCCTTGCGGCATCCCGAGGTGCCTTCGAGGTCGAAGAGTTGGTGAGTCGGAGGGGGCGGAAAGACGAAGCCCGCACGGAGATCCGTGCGGGCTCGTGGGGCGTCCTTCCGGTTGGTGCTCTACCAACTGAGCTACTGGCCCGTCCCAACCAGTCTATCGCAAGGAGCGTTCACCTGCGGCCGTCGCGTGAAAGCCGCGGACTGTATGGAGATCAACGGGCCAGGATTACACGTTGCGGAGTCCATATCCTACTGCACTGGGCTTGACTTACTTAGTCCCATTTGGTAGGAATATGGTGCCATGGATAAGCCAAGGACCGAAACCGTCTATTTCAGCGTAAAGGGCCAGGTGGTCATACCCCGCCGCCTGAGGCGCGACTTCGGCATTGAGCAGGGGACCCGTGCCATCGTCTACCGGGATGGCGAGCGAATCGTCCTGCGTCCCATGACCCTCCAGCACTACCGGTCGATGCGGGGGTCACTCAAGGGCCGGGGAGCCCTGAAGGCGCTCATGGCCGACCGCAGGCGGGAGCGGGATCTCTAGCATGGCAACCCGGGTTCTCGACAGTTGGGCACTGATGGCTTTCTTTGAGGACGAGCCGTCCGGCGAGGAAGTGGAACGCATGCTTCTTCAAGCCGAGGCCGGGAAGCACAAGCTGCTGCTATCCGCCGTCAACTGGGGGGAGATCTACTACGCAGTAATGCGTGCGGCGTCACAGGAGACGGCGGAGGAGAAGGCCCGCGAAATCGCTGGCATGGCTATCGAGATCGTCCCGGTGAAGGAAGACCTGGAGCTCGTCCGCCAAGCCGCGATCTTCAAGGCCAAGCACAAGCTCTCATATGCCGACTGCTTTGCCGCCGCATTGGCGGTATTGCGCCACGCCGAACTGGTTACTGGGGACGAGGAGTTCAGGGCCGTCGAGGACGACCTGAAGGGGATACTGTGGCTGAAGCGCTAGGGGAATCTGATACGCCCTGCGTTGCAGAGGAATGCCGCGGATTGCCGGCTGAAGTTCTCGTCCAGCTTGAGCCGCATCAGGCGGCTTCGGTGGGTACCGGGACTATCCTCTCGCGGGACACTTCGGCGCCGTACGCGATCGCCGCCAGAACGTCCTCCACCGGGTTGACGCTGATCCGGTCAAGCTGGGCGTTCATGTCGCTATCCTAGCACCGGTCTCGCCGCCCACGGCGCCTGGCCGTCGTTCACGGGTTGCGAGCGGCCGAAGGAGCAACGCCATCGTGGCGGCCAGCAGGCAAAGGACGCCGCAGATGGTGAAGGCGAGCGGGAAGTTCCCGAGGTCGCCGAGCTTCCCGCCCATGACGGGACCCAGGATCCCGCCCACGGCGTAGGCCAGGAAAATCCAGCCGTAGTTGCGGCCGACGTTGCGGGCTCCGAAGAAGTCGGCGGTCGCCGCCGGGAAGAGGGCGAAGTTGCCGCCGAAGTTGAACCCGACGAGGGCGGTGCCCAGGTAGAGCAGGTACTCGGAGCCGGCCATGGCCGGGAATAGGAACATGGTGAGTCCCTGAAGCGCCATCATCGCCGCGATCGAGCGCGGGCGCCCCAGCCAGTCGCTCACGGCACCCCAGGCGAGCCGGCCGAGGCCGTTGGCCAGCGGGAAGCAGAACGCGGTCGCGTTTCCCGCAATCGCGCCGGCGCAGGCGGCGATGGCCTGGTGGTCAGGGGTTCCTCCGGCGGCGGCCGCGGCCGCGTGCATGGCGTTCGACAGCGCCTCGGTGGGGAAGATCTTGAGGAGCCCCACGGCCATGAGTCCCGCGCTGGCCCCGAGCGCGAAGGCCGTCATGAGCAGCCAGTACTGCCTGGTTCGGAGCATCTCCTCGCTCGACATTTCGACCGCACCTGCCCGCCGCTCGGGCGGGCCGGCGGGCCGCGGCAAGCGGCCCGCCGGCTTCCATCCGTCGGGCGGGAATACCATCCAGATGCTTCCGACGGCGACCAGGGCCGCGAGGACCAGTCCTATGATCGCGAACGTTCCTCCGAGGCCGTGGTCGGCCAGCAGGTGCCCCCAGTTGTCGGCGAGCTTGACCCAGAGCGTGGCTCCGAACCCGAACCCGGCGACCGCTATCCCAGTGATCATGCCCTTCCGGTCCGGGAACCAGCGCATGCCCACCGCGATCGGGACCACGTAGCCGAGCCCGATACCGGCGCCGCCGACCAGGCCTACGGAAACCAGGACGGCCGGAAAGGAAGTGCCGCCGGAGAGTCCAGCGGCGAGGTAGCCGAGTCCGAGGGTCAGTCCGCCGGCCAGCGCGAGCGCGCGCGGGCCGACGGTCCCCAGGAGGCGGCCGGCGACGACCATCACGATCGCGAATGTCGCGAGCTGGGTTGAGAAGACGAGTTGGGTCTGGGTCCTGGTCCAGCCCGCGTCCCGGAGGGCGAGGGTGAAGACGGGCCAGGCGTAGATGACGCCGAGACCGAGCTGGACCAGGATGCCGCCGCCGACGACGATCCAGCGGTTGCGGACTGCGGGGTTCCGGGGCATCGTCGAACCATTGTATGCAACTTGACAGCCGGGTGGCGCGGCGAGGAATGTCCCTCTCGGATCAGACCTGCTGAAAGCGATCCCAGTCGATGTCGAGCTGTCGAAGGACGGCCCGCACGGTACCCGGCTTCAGATCCTTGCTATGCCAATCCGGGATGACCGTCGCCTTGCCCGCGGCCGGGTTGTGCCATTTCCGGTGGGAACCGTCACCCCGCCGCGGAATCTCGACGCAGCCCAGACGCGCCAGTTTCCGGGCGATGTCCCGGTACTTCACCCCGCGGGAACCGGATACTCGAACGCGATAGGTTCGCCGGGACGGTGCGGATGAACGCCGGCAGGCAACGGCTTGCCAAGATCGGCGTAAAGCTCCACGGTGGCTTCGAGGGCGTCATGCACGTTGGCGAGGGCTTCTTCGACGGTGTCCCCCTCGGTCACGAGTTCCGGGAGCACGGCACTGGTCACCGTATAGCCGCCTTCCGGCTGCGGACTCAGGACAAGGGGAATCGTATACATGGTCGTTTGCCGGCTCATCATGTCCCTCCATCTGAATTATAGCGTCCGGCGCGATCATGCGGGAATTTGACAGCGGCCCCCGGGATTGTTAACCTACATCAGCCCCCAGGAGGCGGAGCGGCCAGCGGGGGAACCTACGCGGGTGTGGATCACAAAGCCGTCAGCTAGCTAGAGCTGATCTATTTTCTCCGGGGACACAGGCGTCTCGGCGCGAACCCAGAGGTTCGCGTTGGACGCCTTTTTTGCGTTTTCAGGGGCCTTTTTGGGGCCCTGGGGAGAGATGCCATGGCCGTCCGCGTGGACTCGGGTGATACCGCCTGGTTGCTCACGAGCGCCGCCCTCGTATTGCTCATGACGCCGGGGCTCGCCTTCTTCTACGGCGGGCTCGTGCGGCGCAAGAACGTGCTCTCAGTGCTCATGCAGTGCTTCGCGGCCATGTGCCTCGTGAGCCTGCAGTGGGTGCTCTGGGGTTACAGCCTCGCGTTCGGACCGTCCCGCGACGGCTGGATCGGAAGCCTCGCGTGGGCGGGGCTCGCCGGGGTCGGGGGCGACCCCAATCCCGCCTACGCCGCGACCGTCCCGCATCTGGCGTTCATGGCCTACCAGATGATGTTCGCGGTCATCACCCCCGCGCTCATCGTCGGGGCCTTCGCGGAACGCATGAAGTTCTTCGGGTTCTGCGTGTTTCTCCTCCTCTGGTCGACGTTTGTTTATGACCCCGTCGCCCATTGGGTCTGGGGCGCGGGCGGGTGGCTCCGGGCCATGGGCGCGCTCGATTTCGCGGGCGGGACCGTCGTTCACATCAACGCGGGAGCAGCCGCGCTCGCGTCCGCCCTCGTGCTGGGCCCCCGGGTCGGGTTCCCAAGCCGGATCTCGCCGCCGCACAGCCTGCCGCTGGGCGTCCTGGGCGCGGGACTCCTCTGGTTCGGCTGGTTCGGGTTCAACGCCGGCAGTGCCCTGTCCTCCGGCAGCCTCGCGGCCGGCGCGTTCGTGGCCACCCACGTCGCCGCGGCGGCCGCCGGGACGGCCTGGCTCCTGCTCGACTGGGTCGTGAACGCGCACCCGACCATGCTCGGCGTCATCACGGGCGCGGTCGCCGGACTCGTGGCCGTGACGCCGGCGGCGGGGTTCGTGACGCCCGGGGGCGCCATCTGGATCGGGGCGGGGGCGAGCGTCATCTGCTACCTCGCCGTCGCCGTGGTGAAGGTGCGCCACGGCTATGACGACGCCCTGGACGCCTTCGGCGTGCACGGAGTCGGGGGGATGTGGGGAGCACTGGCGACCGGGATCTGGGCGACGAAGGCCGTGAACACGGCCGGGGCGGACGGACTGCTCCACGGGCACGCGGGCCAGCTCTTGATACAGGCGAAGGCCGTGGCCGTCACCGGCGCCTGGTCGTTCGCGGCGTCGTGGGCGCTGTTGAAGCTCGTGGACGCCACGGTCGGCCTGCGCGCGACCGACGACGAGCAGAGGATCGGGCTTGATCTGACTCAACATCGCGAGGCCGGTTACACGGCCATCGACTGAAAGGAGACGCACGATGAAGTACATAATCGCGATCATCCAGCCGGACAAGCTGGACGACGTGCTGGAACGGCTGACCGAGAAGGAGATCCACCTTGTGACCGTGACCCAGGTCATGGGCCGGGGCCGGCAGAAGGGGGTCTCGGAGGTGTACCGGAGCACGAAGGAGATCGGGACCCTGCTCAAGAAGGTGAAGCTCGAGATCGCGGTCAACGAGGAGTTCGTGAAGCCCACGATCGACGCCATCACGGCCGGGGCGCACACGGGCAAGATCGGCGACGGCAAGATCTTCATCATCGACCTAAAGGATGTCGTGCGGATTCGAACCTGGGAAACCGGCCGCATCGCGATCGGTTGACCGCAACAGAACGGAGGCGATTCAGATGACACCGAAAGAGCTGATCGAAATGGGGCAGAGGAACAACGCCAAGGTATTCGATCTCAAGTTCGTGGACCTGCCGGGGCTGTGGCAGCACCTGACCATCACCCGGGACCAGTTCGACGAGAACCTGTTCACGGAGGGCATCGGATTCGACGGGTCGTCGATCCGGGGTTTCCAGGAGATCCACGAGTCGGACATGATCCTGAAGCCGGACCCGGACACCGCGTTCATGGACCCGTGCGCCCTGATCCCGACGCTGTCGGTCACGTGCGACGTCTGGGACCCCGTCAAGAAGGCGCCGTACACGCGCGACCCCCGGCACGTGGCGGCGAAGGCGGAAGCCTACCTCAAGGCGTCGGGGATCGGGGACACGGCGTTCATGGGGCCCGAGCTCGAGTTCTTCCTCTTCGACGACGTCCGGTACGACCAGAACGAGCACGAGGGCTACTACCACCTCGACTCGAACGAGGCCTCGTGGAACACGGGGAGTAAATCAGGGCCGAACCTGGGCTACAAGCCCCGGATGAAGGAAGGCTACTTCCCGGTGCCGCCGCACGACGCGCTCCAGGACCTGCGGACGATCATCGTGCTCAAGCTCGAGGAGGTTGGGATCGAGGTCGAGATGCACCACCACGAGGTAGCCACGGCCGGGCAGTGCGAGATCGACATGCGGTTCGCGCCGCTCAAGCACATGGCGGACAACGTGATGAAGTACAAGTACATCGTCAAGAACGTCGCGCACCAGAACGGCAAGGCCGCGACGTTCATGCCCAAGCCCCTGTTCGGGGACAACGGGTCCGGGATGCACGTGCACCAGAGCGTTTGGAAGGACGGGACCAACCTTTTCTTCGACGCGAAGGGGTACGCCATGATCTCGGAGACGGCCAGGTGGTACATCGGCGGGCTCCTAAGCCACGCGGAGGCGCTTCTGGCTTTCGCGGCGCCGACCACGAACTCGTACAAGCGGCTCGTGCCCGGGTACGAGGCGCCCGTGAATCTCGCGTATTCCCAGCGAAACCGGTCCGCGGCTGTCCGGATTCCCATGTACTCGGACAGCCCGAAGCTGAAGCGGCTCGAGTTCCGGCCGCCCGATCCGTCGTGCAACCCGTACCTGGCGTTCGCGGCCATGCTTATGGCGGGGCTCGATGGCATCCAGAACAGGATCGATCCGGGCAACCCGTTGGACAAGAACATCTTCGACCTCGACGCGGCCGAGCGGACGAAGGTCCCCACGGTCTGCGGCTCGTTGCAGGAGTCGCTGGCCGCGCTGGAGAAGGACCACGGGTTCCTGCTAAAGGGGGACGTCTTCACCAAGGACCTGATCGAGATGTGGATCGGGTACAAGCGGGCGAAGGAGGTGGACCCCGTCAGGATCCGCCCGCACCCGTACGAGTTCTACCTGTACTTCGACGTCTGAACCGTGCGCGCGCGGCACGGCCGGGTCGATGCGGTTGACAGGCGGGGAAACCGTGGACTACGCTGAGCTTGGTAGTGCACCGGTCGATGACGACATAAACGAAGACGAAGCTGTCTTCAGGTGCGCGCAGCCGGGGCGACATCCGGCGGCGCGCGTCCAGGGGCTCGAAAGGCCTGACCGGAACGAAGGCGTTCCCTCCGCTCGCAGGAGCGGAGAGAGCGCCTTTTTCGTCTATGGAGGATTCACATGAAGGATCTCGGGCTCTGCACGGACTGCGTCAGCTGTGGGGTGTGCTCGATGACGGTCGGGTCCCGGGCGCCGGTGCTCTACTGCGACGACCACCGGGAACGCGCCGGCCGGCGCCCGGCCGGTGAACGCCGGAACGGGAACGGCACCGGCCGGAGGGCGAAGGCCGGTGCGGGACGAATCCCTGGGCGCCGCGCGGGCAGGAAGTAGGGCGCTATCGCGCCGGGGACGCCCGGCTGGCGAGGGGGATTCGATGTACGCGAGGTTGAGACGGAACATGGTCGACTGGATCCGGGAGATCGCGGCCATCGCGGGGGCCCGGGGACTCGTCGTCGGCATGAGCGGGGGAATCGACTCCTCGCTCACGGCGGTCCTCGCCCGGGAGGCCTTTCCGGAGTCCACGCTGGGACTCGTCATTCCCTGCCACAGCGCGGAGGTCGACCGGCGGCTGGCGCTCGAGGTCGCCGAGCAGTTCGGAATCCCGACCCGGGTGATCGACATCGGCTCGATCTTCGACCTCCTCCTGAAGACGGTCGGGCAGCCGCAGGAAGGGGCGGAGCCGGTCCGGATGGCCGAGGCCAACCTCAAGCCCAGGCTGCGGATGGCGGTCCTCTACTACCATGCCAACACGCTCAACTACCTGGTCTGCGGAACGGCGAACAAGAGCGAGATGATGCTCGGCTACTTCACGAAGAACGGGGACAACGCCGTCGACCTCATGCCGCTGGGAGCGCTCCTCAAGGATGAGATCCGGAAACTCGCGGAGGAGGTCGGGCTGCCCCGGGAGGTGATCGACCGTCCCCCCACAGCGGGCCTGTGGGAGGGCCAGACCGACGAGCGGGAGCTCGGCGTGAGTTACGAGATGATCGACGACTACCTGCGCGGCATGGTGCACGGCCGGAAGCGGATCATCAGCAGGTCCGAGGCGGACCGGATCCTGGACTACATCACGCGCTCCAGCCACAAGCGGGAAAGGCCGCCCGTCTTCGTCCCGGGCGGCCACATCCTGCTCGGGGGCGGGCAGTGAGCCCGCCGCGCCGGAAAGTGGCCGGGCCGGTCCGGGAGCTGGACCTGCTCAAGGAGATAACCCAGACGATAGCGGGTTCGCTCGATCCGGGCGAGGTGCTGAACCGGATCGTCCGCATGACCGCGCGGGTGACGGGCGCGGACCGATGCAATATCTTCCTGGCGGGGGAGGACGGCCAGGACCTGGTCCTCATGGAGACGACGAGCGAGAAGCGGGAAGGCGTAGGCGCCGTCAGGGTCCCTGCCGGGGAGGAACTGCGGATCATCGAGGTGAACGCGGCCGGCGATCCGGCGGCCCTCGCCATGCAGGATTCGCCGGACGACAGGTTCGAGGCGTTCCTCTCGGTGCCCGTGGTCAACCGGGAACGCGTGATCGGGGCGATCAACGTGTGGCATCGGCGCCGGCACCATTGCACGGCCCAGACGGTGGAGCTCGTCGGGATCGTCGCCGGCCAGGCCGGCGTGGCGATCGCGAACGCGCGGGAGCACCAGGAGGTGTTGAAGAGGAACCGGCAGGTCGAGACCCTCTCCGACGTGGCCAGCAGCATCTCGTCGAACCGGTACGTAGAGGAGATCCTGCAGCTCATCGTGACCATGACGGCGGAGCTCCTCGGTTCGAATATCTGCTCGATCATGCTCCACGACGAGAATAAGAAGGAGCTGTTCATCGCCGCCACCCAGAGCCTGAGCGCCGAGTACAAGAGCAAGCCCAACCTCAAGATCGGCCAGAGCGTGAGCGGCAAGGTGCTCAGGATCAAGAAGCCGGTCGCGGTCCTCGACGTGCGCCATGACGAGGATTTCATGTACCCGGAACTGGCCGAGCGCGAAGGGCTGGTTTCCATGCTCTCGGTGCCTATGATGATCCGGGACCGCGCCGTGGGCGTGATCAACGCCTACACTCCCGCGATGCACCGGTTCACCGCGGAGGAAGTGAAGATGCTCCAGGGCGTGGCCAACCAGGCCGCGGTGGCGATCGACAACACGCGGCTCCTGGTCAGGGTGCTGGAGATGGAGGAGAGCATCGAGGCGCGGAAGATCATCGAGCGGGCCAAGGGCATCCTGATGGCGGAGGCGGGGCTCTCGGAGGAGGAGGCCTACCGGGCCATCAGCCGCAAGAGCATGGCGACCCGCAAGCCGATGAAGGAAGTGGCGCAGGCCCTCGTGATCGCGAGCGAGATCAGGCGGGTATGATGGGGGAATGCGAGTAGCGCTGGCCCAGCTGAACTGCCTCGTGGGCGACTGCGCCGGGAACGCCCGGCTGATCGCGGGAGCGATGGCGCGCGCGGCCCGGGCCGGCGCCGGCATCGTCGTCACGCCCGAGCTCGCGATCACGGGGTATCCCCCCGAGGATCTCCTCTTTCGCCGGGACTTCATCGCCGCGAACGCTCGCGGGCTGTCCTCCGTGGTCGGCGCGACCCGGCGCCATCCGCGTCTCCTGGCCGCCGTCGGGTTCGTGGACGCCCGGGACGGGAGGCTGTTCAACGCCGCCGCCGTGGTCCGGGGCGGCCGGGTCCTGGCCACGTACCACAAGCGGCTGCTTCCCAACTACGGCGTCTTCGACGAGCGCCGGTACTTCACCCCCGGCTCCCGTTCGCCGGTCGTGCGCGTGGGCAACCTCGACCTCGGGATCGCGATCTGCGAGGACCTGTGGGCGGCCGACGGACCGGTGGTCCGGGAGCTGGCCGAGGCGAAGCCGGACCTCGTCGTCAGCTTGAACGCCTCTCCCTACGAGACGGGGAAGGGCCGCACGCGGGAGCGGATCATGGGCGCCGCCGCCGCCCGGTGGGGGGCGCCGCTCGCGTACGTGAACCTGGTCGGCGGCCAGGACGAGCTCGTCTTCGACGGCGGTAGCCTCGTCTTCGACTCCCGGGGCCGGGTGGTGGCCCGCGGGCGCCAGTTCGCGGACGAGATCGCGATCGCGGGAGTTTCCGGCGGAGGCCGGAAGCGCGTGCGAAAGCCGATGGGGGAACTGGAGGAGATCTACTCCGCGCTCGTGCTCGGCGTCCGGGACTATGCCCGCAAGAACGGGTTCCCGGGGGCCGTCGTCGGGCTCAGCGGCGGCATCGACTCCGCGCTTACGGCCGTGCTCGCGACGGACGCCCTCGGGGCGGACCGGGTCACCGGCGTGTCACTGCCCTCGCGCTACACGTCGGAGGAGAGCCGGCGCGAGGCGCGCGAGGTGGCGACCCGCGTCGGGATCCGGTTCCTCGAGTTCCCGATCGAGCCCGTGCACGCGGCCTATCTCGAGACGCTGGGCGTGCACGCACGGGGACCCGAGGCGGACCTGACCGCCCAGAACCTGCAGGCCCGGATCCGGGGCGCCCTCCTGATGGCGCTCTCGAACCGGTACGGGTGCCTCCTGCTGGCCACGGGGAACAAGAGCGAGATGAGCGTCGGGTACGCGACCCTGTACGGCGACCTCGCGGGCGGGTTCGCGGCCCTCAAGGACGTGCCCAAGACGCTCGTGTACCGGCTCGCGCGCTGGCGAAACGCCCGCGGCCCCGGATGCCCGATCCCGCCCCGGACGCTGACCCGGCCGCCGACGGCGGAGCTTAAAGCGGGCCAGCGGGACACGGACAACCTGCCCCCGTACCCGGTCCTGGACCCTATCATCCGCATGTACGTGGAGGAGGCCCGCCCCGCGGCCGAGATTGCGCGTCGCTTGCGCGGCGTCCGCCGCGCCCGTACCGCCCTCGTAGTCGCAAACGTGGTACGGATGATCGAGCGGAGCGAGTACAAGAGGCGGCAGGCGCCGCCCGGCGTCAAGATTCAGCCCAAGGCGTTCGGCCGGGACCGGCGGGTGCCCATCACACACGCCTTCCGGCCCTGGCGCCAAGGGCGGCCCTGACGCCCGACCCGAGCAGGAGTCCGACGAGGGCGAACCACATGAGCGCGTGCTGGCCGTCGGCCAGCACGAAGTCGAATCCCGCATTTACGAATACTGCCACCAGGAGCGGGACCGCGGCCGCCTCCCGTGAGCGGAGTGCCAGGCGGACCAGGCCGGCCAGCCACCAGAGCAGGAGGCCGAGGCCGGGGATTCCGTGCAGGACCGCGGCTTGCAGGTACGAGTTGTGGACGTGGCCGGGCCGTGGCTCCCGCGACTGCGCGTCCCGGTATTCGGCGCTGTAGGCGTCGGCGAACCTGGAGCGGCTCGTGAATCCCGCCAGCGGCCGGGCGCGGATCATGCGGCAACCTCCGGCCCACATGAGTGCGCGTTCGCGCGCGGTATCGTCCACGTTGAACAGGAGCGCGCTGCGCAGGCGCAGGGCCGGCTTCGAGAGGGGGAAGGCGGTGACTCCGGCGGCGACGAGGGCCAGTCCCGCGGCCAGCAGGAGCGGCCGGCGGCGCGCGCAGATGAGAACGGCGGCGACGATGGCGCCGAGGAGGGCGCTGCGGTTGAGCGAGAGCCCGACCCCGGCCAGCAGGAGCAGGCTGGACAAGGCCAGGCCCACTGCGACCCAGGCCCGGCGGGCCGCGAACGCGAGCGCGGAGGCGACGACGAAGGCCATCATGAGATTCGATCCCAGGTGCGGTCCGGATCCGGAGAACCCGCCCGCCCGGCTCCCCTCGGTCGACAGGAAGACGCTCAGGCCCCAGGGCAGGATGACCATGCCGGCCGCGAGCAGGGCCGTGATGGGGCCCCGGATCGATTCCTGGCGCCTCGCCCAGGCCCAGGCGGCCGGGAGCGTGAGCGCGAAGATCCACTTCTCCAGCGCCCCCCGGACGTCCGGCGAGGCGGGCTCGGCGAGGAGTGCCGCCGCGACGGTCCAGATCAGGAACGCGGCCAGGGGAACGAGGACGGGACGGAGGGCGTGTGGATCGAGCCTGGACCAGAACCAGTGCAGGATCAGGAGGGTCGCGATGGCTTGGGCTCCCGAGATGGAGTAGAGCGCCGCGACCGGCAGGAGGATCCAGCCGGCCGAGACCGCGCGATCCAATCCGGTCACGCGCGCGCGCCTGGCCACGGGAACGATCTTAACAGGATGGGGGAGGTACCATGGATGGATGCGCTGGAACGGCGGGAGCCCGATCGCGATCGCCCTGCTCGCCGCGGCGGGCCTGGCTCCGGTCTGCGCGGAGGAGACCCCGCGGTCAGGACTGACCGAGCGGTCAGGACTGACCGAACGGTCGGCGGATTACATCTCCGTCTGGGGCGCCCGGGGAGGTTCCTCGCTGGTCGGCTACGCGTCGACGAGCTGGTACGCGGCCACTGTCGGCACGCGCGTCGGCCAGGCGCAGTGGACGTACGACGTCTCCAGCCTCCGGGGCCGGCCCGTGACCGGCGGGGGGGTCGAGCTCGGCACCCGGAGCGGAGCCGTGGCCGGATCGATCGGGCTGTCGCACTACTCCATGTCCACCGCGGCGCAGACGGTCTGGGTCGAGGCGGCCGGGTCGAGATACGACCCGAATGCGGGCTACTCGGAGCTCGTCAGCGGCAACACCCCCTTTCCGGCCGGGTACTTCGAGGTGTCGGCTACCGCGCTGTTCATCGGCGGGACGGTGGCGCTGGCGCAAGGCGTGGTCGAGCCCTACCTTGGGGCCGGGATCGGGGCATCGGTCATGCACGCGGGATCGTCGACCGCCCAGGCGGTCGACGGGGGGAGCCTGAGCGTGACCCGCGTCGGGATCGCGTTCCAGCTGGAGGCGGGTGTCCGGGTCGTGCCGTGGGACGCGGCCTTCCTCTGGCTCGAGTTCCGTCCCGGCTGGCACATCATGAGCCCGTTCGAGAAGGGCGTGGACTACGAGCGGTCGCGCGACCAGTTCATCCTCCAGCTCCTGCCCGTGATCGCCGGCGTCGGTTGGCTCTTCTCGTAGCGATGATAAAATCATGAAGGGGCGGCGTAGCTCAGCCTGGTAGAGCAAGCGGTTCATACCCGCTGTGTCGGGGGTTCAAATCCCTCCGCCGCTACTGCCTTCTTCGGTTTCCCTCTTCCTCCACCGTGATCCAGCCGACGTCAGGGTCGGCGGACGCGGGCCGCACGACCAGCCGGCGGCGCGGCCCCGTGGGAGAGCCGTGTATTCCGAGGCAATAGCGCAGCGCGAGGGGGGCGTGCGGGTACCGGATCCAGTTGGGCACCTCGTACCGAACCGGGCTCGCGGGGTTCCACCGGGCCAGCGTCCGGACGGCGGCGATCTGGGTGCGCAGGGACGGCCCCCAGAACTCGAGCTGGTTGCCGCCCGTCCGGTGCACCATCCGGATCGTGAGCGCCGTGACGACCGCGACCGCGGCCGCCCAGCCCAGTACGCTGAGCCGGAAGGCCAGGGGCACGGGCCGGCGCGGACGCCGGGCGCCCAGCCCGATCCACAGCAGGAGGAAGTGCGCGGGCCAGGTCGCGACCTGGTAGCTGGGCCCGGACCGGGTCCACGCGCCCACGACCGCCTGCGCGGCGACGATGAACAAGGCGACCAGCGCCGCGTGGTCGAGCGTGTCGAGCGGCCGCCGGCGCCGTCGCGCTTCGAGGATCCGGTTGACGCTCCAGAGTCCGCCGAACCAGACCAGGAAGAGCGAAAGCCAGGTGAACGTCACGAGGGCGGGCGCGGCCCACTCGACCGCGGCGGGGAAGGGGCGGAAGGGCCAGGCATCGCCGAAGTAGCCTTCGAACCCGCGCGTCGAGAACCACATCCCCCCCGTGGCCGCGTTCGCCAGCCCGTGGAGCACGGAGCCGGCCGAGTCCGCGGCGGGCCGCCCGGCCGCGGACGCGGCGCCGACGACGCAGGCGAGGTACGGGCCCGTTGCGGCGGCGCCGGCCGCGGCCAGCGCGAGGACGGTCCACGGATGCCGCCGCGCCCAGGGCCGGTGGAACCACGCGAAGTGGAGGGCGAGCCCGCCGGCCAGCGCGGCCGCCGTCAGGTGGGTGAGCAAGGCCAGCGCGGCCGCGGCGACGGCGAGCGCGATCTTCCAGCGGCGCGGCGCGGCGCAGAAGGAGACGTAGGCGGCCACCGCGAGCGCGGCAAGCGGGACCATGAGAGCCATGTCCCAGAGTTCGCGGCCGAAGATCCAGCTGTAGGGGGCGAGCAGGGCGACCGCCCCCGCGGGAGCCGCGAGGGCCGGAACGGCCAGCGCGATCACGACCACGGAGATCGCCACCAGGAGCCGCGCGGCGAGCGTGCGGACGAGCACGACGTCCTCGGGGTCCGGCCAGGCCCGGAGAAGAACGGCATGCACCCAGATCGGAAGCGGGCCCTGGGGCACGCCGCGGCTTCCCATCAGGCCGCAGGACGGCCAGGCGCCGGTCCGGTTCAGCTCGACGGCGAGTCCAAGGAATCTGGGCTCGTCGTTGACGAACACGGAGTCGCTGGGGTACAGGGCTCCGAGGGGAACCAGGAGGAGGAGCGCGACGACGAGGGTTTTCATGCGACGTGGCTGGAATTGTAGCAATCCCCCTGGGCCGCGGTATCCGTCCTGCCCGCCTGTTGGCAAACCTGCCCGGCAGGGAGTGGGCTTGGGGCTCCGGGAAGCCTTAAGCTGTGTGGCGTGAAACTAGATGCGTCCCTCGTCGGCGTCGATCGCCTGGAACCAGGTCCTGGCTCCCGGCGTGTCCGGGCCCCGCGCCGCGAACTCGGCGTTGAACCTTTTGGTCTCCTCCGCGGTCAAGGGTCTGGCGTGGGCCGTGAACCACGCCACCACGGCGGCGTCGTCGGCCGCATTCCGGACGGCCTCCAGGAAGCCGTCGGCGGTCAGCCCCGTGAACGCGAAGAAGAACTGGTCCGAGCCGCAGTTGTAGATGTACTCGCCGAGCGAGTTCGCGAGCTTGGCGCGGGCCTTGTCGATGAGCCGCGGCAGCCAGACGATCCCGTTGAGCTGGGCAGTGGGCCTGCGGGGAAAGGTCTTCGTGAGATCCATGGTGTGTCGATTGTCCCCCCCTTCCAGCCGGGAGGCAAGCTCTAGATGCTGACCCTCATCGTCGGGTCCTACCCGCGACTCGAGGCCAAGCTGGCGGAACGGCTCCGGGCCCTGGGCAGCCCCCGCCGGCCTCCTCCCGTCGCCGTACTCGCCCCGTCCCGGCGTCTGCTCGCCCATCTCCAGCGGACGGTCGCCCGGGACCACGGGCTCGCGCTCGCGAACGTGTGGTTCGAGACCTTCCAGTCATTCGCACGGCGGCTCCTGATCGAGGAAGGCGTGCCGGCGGCCGCGTTCACCGAGTCGCCGGCCGTCGAGGAGCGCCTGGTCGAGCGCGCGCTGGACCGGTTGCCCGCCGGGCACCCCCTGCGCGCGCTGGCGGGGACGCCCGGGCTCCTCGCGTCCCTGCTCGGCACGATCCGCGACCTCGACGAGGCCCGGGTGACGGCGGACGCGCTCGATGCCCCCGAGCTCGAGGCGGTGCGCGGCGGGGGCGGGCTCGGCGTGATACAGCCCCTTCTGGCCGTGCTCGAAGCGGAACGGGTTCGGCTCCGGCTGTTCAACCAGGCCGCCATCGTCGCGCGGGCAACCGAGGCCGCGCCCGCCTCCGCGTGGCTCTCGGCGTTCGCCCACGTGTTCCACTACGGTGCCTACGACCTTACCCAGCACCAGTTCGACTGGCTGTACGCGCTGGGACAGGCGGTCGAAACCACGGTCCTCTTCCCGGGCGTGGGCGAGCGCGAGGGCCGTCTGCACCCGGCATACCGGTTCGCGGAGCCGTCGCTGAGCCTGATAAGGAGGAAAGCGTCGAGCGAGACGTGGCTCGAGGGGCCGCGCGCGCCCCGCGGCTCGCCCTTGGTCATCGAGGCCGGGGACCCGGCGGAGGAGTTCGACTTGATCGCGGAGGAGATCCGGCGGCTCGTGGACGGCGGCGGGTTCCGGACCTCCGATATCGTGGTCGTGGCCCGGTCCCTGGACGGGGCGCTCGGCCACGCGGCTGGAGCGTTCGCCCGGGCCGGCGTGCCGTGGGAGACGCCTGCCTCCACCCCGCTGGTCGAGCTCCCGGCCGGCCGGGGGCTGATCGCGCTGGCGGGCGCACTCGCGGGCGAGCCCGCGCCGTCCACGGTCGTCGACCTCCTCGTCCAGGACTGGCTCGACGTCTGGACGCCGGAACGTCCATCCCTTCGCCGGGCGCAGGCAATAGCCCGGCGCCTGCCGCCGTTCGCCAGGGGCCCGGACTGGGTCGCGGTCGCCGAGGCGGGCGACCCCGGCCGGGACGCCGCGGACATATACGCCGCCCGGTCGATCGCCCGGGGCGTCGAGCGGCTCGAGCGCGAGGCGAACCGGTTCCCTCCCCAGGCGTCCTGGAGTGCGTTCGTGGATGCGTGGGTGGCGGCGTACGAGGCGCTCGTCCGCGAGCCGGGCGAGCACGCATCCGTGCTGGCCGAGGGGATCGCGGCGGTCGAGGAACTGTCCCGGCTCGACGCGGTGGAGTCCGTCGTGCCGGCCCCGGTCTTCCACGCCCGGGTCCGCCGCGCGCTCGACCGAGCCGGCATCCGGCTCCGGGACCGGCGCGGCGGGGTCCGCGTGCTCTCGGCCATGGACGCCCGCGGCATCCGGCCCCGCGTCCTCTTCGTCGCGGGCGCGAACGACGGCGTCTTTCCCCGGATCGCGCACGAGGACCCGTTCCTGCGCGACGACGCCCGCCGCGCGCTCAACGACCCAATAGGGTTCAAGATCCAGACGAAGCGCGCGGATGGCGGCGCGGAGGAGCGCCTCCTCTTCGGCCTGCTGGCCGACGCCCCCGTGGACCGGCTGTATCTCTCGTGGCACGCCGAAGACGGGAAGGGCCACCGGGTGCCTGTTTCCCCGCTCGTGCCCCAGCCGGCCGACGGGCGCCGGCTCGCCGCCGAGCTCCGCGCCGCCGCCCGCGCTTCCGCTCTCGCCGCGGCGAATCCCGACGCGGCCGCCGTCTCCCTCCGGGTCGTCCGCGAGCTTAAGGCCCCGCCGTCCGGGGGGCTCGGCCCCCGGGACGGTCCGCCGGCGGCGGGGCGCCGTCCCGCCAGGCTCCGGGTCACCCAGCTCCGGGACCTGGCCAAGTGTCCGTTCCGGGTGCATCTCAACGCCGCGCTGCGGATCGACGCGCCCCGCGGGCCCCGGAGCTGGTGGGAGGCCGAGGCGTGGCGGATCGGGATGGTTCTCCACGGCGTGCTCGACGCCGCCCTGCCCGGCCTCCTGGCCGGCACCTACCCTTCGGCCAAGGCCGCGGCCCGCGCCGAGATGCCCGCCGTGCTCGCGCGGTCGTTCGCGCCGCTGGCCCGGCTTCCCGTGCTCACCGCCGCGTTCGATCGTGAACTCGGGGGCCTGGCTGCGCTCACGCTGGATGCCGAGCGCGAGTTCCTGTCGGCCAACGGGCTGGTTCCCGAGGAGTACGAACAGCGGTCCGAGAGAGCCTTCGGGACCACCGGCCTCGAGCTCAGCTTCCAGGCCGACCGCATGGACCGGGCGGGTACGCGGGCCCATGTAACCGACTACAAGTCGCACACGGGCCGCACCTCGCCGGCCAAGTCCCCGAAGCTCGATCCCGAGACCCTCCAGGTCTCGCTCTATCTCCACCTGCTCGCGCCCGGGGCCGACCCCGCGTTCTCGGTCGTGCATCTGGGACCCGCGATGCGCCCGCAGCTTCAGCCGGTGCGGGCCGAGGGCGTGGAGGCCCGCGAGCTCGTGGCCCGCGCTCTCGTCCTGGCCGAAGCGATGGCTAGGGGCTGGCTCACCGGCCCGGCCGTCCCGTGGCCCGACGGCATCCTCGGCCGAAACGGCGACTGGGAGCCCGACTGCCAGTGGTGCGAGTTTCGCGCCGTGTGCCGCCGCGACCATGCGCCGACCCGCGCGCGGCTCGAGGCGGCGGCCGAAGTGGCGGCCCTCCGGGAAGTCCTGCCGTGACCCCCGCCCCGCTCCTGCCGGATGCCGCCGACCGCGTCCGGGTCCGCACGAGTCCCGCGAGCCTCGCGGTCGAGGCGTCCGCGGGCACGGGCAAGACGTATCTCCTCGTCGTCCGCGCGCTATGGCTCATCCTCGTCCGCCGCGTTCCGGCGGACTCCCTCGTCGCGCTCGCGTTCGGCGAGGAAGCCGCGGCCGAGCTCCGCCAGCGCCTGCGCACGAAGCTCGGGGCAATAGTCGCCGCCCCTTCCCGCGATGCACTGGACGACGAGATCATCGAGATGGCCCCCACCGAGCCGCTGGCGGCCCTAAAGGCGCGCGCGACCGGCGCCCTCGAGGCCTTCGACCGGGCGCACGTGTCGACGATCCACGCCTTCGCCTCCACCGTGATCCGGCTGTACCCGGCCGAGGCGGGCGTGGATCCCGGCTTCGACGTGATCGACGACGCCGGGTTCGCCGAGGCCGTCGAGGACGAGTGGAGCCGGTTCGTGGCCGACGAGCTGGGGGAGTCGGCGCGGCGCCGCGAGGCGTGGCTCGCCCTCCTGGACCGGGTCCGGCTCGCGGACCTCTTCGACCTGGGGGCCGCGCTCGCGGACTACGAGACCGACCTGACCGCCCTCCCGTCCGCCTCGACGCTGTCGGCGGCCACGCGCGAGTGGCTCCGCGGGACGGCCGGGGAAGCCGACGAACTGCTCGCCGAGATCCCCGAGGGCCGGCGGAAGGCGGCGACCGCCCTCGCCGGGCTGTCCGCCGCCCTGCGCGAGACCGCGGACAAGGGGCAGGAGGTGCTGACCGTCCGCCACGCCGAGATCGCGGCCGCGGCCGCCCTCGCGACCGGGGCCTTCCCGCCCGGGCTCCCGGTCAGGCACCGCCACCTCGTCCGCTCCGTGACTTCCGCCGCCCGCGCCCTGAGCGCGGTTCCGGACGAGTCGCTCGTCTTCGCCGCCGTCGACCTCCTCCTCCCGTTCGCGCGCCGGGCGCGCGGGCGCCTGCTCCGTGAGGGGCAGGTCCCGTATTCGGGGCTGCTCGCGCTGGCGCGGGACCTCGTGCGGGACCATCCCGAAGTCCGCCGCCAGCTCAACCGGCGGTTCCGTGCGATCCTGCTCGACGAGGCCCAGGACGTGGATCCGATGCAGTTGGAGCTCGTCCTGTTCCTGGCCGAGGAGCCCGGAGGCGAGGCCAGGGACTGGCGCGAGGTCCGGCTCGAGCCCGGCAAGCTTTTCGTGGTCGGCGACCCCAAGCAGGCGATCTACGGGTTCAGGGGCGCCGACACGAGGGCCTTCCATGCCGCGCTCGCCCTCATGACGGCCCAGGGCGCCGAGAGCATCGCGCCCATCACGAGCATGCGCAGTGACCAGCGCGTGCTCGACGGCGTGAACGCGATGGGGTCGGCCTTCTTCGCCGGCTACCGCGCGCTGGCCCAGCGCCCGGATCGCGCGCCGGCCGGAGCCGCGCTCGAGGTGCTCCGCGTGGAGCCGGCGGAGGGAGAGGACCCCGAAGCGGTCGAGGCCGAGGCCGTCGCCGCCCGGATCGTCGAGTTGACAAAAGCCGGCGTGGAGCCTTCGGGGATCGCCGTGCTTCTCCGCAAGCGCTCTGCGATGCCCGCCTTCGCGGCCGCCCTGCGCGCCCGGGGCCTCGAGGCCTCGATCGAGCGCGAACGCCGGTTCTTCCTCCGGCAGGAGGTGCTCGACGTCGTCAACGTCCTCCGTCTGCTCGCCGACCCTGCCGACGAGGTCGCGCTCGCGGGCGTCCTCCGGGGCCCCTACGGGGGACTGACCGACGCCGAGGTCGAGGAGCGGTTCCGGGGGTTCGATCCGGCCGGGCTCTTCGGCGGCGCCTTCGCGCGTCTGCGCCGCGAGCTCTTCGCCCTCCCCGCCGCCGAGTGGGTCGAGCGGCTGTATCAGGCGCTCGGGGCCGAGGCCGTCGCCGCCTGCACCGACTTAGGGGGGCGCGACGCCGTCCGGGCCCTGCGGCGACTGCTGGCGGAGGCCCTGGTGTCCCACGGCATCCCGCGCACTCTGGAGCTTCTCGAAGCCAGCCTGCGCGCCGAGGCGGACATCAGGAACTTGGGCGCACCCCCGCTCGAGCCGCCGACGCTCCCGGCCGTCGAGGCGTCGGGCGGCGTGCGGCTCATGACGGTCCACAACGCCAAGGGCCTCGAGTTCCCGGCCGTCCTCGTGGCCGGGATTGATGCCACGCCCCAGAAAGCGACCGTGACCGACACCAAAGTGCTCCGCGACTGGGCCGGCGGCACCCACGGAATCACGCTGCGGGCGATCGGGGCCCGGGAGGCCGCGGCCACGCTGGACGGCTGCCGTCTGAAGGCCCTGCGGGACGAGGAGGACCGCGACGAGACGGGCCGGCTGGTTTACGTGGCGCTCACGCGCGCGCGGGACACGCTGATCGTCGTGGACCGGCGCCCCCGGGACGGCAGGCGCGCGGCCAGCCAGACCTCGAACACGTTCCGGCCGTTCCTCGCGCCCCTGGTCGAGTTCCCGAACTCGCCTGCGGCCCTCCGGGTCTCTAAGGTAAGGGTGCCCCTAGCGCGGGGCGCGACGGTGCCCGGAGAACCGGCCGGCGACCCGGCGGGGCTCCGCCCCGCGCTCGATGCCGTGTCCGACCTCGTAACGCCCAGCGACCTGGACGAGCGCGCGCGCCGCGACGACGATTCGGGCGGCTTCCTGCCGGCGGGGACCCGGTCCGCGCGCGCGTGGCTGGGGGAGCTATGCCACGAGGTGCTGCGGGGCTGGGACTTCCGCACGGTCGCCGCGGACGTCGGGGTGACGCTCCCGGGGGCCTTCGACCGGGCGCAGGCCGGGCTCGGCGGCCGCCGGGACGTGCCCCCGGCGCTCCGGCAGGAGGCCCTCGACCTGCTCGGGTCCTTCCTGAGATCGGGGACGGCCGCCATGCTCGGGCGCGCGGACATCCTCGGCCGGGAAGTCCCGCTCGTCGCCCACGTCGAGGGCCGGACGCTCTCGGCCCGGGCCGATATCGTCTATGCCGCCGACGGCGCGCTGCGCATCGGCGACTTCAAGCTTTCCGCGGCCGCCCTGCCCTCCGCCGAGGTCGCGCGCACGTACGCGGCGCTCGGCCAGGCCGCGTTCGGGGCGCCCTGCAAATTCGACGTTCTGCCGCTCGCCGGGGGCAATGCGCCGGCCGACGACACGTTGGAGGGGTAGGTTTCGTCTAACATGCAGATGTGCGGATTCAGCGAAGGAGGACGAACATGAAGGGATCGGGAGCGATGCGCGGGATCGGGACGGTTCTGGTGGCGGCATGGTTGGCCGCGCCGATGGCCCTGGCGGCGACGACGCCGCCGGCGGACGGCCCGGACAAGCCGGGCCCCAATGCGGAACAGCGGGAGAAGATGAAGGCCCTGCGGAAGGAACATCGCCAGGCCATGCAGCCCCTGCACAAGCAACTGCGGCTGCAGACCGACGAACTCCGGGTCCTGCTGGACAAGGACGCCTCGGACTCGCAGTTGAGCGCCAAGCTCGACGAGATCCGGAAGACGCGGAAGGCGATCCAGGAGATGCAGGCGAAGTTCATGGAGCAGGAGGCCGCGCTCCTGACCGTGCGCGAGCGCGCCGAGATGGCGGTCCGAATGGGGGACCGGCAGAACAAGCCTCCGCGCGAGGGACGTCCGGGCGGCAGGAACCGTTCGTGCGGCAAGCCCGCTCCCGAGGGACGCTAGTCCTCGAGCCTAGTTGATGGTGGCGCGGTAGCAGGCGCAGCCGCTGGTCTGGACGCCTACGACCGGCACGGTCCACCTCAGCCAGCGCGTGCCGGCTACCGGATTTCCGGTCGTGAACGACGCGGCCGCCGGCATGACCGCCGAGGTCAGCGTGGAATAGCTGATGTCGAGCGCCGTGCCGTCCGTGTTCCCGCAGTTGAGGCCGGAGACGGCGCCCTCCGGCAGGAACGCCGTTCCCATGGGGACCGCGTCCGTGATCACGAAGGAGAAGGCCGAGGCGCTCGAATAGTTGCTCCAGCAGACCTTGAACCGGACCGTGTCGGCGGATGCCGCCAGGACGAGCTTGGGCGTCTTCTCGAGCTTGACGTCCACGCCCACGACCATGACCGTCGTGATCCCGGTGATCGAGCCGTCCGAGGTGTCCGATGCGACCAGGGTCTGGAGCCCGAGCCGGCCCAGCGAGACGTTGATATAGAGCTTGACCCCGTTGTCGTTGCCCGCGTTGCATCCGGCGCCGACGTTGCTCTTCCAGGTGTAGTTGTACGAGTCCATGGACGACCCCTGCACCATGGCCAGCGGGTCCGTCGAGGTGAACGAGGTCGTTCCGCAGTAGTCGGTCTTGGTGCCGCCGCCTGACTCGACGACGACGACCGTGATCCAGAACGACTGGCCGGCGTAGACCGTGGGCGGGGCGATGATCGAGTAGTGGGTTCCGGTCCGGACGAACGGCGCCGTGAAGGCCTTCTCGGTTCCCGAGGACTGGTGGTACTGGCAGATGAGGTCCCCCTGGGACCCGCCGGGGAGAAGCGCGAACCGGTAGTTCATCTTGTATGTCCCCGAGCCGTTGTTCGTGACTCCCATGAAGACGATGCACTGGTCCGGCCCGTCGGTGGTGTAGGTCGACGTGGCCCCGCCGGACGAGGTGCAGTTCACCGCCATCCCCGTCTTCGGGCAGAAGACGTTGATGTACATCGTGGCTTCCGTGCCCTTGGCCGCGTTCCCGCATCCCGTGGTCTTGGCGTGGTTGAGCCAGAACTCCTGGCCCGCCTGGTTGCCGTCCACGTCGTGCATGTTGCAGGCGCCGCCGCACGAGTTGAAAATGTTCGCCCCGAAGTCGATCTGGATGTGGGCGCCGGCCGTGAGCAGCTCGATCTTCCAGCCGGTGGCCGACGGGGTCCCGCTCACCATCGTCGTGTCGATCTGGGTCCCGTAGACGTGCGGATTGCCCGGGATGCCGCCGATCCCGACCCCGCCCGTGTAGTCCACGGTGTCGGTGGCGACGTTGATCCAGGACCCCGAGGTGCCGGCGAGCGTGGTGGGGAAGTTGGCCGGCGCCCGGCCCGACTTGGGCTTGTACTTGTAGATCCGGTAGTTCGCGGTCACGGTGCCCACGTTGCCGACGATGACGTTGGGCGCGCTGTCGTGCCGGGCGATCAGGTAGAAGTTCGCGGGGTTGCCGGCGTTCACGAGGTTGCCGTTCTCGCGGCACGCCGCGAAGGCGCCGTTGTTGTCGTAGGCGCCCCCGATCCCGGGAACTCCGAACGTGTGCAGGCCCTCGTAGACCAGGATCTGGGCGTCGGAGCTGATCACGCGCAGGTACTGGACCGTGTTCAGCGCGGTCGCGTAGGTGCCCTCGAGCGGGACCCAGATGCTCTCGTTGTCGATGTCCCCGCTGATCACGTAGGACCAGTTGAGATTGGCGGGGTCCCACTTGAAGAGGTGGCACGTGGTCGGCAGGTTGGCCGTCTGGATGTCGAGGTAGTTCATGTTCGTGTTGATGATCGCCACCCGCTCGCCGTGCCCGGCCGTCGCGACCGCGGTGTCGTCGGGGCGGAGACAGGCGTAATGCGCGAACCCGCGGTAGGAAAGGCTCGTGGACGGGGCGAACGTGTGCGAGTCGTGACAGCCGCATTCGACCTGGCTCATCGTCTGCCAGAGCACGGGCGAGTTCGACGTCACCTTGTAGAGCAGGTCCATCCACCCCGTCCAGGCGAGGGCGGGCCAGTAGATCGCGGGGGCGCGCTCGGTCTTGCACCCGGCCACGCTGAACCCGCCGTCCGCGAACCCGCCGGTGCAGGATCCGACCAGGACGTTGATCGACATGCTCTTGCCGCCGACGCCCGCCACCCCGGCGCTGCCCGTGTACTCGAGCTTGCGGAGCTCGAAGTTCGTCTGCCGGTTCAGCGGGAAGAACGGCAGGAACCAGCCGTTGAACGCGCCGCTGCCGATGTCCTGGGACGAGGTCATGCTCGTGTAGGAGAAGTAGGTCGTGCGGAGCACGATCTTGGCCAGGTGGGTGAAGTTGGAGGGGACCTGCGAGTTGCCCGATCCGCCGACCACGCCGGTCACGCCGTAGGCGAGGACCGACACGCGGCTGGTACCCGTCACGTCGGCGGGAGTCGTCGGCTTGACCTTGCCCTTGAACCGCAGCGACTGGGTCTGGTTCGGCATCATGTCCATCTGCCACTTGAGGAGGGTGTTGCCTCCGGCGGCGATCCATGCCGGGCCGGCGGCCGCGCACCCGCTCGGGGACATCGTCCAGCCCGTGCACGGGTCCTCGAACCCGTACCCGGGCCCCCAGACGTCGATCTGGGACGGCACCGTGTCCCAGATGTTCACCTTCCACCACGTCTTCGAGGCCGAGAGATTCTTGATGAAGATCTCGTACGTGATCTCGTCGTCGGGCTGGCCGAACGCGGGGGCGAAGAGGATGTCGTTGTCCGCGACCTCCCAGAACAGGAACCGCTTGACCACCGTGTCCTCGCCCTCGGAGACGATGGTCGTGTTCGAGCACCCCGTGAGCCCCCGCCAGAACGCCTGCGCGTAGTTCGTTATGCGCTGGCCCTCGGGGCACGCTGCGTCGCCGCTCCCGGGTTCGAACGACTCGCCGTTCCCCCAGTCCACGGTGACCTGGTAGCGGACCTCGGACGTCGCCCCGCCCGCGGTGGTGGCCCCGGGCAGGGTCCAGCGCAGGCGCAGGGGCGGCCCGGGATCGGGGTCCCACCCGGGGTCGGCGGCCGGGACCGCGGACCCGTTGACGATGTGCGTGTACGCCGGCAGGCTGTCCATGATCTCGACGCCCGTGATCGAGCCGGTCCCCGGCTTCCCGTACCAGATCGTGTACGTGATCGTATCGCCGGGCGCGGCCGTGGCCCGGTCTCCCTGCTTGACCACGTACGTGATCGTCTTCGGGTTCGGGTCCTGGAGCGCGGACCAGGGACCCGCGCACCAGTACTGGTCCACGATGCCGGGGGTTCCCAGGAGCTCGTTGTAGGACGGGCCGATCGCGACGGTGGCGAGATCGGCGGGACACGGCCCGAAGTCGGCCCAGATGTGCATGGCGGGAGTGCAGGGCGCGTTGCACCCCTTGCCGCCGGCTCCCGCGTCGCACGGGTCGGGGTTGAAGATGTAGGAGGCCGACGACCAGGTCCAGGCCGGATATGGCGCTCCGTCGATGTTCCAGATTCCCGCGTAGGTCAGCGTCTCGGTCGGCCCGCCGCACGCCCCCGTGCACTCGATGCAGAAGAATACTCCCGTGATGTCCGTGGTGCCGTTCGCCGATCCGTAGTTGACCAGCGTGACGCCCGCAAGGTCCGCGTCGTTGTACCCCGCGCACAAGAGCGCGTCGCAGTAGGAGAGGTCGTAGATCGCGACCTTGGTGCGGTACCAGTTCGGGAAGATGTTGAAGGTCGGGGGCGTGTTCGCGTTCGGAAAGACGTCGAGCAGGCAGGCCGTGGCGGGTCCCGGGAGGGCCAGGAGACATGCCAACACCAGCGCACGGAACCGAGGCGATGCGTCGACACGGTACACGAGATGGCTCCCTAACCCCCAGTCTATACCATTACGGAGGGGGAGGAGTCTTCTTCTCCCGCCCCGGTTGCGGCGCCCGCGAACGCGGGCCTAGAATGGCGCCGTGGTGCGCCGACGCTTCCTCGCCGCCGGTCTTGTCCTGGTCTTCCTGCCGGTACCCGGCCGTTGCGACAACCCTCCTGCGGCGGCCCTCCCGGCCGGGGTGAAGACGGCCTGGGACCTCGGCAAGGCGTGGCGGCAGGCGACGCCGACGCGGGAAAAGATCTCGATCAACGGGCTCTGGCGCTGGCAGCCGGCGGCCAACGATTCGGGCACGGTCCCCACGGCGAGCTGGGGCTGGTTCAAGGTGCCCGGGGGCTGGCCGGGACTCCGCGACTACATGATGAAGGAGTCGCAGACGTTGCATCCCCACCCGGCCTGGAAGGATGCGGACATCGGCGGGCTCTCCGCGGCCTGGTATCAGCGCGAGATCGCGATCCCGGCGGAGTGGGAGGGGCGCCGGATTGCGCTCGCGATCGAGACCCTGAACTCCTACGCCGCCGTCTACGTGGACGGCGTCAAAGCCGGCGAGATCACGTTCCCGGGCGGTGAGCTCGAACTGCCGTCCGTGTGCGCGCCCGGCACGGCCCACGTGCTCTCCCTGCTCGTGATCGGGATGCCGCTCAAGGCGGTCATGCTCTCGTATTCGGATTCCGCCCGGGCGAAGGAGGTCAAGGGCGAGGTCGAACGGCGCGGGCTCTGCGGCGACGTCTGGCTCGTGTCGACGCCCGCGGGCCCGCGCGTCACGGACTTCCGGATCGAGACCTCGGTGCGCCGGGGCGAGATCACGTTCGACGCCGGACTGGACGGGCTCGACCCGGCGGATTCGTACCGCATGGTCGTCCGGGTCACGGCGGGCGGGAAGAAGCTGAAGTCGTTCGCGGGGCGCGGCTTCGGGGCCGCCGACGTCAAGGGCGGCCGGCAGTCGTTCACGGTGCCGTGGAAGACCGACCGGATCTGGGACACGGACGCGCCCGCGAACCAACTGGACGCCGAGCTCGTGCTCGAGACCACGCGGGGCCGGCGGCTCGACGCCGCCTTCCCGGTCCGGTTCGGGTTCCGCGAGTTCTGGATCGACGTCCGGGACTACATTCTCAACGGGTCCCGGGTGCATGTCAGCGCGGTTCCCGTGGACAACTGCGCGATCAGCGCGCTGGCGGCGGGCTACGCCGGTTGCCGCGAGACGTTCGAGCGGCTCAAGGCAGCCGGGTACAACGCCGTCTACACGCACAACTACGGCACCGACCCCGGGACGCACCTCGCGTTTCCCGAGATGCTCCGGGCCGCCGACGACACCGGGATGCTCGTCTTCTTCTCGATGCCGCACTTCGGCAACTACGACTGGGACAAGCCGGACTCGGACGCCGCGAACGGGTACGCGCGGCATGCAGCCGCGTACGTGCGCGTCGCCCAGAACCATCCCTCGGTCGTCCTCTACGTCACGAGCCACAACGGGTGCGGGTACGACGAGGACATGAACCCCGACCTGCTCGGCAACGGTCATCCCCCGCGCGGGGGGGAGTGGTCCGAGCGGGGCGCGCGGCGCGCCCTGCGCGCGGAGGGGATCATCCGGTCCGTGGACCCCAGCCGGGTCGTCTACCACCACTCGGCCGGCGACCTGGGGGCGATGGACACGGTCAACTTCTACGGCAACCAGATGCCGGCGGCCGAGATGGCCGAGTTCCTGGAGCCTTGGAGCCGGAACGGCATCAAGCCCGTCTTCCTGTGCGAGTTCGGCGCGCCGCTCACGTGGGACTGGACCATGTACCGCGGGTGGTACAAGGGGGAGCGCGAGTTCGGGAGCGGCGAGGTGCCCTGGGAGTACTGCGTCGCGGAGTGGAACTCCCAGTACCTGGGCGACGCGGGATACCGGATCGAGGAGGTCGAGAAGCGCGACATCCGGTGGGAAGCCGAGCAGTTCCGGACCTCCAAGGGCTGGCACCGCTGGGACTATCCGGTCGAGGTGGGGTCGCCCCGGAACACGAACTGGCACCCGATCTTCGGCCGGGTGCTCACGGCCCAGCTCCGGGGGCTGCGGACGTCGGGCCTCTCCGGGATCTGCCTCTGGGACGACGAGCTCTACTGGCGGGTGCGGGACGACATCGACCGGAGCCGGAAGGAACTGCCGACGGACTGGGAGAAGCTCCAGCGGCCCGGGTTCAGCGCCGACTTCACGGACGGTGAGCGCTACGAGTCGTGGCGCGTGTCGTACGAGCGGAGCGACTGGACTCCGTCGGTGGCGGGCCGGGCCATCATCCGGAACAACCGTCCCCTGCTCGCCTGGATCGCGGGGTCGGCGTCCGGGTTCACGAGCGCCGAGCACGACTACGCCCCCGGCGAGACCGTGCAGAAACAGCTCGTCGTCATCAACGACTCCAGGCGGCAGATCTCGTGCGAGTACGCGTGGGCGTGCGCCCTGCCCTCGCCCGCGACGGGCGCGGCCAAGGTCACGATCGGCCCCGGCGACCAGGTCCGGATTCCCGTGACGGTGCCCCTGCCCGCGACGCTGGCCGAGGGGCGCTACAGCCTCTCGGCGACGGTCGCGTTCTCGACAGGCGAGACCCAGACCGATGCCCTGGTCCTGGACGTCCTCGCTCCTCCCGCCTCTCCCGTCGCGCCCGCGGACCGGGTCGGGATCTTCGACCCGGCGGGGGAGACTACCGCGCTGCTGCACGGGCTGGGCGTCGAGGCGACGGGAGTGGAGCCGGGCGCCGATCTGCGCGGGGTGGGGTTGCTCGTGATCGGCCGCCGGGCGCTGACACCCGACGGCCCCGGCCCTGACCTGACCCGCGTCCGGGAGGGACTCAAGGTGGTCGTCTTCGAGCAGACCGCGGCGGCGCTCGAGAAGCGGCTCGGGTTCCGCACGGTCGAGTACGGATTCCGGAACGTCTGGCGCCGGGTTCCGGACCACCCGGCGCTGGCCGGGCTGGACGAGAACGTCCTGCACGACTGGCGGGGCGAGGCGACGCTGATTCCACCGCGGCTGGACTACGAGATGGTCGGCATGCACGGGCCCACGATCCGGTGGTGCGGGATTCCCGTGAGCCGGATGTGGCGGTGCGGATGCCGCGGCAACGTGGCGTCGGTCTCGATCGAGAAGCCCGCGCGCGGCGATTTCCTCCCGGTCCTGGACTGCGGGTTCAGCCTTCAGTACTCGCCGCTCCTGGAATACCGCGAGGGCAAGGGCATGGTCATCTTCTGCCAGGTGGACGTCACGGGCCGCACGGCCGCCGATCCCGCGGCGGCGCGGCTGGTCCGCAACATCATCGGCTACGTCTCCCGCTGGACTCCCGCCCCCCGGCGCACTATCCGCTACGCGGGCGACCCGAGCGGGAGCAGGTGGCTGGGATCGGCCGGGTTCGCCGCCCGCCGGTACGCGGGAGGGAAGCTGAACCCCGACGAGGTGCTCGTCGTGGGTCCCGGCGCCGGCTCCGCGGTTCCGCCGGGGGGCTGGCTCGGGGCCGGCGGCCGGATGGTAGCTGTCGGACTCGACTGGAAGCAGGCGAACGCCGTATTCCCGCCGGGGGTGCGGATGAAGGCGGCCGAGCACATTAACGCCGTGTTCGATCCGCCCGCCGCGGATTCCCCGCTGGCCGGCGTCGGGCCGGCCGACGTGCACGTCCGGGACGCCCGCACGGTCTCGCTCGTGGACCAGGGGCCCCTGCCCGTCGGGGACGGCGTCCTCGCCACGTCCTTCGACGGCCGGGTGGTTTTCGACCAGCTCGCGCCGTGGCAGTTCGCCCCCGGCGACGGGCTCGGACTGCGCCGGACCTACCGGAGGGTCTCGTTCCTGTTGAGCCGGCTTCTGGCCAACCAGGGGGTGTCGTCCTCGACACCGCTGCTGGAGCGGTTCAGGTCGCCCGCGGGTCCGAAGGAGACCCGGTACCTTTCCGGGCTCTACGTCGATACCCCGATCGAGTGGGACGACCCGTACCGGTTCTTCCGCTGGTAGTAACAGACTCCCACAACCACGCGAACTGGCTCGGCCGCGACGCCGCCGGGCTCATCTCCGACATGGACGAGCGCGGGATCGGGCGCGCGTGGCTCCTCACTTGGGAGATCCGGCCCGACGAGTACCGGGCGGGCGGCGTCCCGAGCGAAGGCATCACGCTCCGGGACACGCTGGAGGCCCGGGACCGCTACCCCGACCGGCTCGTCGCCGGGTTCGCTCCCCATCCGCTGGCCGGGGACGCCGTCCGCCGGTTCGCGGACGCGGTCCGGACCCGGGGCGTCCGCGTCTGCGGCGAGTGGAAGTGCCGGATGCCGATGGACGACCCCCGGTGCCTGGAGCTGTTCCGGAAGGCCGGCGAGCTCGACTGCCCGGTGGTTTTTCATCTCGAGCCGCCCGAGCTCCCGGGACCTGGCGGCACGCGCATTCCTCAGCGCTACTGGTCGGGCGGGACGATTCCGAACGTCGAGCGCGTCCTGGGCGAATGCCCGGGAACGGCGTTCGTCGGCCACGCGCAGGGATTCTGGCGCGAGATCAGCGGCGACGCCGACACGGCGGAAGGCGCGTACCCGACGGGACCCGTCGTCCCGGGCGGCCGGCTCTACGGGCTGTTCGACCGGTTCCCGAACCTGCACGCCGACCTCTCGGCCGGGTCCGGGTTCAACGCTCTTGCCCGCGATCCCGGCCACGCGAAGGCGTTCCTGATCCGGTACGCGCGCCGGCTCCTGTTCGGCCGCGACGACTACTCCGGCCGGCTGTTCGAGTTCCTGACCGGGCTTGGATTGCCGCAGGACGATCTGGCCGCGATCCTGGGCGGCAACGCGGAACGGCTACTGGGTGCGTCCTAGGGCTGGTTGAGCCAGGGGTTCCGGTGGCTATAATGCCGATGATTCGTATGGGACGCCGGATGCTTGATGCATTTCCCCGAGCTGTAAGCGCTGCGGCATTGCTGTGCGTTGCCTGCGCCGCCGCCAGAGCTGACCAGATCGGACTGGCGGTCGCGATGACGCAGAACCCGGTGTCCGGCAGTTCGCTCCCGACCGGGACGCCGGTGACCTACACGATTCTGGTGACCAACGCGGGGTCGGCGACCATAGACAGCCTGGCGGTGGACGATACCCTTCCGCCCCAGGTAACCCAGGTCGTGCTCGCCCCCGCGGCTGGGTTCACCGTGACGGGTCCGCGCAACGCTCCGTCGGGAACGCTCTACGGTTGGGCGGGTGGTGCGCTGAACTTCTACCCGGGGGCGGCGCTCACGTTCACGATCAACGGGGTCGTGGGCGAGATGTGTACTGCCCGGGATATCGTGAACACGGCGTACGTGGCGTCGACCGCGGGTCCATCGACGACGTGCATGACGACCGGTCGGACATCGCTCACGGGTCAGCCGTACACGGTCGGCGTGTCGGTCGTCAAGAACCAGATCCTGCCGGTCACGCCGACCGTGAGCCCCGGCTCGCCCGTCCAGTACCAGATAGTGGTGACGAACACGGGGGCGGCAACGCTCACGGACGTGATCGTGACCGACACGCTCCAGCGCGAGCTGCAGAGCGTCACCTCGACCTCTCCGGGCCTGACGACGTCGTTGCCGACAGGCATTCCGGGTGGCGGGACGCGCTGGATGTGGAGCGGGACGGGGCTCTCGTTCCAGCCCGGGCAGACGCTCACGATCACGGTCAACGCGGTGGCGGGGGTGGTGGGGAGTGACCGGGGCGTGAGCAACACGGCATTCGTGACGGCGGCAAACGCATGCGGGCTGACCGCGTCGGCGCAATCCGCGCCGGCGACCGGGTTCGGCATTGAGGCGCCGAACGCGGCTGTCGCGGTGGAGACGCGGCAGACTCCTGCGTCCGGGTCGGCACTCTACGTGGGGGACAGGATCACGTACCTGATCGTCGTGACGAACACGGGGGACGTGACGCTCTACGCCCTTTCCGTGATCGATACCGTGGGAGCCGAGGTGGGCGCCAATTCCTCCACACAGGACGACGCCCAGTTCTCGACGGTCGTCACCAGTATGCCCGGGACAGGGACGAGATACGAGTGGTCCAATCCCGGCTTCCTGTCCTTCGGGCCTGGCCATACGTTCTCGTTCACGGTGACCGGCGTCATCGGCAGCGTCTGCGCCCCGATCCTGCGGGAGAACCGGGCCGCGGCTTTCGGCTCGGGGCCGGCCGGCCCGGCGCCGACGGTCCTGAGCGCGCCAACGTCGTTCGCTACGACTCCGCGGGCTTCGGCAGTGACCGTGGCGAAAGTGCTGGTGCCCGCCCAGCCGGAGAGCGGAGGCCCGATGGCGTTCGACCTGACGATCGTGAACGTCGGTCAGGATACGATCGCGAACCTGCACGTGACGGACCTTCTGCCCCCGACATCCCAGTTCACGGCCACGGTATTGGCGGATGGCGGGTACTCGGCGACACTTACGGTGACCGGGGTCATAGGTACGAGGGTCCAGTACGACTGGGACTTCGGCGACGTTCCGCCGGGAACGGTGAAGACGGCCCACATCGGCGGCCTCGCGGGCGACTGTTACACGGGCACAATCTCGAACACGGTCACTGTGACCGGGAATACCCCGTGCGGCGCGCCCATCGTTCAGTCGGCTTCGTCGTCGGTGCTCCTGCAGGGACCGGCGGCGATGCTAACGAGGATGCAGGACTACTTCCCCAACGATCCGACCCGGACGGTTCATTCCATCCGAGTTCAGCCGGGAGTTCCGGTCTACTGGAAGCTGATCGTGGCCAACACGGGCGGGAAGCCCGCGGACGACGTCATGATCGTCGATACTTTGCCTTCCCTGGGAGCGAGCATCGACCGGATCCAGATCGCGGGCTGGCCCGACGCCGGGCCCTCGGGGACGGAGTGGGCGGAAGTCGCGGCCCTCCCGAATCTCACCACGACGTCGACCGGGGGAATGCTCATGATCGTGCTGGGCGGAACCGCCTACCAGGGCGGCGGGTATGCGGGCGGGGGCTTGGGCCTCCAGCCGGGCGAGTCGGTCACCGTCTGGATGGACATTACGCCGCTTGCCGTGCCCAGCGGGTCGGTTCTCATCCGGAACTCGGTGCACACGACTTGGACGGATCCGTGCTCGGGGGGGCGGCTCTCGACCGCATCTGACACGGCGGGGTTCATCATCGGGACCTCTCCGGGCGGTGACGCCGGAGGGAACTCGGGCGTGGCCACCCTCCGCCCGGGCAGACTCCTGATCGCCCCCAACGTGCTCAGGATGGCTGGGTCGGATCCCGGCGCCGTCACGGTCTATGCGAACGGGAGCGCGGGCGGACGCACGGACCTGCGCATCTACGACGCCGGTGGCAGGCTGGTGGGAACGCTCGTCATACCGCTGGGTCTCGATGGTCGGGGCAGTGTCGCCATCAGCGGCTTGCTGGTCGGCGGGAGGCTGGGCGCGGGGATCTACACCGTGACTGCGCACGGCGGCGGAGTGGACGACCGCGCACCGTTCGCCGTGGTGAGGGTCCGCCCGTGATCCGGTCACGGGCGATCGCGCGCACGCTCTGCCTGGCCGGATTGCCGGTACTTTGCCTCTTCTTGTCCGGCTCCGGGCTCTCCTCGACTGTGTCGAGCGTCATCTCGCTCCCCTTGAGTTCGCGGCAAGCTGGCATGGGCGGCCTCGGGATGGGGGGCGACGATCCCGGAGCGGCATGGGAGAACCCCGCGGCCCCCGCCCAGCCGGGCGGAGGAAGAGTGGTACTGACCGCGGGCGGGGGAAGTCTTTTCGCGGGAGACCGCCAACTGCTCGTCATCGGAGGGAGCGGCCGGTTGGGGGAGCGATCCACCTTGAGCGCGATCCTGCTCTCGTCAGGGCAGAGCTTCGACGAGCTGGACATCCACGGTGACCCGATGGGGCAGAAGATCAGCGAGGACACGCTGGTGGGTGCGATCGTGGGATCCTTTCGTGTGGGCGACCGATGGGCGGTCGGGCTCAGCGTCAGGGGCCTCTACGACGAACTGGCTGGTGCGGGGACCTCATGGGTCGGCGCGGACGCGGGAGCGAAGGCGTGGTGGGGGAAGATGCAGGCCGGGGTGAGTGTACGCAACCTGGGCCCGGGGATCCGGCGGAACGCGGATGTCCCCGCGGACAGCCTGCCGGCGGAGATCAGGGCATCCTTCATCGCCCAACCCATTCCCTCGTTGCTGGCTGGGATCGGCTACGTATCCATCCTGGGGCGAAGCGATCAACTCGAGGTCGGAGCGGAATGGCGGCCCGCGGCCGCCCTGGCCCTGCGCGGTGGCCTGGAGGGTTTCCTTGACGCCGACATACAACCTTCGTTGGGACTGTCGGTTGCGGTCAGGCAGTTCACGCTCGACTACGCCTTCGTGGCCCATCCGGCCGGCGCCGGCCATCGTCTCGGCGTGACTGCGAGCTGGGGCCGGGGCGGCGATGGGGTCAGGTAAGGTCCGAGGCATGGAACCTGTCCGGTTCGGGATCATCGGTTGCGGCGTGATCGGGAACACGCACCTCCGGGTCATGGCGAAACTGCCGCAGACACGCGTGGTCGCGGTCGCGGACATCATCGAGGAACGCGCGCGGGAGGCGGGCAGGAAGTACTCGGTTCCCGGTGTCTACACCACGGCGGAAGCCCTGATCGCGGACCACGCGGTCGAGGCGGTCGTGCTCGCGATGCCCGCGTGCGAGCGGCTCCCGATCGCGCTGAACGCCTACGTGAACGGCAAGCACGTCCTGACCGAGAAGCCCGTGGCCATGACCGCTGCCGACGTCCGGAAGATGATCAAGGCCCGAGGGAACCTGATCTCGGGCTGTTGCTCGTCGCGGTTCCGGCAGTTCAAGTCCGCGGACGCCGCGGCCGGCGTGGTCGCGCGCGGCACGCTCGGCGACCTGCGCGTCGTCCACTGCCGGGCGCTCAAAGAAGCCGTGGGCCCGCCGAAGACGCCGCCACCCGAGTGGCGGCTGAAGAAAGCCCTGAACGCCGGGGGCATCCTCACGAACTGGGGCTGTTACGACCTCGACTACCTGCTCGGGATCACGGGCTGGTCGCTCGTGCCCCGGGTCGTGTTCGCGCAAACCTGGCAGGTTCCCCCCGCGTACCTCGCGCACGTGGCGCCGGGGTCGGATGCCGAGACCCACCTCGTAGGGCTCATCCGGTGCGAAGGCGGGTGCGTGATCTCGTTCGAGCGCGGCGAGTACATGGCCCTGCGCACGGAAGAGGCCTGGCGGATCGTGGGGTCCGCGGGGTCGCTCCGGCTCACGATGGCCCCGGGGAAGGGGAACCAGGTCCTGCTGGACAAGGCGTCTTCGGAGCAGGGCGTGGTCACTACCACGGTCTGGCAGGGGGACGAGGACTGGGACGGCATGCACGGGGGCGTGGACGAGGATTTCGCGAATGCCGTGCGCGAGGGCCGTCAGCCGAAGACGAGCCTCGAGCATGCGCTCGTCATCGCCCGGATCACGGACGCGATCTACGCTTCCGCCGCGGGCGGTCAAGCCGTCGAGATCGGGGGATAGGACTGTGAAACACGCGTTCATGAGCTTCTCCACGCCAAAGCTGAGCCTGTCCGAAATGCTCGCCCTGGCCCGGCGGCTCGGGTACGACGGAATCGAGCCCCGGATCGGCGAGGGCCATGCCCACGGCGTCGAGATCGCGGCGACCCCGGCCCAGCGGGCGGAGGCGAAGCGGCTGGCGGAGGCCGCCGGCATCCAGCTCTGTTGCGTGGCTACATCTATCCAGTACTCGAATCCGGCCGAGACCGACCGCCAGGTGGAGGAGACCCGGCAGGCGATCGATCTCGCGGGCGATGTCGGGGCGCCTGCGATCCGGGTGTTCGGCGGACCCCTGCCGAAGGGACTCAAGCGGTACGAGGCCATCCGGCTGGTGACTGCGTCGCTCGAGTCGGTCGTGGACGTGGCACGGAGATGCCACGTCGTCGTGGCCCTCGAGACGCACGACGACTGGTCGGACCCCGCCTATGTGGCCGAGGTCATGCGCCGGGTGGACGATCCCGGGATCGCCGTGAACTGGGACTTCATGCACCCGGGCCGCGCCCCGGGCGCCACGGTGGACGAGTCATTCGCCCTGCTCAGGTCCTGGATCCGGCACGTGCACGTCCACGACGGGATCCTGCACGACGACGGCAGGATCACGCTCAAGCCCATCGGCCAGGGCGACGTCGACGTGAAGCGGGCCTTCGCGCTCCTGGAGGGGATCGGGTACGGCGGCTACTTGAGCGGCGAGTGGATCAACTGGGAGCCCGCCGACGTCCACCTCCCCCGCGAGCTCGCCGCCATGAAGTCCCTGGGAGCGAAGTAGCTCCTACCGCGCGATCGGGATCCTGCGGGCGCGGCGGCGGGCGCTGGTAGAATCGTCCGCATGATGCCGGCCGTCACCGCCCGTTCGATCGCGCTCGGACTCTTCCTCGGCGTCCTGATCAATCTCTTCCTGCTCTACAACGACTACTACCTCCGCAACACGCCGTTCATCTTCAGCCAGCTCCCGGTCGCGGGCATGGCCGTGCTCATGGGGTGCGTGCTCGCGAACGCGGCCGCGCGCCGGATCCGCGGTCGCCCCTGGCTCTCGCGCGGCGAGATGCTCCTGATCTGGGCCATGATCGGCGTCGCGGGCGGGATCGGGTCCACGGGTTTCGGCCGCGCGGTCACGGGATTCGCGGCGTCGCCCGCGTACTTCGCCACCGGCGCGAACGAGTACGCGAAGTACCTCCTGCCCAGCCTGCCGGACTGGATGCTCGTGAGCAAGGACCCGGACAGCAAGGTGTTGAAGTGGTACATGGAGGGCCTCCCGCGGGACCAGCACATCCCGTGGGGTCCCTGGATCGTGCCCATGCTGGCGTGGAGCGCGTTCGCGGTCGCGCTCTTCGCGGTCATGTTCGCGTTCACGGCCCTCTTCTACCGGCGCTGGACGGAGCAGGAGCGGCTGACTTTCCCGATCGTGTACCTGCCGCTCGAGATGACCGCGGAGCCCCGCCGGGGGCGCCTGCTCAACGACTTCCTGGGCAACCCGGTGACCTGGGTCGGGGCCGCGCTCCCGATCGTCGCCCATGCCGTGAACGGCCTCAAGTCCTACGTCCCCGCGCTCCCCGCGATCCCGTTGCGGTGGTGGGTGGGGGCCCTGTTTCCCGACCGGCCGTGGAGCGAGTTCAACCTCGGCGACAGCGGGATCTACTTCTCGATCACGGGACTCTCGTTCCTGATGACGACCGAGATATCGTTCTCGCTTTGGTTCTTCTACGTCCTCTACCGACTCAGCTTCGTCGGGGTCGCCGCGCTCGGCTCGGGAGCGCAGTCGGGATTCTTCGGCGACTGGTACTCGAACGTCGTCCACCTCCAGGCCTCGGGCGCGGCGTTTGCGCTGGCCGCCTTCCTGGTCTGGTCGATCCGGAGCGGCCTCAAGGAGTGGTTCCGGCGCGTGCTATCCGGCGGCCGGGCCCGGGATCCCGCGGAGGATCTCCTCCCGCCCCGGGTCACGTTCGTCCTCCTCGCGGCGGGGCTCGCGGGCCTCGTCGGCTGGGTCGTGCTGGCGGGCGTCTCGTGGTGGGCGGGCGCCCTCGGCATCGCGCTCTTCGTGAGCGTGATCCTGGTCCTGACCCGGCTCGTTGTCGAGGCGGGCCTGCTCATCATCGGGACCGAGGCGATCGCGTACGAGTTCCTGTGCGGGGTCTTTCCGGCATCCTGGCTGAGCGGCAAGACCGTGGCCGTCTTCTCCCAGCTCCGGGGCGGACTCATGAGTGACCTGCGCGAGATCCTGATGCCTTACATGATGAACGGCGTCCGCGCGATCGAGGCGGCCCGGGCCCGGCTCCGGGGCGTACTCGCCGTCTTCGCCGTCACCGCGGCGGTCGCCCTGCTCACGACGTCCTTCGCCCGCATCGTCACCTGCTACAAGTACGGCGCCGTCGCGGGAGACACGGCCTACAACCTAGGGTGGAACGAGGCCATGCACTACAGCGCCACCAACTTCCAGAAGAACCCGCCCGGGTACGACTTCGTCCGGATCGGGCAGATCCGGCTCCTGCCCGTCGGGGTCGCGCACGCGGTGACCGGCGCCGGCGTGACCGGGGGGCTCCTCGTCCTGCGTGCGCTCGTCCCGTGGTGGCCGCTCCACCCGATCGGCTACGTCGTCTGCGGCTCCTGGGCCCTCTCCGTCACCTGGTTCTCGATCATGCTCGGATGGCTGGCCAAGGCTTGCATCATGAACTTCGGCGGGGCGACCGCCTACCGGCGCGTCCTCCCGTTCTTCCTCGGGTTCGTCCTGGGCGAGGCCGTCATCGCCACCTTCTGGGCCGTCACCGCCTTCGTCACCGGCATCCCGGTCGTCTCCATGCTCCCGAGCCTCTAGCGTCGGACGCCTGATCGAGTGCATGCTCGGTTGACAGTCCGGCGACCCGGGCATATCATCGGGGCACCATGAAGAAAATCCTGCTGGCCATCGGGCTTCTGGTGCTGGTTGTCCTCGGCGTCTGGGCTTTCCGCGCGGCCCGGCAGGCATTCGTCACTCCGATCGAACTGGTGGAGGGCGACTCCGCGGGCTGTCACGTCGTGTTCGCGGCCGAGACCAAGGCGGGCGAGAAGGAGGCCGGGGACCAGCAGGACGTGCTCAGGAAGACGCTCGAGGCCGCCGGGATCAAGCCCGAGACGGGGGTGGCGATGTGGGTCAAGGACGGCGGCACCACGATCCGCACGGGACTGATGGTGCGCGCGGAGGATTTCCGGAAGGCCCGGTCCCTGCGCGGCGGGACGCTGGCCGTCGCCATTCCGGCCCAGCGCGGCTGGGTCCCCGCGGGCGAGGCGTCGGCGGGCAGGGTCGGGGCCGTGATGGCGGCCGGCCGGTTCCCGATGGCCGCCATGGAGAAGGCCAGGACACTCGGGCTTGTCTCGTACTGCCTGCTCATCCGCATGGACGGCGGGCCGGCCAAGCCCGCACTCGTGCGCGCCCCCAAGTAGACCGAGGCGGGTGGCCGGCGCCGGGATCGTAGTCGATGGGCTAAGCAAGACCTACCGCAAGGGCAAAGTACGCGCGCTCAACGGCGTCTCGCTCGAGATCCGGTCCGGCGAGACGTTCGGGATCATCGGCCCCAACGGCGCGGGGAAGACCACGCTCATGGGCTGCATGCTGGGGTCGCTCCGCCCCGACGCCGGCCGGATCGCGGTGGAGGGTGCCCGGCCGGACGATCTCGCGGTGCGGGCGGCTACCGGGTACCTGCCCGAGCGGCTGAGCTTCGACCGGTGGATGACCGGCCGGGACTTCCTCGCCTATCACCACGCCCTGGCGGGCCGGCCGGCGCCGGTGCGCGCCACGGAGGTGGAGGCCGCGCTCGACGCGGTCGGGCTCGCCTCCTCCGCGTGGCCGCAGTGCCTCCGGCTCTACTCGCGGGGCATGCTCCAGAGGCTCGGGTTCGCGCAGGCGATCATCGGCCGTCCCCGGTTCCTGTACCTGGACGAGCCGACGTCCGGGATGGACCCCGTGGGGGTCGTCATGATCCGCCGGATCGTGGACCAGCTCAAGCACGAGGGCGTGACGATCGTCCTGAACTCGCACCAGCTCGATCAGGTGGAACGGTTCTGCGACCGCGTGGCCTACGTCCGCGCCGGCGAGGTGGAGTCCGTGGACGTGCTCTCGGCCGGTTCCGCGTCCCGGCGGGCGGTCCGCATCCGGGTGGCCGGCGACCTGCCGCCCGCGGACCGGCTCGGGGCCCTGGCGGGGGAGGCCGGCGCCGAGTTCCTCGGGATCTCGACGCATTGGGCGCGGTTCTCGGTGCCGAGCGACGAGGGGGCCGCGGCGCTCGTGCGCCGGCTCGTCGAGGCGGGAGTTCCGGTTATGGAGGCGATGCCGGAGGAGGGCCGGCTGGAGCGGCTGTTCTTCGACGGCAAGGGAGCGGAGTCGTGACCGGACTGCGCGTCCTCTTCGTCCACGCGGTGCGCGAGCGGCTCGCGAACCTGAGCCGGAACCTGCTGGCGGGGGCCATCTTCCTTATCCCGCCGGTGGTGCGGGCGTTCGAGCGCGGTGAAGGCAGCCTGCCCGGCGAGATGTCCGCGGTCTGGCTTTCGCTCATCTTCGGGGCCGGGCTCATCGGCCCCGACGCGTCCGGGGGAGTGCTCGAGCTCGTGCTCACCCGTCCTGTCACGCGCCCCCAATACGTCCTCGCGCGCTGGCTGGCGGCGGCGGGGCTCGCATCCGGGGCCGCGGCCGGCCAGACCGCAGTCGTCGCGGCGATCATGGCGGGTTTCGGTCATGCGCCGGCGTGGGCGGCGATCGGGAGTACCGTGGTTCCCCAGCTCAGCGTCGCCGTCGGCCTCACTGCGGTCCTGGTGGCGTTCTCGGCGATGACTTCGGGGTTCGGCGACCTGCGGGCGTGGTTGCTGTGCTGGATCCTGGGCGCGATCGTCGAGTTTGCCGGGCAGGCGCGCCACGTGGGGTGGCTCCGGCGGGCCGGGGACGAGATCACGAAGACCATGCTCCCGGGCATCGACGCGGACGCCCTTCCCACGTTGCTCGCTTTCCCCTGTACTTCCCTCGTCGGCTGGCTTTCGACCGTCACGCTCGCGCTGGCTGTCGCGATGGTGGTGCTGAACCGCCGGGAGCTCTCCCATGGCGGCTCCTGACCCCGCCGTCCGCGGCGGTTCGAGCCGGCGGGACCCCCGCCTCCTCCTGTGGGCCGCCGCCCTCCTCCTCGCCGGCCGGGTCGCGACGACGGTCTGGGCGGACCGGCACCCCCAAGCCGAGGCCGACCTCGTGACCTGGCACCCGATCGCGGGGGCCGAGGCCGACGCGCGGAAGGCCCGGAAGCCGGTCTTGTACGACTTCACCGCCGCGTGGTGCGGGCCGTGCGGCATGCTCCGGCGCGAGGTATTCGCGGATCCCGCTTCCGCGGCCCGGATCAGTGCCGCGTTCATCCCCGTGCGCGTGACGGATCGCCGGCAGGAGGACGGCCGGAACCCGCCCGACGTGGCCGCCCTGCAGAAGCGGTTCCACATCGAGGCCTTCCCGACGCTCATAGTCGTTCCCGCCGGCGGGGGCCCGCCGCTGACCCGCCGGGGATACGGGGGGAAGGCCGGCACGATGGCGTGGCTGGACTCCGCCGTGCCGCCCGCCCGCGCTCCGTCCAAGCGCTCGCGGTGAGCACCTCGTCGCGGCCTGACATCTTCCTGGAAGCGGAGGCGTTCGCCGATCCGGGGGGCTGGGTCGTGGACCAGCAGTCGATGGACCAGATGGGGTCCCCGTACCTGCTCGCGCACGGCCTCGGGACCCCGGTCCGCGACGCCGCCACCACGGTCGAGGTCCCCGCCGCGGGGTCGTACCGGGTCTGGGTGCGCACCCGGGACTGGGCAACGCCCCGGCAGGCGGGCGAGGCCCCCGGCCGGTTCTCGGTCGTGGTCGCGGGCACCCCGGTCGGCACGACGTTCGGCACCGAGGGCGCCGCGTGGCACTGGCAGGACGGCGGCCCCGTGACCCTCCCGGCCGGCCGGGTCACCCTCGCCCTCCATGACCTCTCCGGGTTCGAGGGGCGCGCCGACGCCATTCTCCTTGCCGCCGACCCCGGGTTCGTTCCCCCCGACGGCGGGGAAGCGCTGGAGGCCTTCCGCCGCCGCGCCCTCGGCCTTCCGCCCGAGCCGGCCGACGGCGGTTCTTTCGATCTGGTGGTCGTCGGGGGCGGCATCCCCGCGATCTGCGCCGCCCTCACGGCCGCCCGCGAGGGGCTCTCGGTCGCCATCGTCCAGGACCGGCCCGTCCTCGGCGGCAACAACAGCTCCGAGGTCCGGGTCTGGCTGAGCGGGGAGAGGAACCTGGAGCCCTATCCCAGGATCGGCGGCATCGTGCGCGAGCTCGAGCAGGTGCGCAAGGCTCACTACGGCCCCTCGAACACGGCGGATCTCTACGAGG
>Ga0315294_10000430_pt1 | contig 44714 bp, 49 predicted proteins | sample YL17G13_40_MG_FD_203626 | JGI IMG/M metagenome (GOLD analysis project Ga0315294, IMG submission 203626) | Sediment microbial communities from Yellowstone Lake, YNP, Wyoming, USA - YL17G13_40 | ecosystem: Environmental > Aquatic > Freshwater > Lake > Sediment | place: USA: Wyoming | collected... | reverse complement strand
ACTTTTGGGAGTAACTAGGCCAAACGCAGACGAGTACGATTCAGAGTACGATTCATGGTGAGTAGTAGCTAGCTTATTTGCGCCGAAGGCGCCTTTCTTGTCGCGGGGAGGGATTCCTTCGCTGCGTAAAGTTACAGTTTCTGTTATTTCTCGGGTTGATTGCTTGTTCGTTGGGGCGCTCACTATTCGGCGAATGCCCCTCATCCAAAAGCTTAGAACTTCAATTCTTTTCGGGGTAAAATTTGGACGTTTCAAAGGGTCTGCTGCGGAGTTGAAGTGAGATTAACTGAAAACATCTTCTATGGCTATTCTTAAGTAGCCAAAGCCAGAGACACGGATATTTCGTTTTTCCATGTCTTTCGCCAAGAAAATAAATAGGTGAGCTAGATAAAGGTCTTTCTGTCTCTAGAAAAATGAAGTTCATTATATATGGAAAAGCAGTTTTAAACGCTCATGTCTTGAGGGTGTAGAGGATTTGCCGTTCTAAACGTTCTGCAATAGGGCTAAAAAGTTATGACAGTGCTACTTAATAAAATATGGTGGCTTCACACATTTTCTTACCTAAGTCTCAATTACCACTACTTTGGCGTGCGCAACTCAGCTAAGCTGCTGCATTATGTTATTATTGATTGTACTCTGCCGACTTTGCCGTCTGTAAGTCGTACCTTGATTCCGTGGGGATGAGTTGAGCTGTTGGTGAGGATATCCTTGACGATGCCCTCGGTTAATTCACCGCTTCGCTGGTGCTGCTTCAAGACGATTTTTACGCGGATGCCCGGCTTGATTTGGCTCCTCTGCTGATTAGGTTGCATTTACAGTCATACGTGCTGCGCGGCTTATAGTGCATTCGCAATGCATATTCAAAAAATGTGTGTGTGGGCATTAAATTTTAATCCCCTCTTCCTATTTTTCAATGGGGTTTTTCTGTTTGACCCAAAAAGGCAGGTTTCAAAACCACTAAAGCAAGCGATTTTACATGCTTATTCATCATAACTCAGATACATCCCTCTTACCGTTATAACCCATAGGGGGACGTTCCAAGAAGAATAGAGGAAAAAGACGCTAACAGTTTTGCCAGAGCTTTCTAACTAAGTAGCACTTCTTGGTCGTATTCTCCTTTAAGAGATAACTGTAACAGATTTAGAATACATTGCGTATATTTCCTTGCTCTTATTTTTGAGTATAACGCACACTCTCTACAATTATGGTAACAGGGACTCTCATTTTTCTCTTCGACTATTCTCTCAAGCTTCCGACGTATCCGTTTTGCATCTGTTTTTGTAAATGCGCCCATTCTGAATACCGCACAAATTAATTCCCTGCAATTGACGGAAAAGCTTTATGAATTTTAAATACTGAATGGGCATCCTTTCTCTTTCTTACACCCATACCCTTTCTTTCTTTTGTTCATATACCGTGCCTTCTGATTCTTTTCTTTCTTTAGGTCGTAGACAATCCGCAGAGTGTATGTGCTCTCTGAGAACTATAGGGTACCCCTCTGCGTGCTTCTTTCTCTTTCACGCGCTTCTCACCTTACCTTCTGCCGTACTTCTTCCTCACAGGCACGTGCCTTCTCACGTTAAGTTGGTTGGTTGGGTATAACTTTTATGAAAGACAGACTGAGAATCATGAAAGCTTGCTTTAACCCACACGTGCAAAAAGTGTGTGTGTGGGATTAAATTTTAATTTAGCCCGCAAACTTACGGGTTTTCCGAAATTAGTTTAAACCCTCACCGAAGAATAGTAAGTTGTCCAGCCATATGTGAGCTTCGGCGACTATTTAATACGTTTCTTTTTGAGAAACAGACAAGCGTGACGATACCTGCTGTCAATGGCAGAATTATCCATGAAGGAAACTCTGGAACCGAAGGCGAAGGACTAAGAGCTGGCGAAGTTGTTTCTGTAGGTGACGGTGAATAGGTTGGCGATGCCTCGTTGCCCCAATGAATAGTTAGATTTGGAGAATAGTCGTCTGTAGAGTAGTTCGATTCTTCTTTGGAATAAAAATTTGTTTCTGCGCCCATAATGTTAGGGGATGCGCTTAAGACTATTGTCAGAGTTTTAGCGTTGCTATTTAAGGCGTTCTTGACAGCGTCGACAACGCTCCAGTTATACCATTGAGAATGGTTATGAACCATCTTTGAGTCCAGAGGAGTAATGTTATAGTTTGGCATGTTAGAATAGGTTAATTCTTGCTCATTCCAAGAAATATCAGCACATGAATAGGCACTGATGTTGAAATCATTGAACCACACTGATTCCACATACAGTTGTAGAATAGCGCTGTCTATAGCAACTCCATTTTGAATTGTGGGTAAACTAAATTTCAGCCACACTATCTCTTCCATTGAACTATTAATAAGTGGGCAATTCTCGACTAATAGGAAGCTTACATTTCCGTAGTTTGAGTTTCGGTGCCAATTATCAACGTATGTATCATCTGTTGGCTTGAGTGTTACCTGATTAGTCTGAGCGTAGGTGGTGGTTGTTTCGATGCATAAAGCAGAGAACACTGCAATTAGAGTTAGGGCAATTACGAAAAGATTTTTCAAACCAAATTACCCACATTTGTGCATTGTTGTTTCTTCACTTATAAGATTTTATGTCAGTCGATAATGCATTGAGATACCTTTGAAGCGCGCGCATTTCCTTTTTTTCATCTGACATAGCGCCTGTGTCCATGATAGGGAGAATGGAAGATTGTATTATCTTCTGGCAAGTTTTAAATTTGCATAGCGTAGAAATAACTTAAGCATGGTAAAGATAGAAAAGAAAAAGGTGTTCTTTGAAATTCAATGTCCAATGTGCAAGGAACCGTTTAAATCAGAAAAAGGAAGAACTCTGAAACAATGGGAAGCCTCGCTATTTAGTCACGTTCAAGCATCATCAAAACATAGCTTACAGCCAAAAGAAGCCAAATCAGTAATTACAAAGTATTTCAAATCTTTAGAATAGGGATTGAAGATGCCTCAGAAACTTGGATGCTATTTTTGTGGAAGAGTCATTGAAGATGAGAATACTATGTTGATGAAAAATGTCCAAACAGGGTATTTTGCCAGCAGACATTCTTTTGGCTCTTGGGGAAAAAGAACAGCCTTCCATCCTGAATGTTGGGAAGTATATCATAAGAAAGAAACACGCAGTAACCTAATCGCATTGGCGTTCATTGCATTAGTATTTGTCATTCCTGTAGCGATCATATTTCCTGCTGGAGGGGCATTTTTGGCGTTTTGCATCCTTGTAACGATTATATTCTACTGGAAATCTCTAAATGAGAAAAAACCTGATATGAAATAATAGTGGGAGTACCTCAGCTTTTCTGTGTTTAGGGTAAACTGAATACGTTGAAATCCCTGAATATCCTCAGTTCTGAAACGCAGTCGTGAGAGAGGGAGAGAGAGGGGATTAAATTTTAATCCAACCAACCAACCAAAGAAGATTTCAGCTCGTTTTGAGAAAAGGCACTCTCAAACCAGTATACACGATTCAGACCATACTGTATTCTCATGTACTCAAAAGACCCCCCATATTAGAAATCATATCAATATAGGGTATAGTCGGAAACGAGTATACGGACTATTACTATCCTCAAGATAAGTGGAATTGGAAAAAGCTTTTGTGCAACTTTAAAATAACGGGCAACTACGGGTGTAAACGATTTGAGCGATGAATTCTGCAAAATTCTCTCGGAGTTAGAAAAGGTTAGAGATGGCTTACTTGATGAAGCTTCAGAAAGCAAGTGGATACCCGATACGTTATACCTAACCAAATTGGCTTACAAACTCCAAGAAGTAATTCCCCTTAAACATCCAATGGCAGAAGAAGAGAAGCCAGATATTTTGCATGGACGTTGGGCAGAAGCTCTAATGGCAGCTTTCTATTGTGGCTGCATATCGCAGCAAAAAGCTGTTCGACCCAAGTGCGGTGACTATAACAGAATAAGAGACTTAATCGGACGAACACTTGTGGCTGCATTTGAAGAAGGGGTTGAGTATGCATCTGAGCGTGAAAAGAAGAAACTTTGATAACTCTCTTGGAATTAGAATTTAGTCTCCACACACACTTTATCAGTGGGCACGATAAACCAGCTAATTCAGGGTTCAGAAGGGGTATTCAGCGGAAAATTCAAGAAAAGACTTTGTTGGTTTATTTTGGAACCGAAACACGAAAATTCGTGCGCCCATATATCAATAGTTGCAGAAAAGCTAGATATCAAAGTGTCAGGAGCAGATATGCTGGATGAAGGCATGCAATAAATTCAAACAGGCAATAGATGCACAACGACAACATTGGGAAAAAATATACGCTGAAGAACCTGACTTCTTTGGCGAAGGTCCCAGCTATGCTGCCAAAATATCTGTTAAAGTTTTTGAAAAAGAGAACAAATTAAGGATTCTTGAGCTTGGAGCAGGTCAAGGTCGAGACTCATTGTTCTTCGTAAGGAAAGGTTTCAAGGTTCAAGCAATAGACTATAGCGAAAATGCTGTCCAAGAAATAAATCAAAAGGCAAATAGTATGAACATGTCAGAATCCCTTTTAGCTGTTCAGCATGACATCCGAAAACCTCTTCCATTTGCTGATGAATCTTTTGACGCGTGCTATTGCCATATGCTCTATTGCATGGCTCTTTGTACAAGCGAGCTTGAAACTCTTTTTCAAGAGGTAAGAAGGGTGCTAAAACCAAATGGGCTCAGCATCTACACGGTTAGACATACTGGAGACGCCCATTACGGGAAAGGTGTTCACAGGGGCGAAGATATGTACGAAGTCGGGGGTTTCATAGTTCATTTTTTTAACAAAAAGAAAATAGAGCATTTAGCAAAAGGTTATGACATAGTCAGCATAAATGAGTTTGAGGAAGGCGAGCTTCCGAGAAAACTTTTCTTAGTTGCACTCAGGAAAATACCCGATAGCGTTAGTTGAGGACGTATTTCTGAAAGATTTTGGTATTGTACTTTTGGTTGGTTGGATTAAAATTTAATCCACACACACATTTTGACGGTGGGAAAACAAATGAGGTTATTCAGGTATATATTCTGTATTCATAAACTCTTAAAGTGTGAACGAATGAAACCTTTACCATGACTAAGAAAACTAAAAGGAAAGAGCCTTGAAGCTATCGCTCCTTGTATTTTATCTAAATCTTAAAGGGGAAAAAAGTCATGGTAGTTGAAATAAAAGAATACGACTCCGCAAAAGAACTAGCTGACACCCTAGACAAAGAAATCGGCGACACAAAAAGTACCCTAGGCGAATACCTACGCAGACTAGACGACATACGTACATTGGCTGAAAAGTCAAAGAAAATCCGCGAAGTCGTCCTCAAACTTGCAGGTAAAAAAGCCTCCACCGAAAGCCTAGGCGAAATAACAGTCGGCGGCTTAAACATAATCTTAGACGCTAACCCATTCCACGAGCTAACAGCCATAGAATCAGTCGTGCGCAGCTTCCAAGAACGCTTACTCATCCTCCAAAAAGCCCGCGAAGCACTCAAGTGGCTAGACCAACTCGGCGACACAGAAGGACTCAAGTACCTCGCAGTGGAAAATGATGGCGTCCCCGAACGAATCCTCTTCAAAATCTACTAACCAAATAACTTACTTTAAAATTGAAAAATGACACAGGAGCACATGAAATGAGCACTGAAGTCTGTGTGTGGGACTAAAATTTAGTCTGTCAGGGAGTCTGTACGGATATGTTAAGATATTTGTTGCATTGATAACCTTAGAACCCTAACGTGTACCAACATGTACAGCGGCGGTCTTGCCTTTGCGAGTGAGACCGAGCTACGTTACAAAAGCTCTATCCGTACGCTGGCACGGAAGCTGGTTCTGATAAGCAGATGTTTTTCACGCCCATTAGCCTCTCAACGGGGTATGACGGCTAAAAACGGTTCTGGCTCCATGTTTGCTGTCGAGTAAACTGCTAGTGCTGTTGCCCAGAAGACGTCGTCGTGTGTGCCTGTTGGATGATGGGCCAAGACAGAAACCCAAAAAAGCCAGCGCGTTGATTTCGCAAAAACCCTAAAGTTGGTGACCGCATTTTCAGAGATTACTGTGATGGCACGGTTTTTCTCTGGATAAGTGACTTCACTGCATTTGCCAAAGCCTTAACTGCCGCTTGCCTCGCCGCCAAGGAACCATCGATTGCTTTAGTCGCAATGTCCTTCTCTATACTCTGCATCTTACCAACTGTGGCTTGCTTATTCTTCTCGTATTCAACACGGAGTTTTTCCTGTTCAGTCCCAGAATTCTGCTCCGCTATCTCTAAGCGCTTTATTGCAGCATTCATTTTCTCAGTGATTTCCAATTGTTTTTGTTCTTTGGCCATTTTCTTGAGTGGATGAAGGTTACTTGTTTTTATCCACGAATAAGAATTTTTGACAAGATCTTCCTCTAGATCATGCACGTTTTTGGTTAAGAAGTCAATTGCGGCCTTTCTTTTATCTGCGAGTTCTTTGGTTTGGGCTTCGTATTCAGCGTCAATATCCCCAACTTTTCCCTGATCAACCGAAGAATTCCCCACTGCCAACGCCAACCTCTTCTTTGCAGCGTTCAGTTTCTGGGTGAGTTCGGCTTGTTTTTGCTCTTTAGCTAATTTCTTGAGGGGATGCAGGTAACTAGTTTTTATTAGCTCTACTTCGGCAAGTTCCTCTTCTAAGTGCTGCACGTTTCTGATTAAGTAGTCGATGGCGCTTTTTCCTCTAACTACAAGGTCTTTGGTTTGGGCGGCATATCCAGCGTCAATCTTGCCCAGCAGATATCTGTTCTCTATTAGTGTCCTTGCCGAGACTTCAATTTCTGCTTCATTTGATAGTCTTTTGGCAAGTTCATCTTCGATGTCGCCAAATATTTGATTGTATTCCTTGGTGAACGTTTCGTCTGGGCCAATGACGTCGCTGTATTCAAACGATAAAATAACCTGCCGAAGGTTCACCATCCAATCGTCAAAGTACATGCTAACAGGCGAGTGCTCAAACACCTCATTACCAAGCACCTCAAGATAATTCAAAGTTTCCGTTTCAATTTCGGCAACTTTTGCATTTTTCTCCGCTGATAAAACTGGTGCTTCTTCCGGCACTTCCGTGGGGGCTGAATCTGCTAAGCCAACAGGTGTTTCAACGTTAATTGTCGGGAGCGGTTCGAATGCTGAGAGTTGAGGTGCTGGGATATCCTGAATCTGTGAAGGCTCCTGAAGCTTTTCGTCTGGGCTTTGGCGGGTTAAGTTTTTGAATTTAGGCACAATGTCGCCAACTACTGCCATCATGAGGTCGCGGTTTTTGGTTTCGCTTAGGTCCTCGAGTTCCAGATGTCCATCTTCAAACGTCAATACCAAGTGTCCTGTGGGGTCTATGTGTGCTTGGGTGACTCCTATTTCGATAGGAAGCACGGATGTGGAAACTGCGATTGAAGGCGTCAGTGGCTGCATATGTTTTAGCAGCGATGCGAAGAACTGTGTCACCAAAAGTTTCTCTTCTGAGATTAACTTGCTAATTTGCCCAATGTCATCTCCAACGCTTTTGAGGGATTCCACGATTTCTTGGATGCTGATTTGCTTTTTGTCTACTCTTTTTGATTCTGGGACTAGGGGTTCTGCTGGGCTGGGTTTTGTTACCGTTTCATGAGTCATGGCGAGTCAACTCGTCAATAGCATGTTCCGTGGAGAAAAGTGCTTGCGTACGTCTACTACCATGACTGTTCCCATGTAGTTCTCTTCTGCTAACGGTTATTTTTAGGCAGTCGCAGCATATAAAAGTATTGTGTAGTACGATACGCTATTGTGGAGTGTTTGCACCATGGTTCAATTTGATAATTATCTGGTTGTCTGAGATCTTAGCAACGTTCTAAAGTTTCCATTTAAATGACAATGATTGTGTTTTCAGGTATAACACTTTTGCTCGCCAACTTAGAGTCTGGCATTATTGTACCTAATCCACAAGCGGTCCTGAGAAATTGATGGTAGATGTTTTTCTTTCCCATTAGTCTCTTAGCGGGGTATGACTGTTAAGAATGGTTCTGGTTCCATGTTTGCTGTCGAATAGACTGCTAGTGCTGTTGCCCAGAAGACGTCGTCGTGTGTGCCTGCTGGGTGGTGTAGCCTATGGTGCCGTCTTTGTCTAAATGGTTCTTTTTATGTGGGTTGTGTCGAAGTTTTTGTCGTTTGAAATTATTTCTTGTGCGTCCACTCTCATTGCAACGGCTAAGTGCAATGCGTCTTCATAATCGATTCTGCAGTCGTTCATCAAGTCTGCCGCACATGTGAAGTCTTCAGGTTTGAGGGGTTCAATTGTTAAACCTTTCATGCGCGTTAAGGAGTTGACGACCATTTCCACGAAAATCTTATCTTTAAGGTTTTTACCTGATAGCCCAGCCATTATTACTATTGTTTCGTATATTGTCAGGCTTGAGGTAACGTATTCTTTGCATGTGGAATTTTCGATTTTCCGGACCCATTCGTATGCTGTTTCGCCGAATTTCGGATGCTTGCCCAGCCAGTACACGAATATGTTGACGTCTACGTACCGCGATGGCTCCACCATTTCTGCATTACCTCCCTACTGAACTCATCCATGTCCTCGGGCCATTTGTCAACTTTTATGGCGCCGTAGTACTTGTCGGCTGCGGGTTCAGCCATTTCAATGATTATGGTTTTTCCTCTTGCTTTGATGTTGACGTAGCTTCCTTCTTTGAGCTTGGCGGCTTCCCTGATTCGCTTCGGAATTCTGACGCGCCCTTTCTCATCTAATTTCGCCGTGGTCTCACTCATCACTTTTCCCACTTTAGATAAACTATCCCACACATTTAAATATTCCCACAATTTCGGAGTGTCCCACAAACAAGTGACACCTATTGAACACCCAAAGAAAATGTAAGATACCAACTTTCATATTGGCCGCTTCAATCTGACAGATTCCTTAATTATTTTTAAAAAAGCATAATTAGCGGTGCATTTTTCTCAACAAGGAACAATGTCTTATGGCAAAGTTAAAAGGGAGCACGACTTAAATTAGCCTAGAAGGCGATGGTGAGTGTTTATGAGCAAAAGTGATATTACCATAAAGTATGAACCTTTCCGAGAAATCGTCATCATGGAGCAAACCCGCTTCGCAACCCCAGACGACATGGCACGGTTCACTTCCGTAATCGCCGGCGGCAAACTAGCAGGCTTATACTGGGCTGAAGGCGTAGTTTTCCTGTATTTTCCACTTCCCCCCTCAAACACAGCCGTTGCCAGAATGCTCATAGAAAGCGGCAAAGTCTACTGGACATTCGTCGGATACGCCCTCATGCCAAAGTACCAGACAACCATAGAGACAAAGGAGAAAATGATAGTTCCCGTAATCGACATTTCCCCCAACCTCATGCTCAGAAAAGTTGCCCAATGGCTAAAAGAACAAAAATAGTCACACGCAGAAAAAGCAATTATCCCCGCAAATGCGGAACTGACGCGTTTGCCGAGGTCTCACATTGTTGAACACCATAATGCTTGACGGAAAAGTCATTTCTGGCGAAGGCAACGGCAGAAAATACCTCGAGCTGCCATGGGTCAAGGAGCAAGTGGAAGAAAAACTCGGGTTCACTGCGTACCCTGGAACGTTGAACGTGAAGCTTACCGACCAAAGCGCCGCACGAAGAAAACTGCTGGAGAAGGCGAATGCCGTCAAAATTTACCCTGCTGAAGGCTACTGCATCGGACTAGTTTTCAAAGCATACATCGACGCAACTGAGTGCGGCATCGTAATTCCTCAAGTTAAGAACTATCCTGAAAACCTTCTGGAGATTATCGCGTCAGTGAATTTACGCGAAAAGTTTCACCTAACCGACGGAGAAACAGTCACAGTTACTGTAAGCCTCTAAAACGCAACTCACGTTTTACGCTTCTTTTGCAAGAACTCCGTGATGTACTCTTCAGCGCAACCGTTCTTTTGCAGGTAGGCACCGTAGCTAACGAGCGCTTTCATAGCTCTTGCAGCATCTTCAGGCGACGAATACGACGGAATTCCCAGCTTGTCAAATCTGCTACGAGTGTACAGCGCCATTTCTGTTTCGCCGATGTCACACATAACAATGGGTATGTTGTAATTGCTTGCGACTTTCACGACGCTGTCAATGTATTTTTCGCGCAGACCAGGCATGTGATGCAGCCCAAGCAGGATGATGCCGTTAACGTCTTTGTCTTGGAACATGACGTCTGATGCGACTTCAAACATGTCATCAGTAACTGAACCTGTAAGGTCAACAGGGTTAGTTGTGGCGGCGATTTTCAGTATGATGCCTTGGTCTTTGAGTTTCTGGAATTTCCTGCTGGTTTCTTCTGAAAAATGCTCAACTGTGAGTCCTAGGATTTCGCATTCATCCACAGTCATGACCCCGGGTCCGCCTGCGTCTGTTAGTATGCCAATGTTCTTTCCTAGCGCGGGTGGCTGCATGGCCAAGGCTTTGCCTGCGTCGAAGAATTCTTCCATGTCTCTGGCTCTTATAATTCCTGCCTGTTCAAAAGCGGCATTGTAGATTTTGTCTGAACCTGCAATTGCGCCAGTGTGTGAAGCGGCCGCTCTTGCGCCTGCGGCGCTTCTTCCAGATTTGATGACCACAACGGGTTTTTTAACGGTGACTTTTTTGGCTATTTTGACGAATTGTCTTCCGTACTTTATGTCTTCCAAATATGCGAGTATGACTCGGGTTTCTTTATCATGCAGCAGGTAATGGATTATGTCTGATTCGGTTACGTCGCATTTGTTGCCGAAGCTCACGAATTTGCTGATGCCCATTTGGCGACCTGTCAAGTAGTCTAGGGCTGCGACGCCGAAGGCTCCGCTCTGCGTGACCATAGCGATGTTTCCCGGCATAGGTCTTGGTGTGGCGACAACTTCGTCTCCTGTGGTTAGAATTTTTGTTTCAGGAAGGAACAGCGTGTCGACGCCAGTTTTTGAGTAGAATATGCCTAGGCAGTTGGGTCCGAGGACGCGGATTCCGCCTTGTCTTGCTATGGCGACAACTTGGTCTTCAAGCTCTCCGTTTCCTACTTCTTTGAAGCCTGAACTTATTATGACGGCAGCTTTGACTTTCTTCGCCGCGGCATCTTGCATGATGCTTGGCACAATCTTTGCCGGAACAATGATTACTATTAACTCGATTTCTCCGGGGACGTCGGTTATTGACGAGTAACATTTGAAGCCTAAAATGGAATCTTCATTCGGGTTGACTGGGTAGAGTTCGCCTTTGAAAACTCCGCGCATCTTGTTGGTTGCAAAGTTCTTGAAGATTACGTGTCCTGCCTTGTCCACTTTTTTTGTAGCTCCGATAACTGCCACTGAACGGGGGTTGAAGAACGCGTCCAGTCTCTTTATTGTCTCTTCCATCGATTATCCCTGGCTTTTTCGGTTAGAATTAAATTACTCTATTTTATTCTTTACTGTTCAAAAAACAAGTATAGTAATACACAGTATTAATTCTAACGACTAAACTGTTTCTGTGGGTTTCCACTTGCGCGTGCTCTTCGCACGATAACTATGGGTTTGTGCTTAATTTTCGTCAGCATGTCCCAGCTTACCCCTGTGGCGGCTACTTTGAATCTTGCAGCCATGTCCCATACCGTGGCACCTGAACCTGGACCCCTGGCGCGGTCAGCAATGTTAGCGATTTTCAACGCTTCTTCAGTCTCCAGTTTGCTTCCAGCCACAGCGAGGGGCGTGGGTCTCTTTCTTAGCTTGAACATTTTTCCTAGGGTGTAGGCGATTATTCCTCCTTGAGACTGGATGCCTTTCAGGGGTTTTGGTCTGGGGGTAAAGTGGAAGTTTCTGAACGTGTAGGTTTTGTCTGTGTCCACAATTATAACGGTGACGTTCTTTCCCAGTCTATTCTGTATGTGCTGGCGAATTTGTTCAGCCAAAGCGGATGCGTTGTTCAAGGGCAAACTCACGTAAGAGTAGGGCAGGTTTGACCCGTCAATTCCCCCTTCAGAACCAAACATCAACGCCTGCAAGAAACCTGCATATTGGAGGGCAACTTGCTTGTGACGGCTGCCTGTCTCAAACGGGTAATCCCTGATTCTTTGTAGTAGTCTTTGTCCAAAATGGCACATCACGCCTAAAAAGTACCCCCACACTAGGCGCATCCATACTTTGGAGAGAAACTTTGCGCTGCGGCTGGCAGGGAACGCGGATTCGTCCACGATGTTGTTAAGTGCAGTTGAAAGTGCTTTTTCGGATACTGCAACGCAATCGCCGTTGCCAATTCTTTTTTCCACTGCCTTGATTATCTCTTCTAAGTAATTTGTTCCGGGTTTCCAGTATTTTGTGGTTATCGCCAACGCGTTATACTTAGCCATTGATACTATGTCTTGCGTTGGGACATTTTTGCTTATCTCAAAAAATTGCAGAGCCTGTGTTTTGGGATAGTAATTGTTTTTCCGTAATAGTCTAATTTGCCTTTTGCTTCGTCAAAGCGGCATTTTCGGCGTTAAAAAGGGCTGTTCTGAACAATCCTGCCTGTGATTTCGAGTTTCACGTCAAAATAGGGTTATTCTTGAGCATCCAAGCTGTCAAAGCGGGATGTGTGGTCTTTTTCACATTTATCTTGCGGAACTCGCCCATGGATCTCGCGAGCGCCTGACTAGACTTTTTCTTAATCAATAATTATCAGGAATGTCGGAGATGTCGGGTCGTCATAGTTCTGTATTAAATTATGGCGTAAGGAGACGCAGCCCCTTTCGGATGCAGTCTTCCTTTGATTGGAATGTTGTGCCCGCATACTGGACAGCGCATGTCTTTAGTCAGGTTCCACCGTGTGATTTCGTAACTGTACCTTTTAATCACGGGTTCATTGCAGTTTGGGCAGTAAGTGTTTTCGGCAGGATGCCCCGGAACGTTCCCGAGGTACGTGTAGTTCAATCCAGCTTCTTTCGAGGTCATGTACGCCTTTTCAAGCGTTTCGATAGGCGTGGCTGGAACAGTCGTCATTTTATAGTCAGGGTGAAAACGCAGCAGATGAAACGGCGTGTCCTTGCCCAAGTAATTCTTGATCCACTTGGCCATCTCTCTTATCCTTTCGATTGAGTCTCCAACCTTAGGAATGACTAGATTGGTAACTTCAATGTGAACGCCGTCCAGCTTAAGCTCCTTTAAAGAATCGTAAATGGCTGAAACATTCGGAACGGCAGAAACGCTCTTGTAAAAATCTGGGTCTCCTCCAGCTTTAAAATCCACGGTAGCCGCGTCCAAGAAAGGCGCAATAGTCTTCACCGCTTCAGGCGTCATGTACCCGTTCGTCACGAAAGTGTTGAACAAACCCACTTGATGCGCAAGTTCAGCAGTGTCATGAGCGTACTCCATGTAAATCGTCGGCTCCGTGTAGGTGTAGCTTATTCCTTGGCAGTTCTTCTCTCGCGCCGTTTTCACAACGTCGGCAGGCGGGAAATTCTTACCTGAGATTTCTTTATCTTGGCTTATCATCCAGTTGTCGCAGAATTGGCAGCGGAAATTGCATCCAGCCGCAGCAATAGACATTACCAAGGCGCCGGGGTTAAAGTGCGACAATGGCTTCTTGCTTATTGGGTCAACACAAGCGGAAACAGCCTTCCCATAATTAAGAGAAAAAAGTTTGCCGCCTACGTTTTTCCTGACCAAACAGAATCCGGTTGAGCCATCGCTTATGAGGCATCGGCGTGCGCACAGGCAGCAGTTTACTTTGTTCTCTTTCTGTTTCTCGTAGAGTAAAGCTTCATGCAACGATGGTGCTGACATTACAATTCCTCCCATGTCCCTGACAGGGCTTTTCTCGCTTGGACGATTAGAAATATGGGTTTTTTCTCTTAATAACTATTCAGTTAGCACTCGAACTGGTGGTGGAAACACGTGTCTTTTCCGGTGTGGCATACGGGTCCTTTCTGCTCCACAATGTACAGTAACGCGTCGTAGTCGCAGTCTGCGAGGACACGTTTGATTTTCTGGGTGTGTCCTGAGGTTTCGCCTTTCATCCACAACTTGCCTCTGGATCGACTCCAATAATGCGCAAACCCCGTGCTCAAAGTCTTCTCCAACGCTTCTTTGTTCGCGTACGCCAGCATCAGCATCTCTTTGCTTTCAGCATCCTGCACAACAACTGGAATGAGGCCGTTGCCCTTCTTCCAGTCCAGTTTCTGCATGAGGTTTTCTTCTGTCATGGTCTAATAGTCACCTCCATCTTACGCAAATACGCCTTGACCACTGGCACAGGGTACTTGTTGTAGTGGAAAACCGACGCCGCCAACGCCGCATCCGCCTTTCCCTTAGTAAACGCTTCAAGGAAATGTTCAGGTTTCCCCGCGCCCCCACTTGCGATAACGGGCACATTTACCCGCTCAGAGATGACTCGTGTCAGTTCCAAGTCGAAGCCGTTTTCGGTGCCGTCGCAATCCATCGAAGTCAGCAGGAACTCTCCTGCACCCAACTCCACGGCTTTCATTGCCCATTGGATGGCGTCTATGCCTGTGGGTTTGCGTCCACCATAAGTGTAGACCTCAAACCAAACTGGACCCTCAGCAGTTTCCACGGTCACCTTGTCTTTCTGCTTGGTGCGGTTTCTCTTGGCATCTATGGCGACAACTACGCACTGCTGCCCAAAAATGTCCGCCAACTTCGTTATCAAATCGGGATGCTCAACCGCGGCAGTGTTCACTGAAACCTTGTCTGCTCCACTGCACAGAATCAACCTTGCGTCCTGAGCGTTGCGTATTCCTCCGCCCACGGTGAACGGGATGTTTATGGCTTTAGCCACACCCTCCACGACGCCCCGAAGTGTCTCTCGGTTATCCGATGAAGCCGTTATATCAAGGAAAACAAGTTCATCAGCGCCTTCGTCTGAATACCGTTTCGCAAGCTCAACTGGGTCCCCCGCGTTTTTTAGGTTCAGGAAGTTGACGCCTTTAACGACGCAGCCGCCTGTTACATCTAAGCAGGGAATTATTCTTTTAGCTAATGGCATGTTTTAGGCTCCTACCTTTTCTAAGGCTTCCTTCAACGTAAATCGCCCCTCATAAAGAGCTTTCCCGATGACCGCACCTTCCACACCGACACGTTTGAGATCAATTAAGTCGTTTATACTGCCGATTCCGCCAGCCGAAATAACCTTAGCATTAGGGAACTCGCAGGCTTCGCTGAGCGTTTCAAGGTCTGGACCCTGAAGCATGCCGTCCCTCGCTATCGAAGTGATGAGGAACGTTTTTACTTTGAGTTTGGAGAATTTCTCCATCGCCTCCGCCATGCTGAAGGCGGTGGCGGTTTTCCAGCCTTCAACCATAACTTTGCCATTCTTGTTGTCCAATGCGACGATTACAGGTTCGACGCCGAATTTTTGCTGAATCCTCGTTATGGCGGTCGGGTCACTGAACGCCAAAGCACCCAGAATAATGTAGCGTATTCCAGCAGTGAGCAGTTTCTCAACCGCTTCCACCGTTCGGATTCCGCCGCCCACCTGAATCGGCAACCCAGTGGCTCCCGCAATCTCCGCGACCACTCCCAAGTTGTTTCCCTTGCCGAATGTCGCGTCTAAGTCAATGATGTGCAGCCTTTCCGCGCCTTCACTTTTCCACTTCAACGCAATCTCTACGGGCGTGCCCATATAATCGTAAACTTTGGCTGTGCTTGGGTCGCCGCGGCTTAAGCGGACAACTTTGCCTTTCATCAAGTCAATAGCCGGAATTACCTGCATCTCGCTGTCACCTTGCTACGAGTCTGGCGAAGTTCTTCAGAATCTTCAAGCCGACGTCGCCTGACTTTTCAGGGTGAAACTGCGTGCCATACACGTTCTTGCTGGCTACGGCTGAAGTGAACGTTTCTCCGTACTCTGTTTCGGCGCAGACAATTTCCTTGTCTAAGGGCACGGGGTACAGCGAGTGCACAAAGTAAACGTAAGCGTCGTCGTCAACGCCGTCGAAAAGCTCATTCTGCTTTACCATGCGGAGCGAGTTCCAACCCATATGCGGCACCTTAACTGGACCAGTCAACCTGACATCTTTGCCCTTGAAGAACGCTAAGCCTTCTCCAGGACCTTCTTCACTTTCTTGGAAGAACAGCTGCAAGCCGAGGCATATGCCCAGCACTGGCGTGCCATTCTCCACTGTGTCCACGAGTTCTTCTTTTACGGATGCGAGTGCTTTGGCTGCGGCTGAAAAGTTCCCCACGCCAGGAAGCGCAATAGCATCAGCTTCCTTCAGTTGCTGGGTTGGCGCCGTAATTTTCGCGTTTAAGCCAGCTTTTTCGAGAGCGAATTTCAGGCTGAGAAGGTTTCCCACTCCATAGTCGATTATAAGCACTTGCGGCATCAGATTACTCCCTTCGAGCTTGGGACGCCTTTTCTCCGCGGGTCCATGGCTACCGCTTGCTTCAGCGACAGCGCCAGTGCCTTGACGGCGGCTTCTGCCTTGTGGTGGTCATTGTTGCCGTATTCTGCCCACACGTGAATGTTCGCACATAGCGATGTGGCGAGCGTTTCGAAGAAGTGGTTGATGTCTTCCGTGGGCATGTCTTCGACTTTCTTGCCGCGCAGTTTCAAGTCAACCTTCGCGTATGGGCGTTTAACCAGGTCTACGGCTGCAAACGCAAGCGAATCGTCCATTGGAACGGCGGCGTACCCGAACCGTGTTATACCCTCCCTGTTGCCGAGGGCTTTGCTGAGTGCTTCGCCTAAGCCTATGGCTAAGTCTTCGATGGCGTGGTGCTTAAGGTCGCCCTTCACTTTCGCGGTTACGTCAATCAAGCTGTGCGTGGCAAACGAAGTTATCAAGTGATCAAAGAAGCTCACGCCTGTGTCCACTTCGATTTTTCCTTCTCCGTCAAGGTTCACTTTGACTGTGACTTCTGTTTCGCGGGTTTTCCTGTAAACTTCATCCGTTCTCATGCTTTGTCACCCATGGTTTCTCTTAGGGCTGTTAGGAGTTTAGCGTTCATTTCGGGCAAACCAACCGTGGACCTGAGGCAGTTCTCGTAGCTTAGGAGTTTTCCGAGCTTCTTGATGATTAAGCCTTTTTTGAGGACGTTCTGGTAAACTTCCTCGTATGGCTTAGCAGTGTTGAATAGCACGAAGTTTGCCTTCGAATCGAACGCTTCAATCCCTTTAATCTCGTTGAGTTTGTTTATGAGTTTTCCGCGCTCCGTCTTCAACGCTTTAACGCTTTCACGCATTATGTCGATGTTTTCCAGAAGCTTTCTGCCCATGCTTAATGAGACGACGTTTACTGGGTAAGGCGCAGGTGTTTTGTCAATTGCTTTTGCAAGGGTTGGGTTAGCGACGGCGTAGCCTAGTCTGAGCCCCGCTAAACTGAAGGCTTTCGAAAACGTTCTCAACACAATTAGATTCTCATACTTGTTTATTAGCGGAACAACAGAATAATCCGCGTATTCCGCGTATGCCTCGTCAACAAGCACTATCCCCGGAAACTCTTCAATTAACGTTTCAATCTCTTCTAGTTTAAGCTGGTTAGAGGTTGGGTTGTTGGGTGAGCACAAGTAGAGCAGTTTGCTGCTTGAAGTGAAAGCTTTACGCATTCCTTCAATGTCGATGGAGAAGTCGTTTTTGAGCGGCACCGCAGCATACTCTGCATCTTGGTACTTCACGCAGTACTTGAAAACGGTGAACGTCGGCGTAAACGTCACTGCGCAATCGCCTTTTTCCAAGAATATGCGTATTACCCTTTCCATAACTTCGTCGCTGGAGTTACCTATGGTGACGCAGTCCTGCGGTACTTTCAGGTACTCGCTTATTTTCTCCTTAAGCCTGGCTTCTTCTTCTTGCGGGTAAATCCTGAAGTCGCATTCTTCCGCCACTTCTTTCATGAGCGGGACGAGTTTTTCTCTTGGTATGTACAGGTTTTCATTGTAGTTCAGTTTCACGATGTCAGAGGGTGAAAGCCCATACTGCTTGGCTATGCTCTCATTTGTTTTCTCCGCGGTGTAGCTTTCGAAACCTTGTATCTTCTCGAGTTTCTTTTCGAGCCACTTCTTGCATTCTGCTTTCAAGTTTCAAACCTCGCTTCAACAGCTTTGAAGTGATTAGGAAGATTCTCCGCTTCCGTGAGCACTCTCACATGATTCTTTAGCTTCTGTAAGCCTTCTTTTGAGCTCTCGACAATGTTGATTCTCCGCGTGAAGTCAAGAACCGACAAGCCTGAGAAGGAACTTCCGAAGCCGCCTGTGGGTAAGACATGATTTGTTCCACTGCCGTAATCGCTTAAGGCAACAGGACTGTACGGACCAATTAGTATGAGACCTGCGGAAATGATTTTGTCAGCTATCTCTGCTGGTTTTCGTGTGACTATTTCTAAGTGTTCGGGCGCAAAGACATTCGCCAAATTAATCATTTGGTTTGCACTTTCGCATGTGATTATGAACCCGTGCGTCGACAATGCCTTTTTGACGATTTTTCCTCGCTCCGCTGAAATAGCCATCTTACCAAGCCAACTGCAAACGTCGTCTGCGAGCTTTTCCGAAGTAGTTACGAGCCCTGCGACGCTGTCTGCACCGTGCTCCGCCTGAGAAATCATGTCCGCCGCGACCAGTTTCGGATTTGCAGTTTCATCCGCCAGCACAAGAACTTCGCTTGGCCCCGCAGGCATATCGATGGCAACGTCCTGTGAAACCAAGACTTTCGCCATGGTGACGTACTTGCTTCCGGGACCGACTATTTTTTTGACTGGTTGGATTGTTTCTGTTCCGTAAGCTAAGGCGGCGATGGATTGGGCTCCTCCCGCCTTGTAGACCTCGTCCACTCCGCAGATGTCTGCAGCCACGAGAATCAGCGGGTTAATCTTCCCCTGCGCTGTGGGCGGTGAGCATACAACAATTCTGGGGACTCCTGCCACTTTAGCTGGAACTGCCGTCATGACCAGCGTGCTGGGGTAAGCGGCTTGTCCTCCCGGAACGTAACAACCAACGCTTTCAATCGGGCGCAGCACGCTCTGGACGGTGACGCCCTCGCATGAAGTTTTAACCTGCCATTGCTGCAGGGTGAGTTTCTCCAAGGCGCCGACTTTGTCTTTCATTAGTTTGAGTGCGGCGACTTGTTCCTTGCTGACCAGTTTGTAGGCTGCTTTGATTTCGTCTGTGATTACCTGTAGGTTTTTTGCGGCTAATTTGGTTTTGTCGAATTTCTCCGTGAACTCGACGAGCGCGGCGTCTCCCTTCTTCCTGACAGTGCTTATTATTTCCTTGACGCTGTTTTCAAGTGCTGTGCTGTCTTTTTCATCTGCCGTCCTTGTTCTTTTGAACCAGTTCAGAGGTAGCGCTTTGGCTTTCCAGACTCTTACTTCGAGTCGGTTCTGCATTTTCTTTCTTTTCTCCTAACTATCTCGTCTAACGCCAGCACCTGCCTCGGCTCATAGACGACTATGCCCTGCGCGAGCTTTCGGATTTTAGGCATCAACTCAATCAGGCAGTCCTTTTCGATGACCGTATTGACTGAGCACCAGCTTTCGTCTGCCAAAGGCGCTATCGTGGGGTTCTTGAGTGCTGGCAGTTCTGTAAGAAGCTTTTGCAAGTTTGCTTTCTTGACGTTTACGAATATGTGGATTCTCTTGGAACCATCCACCACGCCTTTCAGTAGAGTTAGGATGTCGTAGATTTTTTCGCTCTTTTGTTGGTCTTCCATAACTTTCTTGTTTGCGATGAGTACTGCGGAAGACTGCATCACAGTGTCTATTATTCTCAGGTTGTTTGCTTCTATAGTGGAGCCTGTTTCTGTTACGTCAATTATGCAGTCTGAGTTTTCTGGTGGTTTGGCTTCTGTGGCGCCGAAGGATAGGAATATTTTTGCTCGGGTGTTGTCGCCTTTCTTCCACCATGGCGTCACTATCAGCGGGTCTGAGTCGCCGAAACGTTTTCGGTAGGCTGGTTGACTTTTTATGTATTCTGAGGCGATGTTTAGGTATTCCGTGGAAACGCGGAAGTTCTTTCCTTTACTCCAGATATCCTCCATGAAGTCGCTGATTGAGCTTGTTTCGTTCAGGCTCTTTGGCACGGCTACGACGAGTCTGATTTTTCCGTACTCCAAATTCTGCAAGATTTCCACGTCTGTGCGGGTTTCGCGAATCCAGTCTTGACCTGTAATGCCTATGTCTTGTAAGCCTTCGCTGACGAAGACTGGTATCTCTTGGGGTCTGAGGATTTTCAATTCGATCGTGGGGTCGTTTATGGTGGGTCTGTAGGTGCGTTCTTGACCTGAGATTTTGTATCCTGAACGCTGGAAGAAGTCAAAGGTTGCTTTGGCTAAGGAGCCTGCGGGTATGGCAAATTTCACTTTATCCATTTCTTATCACCTAAATTTTTAATTGAAAGAACATTTAGTCTCGTCTCTACAAGAAAGACGATTCCCAAAAATTTCGTTGCTGTTTGAGTGGATATACGTATTGTAGAATAAGTTATCGCATCTAAACGATTATTTTTTGGACTGCTTTTATTGAGAATGAACGCAATCGCCTTTGGTGAACGCAATCCCTCAACTTTTATCACTTAATCGCACCATAGCCGAAATCTCGTTAATAAACATATCTTAGCAAACGAAGTTTAATTTAAGTTTAAATTGTGCCTATTTTGTAGCGGCAGCCTCAAGTCCCCTTATAACCTCAAGAACAAGAGGCGGCACCCTATTTTTCATGTCCACCTCTACGTTCAGTAGTCCTTCCAGAAGTCCAGCCAGAATTTCCGACTCATTGATGAAGGGCGTTTTCACCAACAAGTACTTGTCTTTCATGTAGAAGTCGCCGAAGCCCTGCACTTTCAATCTTTTAAACACGCTCTCCCAGTTGTCACGGGCTATGGTCCGAATGTCCAAGGTTGTTTCCATTGAGACTTTTAATGCGGCACCCATGGTTTTGCCGAGTTCGCGCCATTTTTCCCTTGGAATCTGCTGTATCAGAACGTTCAGCAATTCAACGTTAACAAAGGCTATGCGGCTTATACCGCAGTAGTACTCTCCTGGAAAACGCCAATCATAAATCATCATGCTCCTGTAGACTTCAAGCATTTTGGAGATGAGCGCTTTGATTCCCGGCTCTTTTCCCTCTCGTATTAATGAGTCTACGTATTCTCTTTCGTCCTTTCCTAAGATGATGGTTGTCCTTCTTGCAGACTCTTCTTCTTTGTTAGCTGTTCCCTTTAGAGGAGTCTTCTTGTCATTTTGCATATTTGATATATCGCTGTGAATATTTTATATGGCTTTCCGAATATCGCGTATCCGAAGAAAACTTAATAACAGCCTGCATGAATTCTAGAAATCGCCGATGACGAACCTAAAAAAGCTGATTCGATGATGCACCCTGGGGTATCCGAGGCAAAACTGTTACACAATGACTTTTTTCTGCACTAGATACCGCATGAGCACAATGCCTACTGCGAATAGGATGAAGCCTGTAATGAAAGAGGCGGCAAGGTTCACTTTCAAAAGGACTGCAAGTGCATAGATTCCATAAGTTGGTCCCGCGAAGACTAGAAAAACTGAAACAATTGTTAGAAGTGTCCTCCAGAATTTTGAACTTACCAAACCACTATCGACAGTTTGATTCTCGTCATTTTCAGTCATGCAAACCTTTCCTACATTAGTTATTGTTTAATGTGTTTCTGGTCATCCTTCTTTTATCTCTTTTCCTAACGCCTTCATCAAAAACTTGAAAGCGAGCAAACCAGCCCCGCGGTCAGCCTTGAAACCAGTGGTAGCGCCAAGCAGGCAGACGCCTTCTAACCCGCGTTCTTTTGCAAGCGCCAAGGTGAGGCCTGTTCCCCCCACAATTTTTCCTCTGCTGTAAATGACTGCGCCTTTTTCCATAAACTCGGTGGCCAGCCTCGGCGAAGTTGCAGCCACGTACACTTGGGCTTTTTCTTCAGTAATTGGTACGCCGCCAATGGTTACAATGAAGCGGCAACCCAACTTTTCAACATAATCCACTATTTCATTGCAGACTTGATAGTGCGCCAAGACGTCGTCGAATGAGGGTTGGGTTTCACCCGTCATTATGACAAAATTTGTTTTGTCCACCGTTGCGGAGTAGAACTCGTATCTGGGCAGATGGCATATTCCTTTAGAGTTAACCGTCACGTAGTCTGGAAAGTTTGGAGAGTACAACTCTGCAAATGGCTTGGCTCCGCAGAACTTTATGAGGAGGTGCGCTGCGATTCTTCCAACGTTGCCGAAGCCTGGGAGTCCCTGAACAAACGTCGGGGTCTCCAAAGCTGGATTCGATATCTGACGCAAGTACGCTTTGTCCATCAGGTTGTGTCCTCAAACGTACAAATGAATAGCCGACACTAAAATGCTTTTGCGGTCAAGGAAAAAGAAACTATTAATAATTGGCAGAGTGGTAGTACTAAAAGACTTCCAGAATGGGACGTCTAAAAACTTCAGCGGGGTGGGGTAGCCAGGATTAACCCGCTGGGCTCATAAGAGCAACTTTATGCTGCTCGGAGTGACCCAGAGATCAGTAGTTCAAATCTACTCCCCGCTACCACAACGTTTTGATTAAAACGTGAGAAAGTCGCGCTTGACCATTGCACAACTTGGACAATTTGTGAAAACATGACAAAGCAGAGCTTAGGCTACGTTCCGATTAGCTAAATAGGGAAAAATGTTGGGTGTAAAATGCAGTTTAGCCCTTGTTGCGGTTTAGGCTTTCCCTTTTTCTTCTTTACCGAAGTATTTTGTCCACTTGAGCTTGCGAGCATCTCGTCCGAACAGTAAAGAGCTCTTTTTGCATTTGCCTGAATCGAACCACAATATTGCGCCGTCGTTCTTGACGTACATCATGCCAGTGCCTGCTGGAAATTCGTTACCGCAAAATGAGCATTTTCTGTTTTTCGGCATTGACGACTCCTCTTAACTATGCGTTTTACCTGTTGATTTTCTTTGCTTCTCTTTCTGTTTCTCTGAGCATCAGGATGTCTTGCGCTCGTACTGGTCCTTTAACGTTTCGCGTTATAATGCGTCCTTTGTCTCTTCCTTCAAGTATGCGCACTCGGGCTTGTGTTATTTCACCTGTAACTCCGGTGCGCGCTATTATCTGAATTACTTCTGCGGGCGTTAGTTCCTCAGAGGATGCTCTCTCTTCCTTGCTCATTACTGAGTTCCTCTTTTAACTTGCTCAAGTCGCGTGATGATTTCTTTGATTAGTCCTGTGGCTTCTCCTTCTTTCAGGATGCATGCAGCTGCGCATGGAACATCGATACCTACGGCGTTGCCCAGTTTTTCTTTGCTTGGCACAAACAGGTATGGAATTTTTCTTTCTTCGCAGAGTAGCGGTAGATGTGCAATGACTTCTGGCGGGTCAACGTCTTCAGCGATTACTATGAGTTTTGCTGTGGCTCTTTCAACGGCTTTAGTTGCTTCGTTCGTTCCTTTCCTAACCACGCCTGATTTTGAAGCTATTGATAGGGCTTCATAGGCTGCATCTACAACTTCTTTAGGTGCTTCATATTTTACATAGAATGGTTTTGACATATTAGCCTCACCCTTTTAAGGCACAGTCTTATCAACACTTCTTATTTATGAAGGTTTCTACTGAAAAAACGACGTACTGAACTTCGATTTTCCTTTCTTGTAGAAAACTTTAAATAGCGTATTACGTTGACGTTGATGTTTTTCGAGAGGGGAATGTGTTGCAGAGATTAGGTAGAGTTCTCAACGTGACGCCGTCACAAAATATTGTCGTAAAGCTCGAAAAGCCTCCGAAGATGGGCGCAGCGGTCGTTGATGAGAATTTAAAAGTCGTTGGAAAAATCTTTGACATAATAGGCCCAGTTTCCTCTCCGTACGCAGTGATAAAACCTTCAGTTAAAGACCCCGAAAAGCTTGCAAATAGGCAGTTGTACATTCTTCCCTCGAAAAGAGAACGGAGCTAAGAATGAATGAGTGGACATAACGAGCTGCATGAAGACGCAAACTCGTCAACATCGCAGCGAGTCGAATCCTTCAAAGTTCAATCCTGCCCCGAATGTGGTAGCACAAGGCTCATGCGCGATTACGAATGTGCTGAAATTGTTTGCATGGACTGTGGTTTCGTGGTGGCCGCCAAAATAGCTGATAGGGGACCAGAATGGCGCGCTTTCGATGACGAGCAGCGGTCAAAGCGAACAAGGGTTGGTGCTCCTTTAACATACACCATTCATGATAAAGGCTTATCAACAACCATCGACTGGCATGACCGCGACATCTACGGCAAAAGCCTCTCACCTGGACAAAAAGCACAAGTGTACCGGTTAAGGAAGTGGCAGCGCCGCATAAGAGTCTCAGATGCAACAGAACGCAACTTGGCTTTCGCCCTGTCCGAAATCACAAAGATCTCCAACAACTTGAATCTACCCAAAAACATTCTTGAAACAGCATCCGTTATTTATCGGAAGGCTGTAAAAGAAAAACTGATCCGCGGACGCTCAATCCAAGGCGTAACTTCAGCAGCGCTCTACTTGGCATGCAGGCAGTGTGGATTGCCACGAACGCTGGACGAGATAGCCCAAGCTTCAACTGTGCATAAGAAAGAAGTAGGTCGCAGTTACCGTTTCCTAATCAAGGAGCTTAATTATTCTATTCCGCCGCTTAAACCCAGCCAGTACATAACAAAGTTCTCAAATCAACTGACGATGCAGGGAAAAGTTGAAGAAATCGCCCACAAAATCTTGGCATCAGCCAAAGAACTCAAGCTAACGTCTGGTCGAGGTCCAACAGGCATTGCTGCAGCTGCAAGCTACATCGCTTCTGTTTTGACGGGTGAAAGGAAAACTCAGCGGGAAATAGCCGAGATTGCGCAGGTGACCGAGGTTACCATTCGAAATCGGTACAAGGAACTCGTTGAAAGATTAATGTTTCAAATAAGTATCTAACCCCCAACATCATTTCCTTTTTCTTTTCAAACTGACTTCTGAAACGGCAGCTTAGAATATTGAGAAGTGAACAATAAAGGCTCAGGAAGACAAAGCAAAACGTTATAGCTGAATCGAACGGAATGTTTTTTCTTAGATAGAGAAACAATAAAAAGAAACAGAGGTTTCAGGTTGAGCATTTGCCCAAAATGTGGCACAACAGTGACTAAACCAGTTAAAAGTTGGCCCGCATCTTTCGCACAAGTCAAGAGCACTGAGGATAAACCGCAATTCTTCATCGGACTCTTCGAATGCCCAGCGTGCAAAACCAAGTATCGCGCGAGAGTGTGGCATAGAGAGCAATCTACGCAAACAGCAAACGTTAAAAACGAGATTGAAAGAATTAAGGGCGTAAGGGAAGAGCTTATGCAGACGCTTAAGACTCTAAGGGAAAAAATACAAACGTTAGAAACAGAAAAGAAAAGTCTAATGGGTGAAGTCGAAAGCCTGCGAAAAGCCGCGGAATCCCGAGTTACCACCCTTGAAAGTGAAGTAGGCCAAATGCGCGAAGAAGTGAAGTCCCTGAAAGAGCTTTTAGGCAACAACGGAAAGGAAACAGTTCCGCCTTCCCAGAAGCCGAGTTCAACCTGAAAAATATGTATTTTTAAGAGATATTTTTTTAAGCTTGGCTCTTTATAATTTTGAGCTATGCCCTATAAGTTCACTTTCGACATTTCAAAGACTCCGCATCACTTTTTCACAGAACTCGCCATGGTCGGCTACCAAAGGGGCATGCACAAGGTTTTCTTAAAAACCTTACAGGACATAATCAGAAAATTCAGAATTCAGGAAGCTACAGGACTTAACCTCCAAGACGCCGTTGTGCTAATTCAAGACCTCATCAACATGCAGGCTTTGAATCTGATTCAAAGACAGAAATTTCTGCAAACCCAAAAAAGGGCTCTGTTCCTTCCCCACTGCTCTAGGAAATACATGGACAGTCGATGCAAAGCCGTTTTTGAGCCGAGCCTGCCCTCCTACGTTTGTGCTCATTGCTCACCCGACTGTGGTGTTAACAAGGCGGACCGCATTGCCAGAGAAAAAGGGTACGACGTTTACGTTTTGCCTGGGGGTTCTTGTGTGCCTAATATTTTGAAGGCGAAAAATTACGAGGGTGTTGTGGGCGTTGCATGCGGTGAAGAAGTGAAGATGTCTGGCGAACTATTGAGCAGTATGAGCGTGGCTGGGCAATCTGTTCCGTTGCTGAAGAACGGCTGTGCCAACACAGTGTTCAACATGGAAACGTTGATAAAAACGCTGTAAAATAAGAGATTACTTCACTAGTTCTCTCTTCTTCCATCTGAGGTTTTTGCTGTGGCATTTTCTGCATTTCGTCGCTGTCGCTGCATTTCTGGCTCCGCAGTCCCTGCAGATTTTCATGTGCAACCGTGCTTTCTGCGCTATTGCTTTCTTAACTGGATCTAATATCGGCATTTAGTGACCTTCTTTTCGGATTAAGACTCAGATGGTTCTCTTTCAGATATACTTTTTGCCTCAAAACGCTCTGCACCTGCGCCAAAACTATCCTTTGTTTAGCGTTTTCACCAGCAGCTTCGCCACGTCACTCGGCTTCTCAGCTACTTCCACGCCGGCAGATTCAAAAGCAGCTATTTTGCTTTCGGCTGTTCCAGTTTTGCCCATGATTATGGCACCAGCATGTCCCATGCGTTTTTCCGGAGGCGCTGACCGCCCTGCTATGTAGGCAACCACTGGCTTAGGATAGTTTTCTTTGGCTATGTACGCTGCCGCTAACTCTTCGATGTTGCCGCCGATTTCACCTATTAACGCCACGGCTTTAGTCTGGGCGTCGTCTCTGAACATTTCGAGAGCATCAATAAAATTCAAGCCCGTTATGGGGTCGCCGCCAAGACCTAGACACGTGGATTGCCCGATGCCTTCTCTGGTCAAGCCAGCAGCTATTTCATACGTTAACGTGCCGCTTCTCGAAGCCAAACCCACGGCACCAAACGCAAACACATGCGAGGGCATGATTCCCAGTTTGCACTGTCCAGGCGATATTATTCCAGGCGTGTTTGGACCGATTACCGTGGCACCAGCTTGCTTCGCATAAGCCAATAGTTCTATTGAATCTTTCACTGGAACGTGCTCAGTTATCACCACGACGGTTTTGATCTCGTTTTCCAAGGCTTCCAATGCAGCGTCCGCGGCGTAGGGTGCAGGCACGAAAATTATAGACGCGTTTACCTCATAGTTCTCCAGTGCTTCCGCAACTGTGTCGTAGACTGGCACGCCGTGAACGGTTGTTCCGCCTTTGCCTAGGCTTGTTCCAGCTACTATTCGTGTGCCGTATTCCAGCATGAGTTTCGCGTGGAAGCTTCCCTGCGTCCCCGTTATGCCCTGAACTATCGCTCGAGTGCCTTCACCAATTATTATTCCCATTGGGTTAGGTCTCCTGTTTTGAGACTTCAACCGCCTTGCTGGCGGCTTCTTCCATGCTGTCGAAAACATGCATTGCGGCTTCTGTCAGGATGCGTTTTCCTTCTTCTTCGTTTGTGCCCACGAGTCTGACAACGATGGCTCTCGGGTTTCGGATTCTCTCTTTCACTTCCACGATGGCTCTTGCCACATCATCACAACGTGTCATCCCGCCGAGGATGTTCACGAACGCAGCCTTAACCTGCACGTTTGAAAATACAATTTCAAGTGCGGTGGCGATTTTTTCGGTTGTTGCGCCTCCGCCTAGGTCGAGGAAGTTGGCGGGTTTTCCGCCGTAAAAGTTTATCATGTCCAATGTTGCCATGACGAGGCCTGCTCCGTTGCCGACCACGCCTATGTCGCCGTCCAGTTTCACGTAATCCAAGTCGTTTTTCAATGCTTCAACTTCTTGCGGCGTGAGGTCTCTTTGCTCTTCAAGTTGTTTCTTTTGGTATTTTGAGTGCCTGAACAGAGCGTTGTCGTCTATTATGATGCGGGCGTCGGCGGCGACGAATTTTCCATCATCCGTTTCCGCGAGAGGGTTTACCTCGATTAATTCGGCGTCGTAATCCATTCCTGCACGCCAAAGTTTCTCAAAGATACCTGATAGCTCCAGCATCTGGGTGCCACTGTATCCCATTTTCTTGGCAATTTGCCTCGCATGAAAACTGCGAAAGCCCAGTTGCGGTTTTATAAGGGTTCTCAGAATTTTTTCGGGTGATTGGTCGGCAAGTTCTTCTATGTCCATGCCTCCAGTCTGGGATGCCACGGCGACGTAGCAGCAGTTGAGCCTGTCGATTGTTATGCCAAAATACAGCTCTTTTTTGGTTGATATCTTTTCTTCAATCAGAACTTTCCTAACTGGAATACCTTTAATCTGCATAGTCAGCAGTTTTTGGGCGGTTTTTTCTGCTTCTTCTGCTGAATCGGCAAACAGTATTCCGCCTGCTTTTCCTCTTCCAGCCACCAATACTTGTGCTTTAACCGCGACTGGAGTCCTCAATTTTTCTGCTAGTCGCTTTGCTTGCTGGCTGCTTGCGGCTGTTTCGCCTTTTGGAGTTGGGATTGTATAATTTGAGAGTATGTTTTTTGCTTCGTACTCGTAGAGTTTCAAAAAACGTTTTCTCCCTACTTGATGACTTTGATTGTTTACTTTATAACTTCGATGGTGACGTAGGACCGCGTGTCCTGTATGCCGTCTACAGTGTAAAGTTTTTTGAGGGTTTCGTCCATGTTTTCCCTCTCTACTATTATCAGTGCGTCTACGTCTCCTGCTATTCTGAAGGCTCGTGCGATGGCAAGTTGCCTTATTTTCTCGTAGACTTCAATTCTTTTAACGGGTGAAACCTTGATGAGGATGAATGCTGGCGTGGTGGATACTCCGAGGGCATTCAACCCTTTTTCTGTGGCGTCTATGAAGCCTCGGCCTGTGCGGATGTAACCTGTGTTCTTGAGTTTTCTCAGGTGCACGTTTAACGCTTGCCTGCTTATGCCTAATTGCTTTGATAACTCGTCCTGTTTAACTCGCAGAGTGTAAGTGTTTGTGGATTGGCCTCTATCGTAAAGCATTTTGAGAAGTTGAACTGAGCGTTTCGTGAGTGGTTCCACGGTCAATCATCTTCTTAAGATGTAGTATGTTAAATAAAAACTTTACAATTGTGCGGTTATTATAGATTTCAGTAATTGAAAAGACCGATTTAGCTGGTTTTAATGAATTTTTAGATTTTGCCTAGGTGTGGTCAGAATTGCCCAAGGCACACCGCAATGTATTTATTTGCGGAGAAAAAAACTTATGAAGCCACATAAAAGTGGAAACTAGGAGCGAAGCGTTAGTATGTCGGAAAGCAATGTAGTGCTGATCGGAAAGAAGCCAGTGATGAACTACGTGCTTGCTTGCATTACTCTCTTTCACAGCGGAGCAAAAGAGGTAAACGTGAAAGCACGCGGAAAAGCCATAAGCTACGCAATAGACATCGTTGAAGTCGTAAGACGCCGATTCCTACCTGATGTAAAAATCAAAAAAATCAGCATCGGAACTGACCAGCTTGCGTCTCAAGATGGCGGCACCGCTCTGACTAACGTAAGCACTATAGAAATAACATTGGAACGTTAAACTCACAATTTCAAGCTGGAGCGTAGCTCCGACGCTCCTCCTTTGGGCTTGCGGGAGGGCGTCTTCCTATGAAGACCGAACTATGTAGTTTCTGTCTAAAAAGCGGCATGCTATGCCAAAAATGTTCAGCTAAAGTTAAGGCTGGCGAAATCAGTGACATAGACCTGAGAATCGCTCGCTTGCTGCTGCTTTTGGAAGAAAAGTACCCTTCCCTGCAAAACGTCTGCTTCTTCAAGGCGATTGACGCCAACAAGACTTTAGCTTTAATTGTCGGTCATGGTGACGTGCCAAGACTTCTAGGTTACGGCGGCAAAATAATCAAAGCCTTGGGTGAAGAAACAGGCAAGTCTGTCCGCATCTTGGAGAACGGGGTTGATGACCGCAAGTTCCTCGAGGACTTGTTCATGCCCCTCAGCATACTTACCATCAACACGATTTGGCTTCCCGACGGCACCACTGAGACCAGAGTAATCTTGCGAAGGAAACGCGGGGCGCAGATGCCCTTCGACTTGAACGCGTTGAAGGAAATTGCCCAAAGCGTTCGGAAAATGTCCTTGCGCGTTGAGTTTGCCGATTAAAAGGGAGGCTGTTAATTTATGCTGTTGGACTCCTTAGGCGATTGGGTCAGAACGTATTATTCTGCAGGCGTAACACCTTACATGGATGGGGAAGAAGTCACGCTTTTCGGCTGGGTCCAAGAAGTACGAGACCTAGGCGGTATCCGCTTCATCATCTTGCAAGATAGAGAAGGAACAATTCAAGTTACCATTCCCAAGAAAAAAGTAGCGCCCGAAGTGCTGTCGAAGTCCGATGTCCTGCAAAAAAGGTACAGCATCGGCGTAAAGGGCACAGTGAAAAAGACCACCATGACGCCAAGAGGCGTCGAAGTGCTGCCGAAGGAAATCAAAATCTTCAGCACAGCCGCTGAACAGTTGCCCATCGACATCACAGGCAAAACTCCTGCTAACATCGAAGTGCGCTTAGACGCAAGAGCGCTAGACCTATGCCAAGAACAAAACGCAGCCGCGTTCAAAGTTCAACACCACGCTTTAATGGCGATTCGCGATTTCCTCTTTGAAAAAGGCTTCCTAGAGGTTCACACACCACGAATCATCGCGTCAGCAACTGAAGGCGGTGCAGAATTATTCGTTGTCGATTACTTCGGCGAAAAAGCGTACCTCGCTCAAAGTCCACAATTGTACAAAGAACAGTTAGTCATGAGTTTGGAGAAGGTTTTCGAAGTAGGTCCCTTTTTCAGGGCTGAAATGTCGCACACGAGGCGGCACCTGAGCGAGTTTACCTCCGTAGACATCGAACAAGCATTCGCCAACGCTGAAGACGTTATGCATCTTCTTGAGCAGGTAATTCAGCACACCTGCAAGACCGTGAAAGAGAAGTGCGCCAAAGAACTGTCAACGTTAAAGTACAAGGTGACGGTTCCAGAACTTCCGTTCAAACGGTTCACCTACGACGAAATTCTTAACGACCTGAAGAAAGAGGGTGTTGAGGTTCCTTGGGGGGAAGACATACCCACTCCTGCTTTCAGAGCTCTTGGTAAGGAACGCGGTTACTACTATTTTATAACTGACTGGCCCACGCATTCCAAAGCGTTTTACATTAAGCCGCGCGACGGCAAGCCTGAACTGTGCGAAGGCTTCGATTTGATGTGGCGATGGATAGAACTAGTCTCAGGCGGAACAAGAATATCCGATAAAACGCTTCTTATGGAAAGAATGAAAGAGAAAGGATTGAACCCTGAATCTTTCAAGTATCACTTGCAGGCGTTTGATTACGGAATGCCACCCCACGCAGGCTGGGCAATAGGCTTAGAAAGACTCACAATGGTGCTGACCGGGAAGAAGAACATACGTGAAGTGTCGCTTTACCCCCGAGACAGAGTTAGACTCACTCCATAGCAGTCAACTTTCCCATCAAACCGCAGTTCTCAGACGAGTTCAATCTATTTATAGAGGGGGGTAGGCTCCCAAGAGCAGCAGCACAGCCATGATTGTTTATTCCCTTTTTGCTATCAAACCGTCTAGTTTTACTGTATGTTTATGTTTTTGATTAATCCTGCGCAGTTTCCATGGTTTATATCTGAAAATGTCCTAAAAGCTCATTAACTCCATTTTTCACTATTGCCAATGCACTTAAAGGGGAATTAACATAGGCTGCGGTGTCTTCGGCGCAATTAACTTCGAAAACCAACCAGTCTTTTCACACGTGTACTGGGGTCTCCGCGCCCAAAACCACCGAGGACACCAATCCCACGGCTTCCTAACCTACAACGAAGGAAAATTTTACTCTTACAAGAATCTCGATTTGGTGCCTAAGATTAAAACCAGCGCCATCCAAGAATGGTTCGGACGCTTGCCCGGCAACATCGGCTTAGGCAACGTCCGTTACACCACCTCGGGAAGATGCGATGATCAATCAATAGTGCAAGGCACACAGCCAGTGACAGTTGAAGCGAACGGACTTAAACTTGCCTTGTCTTTTAACGGCAACATTGTAAACACGCAGCAACTGAAGCAAGATGTGACACAGTGCTTTCCAAGTTTTACATGCAGCTGTGATTCAGACCTCGTTGCCAACAAGCTGCTGGTTGAACTGATGCAGCGTAAAGATCTTTCATCCGCCGTCAAAGCGGTCATGCTTAGCTTAGATGGCGCATTCTCTGTGGCAGGCATAACTGGAGACGGTGAATTCTTCGGCTTCAAAGACCCCCATGGAATAAAACCACTTTGCGCTGGACACACCCCAGACGGAAAAACTTACGCTTTCTCATCAGAAACCGTTAGCCTTGACATTAACGGGTTCATCAGAGACTTCGAGCTGGAACCAGGCGAACTCGTAAGAGCCACAAAAGACGGCTTCAAACGCGAACAACTCATCCAGAACCCGCGCAAAGCGTTCTGCGCGTTCGAATATGCATACTTCGCCAGACCCGACTCGCGTTTCGACGGCAAATACGTTTACGAGATTCGCGAAGACTTTGGAAGAAACCTCGTAAAAGAGTTCCCCGAAATTGTCAAAGACGCAGACATAATCCTCTCGGTTCCCGAAACTGGCGATGACCCAGCCATGGGAGTTCACGAGGCATCAGGTTTAAGGTGGGAACGAGCTTCTCGCAGGCACCGCTACGTAACCGAACGCGCCTTTATTCTCTTGAACAATGAGCGTTACTCCACTATAGACCGCAAAGTGAACATCCTCGGACCTAAAGTTGACGGGAAACGCGTCATAGTCACGGAGGACAGCATCGTCCGCGGAGACACCACCAAAGTCATCATCGAGAAACTGCGCAGGTCAGGCGCCAAAAAAGTTTACATGTTCGTCACTTTCCCCCGCATAATCGGACCCTGCTTCTACGGCATAGACATGTCCACCTACGGGCAACTCATCGGCTCCAACCATAACACTGAGGAAATAGCCCAAATCATAGGCGCAGACGTCGTGTGTTACCAGTCAATTGAGAACTTGGTCCGTGCCACAGGCTGCTCTCAGAATGAACTTTGCCTAGGCTGCATCACAGGCAAGTACCCCACACCCTTAGCCCAGGAAGAGGCAGACAAGATGAAACAGAAATTCCTCCAAGGCTTCGAAGAGAAAGGCAGAATCTACGAGACAGGCGACCAGTCGCACGGCGTGCAGTGGTAAAACAATTTAAGCGCTCACGTTAATTCTCTAACAAAACGGTGTCCTTAATGGAGAAAATAGGCGTACTCGTCATCGCGTACGGCGCAAGAGAAACCGCCATGGTTGACGCTTTCACCCGAAGCCCAAACCATAAAGTGCAGCTTTTCATCGCAGACAAACAGCGAAACCCCTTCAACGTCGAAAAAGCCGCTGAACACGTGGTCATACCCGACTTGGACCTTGAAAAAATCTGCAAGTTCGCCGAAGCCAACAAAGCTGACATAGACTTCGCCATCGTCGGTCCAGAAAAACCCATAATTGAAGGCGTACGCGACCTTATTGAAAAGCGCACGGGAATCCCTGTTATCTGCCCCAAGCAGGAATACGCCATAGAAGTCAGCAAAGTCCAGCAACGCCAGCTATTTCAAGAAATCGTGCCTGAAGCGAACCCGCGCTTCAAAATCTTCAACCCAGCAGACTACACGAGTACAGAGGATGCTAAGAAATCGGTTTACAAGTGGCTCGACGAGCTCAACAACCAAGCAGTAGTCAAACCAGACAAACCAACGGCGGGAAAAGGCGTCGGCGTCTGGGGAGACCACTTCACCACAAGAGAACAACTCTTCGACCACTTCATGTCAAACTTCCAGTACGGCGCCGTCATAATTGAAGAAAAAATAGACGGTGAAGAATCCAGTTTCCAAGCCTTCTGCGACGGCAAACACCTCGTGCCCCTGCCTGATACGCGGGATCACAAACGCGCTTTTGATGACGATAAAGGTCCCAATACTGGCGGAATGGGCAGCTACAAAGACACAACTGACCAGTTGCCTTTCATGACAAAAGCGGACCGCGAAAACGAACTTGCAATCGCACAGAAAATCTTCCAAAAGTGGACGGCGAAAGCGCAAGACTCCTCCGCGTTGAGAGGTGTACCTTTGTATTTGGCTTTTATGCACTCTCGCGACGGACCCAAGATTCTTGAAAACAACAGTCGCCCAGGCGACCCTGAAATCATCAACATCCTGCCCGTTCTGAAGGATGATTTTGTGGATGTCTGTTTTAAAATGTTAGAGGGTAAGTTAACGCGCTTGGACGTGGATAAGGTTGCAACAGTGTTGACCTACAAGGTTCCGTCCAGCTACGGCGGTTACGCTGATGTTCACCCGGGCAAAGTGAACAAGGCGGAGATTGATACGTCTGTTGACCTCTCAGCAGCCTACGCATTAACACGCAAGTACGGCGACAGAATCAGAGTTTACCCCGGCTCCATGGAACTCAGGAATAACGATACCTACGCATTAAAATCCAGAGTCGTCGGCGTCTTAGGCGTCGGCGAAACCATCGAAGAAGCACGCCAAATCAGCTTAGAAGGCGTAAAAGCCATCAAAGGCGGCGCACTCTGGAACCGCACAGACATAGCATCAAAGCAGCACATACAAAAAAGCATAGAGCACATGAAGCAGTTGAGGCTTAAGCCGTGAAACGAGTGTTCATCTCCGACTGCGAAGGACCCATATCCAAAAACGACAACGCCTTCGAATTGACGACACACTTTGTTCCCGAAGGCGACAAACTCTTTTCGCTCATAAGCAAATATGATGACGTGCTTGCCGATGTGGTCAAAAAGCCAAGTTACTCCGCTGGCAGCACACTGAAGCTGGTTCTACCTTTCCTGAAAGCATATGACGTCACGGACAGGAAAATGCAGGAGTTCTCATCGCAGAACCTCATCCTAATAGCAGGCAGCAAAGACACGCTGGAGCACATAATGGGCATGGCTGAAGCGTTCATAGTCAGCACCAGCTACGAGCACTACATTAAAGCCCTCTGCGAAACCTTGGATTTCCCCTGCGGAAACACCTATTGCACTAGGCTCAACATCGACAAGTACACCCTCACAGCAACGGAGAAAGCAAAACTGAAAGAAACCGCCAAGGAAATCGCGGCGATGCCTATGATAACGATTCCGTCCGAAGCAAAATCTCTGAAAGACTTATCAAGCAAAGACCAAGAAACCGTCAAACGTCTTGATGAGATATTTTGGAAAGAAATTCCGAAAATGAGCTGTGGCAAAATTTTATCGGAAGTAGTAACCGTTGGAGGCGAGCAGAAAGCGGAAGCCATCCGGGATGTTGTCGCAAAATTGCATGTGCCATTGTCCAGCGTGATGTATGTTGGCGACAGCATAACCGATGTGGAAGCCTTCAAACTCGTCCGAGACAACGGCGGATTAACTGTTTGTTTCAACGGCAACAACTACGCAGTAAGAAACGCCGATGTGGCTGTTATGTCTGAAAACAGCGTAGTCACCGCCGTCATAGCTGACGTCTTTCTAACGCACGGAAAAGCACAAGCCCTACAAGTGACAGAAGCTTGGAATAGCAAATCCCTAAAGCATAGTGCGGCAAATTCTTCTTTGCTTAATCGACTTTTTGCGTTGTACCCAAAAGCCTTGCCCAAGGTTCAAATAGTAACAGCCGCGAATATGGAAACATTGTCGAAAGAGAGCAGTGAATTCAGGAAAAAGGTAAGAGGCGAAGCAGTTGGAAAACTCGGGTAAAATCACAAATAGGGTCGAAGACACTTACGCTGAAGCTTTTGAGGGAATCTTCTGCCGAGTAATCGTGACAGCTGACGATGAGCGAACACTCCACGCGGCAGCTGAAGACTCAACAGCCACGCCTTCAGTCGTGATTGGCAGAACAGAAGGCGGAGTTGAGAGGTATCTGGCGGAAAAAGAGACCCTTGACAAACGCAAAGGCGCCATACTGCAGTTCTGGGCAGAGATAAACCCCAACAAAACCTTTGCTGATTCGCTGCGAAAGTTTGAAACTGAACTCTCCTACAGAATACGCCAAGACATACTTGTCAAACCCTTCACAGCTGTTTTTGACGCCTTAGATGATGCTGAAGCGAAAATGGACATGATGGAGCGCGTTGGACACTGCGGCGACGGCTACGAGTGGATAGAAAAGCGCTATGGCAAAAAAGTAGTTGTTGTTCCACTCATGGTTCCCGACTTCACCATTGAAAGACACATAGGCTACGCACACGGCGTTATGGGCGCCAATTTCTGGGTTATGTGCACGACAAAATATGCCGTGAATAAAGCAAGCGAAAAAGCCTTAGAAGCCATCCATAAAGTGACAGGTGTAGTGACGCCTTTTGACGTTTGCTCCGCGGGATCGAAGCCTGAAACACATTATCCGCTTATTGGACCAACCACGAATCACCTGTACTGTCCTTCGCTTAAGCAGAAACTGGGCGAAGCCTCCAAAGTCCCAGAAGGCGTCCGCTACATTCCCGAGATAGTAATCAACGGCGCATCAATGGGCGCTGTGAAAGCCGCCATGAAAGCAGGAATCGAAGCTGCACTGAACGTTGATGGCGTGGAAGGCATCTCAGCTGGAAACTACGGCGGAAAACTGGGCAAATACAAAATCAACCTTCGCGAGTTGTTCTAATGACCAGCTTTGACTTTGTCGGTTTTGGCGCACTCAACATGGACAAACTCTTCAAAGTGAACCGCATAGCACACGCAGAGGAAGAAAGCTTCATCGAAACTCACAGCGAAGCTTGCGGTGGCTCAGCAGCAAACGCCACTGTAGGCTTAGCGCGGCTTGGATGCAAAGTAGGCTTCATCGGCAAAGTTGGATGCGACAGAGAAGGCGATATGCTATTCTCAGATTTCTGCAAGGAAAGCGTTGACACAGATGGCATAATCCGCGCAAAACGTGACAAGAGCGGTTCAGTCATGGGGTTCGTGGACAAAAAAGGCGCACGCGCATTATACATCAATTCAGGAGTCAACGACAATATAGCTTTTGACGAGATAAACGTTGAATACGTTTCACAGGCAAGGTTTTTGCATTTAACTTCCTTTGTGGGCGAAAAATCCTTCCAAACCCAGAAAAAACTCATAGAAACTCTCCCAAGCACCGTTAAAGTAAGTTTTGACCCTGGTGCTTTGTACGCAAGGAAAGACTTCGCCCAACTGGAACCAATAATAAAACAAGCGTATGTCATGATGCCTAACTCCATTGAGCTTGAACTCATCACTGGCAAGAACGATTACTGCAGAGGCGCTGATGCCCTAATCGAAAAAGGCGTCAAAATCGTCGCTGTCAAACTCGGCAGTGAAGGCTGCTACGTCACAAATGGTCGCGAGCGACGTCGAATAGACGCCTTCAAAGTGAAAGTTGTGGACACTACAGGTGCCGGAGACGCTTTCTGTGCCGGCTTCCTTTACGGACTGCTAAACAACAAAGGCCTTCATGAGTGCGGCAGAATAGGCAACTTCGTCGCTTCAAAGTGCGTCATGAAGATGGGCGCGCGCGCAGGTCTCCCTTACGCTAAAGATTTAGAGCTTCTTGGATAAGTAGTCCAGTAAGCCATCGAAAACCAGTTTTCCCTCGCCGTACTGTGGCATCTGCGCTTGGCGTGTCCAGTCGGGTTGTTGCCACCAGTAAAGCGCCCGTTCAGGATGAGGCATTAAACCGAATATTGTTCCTTCTTTGTTGCAGATTGCCGCGATGTCGTGGAAACTGCCGTTCGGGTTAGTTGGGTAACGTCCTTCTGCATAGTTGCCGTTTTTGTCGCAGTAGCGGAAAACCAGCATGTCCTCCTCGTAAAGCCTTTCGAGAAGCTTCTGCTCTTCCTCTTTGGGGAACAAGAATCTTCCTTCTGAATGCGCCACGGGTATGCGGAGCACTTTGCCTTTTGGGATTTTGCTTGTGAAGACGCATTTGCCTTTGTTCTCTTGTTTGAGGTAGACCCAGCGGCAGTTGTAGCCCTGCGGAATGTTCGCCGCAAGCGACGCCTCGGGGTATGCGCTCATTCCCTCGAAGCCTGGCAGTAGTCCTTCTTCAACGAGCACTTGGAAGCCGTTGCATATGCCCATTATGGGCCTGTTCTCGTCGACGAAGGCTTTCAGCTCCTTGCCGAGCTTCGCGGAAAGGTGCCTCGCAAGTATGGCGCCTGCGCGCACGTAATCGCCGTAAGAGAAACCTCCTGGAAAAACCAGCACTTGGTAATCCATAAGGTTCCCGCGCTTCACCAGCTCATTCAAGTGCAAGGTTTCAGCCTGAACACCCAGCTCTTGGAAAGCCCGCTGCGTCTCGGTGTCGCAGTTTGTTCCGCCCACGCGCATAACACAGACACGTACATCTTCCAACTTCACAGTTACACCCCGCTGCTTAGCGTTCGTTTCCAACTGTCTCGCAAATCCGCGAGCGACGCTTCAACAACTCCTGAACCGCGCAGACCGTTGATTACCAACCGTGGGTTCTTGGTGACTTTGCCGATTTCCGCGAACGCCTTCCCTTTCATTAACGTTTCAAACTCCTCTCTGTCTTTCTCTGTGACTTCTACGAGGAAACGACTGTTCGACTCAGAAAACAGCGCAAAATCATCTCGTTTCAGCGCTTCGCCTGGGACTTTCCGCAAATCCAACTCTGCACCGCAGCCGCCAGCAAGCGCCATCTCCGCAGCCGCCACAGCGAAGCCGCCTTCGGATAGGTCATGGCATGCTCTAACGAGCCCAGCGTCGATGGCTTTCGTGACAGCCTTGAAGGTTTTCTTGGCTTGAGCCGCGCGAACTTTCGGGACCGTCTTGCCCAAGTAGCCTTTTAACTTGTAGTATTCTGAACCGCCAAGCTCCTTGAACGTGTTGCCTACAACGTAGAGCAGGTTGCCAGGCGTTTTCAAGTCCATTGATACGGTCGAGCGTATGTCCGGGATAAGACCCACCGCGGTAATCAGCAGAGTCGGCGTGACTGTTCCCAGCGGTGACTCGTTGTATAAGCTGTCTTTTCCAGAAATGAATGGCGCCTTGAACGCGGTCGCGAAATCGTAACATGCCTCGCATGCTCTCACGAGTGAGCCTAAGCGTTCGGGCTTTTCGGGGTTTCCCCAGACGAAGTTGTCCAGCAATGCTATTCTGCGACCGCCCACTGCAACGTTGTTTCTTATTGCTTCGTCTATTGCGGCGGCTGCCATCCAGTACGCGTCGATTTTTCCGTAATTCGGGTTCATGCCGCACGAGATGACTATGCCCTTCCAACTGTTGTCTAGCGGTTTTATGACTGATGCATCATTGGGTCCGGCATATTCGCCTTGTAGCGGCTTCAGCGCAGTGTTTCCCTTCACTTCATGGTCGTAAGTGCGCACCACGCTTTCTTTGCTTGCGATGTTCGGTGCGGACAGCAACTGCAACAGGGTTTCGGTAAGGTTTTCAGGTTCAGGGAAGGCTGGCTCGTGAAGGCTTATTGTTTCGTATGTGGCGGTCTTCACGCTCTTTAACGGTTCAAAGAGGAATTGCATATCCATATCCGCAACGGTAGTGTTCTCGAAGCGGAGTTTTAACTGCTTTTCAGGGGTGAGTTTTCCTATGGCGGTAGCTTCAACATCTTCTTTCTCAAAAACCGCCAAAACTTTTTCAAGATTTTCAGGTGGAACGGTTAGGAGCATTCTTTCTTGTGATTCTGAAACGTAAATCTCCCATGGCGCTAACCCTGCATACTTCAGGGACACCTTGTCCAGGTCGACGGTGGCGCCGCAGCCGTATCTTTCTGCTGTTTCGCCGACAGCGGATGACATTCCTCCTCCGCCTAGGTCGGTTGTGGCTGAGGCGAGTTCGCGGTCTCGGATTTCCATTAGGGCGCGTTTCACTTTTTCTTCTTCAATTGGGTTCGCGATTTGTACTGATGGTCTGGAAACTTCTTCGGATTTCTCTGTGAGCTCCGCAGAGGCGAAGGTGACGCCGTGGATGCCGTCGCGTCCTGTTTTTCCGCCCGCCACAAGGATGATGTGTCCTGGTTCGGCGTTTTTCTTAAATTTTTTAAGCGGCAGGAGTCCGATGCAGCCGCAGTAGACGACGACGTTTCCGGTGTAGCTTTCGTCGAAGTATATGGCGCCGTTCACGGTAGGGATGCCCATGTTGTTGCCGTAGCTGCCTATGCCCGCGGTTACACCCATGTAAACGTACTTCGGGTGCTTCACGCCTGGGGGCAGTTTGGCGTAATCGTAGTTTAGGGGTCCGAAGCCTAAAACGTCGGTGCATGCGATGGGGTCTGCCCAGACGCCGAGTACGTCGCGGATTACTCCGCCTACGCCGGTGGCTGCCCCTCCGAAAGGCTCCACCGCTGAGGGATGATTGTGAGTTTCGACTTTGGCGGCTATGCCGTAGCCTTTGTCGAAGCTTATTATGCCCGCGTTGTCTTCGAAGACGCTGATGCACCAGGATGGGTTGATTTCTTTTGTGGCTTTTGCGATGTAGGTTTTGAATAGGCTGTCGATTTCTTTGCCGTTTATGCGTATTTTGCCTTTGAAGGTTTTGTGGTAGCAGTGTTCGCTCCAGGTTTGCCCGATGGTTTGCAGTTCCACGTCGGTGGGGTTTCGTTTTTTGGTTTTGAAGTAGGCTTGGACTTGTTTCATTTCTTGCAGGTTTAAGCCTAAGCCGAGTTCACTGCTTACTTCTTGGAGTTGCCGGTCTGTGGCGTCGCGTGTGTTGACTTCGTACAGGTTGAAGCTGGTGCCTTTGCGGGTGTAAAGGCTAAGTGTCATTTTTGCTCCTCGATTGTGATTGTGTAGTTGTCTTTAGTTGGGTTCGCAAGAAGTCTTTTCGCCATTTCTTCTGCTTTCGCTTTAGCATCCTTGGCTGTTGCGGTTTCGATTAAAATGTTGTAGACTTTGCTGACGCTAACAGCTGTCACGCTGTATCCTAATTCTTTTAGAAGGCGTTGGGTGGTTTCCCCTTCGGGGTCGGTGTGTCCTATTTTGAGGCTGACTTCGATTTTGGCGCAGTATTTCATAGCTTAAGTGTTGAAGGGTGAAGATTTAAACGCTTTCGCTATTTATTTGGCAAGTTTTACGTTAAGTTTAGTTTTTTGTTTTTGTGTTGGATGGTTACCTGCGGCGTACCAGAAACTTTGCCTATTTGTTCAGGGTGCGCGCCTGTCTTCTCCAGCGCGTCTAAGGCGTTGTCCTTGTCTTGTTTGTCCACGATTATGGCGAAGCCCCAGCCCATGTTGAAGGTTTTGAACATTTCCTCGTCGGTTATGGTGTAGCCGAGCTCGCCTGCGGTTTTCTGCAGTAAGCCAAAGATTGGTTGGGGTTTGAAGTTATTGAATTGGAAGCCTATGCCCTGCGAGAAACGCGCGAGGTTGTTGAATTTGAGGTATGCGTCTCCTGTTATGTGCACGGCAGCTTTGACTTTGACCGCTTCTGCCGCTTTAAGGAAGGATTTGACGTAGATTTTTGTAGGTTCTAGCATTTCGCTGGCAATTTCCCTGCCAAGACCCTCGGGTTTGTCGCCTAGCTGGAATTTCCCGCCCCACTGTTTGAGAAGAATTTTTCGTGCAAGTGTGATGCCGTTGCTGTGTAAGCCGCTGCTGGGTAAGCCGATTATGGGGTCGTCGGGTTTGATGCCGTGTCCCGTGACTATGTTTTGTTTAGCGACTTGTCCTATGGATGCGACTATCATGTCGAAGCCTGCGCCTTCCGAGATGCCGTTTATGATTTCGGCTACGTCGCCAATTTCGCCGCTGACCACGGGGCACATGGATTGTTTTGCGCCTTCCGTTATGCCTTCCAGCCATTCCTTGACAAGTTGCGGGTTGCTGGCTTGCGCGTGAATGTTATCCGAAATGGCAAGCGGGGTGGCACCTGAACGGATAACGTCGTTTACTGCCATGGCTACCGCATCGACGCCTATGGTGTCGTATTTTCCTGCAAGCTGTGCTAAGAGGACTTTGGTGCCGACACCTTCGATTGTCAAGTCCAAATAGGTGTTTTCTGTGAGTTGGAAGATGTTGCTGTAAGGCAGATGCATGACGGGTCCGAAGCGGCTGAACCTGTAGGTTTCTTGGAGTGTTTCGAGTGCTTTTTTGGATTCGTGGCGCTGTTCACGGTTTACGCCTGCGTCGGTGTAGGTGTAGTTTTTGGGCATGACGGTTTGTTTCTCCTGTGTGCTATTTGTTTGGTTAGTAGGAGATAACAATTACTGTTAACGGATATGTCTACTTCCTTACGTTGTCTACACAGAATGCACAAACGACAAAGAAGCACCGCGTTTATTTTGCCTTGCGTTTTTTACCGCAACGATTATGTCTTGTACGCTTAGGTAGTTTTGCCTTCCACACCATGAGCCATAGTGTATCGGTTGCTTGATGCGCAGCCCGTATCGCTCATACAACGCTCGGATGGCATCTTCTTCGTAGGCTACAGCGGCTTCGCGGAATCTTGGGTTGTTAGCGCGGTATCCTTCAAACTGGTACGGAAAATTGATGTAGCATTCTGTTTTTGCCTCAGCCAATTCTTTTGCTTCGTTGTTCAATAGGAAGAAGGTGATGAGGCATCGCCCATCGGTCTTGAGTACAAGAACTATCTCGGAGAGGTAGTGTTCCATGTCTCGCGGGAGCATGTGGGTGAAAACCGAAGTGAGAAACACGAAATCGAACGACTCGTCGGGGTACGGAAACTTGTACTCGGACGATAGGCTCTTTCCCTTCGGATTGTAGCTCTTGTTGTAGAGGTTAGAATGTTGAAAGTGAAAATTGGGAAATTTAGCCGCAATAATTTTGTTGTCCCATTCGATTCCTTCTTTAACAATGTCGAAACCTTCGTAGCGACCCTGCGGATTCAAATACTTGGTCAAGACGCACGCGATTCTGCCAGAACCGCAACCCACATCCAGTATGCTCTCGTTTGGTTTAAGCCCGCATATGTCTACAAAGTACTTGGTGAATTCCTCTCCAACCTCGCTAAAACCGACCTCGTCGCCGGCGAGTCTTCTCAGTCGCCTCGGAGGGTTAAACTCCGTGAACTCGCCTCGCTTGGCTGCGAAGTAGTCTTGGGCGTCAACTATGAAAGCGTGAATTCTGCGTCGACCCGATTCCTGAACTCTTCTTACTAACGAGTTATCAGCCATTGACGTCTGAAACCACAGAAGAATTCGGCTTTCACATATTTAGCGTTTGTTGGTTAGGCAGAGGTTCCTTCCAATTAGCAAAGTGATTACAGTTTGGTTAGAGTAGTCAGGGGTTGACTTTGGTACTGTGTGAATGAAAATCAGTGGCTTGAAGTTCTGCAGAACAGGGTATTAGTCTCATACCGCAAGGCGGTAGGATGGCAAAGTTTTTGTGTGTAGACTCACGTTGACTAAGCAGTTGACCAAAGTGAATCTGCCAAAGTACCATGTCTACATAGAATACGAAGACCCTGAGAAGTCAGGTATACGGTTTAACGTTTCTGAAGAGGAACTTGTGCGCACGTTTGTCACACCTTTCACGGCAGGTCAGCCGTTCTGGTTCATGGGCAGACTACTTAGCCCCTTAAAAGTAGCAAAAGTTGTCATCTTCTGGTCCTATGAAAACGCTGACAAACTAGTTTTACCCAACCAAGAAACCATAGCTACCTGTAAAGACAAAAAATTCGTCATAGACAACATCGGCAAAGGCAAAGTAAAAGGCGCGTATCTTTACACTGAAAAATTTCTGACCCCAACCGATAAGAAATCGGTTGCCAGCGGTTTGTCTTCTACAACCGATGCTTCGTTCGCGTCGGTGAATATGCGAAGAATAGTCGTCGTTCACGGGAGCGATGAAGAGATGAAGCAGGCAACTATAGGCGCTTTAGGGAAGCTTGGGCTTGCGCCTGTGCTCATGCGTGAGCAGCCTAGTCAAGGTAGGAAAATAGTTGAGAAGTTTGCGGATTATGCGGATGTTTCTTTCGCCGTGGTTTTGCTGTCTCCTGACGACTTCGCCTACGCCAAGGACGACCCACCTACAAAGCGGAAGCTTAGACCACAGCAGGATGTGATTTTTGAGCTTGGGTTCTTTTTGGGGCGCCTTGGCAAAGACAACGTGCTTGTCTTTTACAGGGAATTTGAGAATTTTGAGGTGCCCACTGATTTTGAAGGTGTTCGGTTTACTGCGTTTGATGACCGCGGCAGCTGGAAACTGTCCCTGATACGAGAATTAACTGCATGCGGCTACAGCGTGGACGCAAACAGACTCCTAAAATAAACCTTAACAGCGCGCCATCATTTTTTGGTCGTTTGAAGATTGTGGTAAGCTGGTTTTGCCAACCGTGAAGAAGTGGCGAATCACACAGACAAAAAATTTGTCATGGACTATATTCTCAGGGGAAAAGTAAAGGGCGTTCAAGTCTGCACAGACAAATTTCTAACTCCAACCCAGAAAAAAGAATAAACCCGCTCTAGAAACGGTAGAAGCTGGATTCATGACTTTGCTTTCGTTTCACGCCATTGTTGATGTGTTGTATTTTTTGGCGTGGACGCGGGTTCTATTGTCTGTTGTTCTCTTTCGGTGGTTAGCTGATAAACGATTTTGCTCGGTGGTAACGGATAAAAGTTTAAGTTATCATCTGCTTGTCTAATTGCCTATCTGCGCGGTCTTAGTCTAGCTTGGCTAGGACATCAGCTTCCCAAGCTGACGACCCGGGTTCAAATCCCGGAGACCGCACCAGCTTTCTCACACACCAAAATGAATTAGTGGCGCATCGTGCAAAACTTTATTATCGTTATGTCGTTTCTTTGCGTGACGCAAGGTGCACTACTTGAAATTCGGCTCATTTGTGTTTCAACCAGAAAAAGCGGAAGGCTTTGATTTTCATCTATTACGTGTT
>Ga0315294_10000429_pt1 | contig 44722 bp, 40 predicted proteins | sample YL17G13_40_MG_FD_203626 | JGI IMG/M metagenome (GOLD analysis project Ga0315294, IMG submission 203626) | Sediment microbial communities from Yellowstone Lake, YNP, Wyoming, USA - YL17G13_40 | ecosystem: Environmental > Aquatic > Freshwater > Lake > Sediment | place: USA: Wyoming | collected... | reverse complement strand
CCTGCTTGGGGCGATCAGCTATGACTTCATCGACCAGTTTGAAAAACTGCCCCCCAGCCGAGAAGATATACTGGGCAACCCCGATTACGAGATGTATTTCGCGGACAATATCCTGCTGATGGACCACAAAAAGGGGCAGGGATTTGTTGTCGTCAACGCCATCATCACCGATGATGACCGCGAGCAAATTTATCAGGAGACGATGAAGACGTTTGATTTTTACTTTCAGAAAACGCGACAAGGCGCTCCTGTCGCCAAGCCCTGTACGACCGCCCTGCCGGCGGCATCGACGGACACGCCGCAGGCCGAGTATGAACAAATGGTACTCAAGGCCAAACGGCACATCCTTGACGGCGATATCTTTCAGGTGGTCCTGAGCCGAACCCATCTGGAGCCGTGCTCTGCTGAACCGCTGGACGTCTATCGCAAACTGCGTAAGCTGAATCCTTCGCCGTATATGTTTTATCTGAACACTAACAACACTATCCTGATGGGCGCAAGTCCCGAACTGAATCTGCGGGTCAGCGGTACGGCCGAACGGGCGGTGGAAATCCGTCCCATCGCCGGCACCAAACCCCGCGGACGCATTGGCGGCAAAATCGACCCGGATATGGATATGCGGTATGAGGCCGAACTGAAGCTGGACCACAAGGAACTGGCTGAGCATATGATGCTGGTTGACCTGGCCCGCAACGATATCGCGCGGGTGGCAGGAGCGGGGACGCGCATCGTCAACGAAATGCTCATTGCGGAAAAATACGAGTCTGTGATGCACTTAGTCAGCAATGTCAAAGGTATTCTGCGAAAGGACTTTGACGCCCTGACCGCGTACCTGGCGACGATGAATATGGGCACATTGACCGGCGCTCCCAAAATCGAGGCGATGAAGATTATCCGGCAGCTTGAAAAAAACAAGCGCGGCTATTACGGCGGCGCGGTAATGTATCTGACCGTTGACGGCCAGTTCGACAGTTGCATCACCATTCGCAGTATGCAGATACGCGATAACATCGCCTATATTCGCGCCGGCGCCGGAATCGTACACGACAGCGTGCCTAAAACCGAATACGAGGAAACCTGCCACAAGGCCGTGTCGTGCCTCAAGGCCATCCGCAACGCCGTCGAAGAAACTGGAAAACCCCAGCGACAATAAAGGAAAATAAACAATGGAAAATAAGCCGGTTAATGTGTTATTTATCGACAACTTTGATTCGTTCACATATAATCTCGTGGATGAGTTTGCCAAGCGCAAATGCCCGACAAAGGTTTATCGAGCCGATACGCCGCTGGAGGAATTGAAAAAGGCCGCGGCGGAATTTGGTTCGCAATTGCTGGTCATTTCCCCCGGCCCCGGTAATCCCGACACCGCGGGTGTGACACTTTCGGCTATCGGAGCGTTCAAGGAAAAACTGCCGATTCTGGGCGTGTGTCTGGGTCATCAGGCGATTGTGCAGTATTTCGGCGGCAAAATCAGCCACGCCCCCCAGGTGATGCACGGAAAGCCCTCGCGCATCAGCCACAACGGCAAAGGACTGTTTGAAGGGCTGGAAAATCCGCTGCAGGTCGGACGCTATCACAGTCTCTGTGCCGTGACGATGCCGGAATGTCTGGAGACCACGGCGACGTTTGAAGATATCGTGATGGGAACAACGCATAAACAACTACCTATCTATGGGGTGCAATTCCATCCGGAAAGTATCCTGACGCCCACGGGTGGACGGATTATTGAAAATATGCTGGCTATTGCAGTTCGTTTCGTCCGAAATTAACACAACCTGTAAGGAGGCCTGTGTATGATTAAGATTACGGAGTATCTGGACATCATTCTGGAAGGTAAAGACCTGTCATTTGAGCAGGCTAAAAAGCTGCTGGATACGATTTTTACCGGCGAGGCGCCGGAAATGCAAATCGCGGCGTTTCTGGCGGCGATGCGAATTAAAAAGGCCGCGGTCAGCGAACTGGCGGGTCTGGCCACCTCGCTGCGGGAACACGCCGTGAAGGTGGAAACGGACCTGGATAATCTCATAGATACCTGCGGCACGGGCGGCGCGGCAATGAAAATCTTCAATATTTCCACGGCGGCGGCGCTGGTGGCCGCCGGCGCCGGCGCGTACGTCGCCAAGCACGGCAACCGCGCCATCACCAGCAATTGCGGCTCGGCGGACGTCCTGACGGCGATGGGCGTCAACATCTCGCCGGGACCAGAAAAAGTCGCCCAGTGCATCCGCGAAGCCCATATCGGGTTTATGTTCGCGCCAAAATTTCACCCGGCGATGAAACACGTTCAGCCGATACGCCAGTCGCTGGATTTCCACACGGCCTTTAACATCCTGGGGCCCTTGGCCAACCCGGCAGGCGCCACGGCGCAGGTGATGGGCGTCTCAGACGAATCGCTGATGCGGCGCATCGCTGAAACGCTGAAAATACTCGGCGTACGACGCGCAATGGTCGTTCACAGTTGCGGGCTTGACGAAATCAGCACAATGGGGCTGACGGAAATCCTCCACCTCAAAAACGGGCGGTTTTCCAGCGAAACGCTTGACCCGATATATTATGGAATCCCCCGCGCCGATTACAACTGTCTCATCGGCGGCGATGCAGAGGTCAACGCACGCATTATTAAAGAAGTGATTACCGGCAACGAAATCGGCCCCCAAAAAGACATTGTGGTATTAAACGCTGCGGCGGCTATAATGGTCGCGGGTCTGGCCGACGATTTCGCCCAGGGCATTGAACTGGCCGACCAGGCCATCACGAGCGGCTCGGCGGCAAAATGCCTCGAATCGCTGGTCCGAATCAGCAACAGTTGAATACCCAACGGGTATGATTTTGCCGCGAGATAAGCTATTATTTTTAGACAGGATTAACGGGATAAACGGGATAAAATAAATTCTGCCGCAGAGAATACAGAGAACTCAGAGAAAAAAGACTGGATTCCCGCTTTCCCCCTTCGGTTGGGACAAGTCGCGGGAATGACAAACCTGGTGAACTTTGTATTCTCTGCGGCAAAAAATTTCCTGAGACGACGACAGTTATGATATCGATTAAAATCAAGATTTGCGGCATTACCAGCATCGACGACGCAAAAATGGCTGTGGATTTGGGAGTGGACATGCTCGGGTTTAATTTCTATGCCCAAAGCCCGCGATATCTTTCGTTCCAGCAGGCCGAGGAAATTATCCGGCAAATCCCGACGTTTGTGGATACCGTCGCCGTCTTTGTTAATCCGTCGCCGACGGAATTGAAATGCGTTGTCGAAAAAGGATTTTTCAACTGGATTCAGCTTCACGGCGATGAAACGCCGGAATTCTGCAGAACGCTGAACTGGACCAACGCCCGCATCATCAAAGCTATCCGCGTGCAGTCGGCCGACGATATTCGCAAAGCCGATACCTATCCGGTCGATGCGATTCTGCTGGACGCCTTCGACAAGACGCTCTACGGCGGCACGGGCAAGACCTTTGACTGGGCGCTGGTCGGCAATTTGTATCGGCGGATATTTCTGGCCGGCGGCATTACGCCGGATAACATCGTGCAGGCTCTTGAACGGGATGTGTATTGTATCGACGTATGCAGCGGCATTGAATCCGAACCCGGCAAAAAAGACCCGCAAAAAATGCGGCTTCTATTTGAAAATATTCGTAGAGCCACTGGCTGGAGAGCCGCCCAGCGGACAACGTAAAATTCAGGGTGTGGAACTGAGAAATAGAAGATTTATCTATGAGTATGAAACAGCGCCAACTCAAAAAAGGAAAGAATCTTATGAAATGGATTCTGTTTTTTCTGATGTGTATTTCTCTACTACTTACGGGATGTATGAGTAAAAATGCCCGAGCTATCCAGAATGCTGAGCTTTTCCATGCTATAGAAAATGGTAACCTGTCTGCCGTAAAAGAGGCCTTATCTCAGGGCGCTGACGCGAATGCCAGAGATAAATACGGGAGACCTGCGTTGGTGGGGGCAGCCGACGACGGTTGTGTGGAGATTGTTAAGCTTCTTCTGGAAAAAAGGGCTGCTGTAAATGCGAAAACAACCGAAGAAGGCATCACCGCCCTGTGGGCAGCGTTATATCGCGGCCATACAGAAATCGCCAAGCTCCTTCTGGAAAAAGGCGCGAATGTAAATGTGAAGGACAGCTATTTCGGCGCAACTGTCTTAATGGAAGCTTCAATGGGAGGCTATACAGAAATAGTTAAACTTCTCCTGAAAAAAGGCGCCGATGTAAATGTGAAGACAACCACAGGTGGTGAAACTGCTCTGCAAATGGCGTCATTTGGTGGCCATACGGAGATTGTCAAGCTTCTTCTGGAAAAAGGCGCAGATGTAAACGCAATGACAACCGAGGACAAGCCCAGTAGTATAGATGACCCACTATTGAATCCCAGCGGAACAACTGTCTTGATGACAGCTTCGTGTCAAGGTTATACGGAAATTGTCAAGCTTCTCCTGGAAAAGGGTGTGGATGTAAATGCAAAGAGAAACAAAGATGGTGTAACTGCCCTGTGGATGGCATCGAAGAACGGCCATACGAAGATTGTCAAATTATTGATGGAAAAAGGCGCCGATGTAAATGTGAAGCAAGCCGAAACCGCTAAAACGGTTCGCCCTCTCCCGAATGTCCAGCTTTTTCACGCCATAGAAAATAACGATCTGTCCGGCGTAAAAACAGCTTTGTCCGAAGGCGCTAAGGTGAATGCCAAGGATAAAGACGGAAGGCCTGCACTGGTGTGGGCGGCAGAGAATGGCCGCATGGAGATCGTCAAGCTTCTTTTGAAAAAGGGCGCTAATGTAAATGTGAAGACAACCCCCGGAGGCTATACCACCCTGTGGGTGGCATTATATAATGAACATCCGGAGATTGCTATGCTGCTTTTGGAAAAGGGCGCTGATGTAAATGCAAAGACAACCCATGACAGTGACACCGTACTAATGACAGCATCAATGAGAGGTTATACGGAAATTGTCAAACTTCTTCTGGAAAAGGGTGCGGATGTGAATGTAAGGAGAATTACAGACGGCCGGACTGCCCTGCAAATGGCGTCATATAATGGCTATACGGAGATCGTTAAGCTTCTTTTGAAAAAGGGTGCCGATGTAAATGCGAAGCAAACCGAAACCGGCGAAACAGCCCTGATAACAGCGTCCTATCAGGGCCATACGGAGACCGTCAGGCTCCTTTTGGAAAATGGTGCCGATGTAAATGCGAAGACAACCGCCGACATGTCGATACCCAGTGGTGCGACTGGCCTATTGCTGGTGCCCCGCGGTACAACTGCCCTGATAATGGCATCATATAATGGCTATACGGAGATCGTCAAGCTTCTTCTGGAAAAGGGCGCCGATGTAAATGTGAAGAGAACCGCAGACGACGTAACTGCTTTGACGACAGCATCGGCGAAAGGGCACACGGAAGTCGTTAAGCTGCTTTTGGAAAAGGCCGTCGATGTAAATGCGAAGAGAACCGATGGTACAACTGCCCTGTTTATAGCAGCGAAGAACGGCCATACAGAGATCGTCAAGCTGCTTTTGGAAAAGGGTTCAGACATAAATGTAAAAACAAACATATCCGGCGTAACTGCTCTGTCTATAGCATCACAGAACGGCCATACGGATATTGTCACGCTCCTTTTGGAAAAGGGTGCCGATGTAAATGTGAAGGCGACATACAATAACATCGAATGGACAGCCCTAAAGGTAGCGAAAGAGATGGGACGCGCAGACATTATTCAACTGCTTGAAAAGGCCGGTGCAAAGGAATAGCCAAGGAAAGCCCTGCGGATAATTTCAATTACTAAAGGTATGAACGAATGAGACACAGCGGACGATTTGGAGACTTCGGCGGATTTTATGTGCCGGAGGTATTGATTCCGGCGCTGGAGGAAATTGAACAGGCCTTCGACCGATTCCGGGATGATGCACAATTCAAAGCCGAACTGAACGAACTGTACGCCAATTACGCGGGCCGACCGACGCCATTGTACTTTGCCAAACGGTTCAGCGAATATATCGGCTTTAAGGTCTATATCAAACGCGAAGACCTGCTGCACGGCGGAGCGCACAAAATCAATAACACGCTGGGGCAGGGATTGCTGGCCAAATATATGGGCAAGAAAAAACTCATCGCCGAGACCGGCGCCGGCCAGCACGGATTGGCCACGGCCATCGTCGGGGCGCTGTTCGGAATGGAGACCAAAATTTTTATGGGCGCCATCGACGTCCAGCGGCAAAGTCTCAACGTCCATAAAATGAAACTGCTCGGCGCCGAGGTCATTCCCGTCCACGGCGGGACCTGCACGCTCAAGGACGCCATCAATGACGCCCTGCGGTACTGGACGTCTCATGTGGACGACACGTTTTACCTGTTCGGCACCGCCGGCGGGCCACACCCGTACCCGACCATCGTAAAATATTTCCAGTCTCCCATCGGCGTCGAGGCCCGGCAGCAGTGCCTCAAACAAATCGGCAGATTGCCGGATATCATCACCGCCTGCGTCGGCGGAGGCTCCAACGCCATTGGCATTTTCTCCGGCTTCATAGCGGATAAAGACGTAAAGCTCATCGGCGTCGAAGGCGGCGGCAAAGGCATTCAAACCGGCCATCATTGTGCAACCCTTTGCGTCGGAACCGTCGGCGTTCTGCACGGAGCAAGAACCTATCTGCTCCAGGATGAAAACGGCCAGGTGCACGAAACTGAATGTATCTCCGCAGGTCTGGATTATCCCGGCGTAGGGCCGGAACATTCATACCTCAAAGACACAGGCAGGGCAACTTATGTCAATGTAACTGATGAGGCGGTGCTGGATACGTTTTTGCTGTTTTGCCGGCTCGAAGGCATCCTGCCTGCGCTGGAAAGCGCGCATGCCCTGGCCTGGGTGGTCGGTCAAAAGGGCAAATTGCCGGCGGAAACAATTGTCGTGGTCAATCTTTCCGGCCGGGGAGAGAAAGACATCGGCATCGTCGAAGAACACAGACCGCTCAATAAGTAAAAAGGAAAAAGGAAAAATTAAGGACATCTTATGGCATCCTATCGCGATATATTTGGAAAGTTAAATCGGGCGGCACTGATTCCTTTTTTTGTCATCGGCGACCCGGACGAGGCGACCAGCCTCGAATTAGTTAAGACGGCTATTGACGCCGGGGCCGATATTCTTGAACTGGGAATTCCCTTTTCCGACCCGGTGGCCGACGGCCCGACGATTCAAAAGGCCGACATCCGCGCCCTCCAGGCCGGGATGACGCCGCGTAAAGCCCTCGATTTCATCGCCAAAGTTACCGCATACAAATCTCTGCCGATTGGTCTTCTGGTCTATTACAACCTCGTCAACCATTACGGCGTCGAACGGTTTTTCAGGGATTTCAAAGCTGCCGGCGGAACCAGTGTGCTGGTAGCCGATGTGAGCATTGACGACGCCGATGAAATTGCCCCGCTGGCCCAAAAGGCCGGATTGGAGACGGTGTTTATGGCGACCCCCAACACGCCGTTGGAAAGATTAAAACGCATCGCCCAAAAAACCACCGGCTTTATTTATACCGTTTCTCTGCTGGGAACCACCGGCGAGCGAACCACCCTTTCGACAGTCGTCAAACCGTTAATTGCAAACCTGAAAAAACTCACCGACAAACCCGTGTGTGTGGGTTTTGGCATCAGCAGCGCCGAACATGCCGTTCAGGTCGCCTTGGCCGGAGCTGACGGTGTCATTATCGGTTCCCGAGTCGTCAAGTTCATCGAAGACAACCTCAACAGACCTGAGATTATGAAACAACAAGTTGCCGATTTTATCCGGCAGGTTAAAACCGCATTGGAACAGATTGAGCAAAAACGCCGATAGAAGGCTTACATTTCCGATTTCAAAAAAAATGCCGCGAACGGTTTTTCCCGTCCGCGGCATTTCGTGTTTTCAGAAAATCGCTTAGACTTGTATCGGCTGCACCTTATCCTGTTTGCGGAAGGACTCAAGCGACTGCGGCTCGGCCACTTTGCGATAACCGAGGGCTTTAAGCACTTCCAGCACCTCCGTCCATGTCGGGAACGGTTTTTGATTAGCTCGTTTATACTGGTCAATGGCCATCAGAAACTCAAACTGTTCGTCGGTCATTTCGCCTTCTTCGGCGGTACGACGTTCTTCCGTGCGCCGATGACCGGGGCCTCTGCGGCGATCCAGGCCGATACGGCGATCCATTACACTTTTTCTGCGCTCAATCAATCCCCGGCGTTCTATAGAACTGCCGGCGGCGGTTTCTTTTTCCTGTGTCATATAATCACCCCTTCTTTTTTATCATTCTGTTTCCTGTATCTGTTCATCCTCATCCACATCATCCATATCGCCGGATATCCGGTTGCTTTCGGAACCGAAAACCGCCGCGAAGAAATCATCGCACACCGCCTGCTGTGTCAGCAGGTTATACGCCGCATCGAGAAATTCCTCCGGAACCTGTAAGGCAATATCCGAAAATTTTGTTTTTTCCATTGATTCGGTCTTTCGTATCACCACGGGAATAGCGTTCTCAAGCAGTAAATATCGGTACCGCTCGGCCAGCTCCATATCCTCCACATACGCAACCGTCACGAGGTTTTCGAGCTGCGTCGGCATCGCATTGGTCAGTTTACGAGGTCTTCCCATATTTCCCGCCGTGAACGAAAAACCAAAACAACACATTCTACGGGCATCGTTTCGACTTTTTCGTTTGACGAATTAACGTAAAACCACCCAAACAAGGCCGAATTCGCCGCCCAAAAGGCAAAAACAGGGACGTCAATAACTGAATTTTGCAGTTATAGGCCTTAAGGACGCAAAATTTTGTATTTTTTTGAAAAATTTCTATTGCAATTTCACGGCAGCATTTACAGAATACGCAGCAGACGTGTGTTTTACGCCCGCTGTGGGTGATATTATTGGAACCATTTAACAGGGAGGTAAGTTATGGCAAAGAAGAAAGCCGCCGCCAAAAGAGAAATGCTGGTCGTCGCCAGCAAGGTCAAAGCATTTGTGAAAAGCAAAGGGATGATGACTTCATCCGAAGCGCTTCCGGCTCTGAGTGAATGCGTCTATGCGATGCTCAGCGCCGCTTTGACCCGTACCGCGGCCAACCGGCGCAGTACGCTGAAACCTCAGGATCTGTAATCCTGAAACGCCAACGGTTCGTTTTTCTGAGTCGTTGTCAGGCGGATACATAAGACAGGACCGTCTTTCTTTGCAAAGGCGGCCTTGTCTTTGTAAAAAACACTCGAATTCTTCATAAAAATCGTCGCCAATACTTCTCCTGCAAAAAAATCAAAAAAGTTCTACAGATTTTTACAAAAATCTATAGACGATTCCAAATAACGGTTTATAATAGCAGCTTTATTCGGCGAGGTTATGTTGCGCGCAGACAGAAAAATGGAATTTTCTTGTACACAATTGGCAATGAGGCTAAGAGGGAGGACCCCATGAAAGTGTTCATGCTCGGCTGGGAGTTTCCGCCCTATATCAGCGGAGGTCTCGGAACCGCCTGCCATGGATTGACCAAAGCGATGAGCGATCTGGGCGTGGAAATCATTTTCGTTCTTCCCAAACCCTTCCAACAAACCGCCTCGACCCATGTGCGTATGCTGACGCCGCTTCAGGTCAAGCCATGGAATGCTGCCGGGGAAACCGTCGGCTTTACACAAAAAGAACTCAAACACGTAACGTTTTATGCGATTGCCTCCGCACTGCAACCCTATGCAACCCCGCAGCAATATGGGCAACAGATTGAACAGTTAATCCGTCAAAAAGCCACTCAGGAGCAACTTAAGGCTCTGGGCGGAATGGAAGAACTTCGCCATTGGCTGCATCAAATCCCGGCGGCGCTGGCTCAGTCGGGACAATACAGCAGCGATATGCACACCGAAATCCACCGTTATGCCGCGGCGGCGGTTCGACTGGCCCTGCAGGAACAATTTGACGTGATTCATGCGCATGACTGGATGACTTACCCGGCGGGCATCGCCGTGGCGGCCATGACGGGCAAACCCCTGATTATTCACGTCCATTCCACCGAGTACGACCGCAGCGGGGAAAACATCAACCCGATGATTTACGACATTGAACGGCAGGGGATGCACGCCGCGGCCAAAATCATCGCCGTCAGCCACATGACCCGCAATATCATCCTGACCCGCTACGGCGTCACCGGCGACAAGGTGGAAGTGGTCTATAACGGCGTGGAACGCAACGGCGACGCCATTCCCTATAATAAAATCGGCATCCACAGCGACGAAAAAATCGTGCTGTTCCTGGGACGCATCACGATGCAGAAAGGCCCGGAATACTTCCTGATGGCCGCCAGGAAAGTGCTGGAGGTGATGGATAACGTCAAATTCGTGATGGCCGGTTCCGGCGACATGATGCACCGGATGATTGAAATGGCCTCCCAGATGGGCATCGGCAACAAGGTGCTGTTCACCGGCTTTCTGCACGGCAAAGACGTGCAACGGGTATTCCAGATGGCGGATTTGTACGTGATGCCCTCCGTCTCGGAGCCGTTCGGTATCGCGCCGCTGGAGGCCCTGAATTTCGACGTGCCGGTGCTGATCAGCAAGCAAAGCGGCGTCGCCGAAGTGCTGCACCACGTACTGAAGGTGGATTTCTGGGACATCCAGGAAATGGCCAATAAAATTATCGCGGTACTGAAGTATCCGCCGCTGCAACTGACACTGCGGGAACACGGCAACTTTGAGGTGCGAAAACTCCGCTGGTCGGATGCAGCCAGAAAATGTCTGAAAGTATATCAGGAGACGACGCAGGCCGTATAAACCGGCTCGTAAAAAATACAAGGAACGTTTATGCCGTCCGTTTGTTTTTACTTTCAGGTTCATCAGCCCTATCGGCTTCGGCATTACACGATATTCGACAAAACGCCGAATTACTTTGACGATTTCCACAACGCTTCGATCTGCCGAAAGGTGGCCAACAAGTGCTATCTGCCGACCAACCGGCTGCTGCTGGACGTCATTCGACGTTATGAGGGGCGATTCAAGATCGCTTTCAGCCTGACCGGCGTGGCGCTGGAGCAGTTTCAGCAGTTTTGCCCGGAAGTGATGAGCACCTTTGACGCACTGGCACAGACCGGATGCGTGGAATTTCTGGCCGAGACCTATTATCACAGTCTGAGTTTTCTCTACTCGCGGCAGGAGTTCATCGAACAGGTTAATCTGCACGTGCAGGCCATTCAAAAACTGTTCGGCCAGACGCCCCGCGTCTTCCGCAATACCGAATTGATTTACAATAATCAACTGGCCGAAATCATCGAGTCAATGGATAAATTTGACGCCGTCATCACCGAAGGCGCGGATCATATTCTGGGACATCGCAACAGCAATTTTGTCTATCGTCCCCCCAATTGCAAACACCTGAAACTGCTGCTGAAAAATTATTCCCTCAGCGACGACATCGCGTTTCGCTTCGGCAACCGACAGTGGAACGAATACCCGCTGATGGCGGATAAATTCGCCTCGTGGGTCAACCGCATCAACGGCAATGGGCAGGTGGTCAATCTGTTTATGGACTACGAGACCTTCGGCGAATACCAGTGGCAGGATACGGGGATATTTGACTTTATGGCCCATCTTCCGCGGGAAGTGCTCAAGAATCCTGACAACGACTTCAAAACGCCCAGCGAGGTGGCCGAGGCTTATGAGGCGACGGACGTGGTGGACGTACCGCACATTATCAGTTGGGCGGATATGGAACGGGATTTGTCGGCCTGGCTGGGCAATGCGATGCAGTCCAACGCCCTGCACGAGGTCTATCGACTGGAAAAACTGGTTCGCCAGACCCGAGACGAACGGCTCCTGGAAGACTGGCGCAAGCTGCAGACGTCGGACCACTTTTATTATATGTGCACAAAATACTTCGCCGATGGAAGTGTGCATCACTACTTCAACCCCTATGATTCGCCGTATGATTCGTATATCAACTTTATGAACGTATTAAATAATCTGAAAAGCCGCTGCGAACGGGTGCTGCCCGGAGTACCTTCCGCAACCAGTTCCAAAACCTGACGTAACGCAATGATTCCTCAAATATACATCGACAAATTGACTCAACCTGGACGAGATATGGCGAAAAAAACAAGTTCCATACAGGGTTCAGAGCTGATTTGGGACCTGAAGGATTGTCCCCTGGAGCATCTGGTGGAAAAAGAGTGGCTCCTGACCAACAGTCGGGCGGCATTCAGTTCGGGGACTCTGGCGGGGTGCAACACGCGACGGTACCACGCCCTTTTAATCGGCTCCAAAAATCCCCCGGCCTGCCGTATCAAGGCGCTGGCCAATTGCCTGGAAACCATACAAGAGGCGGGGCAAGAATACTCCTTCAGTTGTTTTGAATTCGACAAGGCCTTTCACCCGCAGGGTTATCAATATCTTCGCCGATTTCGCAAAGATATCGGGGTGCACTGGGATTATGAACTTCCCTTTGCCCACATCAGCCGCTCGCTGTATCTGCTGCCGGACAGCGACTGTGTTGCACTGATTTATACCTTTTCAGAAGTCAAAAAGGAGTTTGATTTCTCGGTGCGGCCGTTCGCGGCAATGCGGGATTTTCACGCCCTGCAAAGCGCTTCCGGCGGCTTGTATTCGCTCTGGAACGACCAGGAGATCAGCGTACAGTCCAACGCCGAGGCCGACGGCAAACTGACGCTGTTTTGTGAGATGATGCATTTCGAGCAGCAGCCGCAGTGGTGGCATCGGTTTTTCTATCGTCAGGAACAGCGTCGCGGACAGGATTGCTTCGAGGATTTATGGTCGCCGGGGGTCTTTCGGCGCCGGATTGACAAACCCGGCAGGCTCGTCCTGTGGGCCGGATTTGCCGAGTCGTCCGACATTCATCCGCCGCTGGAAAACTTCGATGCTGACATTGTCATCGAGGGGCTGCGCCTGCGGCAAAAGGAACTACTCAAAAGCAGCGATGCGGCCGAACCCATTCAACAGCAGTTGTTCCTGGCCTCAGGACAATTTCTGGTTGAACGCACCCTCAGCGACCACCCCACGCCGACGGTCATTGCCGGCTATCCATGGTTTGTCGATTGGGGACGGGACACCTTTATCTCGCTGGAGGGACTTTGCCTTTGCACAGGACGATACGGAATTGCCGCTGGCGTTCTCCAGACATTTGCCCGCGCGGTCAGCGAGGGAATGATTCCCAACCGCTTTGACGATTATGGACAGGCGGCTCACTATAACAGCATCGATGCGTCGTTGTGGTTTGTCCACGCGGCGTTCGCCTATCTGCGGTACACGGATGACCGGCAGACGTTCGCTTCCAAGCTGCTGCCGGCGGTCAAATGGATTACGGATTCCTACCGCCGGGGAACGCGATTTGACATCCACGCGGACAAAGACGGCCTGATTACCGCGGGCGATGCAAAAACACAACTGACCTGGATGGACGCCAAATGCAACGACATCGTCTTTACGCCCCGCTACGGCAAGGCGGTGGAAATCAACGCCCTGTGGTACAACGCCCTGCGAAATTTTGAATCCTATTATCAGGGCAAAAGCGTTGAACAAACTGCGTTTTACCATTCGACCGCCCAGGAGGTACGGAAAAACTTTGCCCGGCTGTTCTGGAACGAAAAAGAAAACTGTTTATACGACTGCATTCTGCCCGATGGCATGGAGGACGCCAGTATCCGGCCCAACCAGATTTTCGCGGTCAGCCTGCTGTATTCTCCGCTGGACCGCAACCAGCAGACCAGCATTGTCAAAACGGTGCAGGACCATCTGTTGACCCCTTACGGCCTTCGGACGCTTAGTCCCGTCGAGGGACGTTACATACCGCGATATGAAGGCGGACTGTTCGAACGGGACGCGGCCTATCATCAGGGAACAGTTTGGCCGTACCTGATGGGACCGTTTGTGGAGGCGTATCTGCGAGTTCACGATTTCAGCGCCGAGGCTAAATCGCAGTGCGGGCAATTTCTCGAGCCGTTGTTGACTCATCTGACCGAGGATGGATGCGTCGGAAGCATCAGCGAAATTTTCGACGGCGACCCGCCGCAAAAACCCAAGGGCTGTTTTGCTCAGGCCTGGAGCGTCGCGGAAGTCCTGCGGGCCTGGACGCTCATCCATAAAAGTCAAAAATAGAAAGCCTGACAAAAAGACGTTCTTTTACAACTGTCATCTGCGCTTCTTTTGCCATTGCAGCCTCTTCTGTCATTCCCGCGAAAGCGGGAATCCAGTATTTTACAGAGTCTCAAATAAATCTTCCCAGTTGGGATTTTTTTCTTCGACCAATTCAATTTTCCATTTACGGTTCCATTTTTTTAGTCGCTTCTCGCGCGTAATCGCATAGTCAATAGAGCCGAACATCTCAAAATAAACAAGTTTGTTAATACTATACTTCTTTGTAAAACCTTCATAAAGCCCCGCTTTGTGCTGATAAATCCGGCCTTTAAGATTATTTGTTACTCCAATATATAATGTCCCATTTCGCTTATTTGCCAGAATATAGACATAATATGTTTTCACTTTGTTCCATTTCCAAATCGATATATTCTGGATTCCCGTTTTCACGGGAATGACAATAACATGCATCGCTGTCAAACGATACTGATGCGCCGTGCGGCTTGGATCAGCAACTCCTCCATCAGAATTTAGAATTATTTTGATTTTTGGGCTTTAACTTTTAAATTTTCACGCCGCCCTGCCGATATTTTCTGTCCATCAGGACAATGACTTTCTTGAAAATTTCCGCGGGCAGCCGCTTTCTGAGCATCGCCTTGGCCTGGCCAACCGACGTACGCTGCGTCAGATGCGTCATAATAACATACTGATTGTTCATCCGCTCCAGCAGCGGGCCAAACTCGTCGATGTGGATATGTCTGCCGGCATCGGCCCTGCCGGTATGCTCATCCTCAAAAAATGTGCATTCCGCAATCAGAATCCGGCTGTTGGCGATATAGTCTAATTGAGCGAAGTCCACATACTGCGTATCGCCCAGATAAGTGACAATCGGGATTTCCAGCGGCGTATCGACGGTGACACCTTTTCTCTTCAGCGCCACAATTTCCGGACCGGACAAATTATGATATTCAGGCCGCAGCTTCTTTCGGCGTTCCAGCACGCAAAATCCCACCGATTCGCGGGTGTGTTTGGTGGGAAAGGCCCGCACAAACAGGTTCGGCTTGACGGGGTATTCATCGCCGGGGCGTATCGGCACCAGCTCCGCGGGGATATGGTTGCCGTCGAGTCTGCCCCATGCCTGTAAAATCTGATGAATCGGCTCAATGGTATTGGGCGGCGTCAGCACCACCCCCGGCGACATCCCGCAGAAATTCCGATGCGATAAATAATATGCAATCCCCGCGGAATGGTCGATATGGCCGTGCGTCAGCAGGACGTGGCGAATCGGGATGACCTGGTCGGGGGCTTTACCAATGTCAAAACAGACGTCTAATTGAGGCATTGCGACCACCGTCTCTTCAGCGGCAACCGAATACCCCAAAATCTCAAGCTCCTCTATCGTTATCTGCGACAGGTTATGACTGGACATTCAACCCTCGGGACAGAATTCAAAAAGTATCGTAGGTTATCCAAGACTGCCTGTCAAGAATTTTACGCTGTTTAACTAAAGCGGGGGTAAAATAAAAGCCGGGCACATCGGAAAACCCGATGTACCCGGCTTAAGGAATCACAATCATGCCGGTCAATAAAACGACCTGCAGGCCGCAACGCCGTTAATCGGCGGCGGCCTGAAGGTTTTTGTTTTGTTTGGCCGCGGCGGCATGGGCCTTATACAGCTCCACAATCCGCTTGGCCTGTTCCTCGGCGAAGGCAACTGCACTGCGCATCTTTTGTCCCAACTGTCCCGCCATCTCCTTACATTTTTCCGAATTCAGTCCCGTCTTCTCCGAGGCATTGTACATTACAGATTGTCTCTGTTTCTTCCCGACCGCATCCTGCGACACAGGGGCAAGGTAATAAATTGCCGTGGCAAATCCACCAAAATAGGCTATCAGCCCGAACAGAATTTTACCCCGCAACCAGCTCACTTATTTTCCCCCCGGAAAACGTCATTTTTCGGTTAGCCGGTATTTATTTGTACCGCCGGCTCCCACATTCAAAACTTAAGAAATAATCCTCTGCCAGGCAAATAAACAAACAGAAATTCCGAGGGCTTGAAAGGAGAGATTGAAAGTGAATAAGACGGGATTTATGGGACGATAAAATCACCCGCCTGAGATAGTTCTCTACAGGCAGGTAGGGTGGGCTCTTGGCCCACCGAATTTCTTTTTGCTTTTTATATCGTGTCTAAGCAGGCCCTGAGCTCCTTACAAACCAGTTCGGCCTCCTCGGCGGACAGATTATTATGGAACGGCAGCGCTATCGTCCTTTCGCAGACCGATTCGGTAACCGGAAAATCGCCTTCTTTATAGCCAAACTGCTCAACCATAAACGGCTGCAAATGCACCGGCGGGAAATAATTGCTCACCTGAATGCCCCGCCCGATGAGCTTCTTCAGCAGTGCATCGCGCTGCGTTTTGGTGTAACCTTTTCGCAGCCGAATGACGAACACAAACCAGCTCATCCGAACGCCCTTCGGCTCATCGGGAACTTCAATACGGTCGTCGCCGGCCAGAAGCTGCCTGTACATCCGCGCGACCGCCCGGCGTTTCTCGACAAATTCCTCAATCCGCGACAACTGCACAATTCCCAGTGCGCAGTTAATATCGCAAAGACGATAATTGTATCCTAATCGCTGATGCGCCAGCCATCCGGCGCCGCGACCGCGACCCTGATTGCGAAGCGATGCACACATCTGGGCCAGAGGTTCATCGTCGGTCAAAATCATTCCGCCTTCGCCGGTGGTCATCTGTTTATTCGGATAAAAAGCAAACACACAGATATCGCCGAAGGTACCGACTTTTTTGCCGTCCAGAATTGAACCCAGTCCTTCACAACTATCTTCGACGACCCGCAAATTATGTTTGCGGGCGATGTCGCAGACCTTGTCCATTCCCGCCGGATTGCCGAATACCTCCACCGGCATAATCGCTTTGGTCTTTGATGTGATTGCCTTTTCGATTTTGGCAGAGTCGATATTCAGACTGGCCGGATCAATATCCACAAACACCGGTTTTGCCCCCGTCATCATAATCGTATTGGATGTGGCGATAAACGTAAACGGCGTGGTAATTACTTCGTCGCCCGGCACGATTCCCATCGCCTCCAGACACAAAAACAAGCCGCTCGTGCCGCTGTTGACGGCAACGGCGTATCTGCGTCCCACATACTGACAAAACGCCTTCTCAAACTCAGCCAGTTTCGGCCCCAGCGAAAGATTAGGCGTGCGCAGCACCTCGCTGACAGCCTCGATTTCAGCCTCGGTAATGTCGGGGCGACTCAGGGGAACCTTAAACTCCATTGCTTTGACCCTTTCGATTATCAAAAGAGCTGATTATAAAATTTTTCTCCCTGAAATACCAGCGAAAATTTCGTCAGCATGTGGCACAGCCGCCCTCGGCTGTGAAAATTCCGCTCTTATATCTTTTCAAATCGAAATGTGTTTCCGTCCGCATCAACGCGGATTTTATCGCCTTCGGCAAAACGTCCGGCCAGCAACTCATTGGCCAGCGGATTTTCCAGCCGCTGCTGAATGACCCGTTTAAGCGGCCTTGCTCCAAACGCCGGGTCGTAGCCTTCATCCATCAATTGCTTTTTGGCCGCATCGGTGAACACCACATCCACATGACGGTTTTTGAGCCGTTCAGTCAGATAACGCAATTGAATATCGACGATTTTTTCGAGGTCTTCCCGCGTCAGCGTGTGGAAAATAATTGTCTCGTCGATGCGGTTGAGAAACTCCGGCCGAAAATACTGTTTCAGAGCGTCTTTGACGTGCGCCTCAATCTCCCAGTCGGCGCCTTCGGTCTGACTCATCTCCATAATCTGCTGACCGGCAAAATTGCTGGTCATAATCACGACGGTATTTTTGAAATCGACCGTGCGGCCCTTGCCGTCGGTCAGTCTGCCGTCGTCAAAGACCTGCAGCAACACATTGAACACGTCGCGGTGTGCTTTTTCGATTTCGTCCAGCAGCACCACTGAATACGGCTTCCTGCGAACCGCCTCGGTCAGTCTGCCGCCCTCTTCATAGCCGACATAGCCGGGAGGCGCGCCAATCAGCCGGGCCACCGAGTGCTGCTCCATAAACTCGCTCATATCCATCCGTACCATACTGGCCGAGTCATTGAATAAAAATTCCGCCAGCGCTCTTGCCAGCTCGGTCTTGCCAACGCCGGTCGGGCCCAGGAATAAAAACACGCCGATAGGCCGGTTGGAATCGCCCAGGCCGGCGCGGCTTCTCCGCACGGCATTGCAAATCGCCGCGGCCGCCTCGTCCTGGCCGATGACACGACGATGAATTTCTTCCTCCATCCGCAACAGCCGTTCACGCTGACCGGCCACTAATCTTGCCACGGGAATCCCCGTCCATTTGCTGACCACCTGCGCGATGTGCTCTTCCGTCACTTCGCTGTGAACCATCGTCGTCCCGTTGGCTTTGGCAAGGTTTTCCTCCGCAGCTTTGAGCTGTTTTTGCAGGCCGAGAATCGTCTCATATTTCAGCCGCGCAGCGCGTTCCAAATCCCCTTTGCGCTGCGCCTGCTCAAATTCAGTCTGGGCCTGGGTCATTTGTTCCTTAAGCTCCTTAACCTTTCCAATAGCGTTTTTGTCCGCTTCCCAGCGGGCCGTCAGTTTGGCGTCCTGAGCTTTCAGTTCGGCCAGTTGTTTGTGAGATTTTTCAAGCTGCTTTGTGCTGGCCGGGTCTGTTTCCTTTTTCAGCGCCTGACATTCAATTTCAAGCTGCATAATTTTTCGACGGATGTCGTCCAGCTCCGTCGGCAGCGAATCGTTTTCAATCCGCAGCCGCGACGCCGCCTCATCGACCAGGTCAATGGCCTTGTCCGGCAGAAAGCGGTCACAGATGTAGCGGTTGGACAGCGTCGCCGCTGCCACCAGCGCAGCGTCGGTAATGCGAACGCCGTGATGCGTATCGTAGCGGTCTTTCAGGCCGCGAAGAATGGCAATCGTTTCTTCGACCGTGGGCGGGTCAACCAGAATCGGCTGGAACCGCCGCTCCAGCGCCGCGTCCTTTTCGACATATTTGCGATATTCATCAACCGTTGTCGCGCCGATGCAGCGCAGTTCCCCGCGCGCCAGCGCCGGTTTGAGCAGATTGCCCGCATCCACGGAACCTTCCGCCCTGCCGGCGCCGACAATGGTATGCAGTTCGTCAATAAACAAAATAATTTGTCCGTTTGCCCCGGTCACTTCCTTCAATACCGCTTTGAATCGTTCTTCAAATTCGCCGCGGAATTTTGTCCCCGCAACCAGCGACCCCATATCCAGCGCAATGAGCCGTTTATCCTTCAGCCCTGCGGGCACGTCGCCGGAGACAATCCGCTGGGCAAGGCCTTCGACAATCGCCGTCTTTCCCACGCCGGCCTCGCCGATGAGAACGGGATTGTTTTTGGTTCGCCGGTTAAGCACCTGCATACATCGGCGGATTTCATCCTCTCTGCCGATGACCGGGTCGAGTTTGCCCCTGCGGGCCATTTCCAGCAGGTCGATGCCGAACCGTTCGAGGGCTTTGTATCTGCTTTCCGGGCTTTCGTCGGTGATTTTAGTCCCGCCGCGAATGTCTTTTATCGCCTGTTCGATTTGCCGGGGCGTAATGGAATTGACGCTTAGAATTTCCTTGGCGTCGCTCTTGATTTCCGCCAGCGACAACAAGAGGTGTTCCACGCTGAGGTATTCGTCGCCCATCTTGTCCGCGCGATTTTGCGCGTCGAGAATGATTTGCGTATAGGCCGGGTCGGGCATCAGTTGCGCCCCGACGGAACCTTTGGGCAGACGACTCAGTTCGCCCCTGGCCATATCCCGAATCCGGCTGACATTGGCCCCGATCTTTTTCAGCGCCATCGCCGCCATTCCCTGCTCATCTTCCAGCAGCGCAGCCAGCAGGTGCATCGGCGTCATCACGGTATGACTATACGCCATAGCGACTTGCTGACTGGTCGCCATCGCTTCCTGGGCCTTGACTGTGAATTTATCGAATTTCATTTCGCGTCCCTTTCGGTAATCGACCTCAGAAGATATAGCAAAGCCCGTGCCTTAACCTTCGATTTCATAAGATATTATACACAAAGAACTTGCAAAATCAAACGTAAACATCCTATATGCCAAATTGACATCCCCCGTCATAAATTGCACCTGCAAATACATCGGCAATAACGAAGTTTTCCCGGATTTTTCTTGATTAACCAGAGTCAAAAATGTAAAATAATATTTAGTTTTAAAAACATAAAAGAGGGTGATGCGACAAACATCACTTTTGCATACGAGCCGTGGGTTACCCCTCACGGCTTTTTTTATTTTACCGCCCAGCGGAATTTCGCCGAGGCGCTGCGGGGATTGGACGCGATTTCGCTTCTTTGCGGCACGATGACCTCAGTCGCCATAGACTGGTACAGGCCCTCGTGAAGCCCGTTGCAAAACGACTGCTTGACTAACCGGTCTTCGCCGCTGTGAAAACTGATGATTCCGATTCGGCCGCCCGGCCGCAGACAAAACGGCGCCACCCGCAACAGTTCTCTAAGCGAACCCAGCTCATCATTGACCAGCATCCGCAACGCCTGAAACGTGCGCGCCGCAGGATGAAGCAGGCCGGGATTTAACCGGCGCTGTTGTTTCCAGTCTTTATCCGTCAATCCTTTAATGTCGAAAATCAACCCGACAAGCTGTGCGGTGTTCGTAAAGGTTTCGACCGAACGCAGCGCGACGATTTGGTGCGCAATGGCCTGATGGTCCGGCTCATCGGCCAGTTCCCACAAGGCTTCGGACAACTCCCGCTCGGACAGCGTATTCAGCAAATCCGCCGCCGTCCGCTTGCGCCTATCGTCCATCCGCATATCGAGCGGGCCTGCGTGTTTATAACTCATCCCGCGGTCGGGATTGTCGATCTGCATACTCGAAACACCCAGGTCGGCGAAAATAATATCGAAACCCGCAAGCCCTTCTTTACACATCACGCTGGCGATTCCCGCGAAATTGCTTCGATGCAGGCACATCGGCGTAGGAAGCTGGCTCAGCCGCTGGCGGGTGCGTTCCAGTTCGGCGCCATCCACATCAAACCCGACTAATTTCCCGCCCGGCCCAATCCGCCGCAAAAACTCCGACGCATGGCCGCCATAGCCGACGGTGCAGTCGGCCACGATATCGCCCGGCGCAGGCTTCAACACGGACAAAATTTCCTCCGTCAGAATCGGAATATGTGTCCCGGCCGGGGTTTTGCCTTTGGCGCGAAGATGCGCCAGCAACTCCGGATGCGCGTCGATAGCGTGTTCTTTGTATTTCTGCCGAAAACTTTTGGGATGGCTGCCGTTATAGCGCGGGCGGCGCCGCGATTTTTCCTCTCCCTGCCCCGATGATTCCGAAACATTCATAACCACTCCGCCGATTAGTAAGTAAACAAATCCTTCAGTTTGTACTCCTGTTCCGTTGCCGTGTTCAGTGCCTTGAGTATCTTGAGCTGCACCCGGCGGGACAGCCTGCGTCCCTTGCACGCACGGGAGACCATCTTGTGGGTGAGCTGTTCGGTCGAGGCCGCCACCAGGTCATTGGGCTTTAATTTACGCTTTTCGATTATCGCCGCTATCGGCTGCGAGCCGTAATCGTGTTCCATGTCCATATCATTGTCATCATCAATCATTTGGTTTTCCCATCATTAAACAGGTATGCCGCTATCATATCAACCCCGCATGAAAATGTATAGCGACGCTTTTTGATTTGATGGCAATGCGGCAATCGGCTATAACCTGTATAAAATAGAGGACCGCTCCGTATGCCTAAGAAAAAACCGCCAAACCGCAGACATTTGCCAAAAAACCTCGAAATAATCTACGAAGATAACGATATCCTCGTGGTCAATAAGCCCGCGGGACTATTGACCGTGGGAACCGAGACGAACAAAACGAATACCGCCTACTACATACTCACCGATTATGTACGCAAAGGCTGTCTAAAATCGAAAAAGCGGATTTTCGTCGTTCACCGGCTCGACCAGTGGACCTCCGGCGTACTCCTGTTCGCGAAAAGCGAAGAAATCAAGGTTCGTTTGCAGGAGCAATGGAAAGATACCCAAAAGAAATACCTTGCGGTGGTGCAGGGTCAATTGACCCCAAAAGAAGGCGTGATTACCTCTTACCTTGCCGAGAACAAGGCCTTTGTCGTCTATTCGACGACGGATGTCAAAAAAGGCAAACTGGCACATACCGCATATAAGACGCTTAAAGAGACCCCGCAATTCAGCCTGCTGGACATCACGCTCTTAACAGGCAGGAAGAATCAGATTCGTGTCCACCTGGCCGATAAAGGACACCCCGTCGCAGGCGATAGAAAATATGGAAATGCCGGCGACCAGTACAGACGTTTGGCCCTTCACGCAAAATCGATTTCCTTCAAACACCCCGCCACCGGCCAACCGATGTCCTTCGAAACCAAAACCCCATCGGACTTTAATAAACTGATGGACAACGCCCACCAACCGTAGCGTGCAGCGTTTGTTACGCCATTTATGGACGAGTTAATCCTTTGCGGACGGTTTGCTTTGCGGTAGAATAACGCGCGATGGAAAACGACTTAAAAAATACCGTTAGGCCGACTCAGACCCGATTCAGCTTCGGCGCCACCTCGGCCATCATCACCAATCTGGGCATTATCACAGGCCTCGATACGCTGGCGCATCCAAAATTAAGCATCATCAGCGCACTCTTAGTCATCGCACTGGCCGATAATATGTCCGATTCTTTCGGCATCCATATCTATCAAGAGTCCGAGCACCTCAGCAAAAAAGAGGTCTGGCTTTCCACGCTGACCAACTTCTTTGCCCGGCTGTTTGTCTCATCGACCTTCATCGTCCTGATAATCCTTCTGCCTATTAAGTTTGCGGCGGCCTGCTCAGTCATCTGGGGCCTGTTGATATTAACCGTGATGACTTACGCAATAGCAAGGCAGAGAAAAATAAGTCCTTATCCTGCAATTCTTGTTCACATTATCATTGCGGTTCTTGTCGTCGCTGCGAGCAACTTCATCGGAGCATTCCTAATCGCACGATTCCAGGGCTGAACTCCTCCCGCCCTGCTCGTGGTGAGCAAACCTGTCTTGAGCAGCGTCAAAAGAGTCGAACCATCCGACACGTCCTACCTGTCCGTATGCGTCTGTGTACGTCCACCACGTCCATTACGTCCACCCTGTGCGTCACCCTGAGCGTAGCGAAAGGGCTCTTTATTCCTCTATCGAAAGCGAAAAATGTACCTGACCCCTCTATTTCTCTTGACCCCTTTATTTCTCTATATAGTCCAAAATAATGGAAATTAACTTATCTGTTGCTGGATTTGTATAGCTGGGAGATGTTGATAAAAAAACATAATCGAATTGACACGTTGCATTAAATTCTTCATGAGGCATTATCTCAAAAGGTACTTCTGGTTCATACCCTAGTGGTTCAGGCTCTGAGCGTGTCATTGCCATTTCATTAATCTGCTCATGACTATATTTTTTAAGTTGTATCAGCAAATTGTGATACCCATAGGGTATCTCACCTTCTCGCTTAAAATAACACCCTGGAATATCATCATGCCAGTTGGGATTTATTATAAAATTCAGTTTTCTTATCCACCTGTTGGCAATTGCGAAAGCAAGATAATTTCCACAGTTAAGTTTTTCTGGCCCACTGATTGGAACATTACTTCTCTGATTTAATGGTCGATGTAATAATTCACCCACTATATAACACCAACTTGAATCCCCCATTCCCAAATCAGCATGAGCATCGACATGATATACTGTAAAGGGAGGAATATGTTGATTTTGGGCAATCATTTGTTTCCACAGATGAAAAACTTCATGGTGCTGCTCAACAATACATCCATTTATTTTATTTTTTTTGTTTAAATGGCATCTTCCTTCTAAAAATTCAATAGTTGATTCTACAGACCAAGGTTTCACACGGTCACCACCGGGTCTCCCTTTTGTGTCATTAGGGACATCCTCCATTCTTCCAAATTGAAAAAAATCTAAATCAATATCCAATATTCTCATTTTATCTGACCCCTTAAATTACTCTCCAACATTGAAGTCTTTCAGCACCCTCATTCCACGCCGACTCCGCAATATATTTTCTGCTTTCCGAGCAAGATAATTTCTCAATTTTTTATTAGTCCACAATTCAGCAGGAGAAATTTCAGCCTTCTTCGCGGATTCGTTAAAAATGGCAGCAATCTCCATCTTGTTTTCTTTAGCAAACTTTGTAAGTACAGGTACACTTGATTGAAGAAAGACATCAAACGCAGAGATTATCAAAACGACGGACAAGTCCAAGTAGCATCTCCAAGGGGCATCCTTACCACCAACAAGCCCAAAGAAGACAGAAATTTTATGTGAATATGTATCTTTCTCGAGGATATCGCCTAACCAACTAAAGGCAAGCTCAACATTATACTCGGTATCCTCAACCGTTCCGGTTTTGAATAGCCCATAGTAATACCCATTCACCCAGTCAGGATGATTCTCCCTGAATCTACACTTTCTCGGATCGCAGACTACTCTTATATGGTATTCCATTCTATCTGTAGAGACGGGGGTTATATAGTTCCGGATCCGGTATTCCCAAACTTTGTCGCCTAACCGTCTATCAATTTTGGTGACTAAATCGTCCAACTTGGTGCCGTTACCTTGGGGCGTATAGCATTTATGTTTTTTCGTGGGTCGAATGCCTATGCTTTCATAGACCCACTTCCTGACGCGCTCCCTTGCCTCATATTCTGATTCCTGATACCTCGCTCTGGCTTCCGCGTACTCACGCTGTTGTGTTGTGTCCACTGCCCCCCTCTTTGAGCGTCTTTCATTGCTTCTGTCTTTATCGTATTTGCTTCTCTTCTCATCATTGCTAAGTATCTCATATGCTCGATTGATCGCGACTGTTTCTTTGTGAGCTGAATCGCTATCAGGATTTTTATCCGGATGAAATTTTTTCGCCATGCGCCGACGAGCTGTCCTGATCTCCTCGGTAGTTGCGTTCTCAGATATCCCCAGGACTTTATAATGATCAACGAAGTTCTGATTTTTTATCACTTCTTCTCGCCCAACGGAATGGCTCAGCGGCAGGTCAATTTAAGGTGTCAGATAATTTCCCGCACCACCTATTTTTCTTGTCACGTCGAAGTCCGGTTTCGCCGGATGAAGACGGACGCCCAATTTTAATTATCCTTTTTTCTTCCACCTATTTTACAACTTGTCCGCCAAAATACCAGCAGCGGATTTCTTCTCCCTGTGTACCTGTGTACCTGCATACCTATATACCTGCTTTTCGCCCTTTGGCTGCCCTATATTCTTGAGTTCTTGAGTTCTTGGGTTCTTGAGTCCTTGAGTTCCTGGGGCCTTGGGTTCTTGGGGCCTTATGTCCTTATATCCCTTCTTCACCCCCCAATTATACCCTTTCCATATCCATTTACAAATCCCATTTTCCCCTCGCTTTTTCAGCCAAACTTTGGTATAATATTTTCTCGTGTGAAACGCATTTTTTCACACCCTGTCGCGTCGTAGCGCAGTGAAGACGGAAAGAAAGGAGCTTGCAGTCATAAAGTTAGTCATATCATAAGACAGCTCACAAGCGGCGGTTTGTGAGCGGTGATAAGCGCTATTGAATGTCGCCCTTGGGGTGGCACGGTTTTCCCGATGTGAGCCGGAAAGCTGTGGCGGGGATGGTGTTTTCATCGCGCGCAAAACGTGTTTTAAAATACCCCTCGTTTGTATGCGTTTTGTATCACTTTGTCGTCGTTTTGTAGCGCTTTCGCGCGCGTTTTCCTGTGGGATGGTGAGCTTGTCGAACCATTTTGAGCATTCTCACCTTCGTTTTTAACCCAAAAACGAAGATTCGAATTTTTCACGTTTTCCCCTCCGCCGCACCTGATTTTTCGCAACCCATTATACAAAAACGACTAACGCCATTTTTCAGCGCAAAACCGACAAGCCCCTTTAAATTTCAAAAACACCCCCAAAATTTCATCATAGACTCCGCACATCCCGAATTAACAAAAAAACCCGCCATCAGCGGGTTTCTTAAATTCAGTTCAGTCTGAGTTAATTTATACAAACGCTTCCTTGACGGGAAATTGTTTGCACAGGGCTATCACTTCTTTGCCGACCTTGTCGATGACGGCTTCGTTTTCAAGATTTTCCGCGACGGTCTTGATCCAGGCGGCAATCTGCTCCATCTGCGGCTCTTTCATTCCGCGGGTTGTCGTCGCCGGCGTTCCAAGGCGCAGGCCGCTGGGATTAAACGGCGGCGCCGTATCGCCCGGCACGGAATTATAGTTACACTCGAGATGCGCCCTGTCGAGGGCTTTAGCCAGCGGTTTGCCGGCCAGTCCCTTGTTCCGCAGGTCAATGAGCATCAGGTGATTGTCGGTTCCTCCGCTGACGAGATTAAAGCCGTACTCCAGAAGTTTTTCAGCGAGTCTTTTTGCGTTGGCGACGATTTGCGCCACATAATCCTTGAACGCGGGCTTAAGAGCTTCACCGAGACAGACAGCCAGCGCGGAAATCGTATGCATGTGCGGGCCGCCCTGCAGGCCGGGAAAGACCGTCTTGTTGACCGCCGCGGCGTGCCGCTCTTTGAACAGAATCATTCCGCCGCGCGGCCCGCGAAGCGACTTATGCGTTGTGGTCGTTACCACATCGGAGTAAGGAATCGGGCTCATGTGGACGCCTCCTGCCACAAGGCCGGCGATGTGGGCCATATCGGAAACGTGATATGCCCCGACGGCTTTGGCGATGTCTTCAAAAGCCTTAAAATCAATCGCCCGCGGATAAGCGCTGGAGCCGGAGATGATAATTCGGGGTTTGTGCTGTCTGGCCAGGTCTGCGATTTTGTTGTAATCGAGTCTTCCCGTGGCCACGTCGAGTTCGTACTGGACGGATTTGAAGAATTTTCCGGTATAGCTGACTTTCCAGCCGTGGGTGAGGTGTCCGCCATGGGGCAACGCCAGACCCATAATCGTATCACCGGGAGCGGCCAAAGCACAATACGCAGCCAGATTGGCAATAGAGCCTGAGTGCGGCTGGACGTTGGCGCCGTCGGTGCCGAAAAGCTTTTTGGCCCGTTCGACAGCCAGGGTTTCAACCTGGTCGGTGAACTGCTGGCCTTCGTAGTAGCGTTTTGTGGGATAGCCTTCCGAATATTTATTCGTGAAGCACGAGCCGGTGGCGTCCATCACCGCCTGGGAGACGTAGTTCTCCGATGGAATCAGGCGGATGCAGTTTTCCTGCCGTTGTTTTTCGCCGACAATCAATTCATAGACCTGTGGGTCGCTTTTGGCGATAGCCGACAACATAGAAATTTTCCCTTTCCAAATAAAAACAAAACGGCCTTATAACACATTCCGGCCAAATGGACAAGCATTTATTGTTGACAAGATTGTCTGGAAACCGATAAGATAATGTCTTTAACCTCCATAACAGAGAGGATTTACTCATCGAGCATTATGACGACACAATGGATATTGGGCTGGCAAAGGCCCGGGCCTTTTTCACCCGTGCCGAAGAGGTGGCGGCCACAGACAATTTTGACTACGCCATCGATTTGTATCTTGAGGGGTTAAGACTGTCGCCGGACGCCCTTGAGGATGGCCACGCCCCACTGCGCAGACTGGCGTTGATTCGACAGGGTAAAGGCGGTAAAAAACCGTCGATGATGGATCAGCTCAAGCACCTCAGCGGTAAAATCCCGCTGAATCACTTGCTCAACGCCGAATATCTTCTTGCCAAAGACCCCGACAATCTGGGTTATGCGGAAAAAATGCTCAAAGCCTGTGTCACGGTCGGTTGTCGGCGAACGGCGGAATGGATCGCGCAACTGATTTTTGACGCCAATCGCGCCGGCGCAAAACCTTCTTTTTCCACATACGTCCTTTTGAAAGAGTGCTACAGCCGGTTGGGACTTTATACCCAGGCGGTCAATGCCTGCCAGACGGCTCTGGAGTTAAAACCGGAAGATGACGCCCTGCAGAACGAACTGCGGGACCTGTCGGCCAATATGACGATGGAAAAAGGCAAATACGGCAAGGCCGCCGATTTCCGCGAATCCATTCGGGACAGAGAATACCAGGACCGCCTGCAATCGCAGGAAAACGTGGTCAGGAGTGAAAATGTCAAGCAGCGCTCGCTGGCCGAGGCCCGGCGGCAATATCAGCAGGCTCCGACCTCCACGACCAACATCCTGCAGCTTGCCGAGACGCTGGCGGATATGGCGACGGAGCCGGCTTATACCGAGGCGACGGCGTTGCTGAACCAATCCTACGAAAAAACAAAAGATTTTACCTTCCTGCGAAAACTACTCGAGCTGGAGATCAAAGGACTGCGTACCCACATCCGTCGGCTTCAGGAATCACTGCACGGCAAACCCGACGAGGCACAGGCGGCACAGGAACTGGCACATCTTATCAGCCAACTGGATCACAAGGAATTGGACTACTATCGGCAGTGTGTGGATAATTATCCGACGGACCTGCGATTCAAATATGAGTACGGACGGTGTTTGATTAAGGCCAAGCAATTTGACCAGGCGATTCCGCTGTTTCAGGATTCCCGAAACGACCCGCGACTGCGGACGGCTTCTACGAACAAAATGGGATTGTGTTTTCTGCTCAAGGGCTGGTTTGAGGACGCGGTTGATATTTTTGCCGAGGCCCTTGGAGATTGTCCCACACAGGACAGCTCCCTCGCAAAAGACATAAGATACAATTTGGCAAGGGCTTATGAATCAAGCAATCAAACCGCCAAGGCGCTGGAAATCTACCGCAAACTGGCGCAGACCGACTTTTCCCACAAAGATGTCAGCCAGCGTATTGACAAATTACGCAAAGAGTCGTAAGACAGCGTGAAAATCCTGATTTGGAAATGAAATGGCACAATTAAACTCCAAAGAAAGTCCTTTTTCGCCGGGTCGGCCTGTATCGCCGGAATACTTTGTGGCGCGAACGGCTGAAATCAATCGGCTGCGCCGCAGTCTGACCCAAGTTTGTGCCGGCAAAAACGAGAATGTGTTCATCACCGGCCCGCGGGGAATCGGAAAAAGTTCTTTGGCTGCAATGATCCGAAACATTGCGGAAAAGGAGTTTGATTTGCTGACCACCCATTGTCTTTTGGGAGGCGTTCGCAACCTGGAAGAAATGGCTCGCGGGGTATTTCAAAAACTCCTCCAAGATTGCCAGGAAAAAACGCTTTTTGATGAGTTGAGAGGGCTTTTTAAGCGATATATAAAAAGTGTCACGTTATTTGGAATTGGGGTTGAATTCACGCAGGACCGATCAGATTTATACGGACTGGTGGAGAATTTTATTCCGACTCTCCGACAGGTCTATCAGATTGTGCAGAAAAACGGGAAAAAGGGAATTTTATTGATTCTCGATGACTTGAACGGTATTACTGATTTACCTCATTTTTCTCAATTTTTGAAAAGTACTATAGATACCATAGCGGTGTCTGGAAACACGATTCCCTTGTTTTTAGTACTTGTCGGGATACCCGAGAGACGAAATGATTTAATTCGTCATCAACCGTCTGTTTCACGTATTTTTGATGTCGTGGATTTGCCCGTGCTGACTCCCAGCGAATCGGAGGATTTTTTCAGAAACTCCTTCGAGCGGCAAAACTTAAACATCAAAAGCGAAGCTCTTGATTTTATGATCCATTTGTGCGGCGGTTATCCAATGCTATTGCACGAAGTCGGCGATAGCGTTTTCTGGGCCAACAATGACGATTGCATCGATTTTCAAGACGCATATAACGGCAGTATGACAGCGGCAGAGAATGTAGGCAGGAAATATCTTGAACCGCAAATCGAAAGTGTCTTAAAAAGTCCAACCTATAAATCAATTTTGGGCAAGATTGGAAGCAAAAAAGCCTTTTTTAGTCGTAAAGAATTGCTTGGAGAACTCCCGGAAAAAGAAGCTAAAAACCTTGACAATTTTATTCCAAGGCTTAAAAAGCTGGGGATATTAGAGGATGCGGAAATTCGCGGGCAATATCGGTTCGTTAATCGGTTATACCAGTTTTATATCTGGTCTTTGACAAATAAACTTGCGAAACGACAAAAATAAGATATATTCTTATACTGAAATCAACCTTTCAGTGGAACAAGATTAAATAACTAAAAATCAGGAGAAGAACGTGGCCCATTCGTTATCCGCCAAAAAGCGTATCCGTCAGAACGCCAGGCACCGGACCTTGAACCGTGCCCGCAAGAGTATGTTGAAGACCTGTACGAAGCGTTTTCTAACGGCTGTTGACAACGGCAATCTGGAAAAGGCACAAGCCGAATACAAGCTGCTGACCAAAAAGCTGGATCAGGCGTCCTCTACCAGCACGATGCACAAGAATACGGCCTCGCGGATTAAATCACGGATAGCCAAAAGGCTCAACGGCCTGAAAACCAAAGGCAGCGCCACCTCGGCTGCGTAAGGAAATCTTCTGCACAAGTCAACGCGTCCGGGTCGATATAATCATCGGCCGGACGCTTTTTGTTTATCACAATGTAAAAGGCAAAAGGTAAATTGCGGAATCGCGATTTCTGAATGGAACTGCTGAAGAAGCAAATTCTGCGTGTGTTGTGCCGACGGGATTATCGCCCGATGAGCCAGGCCAAACTGGCCGAGGCGATGGGCTACGGGCCGTCGGAGTATTCGCATTTTCAATCCGCCGTCCAATCACTGCGCCAACAGGGGCAAATTGTCGTTGACTCCAATAAAAATATCACCCTGCCGGTAATGAGCAACCATGTCATCGGCACGTTTCGCGCCAATGAACGCGGTTTTGGATTTATCATCCCGCTGGAGCCGAATGCCCACGGCGATTTATTTGTGCCGCCGGATGAGACGGCCGGGGCAATGAATAACGACATCGTCGCGGCGCGGGTGGTCAGAAAGGACTTCCGCGGCCAGATGCGTTTCTCCGGCGTCATCACCGAAATTATCGAGCGCGGCAGCGACCGTTTCGTGGGACTTTTACAGCGGGACAGCGGCGGCGGATGGTATGTTGTGCCGGAGGGGAAAGGGTATTTTCCGTCGATTTTGATTCAGGATGCAACGTCGAGCCAGGCGCGACCGAACGATAAGGTTATTGTTGAGGTTGTCAGCTATCCGAAGCGCAGCGATATGGCCGCACAGGGGGCGATTGTGCAGGTGCTGGGTCGCGCGGGTAATTATGAGACGGAAATCAATTCGATTATTGCACAATATGATTTGCCGTGTGAGTTTACGGAGGAGTGCCGGCAGCAGGCCCGCGAGGCGGCGGAAGGTTATAATCCTGACGCGGCGGCTGAGCGGGACGACATTACGCAGGAGGTGATTATCACCATTGACCCGCCGGACGCCAAGGATTTTGACGACGCCATCAGCCTGCGTAAAAACGCCGACGGCAACTGGGTTCTCAGTGTGCACATCGCGGATGTCTCGGCCTTTATTCCGATGAATTCACCGCTCGACAAGGAGGCCCAGCTGCGGGGCAACAGTGTCTATCTTCCCGGCCGAGTTATTCCGATGCTGCCGGAGGTGCTCAGTAATGGAATATGCAGTTTGCAGCCGGAGCAGAAGCGTTTTGCCAAGACCGCATATATCACTTATGACCCGCAGGGCAATATCCTGGCGACGGAATTTGCCAACAGTATCATCAGTTCGCGGGCAAGGCTGACGTATGAGCAGGCCGACGCCATTCTAAGGGGCAAGGCCGCCGGATTTCCCGGCGAAGTGGTTGCCCTGTTGAAGGATATGGAGATATTGTCGCGGGCGATCGAAGAACGGCGAATCAAAAATGGAATGATTCATCTTGACTTGCCGGAAACCGAGCTGGTTTTTGACAAGGCCGGGCGAGTGATTGACGCACATCCCGCCGATAACAGCTACCCACATACAATCATTGAAATGTTTATGGTCGAGGCCAACGAGGCGGTCGCCTCGGTTCTGGATCGGTTCGGCGTGCCGTTTATGCGCCGGATTCACCCCGACCCGGACGCGGTGAGCACCAAAAACATCACCCGGTTTGTTAAGCTGTGCGGAATTAAAGTGCCGCGGCATTTAGACCGGGCGGCGATTCAGGATTTATTGGCGGCGGTCAAAGACACGCCATTGTCCTACGCGGTCAATATGTATGTCCTGCGGAGTATGCAGCGGGCCGAGTATGCCCCGCTTCAGATCGGCCATTTTGCCCTGGCCAGCAAACACTACTGTCATTTTACCAGCCCCATTCGGCGGTATGCGGATTTGATGGTGCATCGGCTCCTCGATTGTTATGTCAAGGGAATGCTGAGCAAAATTGGTCTTGAGGAAGTCCTGCCGGAAGCTGATTTAATTGAAATCGGCAGACACATCAGCTTTACCGAAACCCAGGCCGACGGTGCGGAAAATGAATTAAAGACAGTGCTGATTCTGCAGATGCTCAGCAAAAAAATCGGCGATGAGATGGATTGCGTCGTATCGGGTCTGACCAATTTCGGCGTGTTTGTGCAGTGTATAAAATTCGGCATCGAGGGGCTGATTGAGCCGGGAGACTTGGGATTGGATGAGTGGCGTTTTAACGAGAAAGCCCAGGCCGTAATCGGCCGCTATTCGGGAAAGAGCGTCCATCTGGGGCAACCAATGAAGGTGCGGATTGTGTCGGTCAATGTGCCGGGGAGGCAGTTATTTCTCGCGCCCTCTGAACCGTTAGTCGAACATCGCCCCGGTCGCCGGTTCAACACGAAAAAATGGCTGAAAAAGAAAATGAAAAAATAGAAAGCCTGGAGCGTTAGCGACAGGATATCACGAAATTCGCACCGTCCGATTTTTTCGTTGAAAATCGCCGGCCTGTCGCTATAATTCCTCACCTATCCTATAAGAATTGGCGACAAGACAATTCGGATAGCCTATTTTGACAGAATTATTGATTTTGAATCAGGAGAAACAAAGTGGAAAATCATAGCAAGAGTCTTCGCAAGCGTGGCCGCAGACAGGGATTTATGGCTCGTCAGCGGACCAAAAATGGACGCGCCATCCATTCGCGCAAGCGTCGCGCGGGGCGCAGAGTCAACGTCCGCAAGAGTTTCTCATAAACATTCCGGCAGGATATTTCACATCCGCCGCTATGGGTCATTGTCCGCCATAGCGGTTAAACCACACACGCTCGGCAAACGGTTTATCATAGCCACAGTGAATTTCATAGACGAAGGGCTGCTTGGCCGATATGATACTCCGGCAAGGACGCAGAATAACAATGAAGACAGGAGTATTTTTACGGCAGTGGCGGTTCACGCTGATTTTAATCATCGCCGTGGCGGTCGGGGCGCTCACCGGGTTTTTCCTCGGCCCACGGGCCGGCGTCTTCAAACCATTTGGGGATATTTTTCTGAACCTGTTATTTACGGCGGTCGTGCCGTTAGTCTTTTTCTCTTTGTCTTCTGCGGTCGCAGGCAGTTCCAACCTCAGGCGTCTGGGGCGCATCGCCGGCCTGATGTTAATCATCTTCGTCATCACCAGTCTGATTTCAGCGTGCCTGATGATTGGAGCTGTTAAGATTTTTGACCCGGCCAAAGGACTCTCTATGCAGTTGGTCAGTCCCCCACAACAGCAGACCGGCGGTCTTGCCGAGCAGATTGTCAATACTTTTACCGTACCCGATTTTCAGAATCTTCTGACCCGCCGCAATATGCTTGCGCTGATTGTTTTTGCGGTACTGACGGGTCTGGCCTCGCAGGCCGCCGGCGAAAAGGGACGACCTTTCCGGGAGTTTCTGGTCTCCGGCTCTGAGGTGATGGGCAGACTTATCCGGTTGATTATGCTGTATGCCCCTGTCGGTTTGGCGGCGTACTTCGCGTATCTTGTCGGTGTGTTCGGGCCGCAGTTAATCGGCACTTACGCCCGCGCGGTGGGGCTGTATTATCCGCTGGCGATTTTGTATTTTGCGATTGGATTTTCCTGTTATGCTTTTCTCGCCGCAGGAACAGAAGGTATCCGGCGGTTCTGGACGCATATTCCGCCCGCAGCATTGACCGCCTGGGGGACAGGCAGCAGTCTGGCGGCGCTGCCGGCCAATCTCGAATCGGCCAGACGCATCGGCGTGGCCGAAGATGTTCGGGAAATGGTCTTGCCGCTGGGAGCAACCATTCACATGGACGGTTCGTGCCTGGCGGCGATTCTGAAAATTGCGATTCTGTTCGCTTTGTTCGGACGGGATTTTGGCGGCTTTGAAGTCTATGCCAAAGCCGTCGGCGTCGCTGTTCTCACCGGCGTAGTGATGAGCGGCATTCCCGGCGGCGGATTTATCGGCGAGATGCTGATTGTCACCGCTTATGGTTTTGGCCCGGAGGCGTTGCCGATTATTTCGATGCTGGGGACGTTTGTTGACCCGCCGGCGACAATGGTCAATTCCACCGGCGATACGGTTGCCGCAATGATGGTCAGCCGTCTGTTGGAAGGCAAAGAGTGGATAAAAAGAAATTGCGGTGTTTAGAGATAACAGAAGCATTCACGTTGTTCTATACGACGTGATTTCCATATGGGAGCGCGACGGCGCAAGCCGTCCGATTCTTTACATTACCGCCCAGACTGTACGACTACCGCTACCCCATTCGGCGGCTTGCGCCGCTCGGCTCCTATTAATTTATTTCACTTTTCGTCGGAGCATCACCACCGCTGTCGCCGCGATGGCTCGTCCTTCGCCGACGGCGTCGAGGCCTTCATTGGTCTTGGCCTTAATATTGACGTTGGCAAAGTCGATTTCCAGCAGTTCCGCGATGCGGCGTCTCATCTGGCCGCGGTGCGGGCCGAGTTTGGGCTGCTGAGCGTGGACGATCAAATCGACATTCACAATTTCCCACTTTTGCTGCGATACCTGCCAAACCGCGTGCCTGAGCAATTCGCCGCTGTCGGCGTTTTTGAACTGCGGGTCGGTATCGGGAAAGAGCATTCCGATATCGCCCTGCCCCGCCGCCCCCAAAACCGCATCGGTAATAGCGTGCAGAACGGCGTCGCCGTCGCTGTATCCCAGAAGCCCCAGTTCAAACGGGATTTCAATCCCCCCCAGCATCAGTTTTCGTTCAGGAACCAGCCGATGGATATCGGTTCCGATGCCGCTGCGGTATTCGTACTGCGGATAGATCATACCAGTCTCCGCTGAAAAATACGCGATTGTGCGCGGCTATATACCTTTACAATAACCCTGTGCATTTTTATCTCGCGGCATTAGATACCCATTTGGGTATCACAGCATTCCTTTCGTACTGGGGATATCGCCGCCGACGATTTTAACGGCTGCAGCCATCGCCTGGCCTAATGCCTTGAAAATCGCCTCGGCGATGTGATGGCTGTTGACGCCGTAGGGAACGTCAATATGCAGGTTGAATTTGCCTGCCGTGGAAAACGCCCGCAGAAACTCCTCAATGCACTCCACGTCAAAATCGCCGATTTTCTGCGTGCCGTATTTAACCCGGTAAATCAGGTACGGCCTTCCCGACAAATCCACCGTCGCCTGCGCCTTGGCGTCTTCCATCGGAACGACGCTGTCGCCAAAACGCGCGATGCCTTTCTTGTCGCCCAGCGCATCGCACAGGGCCTGTCCCAGACAGATTGCCACGTCTTCGACCGTATGATGCGCATCGACGTTCAGGTCGCCTTTGGCCCGCAGGGTCATATCCATCTTGCCGTGCTTGGCCAGATGGCTGAGCATGTGGTCGAAAAAGCCGATGCCGGTGTCAATCTGATACTGGCCCCGCCCGTCCAGATTCAATTTCAGGGAAATATCCGTTTCGGTCGTTTTTCGCTCGACTGTATTGGTCCTGGGCTTCATTTGATTCCTTCCTGTTTTAGAATCTCCTGTATCGCTGCAAGCAGTTTATCGTTTTGTTCCGGAGTTCCAATCGCAATCCGCAGCTTGTCTTCCAGACTCGGCAGACGAAAATATCGCACATAGATATCCTGCGCGGTTAATTTTTCAAACAGCACATCGGCCCGGACGGCTTTACACTGTGCCAACACGAAATTAGCTCCGCTTTCCGGTACGATAAGACCCACCTGTCGCAGCCGGTCGATGACCCGCCGGCGTTCGGATTTGATTTTTTGCACGCACTGTTCGTGATACTTCCGGTCGCGCAGCGCCGCCGCCGCCGCCTGAATCGCCACGGCGTCGATATTGTATGAATCCTTGACTTTAATCAGTCCTTCAATCAGTTTCGGCTGCGCAAAACCAAGCCCCGCCCGCAGGCCGGCCAGCGAATAGCCTTTGCTCATCGACCGCAGCACAATCACATTGGGAAATTGTTTGACCAGCCGCAGACAGTCATCCTCGGAAAAATCGACGTACGCCTCGTCAATCAGCAGCACACCACTCAGCCGTTTGGCAAGGTCGGCGACCTTTTCCACATCGGTAAATTCGCCGGTCGGGGCGTTGGGGTTGCAGGCAATTGTCATTGCCGCGTTAATTTGCGCAAGTTCCTGGAGCCAGTTGCCTTGCCGGTCAATCGTAATTGCCGGGCAGTCCTGCAATTTCGCCAATACCGGATACAATGAATAGGTCGGCTCGGCCCAGGCGGCGGGACGTTTCGCATCACAAAACGCCCGAAAGGCGCAATTCAATAGTTCATCGCCGCCGTTGACGCAGATGATGTGGTCTTCGGGAAGGCCGAATACTTCCGAGGCCGCCTGACGAAACACCCCGCCCATTGGGTCGGGGTATCGGCGAAGCTGAAAATCTGTCACAGAGCGGATGGCTTCCATTACCTTTGGCGAGGGTGGATAGGGATTTTCGTTGGTGTTGAGCTTGACGGCGTCGGGATTTTTGGGCTGAAACCCCGGCGTATAACCAGCCATCTTTTCAATTGTGTCTCGAAAATACTCCATATCCTGCCGTCCAAAAATGATTCCAGATTATACGCCGTTGGTGAAAAATAGGAAATAGGAAATAGGAAATTGAAAATCATTACTTTCCGCAGTAGTCAATCAGCCGGGCGATTTCGCTTCGCAGGTCGCGGCGTTTGACAATCATATCAATAAAGCCGTGTTCCAGTAAGAACTCTGACCGCTGAAACCCTTCCGGCAGTTCGATTTTAATTGTCTCCTGAATGACCCGCGGCCCGGCAAAGCCGACCAGGGCGTTGGGTTCGGCGATGATGATGTCGCCCAGCATTGCGAAGCTGGCCGCCACGCCGCCGGTCGTCGGGTCGGTCAGAAGCGAAATATACAATCCGCCCGTTTCGTCCAGCCGAGCCAGGGTCGCGCTGGTCTTGGCCATTTGAGCCAGTGACACCAGCCCTTCGTGCATCCTCGCCCCGCCGGAACAACTGACGACCACCATCGGCAATTTTTGTCCGATAGCCAGTTCCACCCCTCGGCAAAATTTTTCGCCGACCACCATTCCCATCGAACCGCCGAGGAAATTAAAATCCATCACTGCCAGAACCACCCCGCGTCCTTTGATAAAGGCTTTCCCAACCAGAATTGCCTCGTGTGAGGCGTTCTTTTGCGGGTCAAATTGGATACGGTCTTTATAATGCTTATCGCCCCAGGTAAAGCCCAGCGGGTCGCTGCTGGCCAGATTCGCAGCGATTTCCTCGAACGCCCCCTCATCCACAAGCTGTTGGACTCGTGTTGGACCGTCAACCTGGAAATGATAACCGCATTCCGGGCAGACGTTGAGATTTTCCTCGACGGTCTTGCGGTAGAGCATCTGCTGACAGGCCGCACAGGCCATCCATAATCCCGCAGGCATTTCTTTGCGGGGCTTGAGCGAAAATCCGTTCCAGCCGGCTTTTTTAGTCTTGGCCATAGCGTATTCTAAGAACTACGAACTAAGAACTACGAACTTTTTTCACCGCTTCCATCAGCGCCTTCATTGCCGCGGCTCTGTCTTTTTGTCCAAATATCACGTTTCCCGCCACGAACGTATCCGCACCGTAATCGCAGGCAACAGCGATCGTTTTGGGATTGATGCCGCCGTCAACTTCGATGCGCACCTTCGGGCCGACGATTTGGCGAACCCGTCGGCACTTTTTTGCCGCGTCATCCATAAACTCCTGCGCTCCGAATCCGGGGTTGACCGTCATCACCAGAACCATATCGCACAGCCCGGCGACTTTTTCAATCGCTTCCACCGGCGTCGGCGGATTGAGCGTCACGCCGACAGTTACTTCCAGACCTCGCAGGTACTTGATAAATTCCACTGGTTTTTTCACCGTCTCAATATGAAACGTGATGTTATTTGCCCCGGCCTCAACAAACTCCCGGGCGTACTGTTCAGGATTGGTTATCATCAGGTGCGTGTCCAGAAACGCGTCGGTACATTTGCGAATCCATTTGACCACCAGCGGGCCGATGGTGATATTCGGCACGAAATGACCGTCCATCACGTCAATATGCACCATCTTCGCCCCGGCCTGCACAACCTGACCAATCTCACCAGCCAGGTTGGCAAAATCCGCGCTTAGTATCGACGGAACAATCTCAAGTGTTCCCGCTGAAGGCAGTTTTCTTGTCGTCATAAGTTACTGTAATTCGTCTGTTAAATCCGAAACTCGAAATCCGAAATCCGAAACAAATCCAAATAACAAAAATTCAAATGCCCAAAACGAACATATCTGAAATCGCGATAACTCGCGTTTTGAATTTGAAACATCTGGGTTTCGAATTTATTTCGAATTTCGTGCTTCGGATTTCGGATTTACCAAAAGAATGGGCTTGCGCTACAATTCTACGAGCCCGTTTTTCGTAAATTCATTACTTTTCATCCAGGATATCGAGACACTTGAATTTTTTGCCTTCGAGGAATTCGAGGCTTGCCCCGCCGCCGGTGGAGATATGGCTGACGCGCCTGGCATAGCCCATCTGCTGGATGGCGCTGGCGCTGTCGCCGCCGCCGATGACGCTGCGGGCGCCCTTGTCGGTGGCCTCGGCAACGGCTGTCGCCACAGCACGGGTTCCCGCGTCAAACGGCGGCATTTCAAACACGCCCATCGGGCCGTTCCAGACAATCGTCTTGGCCGTTTTAATTTTGGATGCGAACAGTTCGCGGCTCTTCGGGCCAATATCAAGACCTTCCCAGTCATCCGCAATGTCGCCGTCAACCACTTTATTAGCCGCCCCGGCCTTCATTTCCTGCGCGATAACGGTATCGACGGGCAGCACGATTTCGCAGCCGAGTTGTTTGGCCTGTCCCAGCAGCGTCTTGGCGTTTTCAACAAAATCGCTTTCGCACAGGCTCTTGCCGACCTTTTTGCCCTGGGCCTTGAAGAATGTATAGGCCATCGCCCCACCAATGAGGACACAGTTGACTTTCTTCATCAGGTTTTCGATGACTTTGAGCTTGTCGGAGACTTTGGCCCCGCCCAGAATGGCCACGAAAGGCCGCATCGGATTATTCACGGTTTCGCCGAGAAACTTCAATTCTTTCTCAATCAGAAAACCAATCACGCGGTCCTTGCCGGCCATCATCTGCGGCACGGTGTACATCGAGGCGTTGTCGCGGTGAGCCGTGCCGAAGGCGTCATCAACATACACATCCGCCAGCTCGGCCAGTTGTTTGGCGAAGTTGTCCTTGGCCTTGCGAAGCTCAGCGTTTTCCTTGGCCTCTTTATCCTTGATAACTTCTTCAGCGTAGAAGCGGACATTTTCCAGCACCAGCACCTCGCCAGCCCTGAGTGCCGCAGAGGCCTGTTTGACCTTTGGTCCAATGCAGTCATCGACAAACTTGACGGGTTTGCCCAGCAGCTCGCCCAGCTTTTTGGCCACCGGAGCCAGCGAATACTTTGGCTCTTTGGCTCCGCCCTTGGGTCTTCCGAGGTGGCTCATCAGCATCACGCCGGCGGCCCCGCCATTAAGCACGTGCTTAATGCTCGGCAGAGCCTCGCGGATGCGGGTGTCGTCGGTCACGTTTTGATTGGCGTCCATCGGTACGTTGAAATCCACGCGCATCAGGACTTTTTTACCTTTAACATTAATATCAGCCACAGTCTTTTTTGCCATAGCTTCTGCCCTTCCTTGTTCATAGCAGGCTTTTATTTTTGTTTCATAAAAAAGCCCGCGACAGGCGCCGCGGGCTTTTGAAAGTCGTATAAATCAACCGCCAGCGGCTTATAGCAGTTTGCCAAGCTTTTCAATCAGATCGACGGTCCGGCAGGAATAACCCCACTCATTGTCGTACCAACTGACGACCTTAATCATATTGCCGACTGTTTTGTCGTCTTTTTTCTCGCCTATCACCATCGTGCTCAGCGCATCAAAGATGCTGGAATTGGTGTTTCCGATGACGTCGCTGCTGACGATTGGCTCAGCACAATATTGCAGGATGCCCTTGAGCTTGCCTTCTGCGGCAGCTTTTACGGCGGCGTTGATTTCGTCAACCGTCACATTCTTCTTCAGCGTGGCCGTCAGGTCCACACAGCTTCCGACGATGACCGGAACACGCAGGGCAAAACCGTCGAGTTTGCCCTTCAGGTCCGGCAGTACTTTGCCGACGGCGCGGGCGGCGCCGGTGGTCGTCGGGATGATGTTGGCCGCAGCCGCGCGGGCGCGACGCAGGTCCTTATGAATCTGGTCGCCGACGCGCTGGTCGTTGGTATAAGCGTGAACGGTGGTCATCAGACCTCTTTCAATGCCAAATGCCTCGTGAATCGCCTTGGCCAGTGGGGCCAGACAGTTGGTTGTGCAGCTTGCGTTGGAGACAAAGGTTACGTTCTTGGTTAGTTTATCTTCATTAACGCCGCAGACAATCATCGCCTCGATGTCATCCTTGGCGGGAACCGTCAGAATGACCTTCTTGGCGCCGGCCTTGATGTGGTCGCCGTAGCCGCCCTTGGGCGACTCCCTGCTGGTGAAAATGCCCGTGGACTCGATGACAACATCCACGCCCATCGCTTTCCAGGGCAGTTCGGTGGGGTTCTTGACGCCCAGAATTTTCACGGCCTTGCCGTTGATGACCATCGAGTCGTCCTTGACTTCCACGGTACCCTTCCACGGCCCATAGACGGTGTCATACTTGAACAGATGCGCCAGACTTTTGGCATCCGACAGGTCGTTAATCGCAACCAGTTCGATACCTTTGCGCTCAAAAATGATTCTGGTTACAGTCCGGCCGATGCGGCCAAACCCGTTAATTGCCACCCTTGTCGCCATCGAACTTTCTCCTGATTTATGGGGTCATCGAATCTTTGTCCATCGGACAGACACATTTCATCCGCCATTGGACCTTCAAAAAAGTCCACAAAATGTAAGGACTGCTTTACCCATTGTCAAGAACTATCTACGCAGCAAAAAAGACTTAATGAGTCCTGAAATGTTCATTTTGTTTCTCCGATGATGAACTTTTTATAATGGAAATCCGGAATTTTCACCTCTTGAATGGTAAAGTAATTTCTCTCTTTTTTATAAATTTTCTTCCTTAGGGTATTTTCTGATAGCAAATGGTTCTATACGGTAGTATAATAATGCAGAATTCAGGAGGTCTGGGTGTGTCTTTAAGCAAAGACCCATTTATAAAAGTCTCTGAGGAATGGCGGAGAATGTGTCATTCTCTCAGGTATTCCCATATCAATAAAACCCCTTTGTCGTTTTTTGCAACCGTGTTTCTCCGTATTTTGTACGTCGATGGACAGCGGTGTTTTTGCAATAACCCATTTTATGATTTAATATCTTACGAATAAAATGTTGCGCAAAATGGTAAATTTACTTAACAAATCTCTCTCTCTCTTCTCGACAAGAATATGTTTAATTGAAATTACTTATTCGGGCACAGAAGTAATTCCAAGGAGGCAATGAACAATGGGCGCAGCTAAAGTCAACTCGAATCTTTCCAAAAAAGACAGGGATATTTTATGTCGCCGTTTCCCTGTACATCGAGTACCGGCGAAAATACAAACCTATATTTAGTGGAGGGCATCAAAATGAAAAAATGGTTATTAGTATGGATGGTGTGTGTCTTGTGTTCCACTCTGATCGCTGAACCGTATTTTTTAATTGATTCAGAGATGGAGTGGAGCGAGATACTTATGCCCACGTCGACCGGCAACCATATCCGGGCAGCGACCGGCTCCGAATGGTCCCAATTCCAGATGCAGCGACAAATGCATCTGCGGGAAGGTACTCTTCCCCCGTACGCTCAGTTCTTGACGCCGGATCTGTATGTGTTTGGGGGCAAACCGAGCGATCCGAATTATCCGCCTGAGGCCTGCTTAGTCATGGCGTGGGGGGATCCGGCGTTGCCGGTGAATTATTATGCATCCGCCTGGGTCTTCGAGTACGGCGAGGATCCGGATCTGCGGAATTGCACGCTCAAGCTGACGGTTCACGCGCCGGCTGCGATTGTGACGGTTTCGTTCGGACTGACCGATAACCTCGGCAGGCAATGTTCCTGGACTTGGAACAACCCGGCCAATATTCCCACAGCGCCTCCTTCGACGACGATTACAATCAACACCAGTAATGTCCCTGGGCAGGGGGTCAATTCTTCGGTTCCCGCGGCCGCGGCCTTTGCCTTCAATCCGAACTTTGACATGAGCAACGTTGTGTCGGTCTTCATCAATGAAACATTTCACAATGTGCCCGGGGTGTTTCCGCCTCCAGTACCCGGCGGCGGCTCCACAAACTTTTTCTGGAATGCGTGGGATAACATGCAGGTTACGCCGAATAACGGCGGTGGCGGTGGCGGCGGCGGCGGTGTTGTGGCCAATACCAAGTCCTTTGTCAAGTACAGCCAGCCGCCGGTCGTTCTCAAGGAGGATCCCGGTATGATTATCGGCTGGGATGAACAGTCCGTGTACACACCCGCCATGCCGCCTATCCCTACTATCATGGCCGATGACTGGGAATGTAAGGATGAACGTCCGATTACGGATATCCACTGGTGGGGTTCGTTCCTGGGCTGGACCCAGCCGACAATTCCTGCCGCTCTTCTGCCCAAAGCGTTCCTTATTGGGATATGGACCGATGTGAAAAAGGGCGATGACCCGCTAAATCCGAACTTCAGTCACCCCGGCGTCCTGGTCTGGGAAAACTACTGCGACAGTTTTGCCTGGAATTTTGCCGGGTACGACAAAGACCCGCGACAAGCTGGGGGTATGGAAAACGAGGCTTGCTTCCAGTTTAACCAGTTGCTCAGTCAGGATGAATGGTTCCACCAGCCGCCTCCGATTCCTGGAGAGCCTAACCACATTTACTGGCTCAGTATTGCCGCCATTTATGACCCGCAGCAGACGATTATGCATCCATGGGGATGGAAGACACGCGAGCATTTCTTTATGGATGATGCGGTCCGTATTTTCCAGGTCAATAACCTTGACGGCACCTTCTGGCCGCCCAGCCCGCTGATTGTGAATAAATCCACGTTTGCAGGCGGCATGCCGCTTGAATTCCCTGCTGGAGGAGAAAGCTGGGATCTGGCGTTTGAATTGACGACCAACCAGCAGCCTCCTTGCTACACTCTGCAGGGGGATTTGGATCACGACTGCAAGGTGGATCTGCTGGATTTCTCCATTCTTGCTTCCGACTGGCTAAAGACCGAATAAGAGCAGCCGTCGCGTAAACAATCAAGAGACCTCGGGACAAATCCGGGGTCTCTTTTTTTACTTCCGGTCGAATGATAGGAAGGTTTTTATTTTTTCACATCCATCTCGAGGGTCACTTTTTCGATACAATACTTCGGATCGGGATTAGATTCATAAAGAAACTATTTTGGCAAATATGCGGCTGGGATGAAAAGTCGGTCTATACACCGCAACCCAACCCGATTATGGCCGATGATTGGCCGTGCTATGACAGCCGTCCGATTACGGATATCCACTGGTGGGGTTCGTTCATCGGATGGACTCAGCCGTATCTGCCTCCGGTATTGCCACATGGGTTCCATATCGGCATCTGGACCGATGTGGCCAAGAATGACCCGAACAACCACTTGCCATATAGCCATCCGGGCACACTCATCTGGGAGTATAGAGGCACCTGTACCAGTTGGGTCTGGAATTTTGCCGGTTATGACAAAGACCCGCGACAAGCTGGGGGTATGGAAAACGAGGCCTGCTTCCAGTTCACACAGCTTTTGAGCGAGGATGAATGGTTCTACCAGGAACCCAATGAAGATCCGAACATCCCGCACATTTATTGGCTCAGTATCGCGGCGATATACGACCCACAGACGACTGTACCATATCTGTGGGGTTGGAAGACGCGGCCGCATAAGTTTAATGATGATGCGGTACGGATTACAGGCGCAAGCCTCTGGCCGCCGGCAATTGGGTCGGTATTTAACGCCGGGATTCCTATTGAACTTCAGGGAGAATCCTGGGATTTAGCGTTTGAATTGACCACCAATGAGCCCAAAGCCCCGGCCAGCGCCGACCTGAATTACGATGGGGTTGTCAACCTCAGCGACTTTGCGATATTTGCCTCACAGTGGTTGACTGCGGGATTGTAAGTAACTTCTTTACTGAGGATGTTTTTTACAAAAATAAAGCCGGACTCAGAGATGAGTCCGGTTTTTTATTGGATGGGGAAAAAACCCAGAGTTATCGACATTAAGCCAATCACCACTTCATTGGCCAGAGTGCGGACCGTCAGTGATTTCAGTTCTTTTTGGGGATTTAACGGCATATCAAGTACCGTCGCGGCCCCGCCGGGGACAATGCCGCCT
>Ga0315294_10000426_pt1 | contig 44967 bp, 38 predicted proteins | sample YL17G13_40_MG_FD_203626 | JGI IMG/M metagenome (GOLD analysis project Ga0315294, IMG submission 203626) | Sediment microbial communities from Yellowstone Lake, YNP, Wyoming, USA - YL17G13_40 | ecosystem: Environmental > Aquatic > Freshwater > Lake > Sediment | place: USA: Wyoming | collected... | reverse complement strand
CCTTCGGCTCCAGCACCTGTTTACGGCTCAAAGCCAGCAGTTGGGAAGTCAATGCGGCGGCGCGTTCGCCGGCTTTGCTGATTTCATCTATTCCTGCGCGGCTTGGATCAGCGGGGTCGAGGTGACCGAGCAGGAGCTGGCAGTGGCCCATTATGACGGTGAGCAGGTTATTGAAGTCATGGGCCACTCCCCCGGCCAGCCTGCCAACGGCCTCCATTTTCTGGGCATGGCGGAGCTGTTGCTCAGTAAGGCGAAGGGCCTCCTCGGCCCGTTTGAGGTCGCTGATGTCCTCGATGCAGGCAAGGACGAGCTGGTTGCCGCCCAGGGCGAGGAGGGTTGTGGAGACGAGGAGGTTTGCCTGCTGCGGTTGAACTGCGCGGAGCACCTGCAGTTTGGCTTCGGCACGGTGGTGGGCGATGCCGGTCTCGAAGGTATTGATAACGGTGAGACGGAGGGTGCACTCCTTGCAGGAGGGGCTGAATCCGCAGCCCCTGGGGTCTTCCAGATAATGAATGCAGCGAAGCGCCTTTCCGACGGGAAGGGCCACGGCTTGCTCAACGGGAAGGCCGGTGGCTTCAGCAACGGCCCGGTTAGCCCTCCGCACGCGCCATTCTTGATCCAGCAGGATCATCATGACAGGCGCGTTGTCGAAGATGCTGGCAAGTTCGGCCTTGGTCTCGCGCAGATTTTGCTGGGGGATCGCCATCTTACATTTCCAGAGGTTGGTATTCGCTCACCTTGAGTATACCACCGGCGGCGGGGACGGCGCGTTTGCCTTGCGTTAGTTCTGGGTTAGAATTATGTATGGGAAGGGGAGGGAGGGCGTGCCGGGGCGGCGGTCAAGGTGGGCACGGTCAGGCGATCAGGTTGGGCGGAGCAAATGGTTAGGACGTAACCGTGATGGGGTAGGGAACGGATATAGACAGGACGGGCCGGATCCGGCTCTATCTTGGAGCGCAGGTTCTTGATATGCCAGCGGACTGGGCCGGAGTCGTCTATTTCCGGCGGATAATCCCAAACCTGCTGAAGGAGTTGCTGGCTGGAGATGACCTCGTCTGGATGGCTCATCAGGACACGAAGGAGTTGGAACTCAATGGGCGTGAGCTGGGCGACCTTTTCGCCCACTCTTACGCGGCGGGTGGGCAGTTCGAGGGCGAGGTCGCCCACGACCAACTGGGATGGACGCCGTTCCGCATCCAGGTCTTCCTGAGAGGGCGGTCGGTCACGTCGCAGCAAGGCCCTTACCCTGGCCTTGAGTTCCTGCAGGTCGAAAGGCTTGACCAGGTAATCGTCCGCGCCTGCGTCGAGTCCGGTGACGCAATCCGCTGTGGCATTGCGAACGGTCATCATCAGCACGACCGCGGCAGCCAAGCCGGGGGTGCGGCGGAGCCGGCGGCAGAACTCGATGCCATCGAGTTTGGGCATAACCACGTCCAACAGTATCAGGTCAGGGCGATGGCGCTGGGCGACGTCGAGGGCCTGCAGACCATCGTAGGCGAAGGAGATCTCGTAGCCCTCATCCTCGAGGGAATGTCGCAAAGCCCACACCAGGTCTTGCTCATCATCTACCAGCAGAATCCTAGCCATTTCGGTCCTACTCCTTTCCAAGTCGGACGGATGATCGAAGTGCCGTGGTTACTGAGTTAGATTAGGATTGGTTCACGTTGGCAAGTGTAGCGTTCATAAGCATCATGTCCTGTCGCCGGCCAGGCCGATTCCGTTGGCAACCGCACTGACTGTTTGGATTGTGCGCCGTGCCAGGACAGACCTTCGCCGGCGGCGACAGGTTGATGAAAGTCTTCGAGCCGCAGCAGGCCCGTCTCTTGGTGTCCTCCAGGTGATTTTTCAGTGCGCTCGGTCTCCCCGGTTTGCGGTTTTGCGCTTGCATGATACGCCGAAGCGAAGATTGTGAGCGTTAGGATTGCGTTAGTTTCCGGTCAGGATGCCGTCGGCGCCGGGGCCGAACGGAAGGCGCCAGCCGTCGGCGCAAAGGGGCCTGGCTGCGCAATTCGGGGCGGTTATCTGACAGAGAGATTGGCGCCTCTCTCCTGGCCCGCGGCGGCGGGTTATTCCCGCCCGCGTTGGTCGTGACCAAACTTAGACAGGATCTGGTGAGCCGCAAAACGGGTACTCCTCGTGTTGGACCGACGCCCCTACCGGTCAATTCCAGGCAAGAAGAGGGTAAAGGTGGTGCCCTTGTTCACCTCGCTGGCCACCTCGATCCTGCCTTTGTGCTGTTGAATTATGCTGTAACTGATGGAAAGGCCCAGGCCGGCTCCCTTGCCATCCGGCATGGTGGTGAAGAAGGGATCGAATATCCTGGTCAGGTCTTGCGGGGGGATGCCATGGCCAGTATCGGTGAATTCGACCTTGGCCTCCCCTGACTCGGTGGCCCCGCAGGCCATCGTCAGGGTTCCGCCGTGGGGCATGGAGTTACAGGCGTTGAGAATGAGGTTGGTGAAGACCTGTTGCAGCATCTCGGCGTTTCCGTGAACCCTGGGACAGTTGCCGAGGGGTTTCGTTCTGAGTTTGACCTTCTTCAAGGTCATCATGTGGGTGAGGAGGGCCAGGGTTTCCTCCAGCGCCGCGTGAACATCAACCTCCTCCCTTTGTTCGCTCAACGGGCTGGCGAATTTGAGCAAATTGTCTATGATGTGGGAGGCGCGCTGGGTGGCGGAGGAGATCTTGTCAGCGCATTCATGAAAAAGTTTGCGGTCATCGGGGTGGTCCAGCATTAACTGATCGCTGACCAAGATGACGCCGAGGGGATTGCGCACCTCGTGAGCGATGGCGCCTGCCAGGGTGCGAAGCGATGCCATCTTCTCCGCCTGGGCCAGTTGGCCCTCGGCCTGCTTGCGCTCAGTGATATCCTCGACGATGGCGACGCCATAGAGTGGTTTGCCTCTCTCGTCTCGCACCGGTGAAGCGGTCAAACTGGCTTGGAGGACCTGCTTGTCCTTGGTGATGTATCGGTTCTCTATCCGGTAAAGGGGGATTTCGTCGGCGAAGACTTTCTTTGCGTGTTCCGCACTGGTTTCCCGGTCATCCGGATGGGTGACATCGAGGGATGTAAGTCCCAGGAGTTCCTGCTCGGTGAACCCCAACATCTGGCAGAATGCCCCGTTGACCCTGACAAAACGAAGATGGCTATCGAGGAGAGCCATCCCCACGGGGCTTTCCTGGAAGACCTTGGCGAAGATCTTCTCCGTCTTCATTCTCTCTCCTTACGAATCCGGGAGGCGCCTGAGATACCGGACGGGTGGAAGCAAGATCCTTGGGTCTGCTTGCACTTCATTATACCACAAGGTAGCGACACGACGCAAGTCGCTGTCAAACAGAACCATCCCAACGGGGATTTCCTGGAAGATCTTGGCACTGACCTCTTCCGGGTTCATTCCTGGCGTTTCCTCAATTCGGGGGCCGCTTCAGCCGCCTCTTGCCGGGCGGCCTGGCAAGATGCGAAATCTGCCGGCCTCATGAACTTGATTCTAACATGAGGTAGGGACACCGGTTCCGGAAGCATCCAGGGGTGGGGGAGCCCTCGGAGGTGGTTTTCGGCCAACGGCCCCGAAGCAAGACTGAGGGTTAGGGTTTCCTCAGCCCAGTTGATCCACCAGCAACACCGCCCAGGGGTTGAGGGTGAGCGGCAAAGTCAGATTGCCCTCTCCATCGGCGGTGAGCAGGGCGACCGGAGGCCAGCCGGCCTGGAGGAGATAGGCTGTCTGCTCCCTATTGGGCGGCTCTGGGCGGCCCAATTTCTCCCAGGCGCCCCTGGCCCAACCTGAGTTGGCGTCAAGCGTTTCCAGGGCGAAGGCAGCGCCAGCGGGGAGGCCATGGATTGTCAAGGAGACCTCTTTGGGCGTGCCTTGCTGGAGGATGGCCCACGCCTGTTGCGGCGTTTTGGCTATGGGAACCGTTCCGGGGCATTCGTCCGGGTAGTTGTAAAGGAGGATGGCGACGTGGCCCCCCTTCGCCGAGGCTACGGGGGGTCGGCGGGTGACGATGTAACCTTTCCCCTGAGCAATGGTTTCGGAGCCCAGCCGATGGAGGAAGCGATAGGCATGGAAGGTTGGCTTGGGCAGCCCCTGCAGGTTTATCAAGCCGAAACCGCCATGCCAGATGGTATCGCCTGCGCCGTCCTCTTCGAACACGTCGGTGAAGGTCCAATGGGAGAGGGAGTCAACGGATGCTGAACCTTCAAGGTTGGCCATAACCACGTAGGTGGCCGCCTGGGGGAAATCGTGGGTGTGGTCCAGGCAACTGGGGCTGGAATTCCATTCGGTGCAATGAATCTCTGCTTGAGGGTAGGGGGAGGCGAGGACCGTTTCTCGCAGGAGGAGGAGGTCTTCGATGATGGCCTCTCGCTTCCGGGACACGCCACGCACGGCGCCGTAGCCGTCGAGGGCGAAATCGGTGGGGTAGGGATGGGTGGAGACGAAGTCCACGGGGAGGTTGTGTTCGGCGCACCAGGCGAGGAACTGCTCCAGCCATACTGGGCGCCAGGACATGGCATCGGGGTCCTTTTCGAGGGAAGCCGTTCCAATGGAGAGGTCTTCCTCTTCCCCTTCGAAGCGGGCGTCGGGCACGAGGTTCGAAGTGGCCGGCCCGCCGACGCGAAGGGCAGCATCAATCGCCTTAATTGCCTTTGCGGTGACCCGGTAGAGTTCGAAATACTGGCTCCTGCTGCCTGCGAAGAAAGGACGGAGATTTGGCTCGTTCCAGACTTCGAAATACCATTGGCGCAACTCCTCGGGACCGTATCGAGCCCGGCAATGAAAGATGAACTGGGTGACGAGGTCTGCCCACCTGGCATAATCCTTGGGTGGGGAGCCGTGGGCTTTCCACCACATGACCGTCTCCGTTACGCTGGCCATGGCTAGAGGGGAGAACCCGAGTTCCACGAAGGGGCGAATGCCGAGGTCGAGCATGGCGTCGAAGAGGGCATCAACATACTGCCAGTTGTAGATGGGCTTCCCTTCCTTATCCTCGCGGTAAACGAACATATCGTCGTGGAAGAGGCCGTGGAAGCGCAGGAACTGAAAGCCGCATTCGCGCACCGCCAGAGCGAGGTGGCGCTGCCAGTCAGCGCGCAACCCTTCATTGGCGCGTCCGGCGCCGACACAGACGGACCAGGTGTGCCTGAGGGGTCGTCCCTTGTGATCGGCTCGGCACTTAATGTGCAATGGACTAGACATGGGTGTTGTCCTCCTGGGAGTGGATGGGGGAGAGTATAACAAGTTGTCTGGCGGCGCACAAAGCGAGGGCGAGGGATTGGCTGTGATGGAAACAGTTAGCTATGTTGTAGGGGGGGATACCGGTAACTGTCCTCGATTCCCCAGTTTGGGTTGAGGCCCACCGTCATTGCGAGACCGCCTCGGCGGGCGAAGCAATCTCGACCTTTCATCGCGCAGTGAGATTGCTTCGGGGCTCTGCCCCTCGCAATGACGGAGCTGCCGGCGCGCAACGCAAGAAGGGTTTCGTCTTCGTGAGGAACGCGGTCGTGCTGTAGGGGCGAATCGGTGATTCGCCCTCTGGGCTACGCAACTGGGATTGGTGGGGGAGGGGATTGACTAGAAGGGGGGCGAGGGGCATTATGGATGAGGAAAGATACAGCCGAAGAGGACGAAATGTCTCCTAAGCCACGACCTGAGATCTTCGTCAGCAACCATCGGCAGTTGCTCTTTGACGATTTCTTCCTCGCGATGGCCTCGTCTCAACATCCGGATCAACTGGCCCACAAAATCCGCTGGAGCCTGGCCAAGGTGGAGAAGCATCCGGAGCCGATATTCTTCGGCGAGCCGCCGTGGGAGGATTCAAAGCAGTGGTTCTGTATTTTGCACGACGGGGGCCGTTACCGGCTATGGTATAACAGCAGCGTTAAGTCGAGCCGGGGCCTGAGGGTGAGTTATGCGGAGTCGGAGGATGGCCTGGAATGGCGGCGGCCGAAGTTGAAGTTGGTCGAGTGGGAGGGGTCGAAGGATAACAACTTAGTCTATCTGGGGGCGTTCGGGGTCAGTTACGAACTGGGCAACGTGTTCATTGATCCGGTGGCCAAGCCGGAGGAGAGGTATAAGATGGTGGGGGCGGAGTGGCTGACGGACAGGGCGTTCGGGACTCCGTATATCGGCGCGCCGGGGGCTTTCATGGCTGCCTACTCTCTGGACGGGATCCACTGGGAGCACTATTGGCGGGATCTTCTGGGAAGATACCCCGACTCTCAGAACGTGGCCACTTACGATCCGGTGCTGGAGAAATACGTCGCCTACATCCGCTCGGGGAATACCTACGGGGAGCTTTCCGTGGGGGAGCATCCGGTGAGAGGGGTGGGACGCGGCCGGGGCGTGGGCAGGATTGAGTCCGAGGAGTTTACCCACTGGCCGGGACAGTATTCGGGGGAACACGTGCAAATCGCCCTGGCGGCGGATATTCAGGATGGCTTGAACGTGGACGTATACAACAGCGGCTACTCTCGCTATCCCGAGGCGGACAACGCTCACTTCATGTTTCCTTCCTTCTATCATCACTGGGAGGGGACGTTCCTCGTTCAGGTGGCGGTGAGCCGGGACAACCGCCGATGGGTGCGCCCGACGCGGGAGGTCTTCATCCCGCTGGGCGAGCCGGGAAGTTTCGACTGCCACATCTTGAGCGTGGCCCCTGGGTTCGTGCCGATTGATAAAGATCATTACGCGCTCTATTACCGCAGCGGCAACATGCCCCATGGCGGCGCCCATCCTTCGGTGGCCAAACCGGAGAAACCAGTGGACGGGATGGGGCGGGTGGTGCTGAAGCGGGACCGCGTGGTGGGGATAGAGGCGGGGCCGGAGGAGGGGACGTTCTCCACCCGACGGCTGCTGTTTGAAGGGCGGAGGCTGGTGCTGAACGTCGAGCCGACGGGCCCGGATCCCTGCCTGGTCGTCCAGATCCTCTCAGGGGAGGATGATGAGCCTTTGGCGGGGTTTACGTTCGAAGATAGCGTTCCGCTACGGGAGGATAACCTGGACGCAGTGGTCAGTTGGAAGAAGGGAGCCGAACTGGGCGAGTTGGGCGGCAAGCCGGTGCGGCTGCACTTCCGCCTGCGTTCGATGCGCATCTATGCCTTCCAGTTTGCGGAATGAGAGGTGGGAACTTCCTCAGTTGCTTCGTCAGGTAAGAGGGCGTGGAAAGCGAAATTGCTTCTCGCGTTGGGGAGGTGAATTCCTTGAGGGAAACGTTGCCGAAGACAAGATGCTTTGAATCGGGTTACATGAGGGGCGGATCCAGGTTCGAGGAAATCGTGAACAAATTCCTTTCGGGGAAGGACGTGGAGATGGTTCACCTTTGCAGTTACACCCGGGCTGCCCAGGGGATGAACTTGCTCGACTACAAGGTTTTCGTGCACTACTGGGAGCGTCCACCGAGGGAAACGGCCGTGGTGATAGGGATAGTAGAGGAGGGGTATTTCGTGGGGGACGTCTGTGAGGAGATTGACCGTCGCGTTGAGGAACTGCTCTCTGAGCAAGAAGGGGCGCAATTGGTGGAGATTCAATCCGCCTTCTACGAGGTGGAGGCGCCTGGGAGGGGCATGTATGGCAAGGACATCGCCCAGTTGCCCGTGCACATGCTGGTGTTCAGGTGGCCCGTAGGGTAATGGGTGGGGCATCCCGCTCGGTCTTTGAAAAGGAGATTGCGTAGATGCAGGAGATGCGGGCGCTTTGCGTGCACGAGTTCGAGCACATACTTTCGGGAGACTTCAAGCCGGAGGACGTTGACCGCATGGTGGAGGAAACGGCGGAGAACAACTTCAACGCCCTGCAAGTATGTGTGAAGGCTCCGGGCATACTCTACTATCCGAGCAAATATGGGCCGGTGCACGAATACTGCCAGACTTACGACCTGCTGGGCGAGATAACCGGCAAGGCCCACGCGAGGGGGCTCGAGGTTCACAGTTACTTTCCGATATTCCTCGATGGCGGTTGGGACGGAAAGGCCAGGGACGTGAACGGCGGCATGTTTGCGAAGCATCCGGAGTGGCGACAAGTGCATTTCAAAGATGGGGGGCTGCAACCGGTTTCCTACCCATGTCCTTCAAATGCCGAGGCCGTGGATTACCTCAGGCTGCTGACGGAGGAGCAGTGCAAGAATTACGAACTCGACGCTCTGCTCCTCGATTTCATTCGCTTTGCCGGCCCGTGTTTCTGTCAGAGTTGTCGAGAGGGCTTCAAGAAGTTCAGCGGGAAGGAACTGAAGCCGGGAGAGTGGGTCTCGGAGGAGCCTGACTACCGGTGCGAGCGGGTAGAGGCGGCGGTGAAGCTCTTGGCGGAAACGGTGCGGGCAACTCGCCCGGGGACGAAGGTGGGTGCCTACGTCTTCGGCAACCTGAGGATTGCGCTGGCGATAGTCTATCAGGATTGGCCTGGCTTTTCCAAGCATCTGGACTTCGTGCTGCCGATGTATTATGACGAATGCTCGCCAGAGGAGGTCGCAGCCATCCTTCCGCGGCATCGGGTATATGCGGACCGACCTATGATACCGGGTTTCTTGACGTCTGCTGGGGCCGTGCAGGGGAGAGGAAGCCTGGAGGCGATATGCTCATACGTTCAGGCGGCCCGGACTGCGGGATGTGAAGGATTCTTCTTCTTCGACTACGAGAACCTTTTCGGAAGGCCGATGGGCATCTACTCCGGGGAGAGGTGGGGGAAGCCGCAGCCCCCGGAGGTGCTACGGAGGCTGAGGGAGGGTTGTCTCAGAGAACCGGCCGAGCCCTTGTTTCGGAAGCCCCCGGGAAACAAAAGAGGGAGGAGATAAAGTCCTCCCCCACACTAGCCCCTCTGCTCCCTGTCCGCCGCGGCGGATAGTTCCTGTAGGGGAGGGACCTGGCCTACTTCGCCGACTCGTCCCCCATAGCTTCAGCGAAGGGAGAAGTCCGTCCAGGCTTGGACGGACGATTCAGCCTTCGTAGCCGAGGATACTTCGGCGAAGGAGGCAGGCTGAATGCCCTCCCGTCCGCTTAGACTGCCGTTGGGAACTCCGAGGGCTTGCAGCGGGGGAGGCGGTCGGGGTCGCGGATGGGGAAGGTGGTGTGAACGGGCTCGACTTCGCAAGGGTGGACGAATCGGGTGCCATCCCAATAGGTCATGCGGGATTCTTGCTCCCCCGTGGCCAGTTTAAATAGGACGCAACCGACGTTCCACAGGGAGACTCCGCGCGGGAGGCTGTCGTGGTGGTTGCACCAGTTTGAGTCGTGGTCGAGCATTGCCCGCCACATTACTTCCTCGTTGAGTTCGTCCCCGGCCTCTCTGGCAAGCCGCCACATGAACTCCATCCGTTTGTCATACATCTGGAAGAGGTAGTTCTCGGGATCGCAGAGGGCACGCAGTTCCGGCGCGGTGGCCCCTCCCCAGGTATTGAAAACGACTCCCTGCTCGTTGGCATCGAAGAACCCGACCTGGCGCTTTGAGTGGTCGTAGCCGATGGCGTCGCTATCGAACAGGTTGGCGAGGACACCCTGGTTGGGCTGGCCCAGGAAGATGGCGTAGCGCCGGTAAAGGCTCACGGCCTCGGCCACGGTGGCGCAGTAGCGGTAGAGGAACTCTCCCACCGGGGCATAGAATTGCGGCTCCGGGAAGGTTTCGTGCTCGTAAACTCCCCCGCCCCCGCCCCAGGCGAAGATTCCCTTCTCATTGATGAAGCCCTGCCTCGAATAGCCTTCGTCCCCCTCGTAAGCGATGATCACTGGGCTGAACTTGGCGGGGGCATCGCCCTTGGGGGTCTTCTGGGCGTCGGCCTCGACGTAGGCATCGTAGCCCCGGCAAAAGAGGGGGCCTTGCGGGGTGCGGAGGAAGAGGACTTCCGAGCAGCAGGAGGAGAAAGGGGAATCGGCGTTGGTGAAACCGTATATGAAGGCGTCCATGGCAATCTGGTTGCGGCGCCAGCAGTATTCTTCGTAGCGCAGCCCGGATGAGTCCATGAAGCCGCGCCGATAATCGTCTTCGAGTTGATCCCAGCCCTTGAGTTCGGGCATGCTGGTGAGGTCGGCGGGGAAGTTGGCCATCCGGGTCTCGTGGAGCCAGATGGCGTGCTGGTGACATTCGGGCAGGGTCATCTTCTCGATACGGCCGATGGTTTCATCAAGGGTTTTCCCTCGGGGCATGAAACAGAATGCTCCGCACTGGTGCTGCCATTTCATTCTTGTGATAAGGTCGCGCTTGTATGATTCGAAATCGGGGGGGAAGGGGCCTTTGACGGCGGCGCCGTCCTGCTTGCCGCGCTCGTAGCCGGATTTGGGGATGATCTTGACGTCCATTGGAGAACTCGCTTAAGTTACGTGGTGAGCCACGTCAAAGACAACCCATTCAACACCCACTCGCTCTATGATCAGGGAAACGATAGCATGTCTAGCCGATAACGGGGCCATTATACCCGGTATCGGCAACCGCGTGACGGTGCGGATAACTTGTGCAAAGGCAAGTCAAGTTCACTCATGCGAGTGTGGTTCGAACTGAGACGACCAACTTCTGTGATCGTTGAGCACAGAGAGAGAAAACAGCGCGAAGCCGTGATCATCTCTGGCTGAGGCCACGGGTCTTCGGAGGCAACTTCCGGATACGGCGCTTGCTCAAGGCTTTCAAGGTCAACGTATCACCGTCGATCAGCGCCTTTTTCTTCTCGTGCGACCAGCCTTTGAGTTGGCGTTCGCGTCTGACGGCCTCTACTTGGGTGTTGAAGGTTTCGGAGTGGACAAGTGTGATTGGGCGTCGGAGGAAAGTGTGAGCTGCACCCAGCTTACCTTCGCCATGCTCCTTTATGCGCGCTTCGAGGTGTTCGGTTGAGCCGACGTAGTATGAGCCGCCTGCACATTGGAGGATGTAGACGGAATACATGGAGCAAGTATACGATAGAATTGGAAATCGTTGGAAGGGGCCCTTCGACTCGCTTCGCTCGCTCTGGGCACGGTTCGACAAGCTCACCCTCTTCGACCATTCGACTCGCGTGCTCCTGCCCCAAACGATAAGCATGTGTCAAAGCGGGGTCGAAGACCATGAGCGAGCCCGAGTGCAACGAGGGCGAGTCGAATGGTGGGCCCGGGCGGATTCGAACCACCGACCAACCGGTTATGAGCCGGCCGCTCTGCCGCTGAGCTACGGGCCCTCGTGGATTAGGGGCTTTGTGGGCCGGCCTCAGTATGGCAGGTTCAGAGCCAAGGGTGCAAGCGAAGGCGGGCGGGATGAATCCCGCCCCTACAGGAAGACGGGCGCGGTAATGTGGGGGAGTCCGTCCAGGATTGGACGGACCCCCGAAGATGGGCGGGCACAAGTCCCGCCCCTACAGGAACACGGGCGTGGTGATGTGGGGGAATCCGTCCAGGCTTGGACGGACCCCCGAAGATGGGCGGGCACAAGTCCCGCCCCTACAGGAAGACGGGCGTGGTGATGTGGGGGAATCCGTCCAGGCTTGGACGGACTCCCGAAGAAGAGGAAGGAGGAGAATACCAATCATCCGCAGATTTCGCAGATTGACGCAGATGAAGGACGAAATGGATGTGCTCCCCAACCGAAGAGGGCGGGTTTGAAACCCGCCCCTAGTCTTCGAACTCGAGGAAGCGGCGGAGCCTGCGCTTTCGGGTGGGATGGCGGAGTTTCTTGAGGGCTTTGGCCTCTATCTGGCGGATGCGCTCCCGGGTGACGGAGAACATGTGGCCAACTTCTTCGAGGGTCTTTTGCTGTCCGTCCACGAGGCCAAAGCGGTGCTCGATGATGAGCCTTTCCCTCTCGGGGAGGGTGTCGAGGATGCCGCTGAGTTCCTCCCTGAGGACGCCCCTTGCCGCGGCATCGAGGGGGGAACCGATGGTCTTGTCCTCGATGAAGTCGGCGAGGTTGGTGCTCTCGTCGTCCCTGCCTGGGACGGGAGTGTCGAGGGAGAGAGGCTCGGGGGCAATGCGGGAAATCTCGACCATCCTTTCCGGCGGGATCTGGAGATGGCGGGCGACCTCATCCGGGGTGGGCTCCCTGCCCAGTTGCTGCAAAAGTTCGCGAGATGCCCGGGCGATGCGGTTCATGGTCTCCACCATATGGACGGGGAGCCGGATGACGCGCCCCTGGTCGGCAATGGCCCTGGTGATGGCCTGGCGAATCCACCAGGTGGCGTAGGTGGAGAAGCGGAAGCCCTTCCTGAAGTCGAACTTCTCCACTGCCCGCATGAGACCTACGTTCCCCTCCTGGATGAGGTCGAGGAAGGTTAGGCTGCTTCGGCCGGTATATTTCTTGGCTATTGAGACGACGAGTCGGAGGTTTGCCTCGGCCAGTCTCTTGATGGCTTCTTCGTCCTTGAGTTTCACGACCTCCTGATTGACTGAGGAGGGGTCAAGTCTCTGAGAAAAGTAGACCACTATGGTCGGCTCCAGGCCCACGGCCATCTCTCCATCGGTGGGGAAGGATGCGACCAAGTGGGGATGAGAGTTGTCGGCCGAGGTGCGGAACGACCATTCCTTGCACAGTTCCAACTTGGACTTGTCGCCGTGGCGGTTGGGGATGGCGAGATGGAAGACGGCATCATATTTCATCCGTGGAGCGAAGAGATCATTGGGGATGAAGATGACCCTATGGGTCAGGCGGTCATAGGCAACGCTGCCCGGGACTCTCTTGCCTTCTTCGTCGGTTACGGTCAGGGTCTTGCCGCTCACCCTGCGAACGGGGAGGTAGGGGGGGATCCTGACGGTCACCACTTCCGCGATTCGGGCCGAGAGGGTAGCCTCGCGAGGTGAAACGGCCAAAGATGCCTCCGCGGTTCCTTCATGCACGGTGGCGAAGGACCACTGGTAATCCCGGCCCAAAGAGACGCCGTACTGGTCTCTGACGCCGGCCTTGCCGCCTTTTATGACCACCTGATACTGGGAATCGGGGTTCAGTTTGCCGTTGAGGAAGATCCGCAGTTCCTTTTGGTGGCAGTCGAACTGAGTGCCGGTGAGGCTTCGCTTCTTCTCGGCATCCACGACCTTGACCGTCCTGGAAGTTATGCTCCCCGGGTCGAGTGGCTTGTTGAAAAGCACGCGCAGGCCGTACTGGGGGGGGCAGGGCGCCTTTTCCCCGGGGGAGGGGGAGGTGCCGACCACTTCGAGGGCGCTGCCGCGGCTGCAGGTGGCAAAGGAGATGCAGATGTCGTGGGCAGGAGAGGTGCCAAGGATTTTGTGCTTGCCGCGGCCGCGCGGTTCGAAACTGGGGGTGCGGACGCCGTGCTCGCCGGCCTCTATGCGCAGCACGTATAGGGTCTCTGGGCGAAGTGGTCTGAAGGGCTTATAGACTATGGCACAGTGTGCCTGGTCATATTCTACGGTTCCTTCTCCGAGTTGGACCCTTTCGGCAAGCGTCCTCTCCTCTTTCTGGGTGAGGAGCCTGATTTGGCCGATGGTCTGGAGGTACATGCGCACGGAGTCCTCGACGCGGGGTGCTTCTTCCCTGAAGGCGCGGGTCTTTTTCTCGGGGGTGCCACGGGCGTCTTCCTTCTCCTCCTCGATGCCCTTGGAGACGATCTCGACTCCTTTGTCGTTCAGGAGTTGAAAGACGTCCTCGAACTTCTGCTCGTCGAAGTCCTCGTATTCCTGGAGGGCGTCGCAGATTTCCTCCTCGGTGAGTTCGCCGTTTTGAAGTCCCTTCTCCAGGAGTCTCTCGACGGCGTCGGCGCTATCCAACACTTCCACGTCGTCGCCCGTGGCAGGAGTTGCCCCGGTCTCCACCCCGACATTCCGGCGACGGCCGGCTACGGGGTCGAACTTATCCCGTTTGGTCTTGCCTCTCGCCGTCAACTCCGTCTTGCGTGGCCTTCCAGGACGGCGCGAAGACTCTCGCTTCAAGTCATTTCCTCCTTCGCCTTGCCCTCATCGCGATGTCTTTCCCAACGGTCATCTGGGCCTCTCAGCCTGGCGGGTGCTTGTGCCCACCAGGTAGCGGGTCAGTTCCTTGTATTCATCGAGGAGGCCTGGATCGAGTGGCGCCTTACCTTCGTTGAGGCATTTCACTGTCTCTTCCTGGATCCTCTTCCAACGGCGCTGCTTGCCGAAGTCAACGATGGTCTTAACGTAACTGTCTATTATCTCTCTATCAGCCACGGCGTGAATTCCATCTCCATCGAGGAGGATTTGCGCGACCGGGGAGACAAGGCTGTCCTCCTCCAGCCAGTCCAGATCCTTCGAGGAGGGCGGGGTGGAAGTGGACAAGAATCTCTCGGCTATCTTCAGGTGGTCGGGATGGTTAAAGTCTCCCGGCGTCAGGACGGCGGACAGTTCCTGAGCCAGTTCCGGTCGTTCAAGCATGGCGCGCAGGACGGCTTTCTCCGCCTCGAGCAGCCCCCGCGGCAGTGGCTCCATGGCACTTGCCATAGCGGTGTGGCGTTCCAATGTCTTATCTTCTGACCTGGCCTTGACATGTCCGACCTGGGCGCGGAGGGCGTCTTCGAGGATCCTCTCCTTTTCCGGGCTGCCGCCGGACATCATGGTGGCGCACCTGGAGATGTAGTGGGCCCGCTCGAGCGGGCTCCTGATGGCGGAGAGGATGTCCACTATCTGGGGGGCGGTCTGCCTGCGTGCCTCCGGGCTGGCGGAGTCATAATCGGCTAATGCGATTGCGAGGCGGAAGTCCGTGGCGGGAATCGCCGCCTCTATGGCAGCCACGAAGGCGTCTCGTCCCTGCCGCCGGAGCATTTCGTCGGGGTCTTGGCCCTGGGGAAATCTGGCGACCCGCAAGGTTACGTTAGCCCTGTCAAATAGGTCTGCGCTTCTCACCATTGCCTGGAGACCGGATGAATCCGAGTCATACGCCGCAACTACCGTGGCGGCGTATCGCTTTGCTATGTTAACGTGTTTCTCCCCCAGGGCGGTTCCCAGGGTGGCTACTACGTTCTCCACCCCCGCCTGAAAGCAGGCGATGACATCGGTGTAGCCTTCGACCAGAATTGCCCTACCGGACTTCGAGATACTTCCTTTTGCCAAATGCAAACCGTAGAGAAGGCTGCCCTTGGAGAAAACTGGGGTTTCGGGGGAGTTGAGGTACTTTGGCTCGCGGCCGTCTATTGCCCTGCCGCCGAATCCCACCAGGCGAGCGCTGGAATCCCGAATGGGGAAGATGAGCCGGCCGCGAAAACGGTCCGAGAAGCCACCATCCACCTCACTCTTGAGGCACAGGCCGGCTCGGAGCAGAGCCTCTGCCTTTGTCCCTGACCGCACCAGGTATTCGAACAGCCCTGAGTCCGAAGGGGGGGTGCACCCCAGTTCAAAGCGCTCTACGGAGTCAGGAGAGATGCTGCGTTCCTGAACATAGCGACGGAAGGCTTCACCCTGCTTGCCTTTCAGGCAGTCCCGGTAGAAATGGGCGGCGCTTTCGTTCAGGCGGAGCATCTCTTCTCTGTCGCTCCCCTGGCCGGAGGCAGAACCACCCAGGGTAACTCCCGCTCGAAGGGCGAGTTCGCGCAGAGCCTCGGGGAAGGCAAGCCCTTCGGCCTTCATCAAGAACTGGAAGGCGGTTCCTCCTTCGTGGCAGCCGAAGCAATACCAGAGTTGTCTCTCTGGGCTGACCACGAGGGAGGGCTTGGTATCGGGATGGAATGGGCAGACGCCTTTGAAGGTTTTCCCGGCCTTGACCAGCCTGATATATTCTCCAACCAGGTCCACCAGGTCCAGGTTGGCCAGGATTTTCTCTACGTCGCTGCCGACGGCCACTCTTACACCCTCCTTAACTTCCGCTCGACGTCAAATCAAAAAGCGAATCGGGAAACCTTCGATGAACGCCTCGGGGAAAACCTCTGCCGATGGAATTCAGATACTACAATCAGTTCCGCCCCACGCGGGGAAAACGAGGACGAACTGCTAATGGCTTGCCTTCGCCGGGTCGAGGCTAGCCTGCCTCCTGCGGGATCCAGATGTGGATACGGGTAACCTTCATGTTATGGCAAGTGAAGGCGATGTTCTTCCTTACCCCATTGTCAGTTTCTTCGTCATACCAGAGGATGCAGTCGTTATCGAACTGCCCGGTGGTCGAAACGAAACTATCCCCTGAGACGTTGAAGGTGTGGATGCTATCGGGATAGCCATATCTGTAAAGGGCCATCTTGAACAGGTCGCCCAGTTTGACGTAACGATGGGCCCTGCCCAGGGAGGTCTTGGCGAAGTTGGTTGGCGCTCCGGCCACCGCCACCGCCGTGATTATGCCCTCCTCGTCCACAACGATCCCTATGACCAGATCAGGGGTCTTGTGATAGATGTATTCTACCTCACCGGGGCGCAAATCGAACCATACTGGCCTGGCCCAATTGGGGTTGGGCTCCTCCAGATTGGCACTCAGGCCCAGACTTTCCGCGCCCGGCCGGCTCGTTGCTGTGACGGGGCTCGGTGCTGTGACGGCGGCTGGAGGTGGTAGTGACATGCCGGGTGCGATCTGGAAAGCAAGGGCTGCGGCGCTGGGGAACGGCACTAGCGGCGGAATCTGAACACCGCCGGCGGCCACCGCGCTGCCCGCCATCCTTCGTGCGGCCTCAAGTGAGCTCCCGGTTCCACCAAGGAGGGCCGCTCCGGGCGCCACCATGCCGGCTCCTCCGGCGGGGTAAGGTGCAACGCCTGGGTAGCCAGTTCCCGCTGACGCGCCGGCTGGATAGGGGGCTGTGGGGGCGGCCATGGCCGCTTGGGCGGCAGAACCTCCCACGACAAGCCCGGTTGGGTTCCCGTAATACTTGGCTACCGCCGTCCAGGAAACGTGGCCATCCCGATGGCCGAGGTAGTTATAAATGGTGTCCCCCAATCGGACCCCACCCAACTGGCGCTCCTGGAGGTTGAACTTGCTCATATCGAGCTTCTCCAGGGTGAACCAGCCCATGTTGACGCTGATCTTCTGATCCTCGGTGAAACTCCATGCTGCCTGCGACCCCAGCAGAAGCATGACAGCCGCAAACAGAATTGGATAGGTTCTAGATTTCATTCCTTGCCTCCCCATTTTAGTTAATTCTTCCCACTTATTCAATAACATATACGTCCCTCCCAGGCAAAATTCCTTCATTTTCTGAGAAATCATGTCTCGCGCGCCCTGCGCGCCAATACATAATCCCTTGATCTGCCCAGAAAGTTCGACTGTCTGGGTGTCAAACTACCCATGGACCGTGAAGCCCTCAAAGCCGCCCTGTGCCGGCAGCCAAGTTGTCTCAAGCCGGCTTACTCGGGCGCCGGGCGGCCCTTTGCGCAGGTAGCGCTCCAGTTTTTCGAGATTCTCCCTGGTTCCCTCCGCTACCACCTCAACTTCCCCGCCCCTCAAGTTTCTGGCGTATCCGCTCAGGCCCAGTGCGTCGGCCTGCCACTGGGTGTGGGCTCGAAAGCCTACGCCTTGCACGTAGCCCTTGACCACGGCCTGCAACCTGGAGAGTTGCTCCGTCACTCGTTGGGCTTCTCCCTGGCTGGATGGGTGGAAGTGGCAGGGGCATAAACAAACTGAATCCCCTTGGTGGCCACCAGAGAAGCCACGTAACCCATGACAAACAGCCCCATGAACTTCAGGGCGACCGCCACGGCCATTGTCATGAGCGGTGACTGAGCCTGCTGCCTATCTCCCGAATCGGTGGGGCTGGAGGAGCGCTGGCTGGGTGGGGCGGGATTTGAAAGGTAGGGTCCGCTTCCCACCAGAGAGGAGTCAATTCCCGAGAACAGGAGCAGCGTCAAGGCGAACGTCACGAGCAGAAGCAACAGGCCGAGCCCAAATACCGAAAGCCCAAGGGTTCGCTCCCTCCCATTGTGTTGTCTAGAGGTGCCCAGCCTGTTTCACCACTCGTATTCTACCATTTTGGTGGTCCCAGGGCAAAAAGAAGAGGGAGGACGTCCAGCATTCGTCCGTCCAGGCTTGGACGGACTACGGCGGAGTAGGCCGAGGTCCCCCCAGGTCTGCTGATCACTGACCACTGGTCACCGACCACTGCTGTTCGTCCTTCCTTCAGTCTTTAGCCTTAAGCCTTTAGTCGGGGTTCACCTGCGCACCCGCACCGTTCTTCTTGCACCCGTAAGCGCCGTCTGCTACATTCCAGGCAGAAGGATAGATCGGCGGAGGAAAGCACAAATGGCCGTTTCAACGACAAGGCAGCAGATTGACCAGGAATACGATCTCAAGGGGTATAAATTCGCAACCGAGGAGTTCTTTCCCCGGAGTCTTTTCGACGAGATAACGGAGGTCCGGGTGGAGGCTCCGGACGTGGTTCTCGCCGAGGCGGAGGGGAGGGGGCGGCGAGCGAAACTCACCCTGGATGGGAAACTGACCATCCTGGCCGCCGACCACCCAGGCAGAAATGTCACCAACAGCGAGGGAAACCCCATCCGCATGGGGGACAGGCTGGAATACCTGGGAAGGGTGGTCCGGGTGATGATCAATTCGGAAGTGGACGGGGTGATGACCACGCCGGACATCATGGACGACCTCTTCATCGTGAACTACGTGTATAAGCAGCGGGGCGGGGAGTCATTCCTGGATGGAAGGGTTTTGATAGGCTCGATGAACCGGGGAGGGCTGGCGGGGGCGAGTTTCGAGATGGATGATCGCTTCACCTCCTACAGCCCGCAGGGGCTGGCGGACATGCGCCTGGATGCGGGGAAGTTGATGTTCAGGTTGGATTTGAACAGCGAGGATTCGGCTAAGACCCTGGCCTACTCCGCCGAGGCGGTGCGCGAGTGCGGTGAGTTGGGGATTCCGATATTCATCGAATCGCTGCCGGGCAAGTTTGAAAACGGCAAGTGGAGCGGGTCGAACGTCATGGAGGACCTGGTGAAGATAGTGGGCGTGGCGACCGCCCTGGGAGACAGTTCCACCCACATTTGGCTCAAACTCAATTACACCGAGGGGTATGAGAGGGTGGCAAGGGCCACCACCTGCCCGATTCTCATGCTTGGGGGCCCAAGCAAGGGGAACCCGACCTACACCCTGGAAGAATTCGAAAAGGGGATGAAGGGGGGCGCGAACATCCGGGGCGCCCTGTGCGGCCGCAACATTCTATTCCCTGGCGATGACGATCCCCAGGCGGTGGCAAGGGCGATAAACCGTATCGTTCACAATGGATACACGACTCTCCAGGCAGTGCAGTTCCTCGCCCAGGCCCGCGGCGAGAAGATGGACGTGCTTGGGAAGAGCAAGCGGAGAAGACGCTAGCCTACGCGTGGAGAGGCGACCCGGCTCCCAGGTGCGAGCCGTAGAAGAAAGGAGGAAGACAAGTGCGTCTCGGCGCGATTAAGCTGAGGAAGCTGCTGCTCGATGCCGTCAAACGGTGCGCGCAGCTGAACCGGCGGTGCAATCAGCTCACCGTCTCACCTGTCTCAGGCGAGGCCGATCTGGCAGGGGTTTACAGTGTGTGTCAGTCTTGCTTCCATCCGGCTCAACTCTGGAGCTGGGATGAACTGCTGATTTTGTGGCGGGCAGACCAGTCTGGTTTCGTTCTGGCCAGAGATCTCAAAGAGGAGCCAGTTGGTGCGATGATTATTCAGGGGCTCGATCCCAGCAGGCGGTTTGTGGAAGACGTGCTGCTGAGAAGGGGCGATGCTCCGAGCTTCGACGACCTGCCAGCGGACGAGATTGCCTCCTGTCTGGTACCGGTGAACAAGTGGCAGCGACAAGGCGTGATAGACCTCTATGTCGACACCCTGGCAGCGAGAAGAGGCTACGAGAACCTGGTGGCAGCAGCGATGATTCAACACGCCTACCGGAGCCTACGCGCACAGGTTCACACGAAAGTGCGAAACCTAGTCGCGGTGGTCGTGCAGACGGCCTTTGACCAGCGTTGGAACGAGAGGCTTGCCGATACTCGCCAAGTCGGCATTCCGGGTGCCAAAATGGCCGTCAGGTTTGGACTGAGGTACAAACGCCCGTATTGGCGCCAGGAGCCAGAGAACGGACTTTTGGAGATTCTCTATATGCGGCGGTTTGCAGTGCCGGTGTGGTGTGACCTCCTGCCGGCACTACGCTTTGTGCCTGAACGCGTTCGGGATCTCCTCCTGGGGAAGGAGGCGCTGGAGGAGATAGTTGAGCTATGGCCAAAGTTGCTCAAGGTCGTCGAAGGGTAGGGTGTGCGCTGTGGCCATCTGGGGCGCGCACGCCACAGGCCGGACGTTGTGCCAATGGTCAGCCGGTCTGGAGGCAGTGCAGTTCCTTGCCCAGGCCCGCGGCGAGAAGATGGACGTGCTCACCCGAAGAAGGAGGAGGCGGGGATAGGGGGTGAGGCTGTCTCTATCCGGCAGGGCCATAGAGGTCAAGTCTGGGGAGACCTTGCCGGACTTCCCTCCAGCCAAGTTCATCCATCTTGCCAGGGAGGCGGGGTTCGAGGGGGTGGGGATACGGTCTTCCCAGGTAACGCCGAGGAGTTCCGAGGAGGAGATCAGCGGGCTCGTGAGGGCACTGAGGGAGACGGGGGTGGGCGTGGCCTCGACGTTTGCCTCGTCCGCGGAGCAGAAAGGAGCTAGGGATGTCTGCGCTCTCGACTACCCCGAAACCGAGCCGGACTATTTCGACCGTTTCCTGGCGGAGTTAAAGTTGGCGGAGCGGCTGGGTGCGGTGGTGATGCGGACGCCATTCTATAACGTGGAGCAGATCCGGAGGGCGTGCGACCTGGCCGCGGAGAGCCCGGTAAAACTGGTCTATGCGAACCACACGCGCAGCCCATTCGAGACGGTGGAGGGAAGCCTGGCAGCGCTGAAGAAGATAGATCGGCCCAACTTCGGGCTGACGTTGGAGCCGGGGAACCTGGGCATCAGCGGCGACGATTACGGCCCAGCCGGAATAGCCAAGTTGAAGGGTTACGTATTCGACGTGGCGATACAGAATTGGGTGCGGGTTCAGAGTGGGGGCCGCGTCATCCGGACCAACCTCGCCGGCGAGATCAGGTGTGAGTGGCTTCCTTTGGGGGATCCGCGGGGGCTGGATGTTGGCAAGTTTTTCAAGGGTTTGAAGGAGATCGGCTACGACGGCTACGTGACGGTGTTTGAACCCGGGGAAGAGGGGCGCGACGCGCGCGACTTCGCCCGGGAGGCCGCCCGGTTCTACCGGCAGTTTATCTAGGCCGTCGTCCTTCTGGGGAGGCCATACGAAAACCATGGAATACAAGAACATGGGGAAGTACTTCCAGGCCCGGGAGAGAGGGGCGAACTGGCTTCTTTCCCAGGTCAGGCCGGACGGCTCGCTGCCGGAACCGAGCCTGAACGCTCACTACAAGTTGCCCTACGCTCTGGTCGTGGCGGGGCATCCCCTGGTGGCTCGACGGGCGCTGGATTACCTGAATCGGAGTTTCCTCAACGCCGAGGGGGATTATGTGGAAGACCCTTCCGACCCCGCGTCTCGCGGTGGTTTCCGCTGCTTCTACGTCTATTGTGATTGCTGGATTGCGGAGGCGGCGCAGAGGATTGGACGATTCGACGTCGCCAGGAGGACGGGCAAGTTCGTGCTGGCCTACCAGGACGAGAAGACGGGAGGCTTCCGCTCTGACCCCGAGGGAAGGACGATAGAAGGTGAGATGGATCTGCTTTCAACGGCTCGGGCCGGAATGCTGTCCCTTTTCCTCGGGGAGATGGAGGCGGCGGCGCGGGCGGGGGACTTCCTCTTGGATGCAACCAAGAAGCAGCCATGGCCGGAGAAGGCGGTCTGCCTGGCCTTTGACCCCTCCGGGTCGGCGATCACCACGGTTCCGGAGGGGAAGGGCGAAGGCCTATACATGGTGAAGACCGATCAGCCGAGGCAGTTGTATTTCTACCTCGGCTATCCGATGGCCTTTCTGGCCAGGCTATACCAGGCGACGGGGGAAGCCCGCTATCTGGAGGGGGCGCGGCAGTACTTCGCCTATCACAAGAACTGTTCCTCCGACGTCTTTTCCAGTTGGCCGAGTGGAAAATCCGGCTGGGGAGCCGCCGTCCTGCACACGTTGACCGGCGAGGAGGAACACGGGCGGGCCGCCGAGACGCTGGCGGACTTCCTGCTGCATACTCAATCCCCGGACGGCTTCTGGTTCAATGCCAGGTCCTACGCGCGCGTTGAGGATCAGCCTCCTGCAGTGACTTTCGACGTGACCGCCGAGTTCGTCGTCTGGCTCAGCAGCATACTGCAAGAGATACCGTAGGCTTTCTGGGGACAGTTACCTATGTCCCACGGGGGACACGGGTAACTGTCCCCGATCCCCCCTGGCAGCGCGAAGGAGATTGAGGATGTCCTGTCTGGGCGGGGAGGAGAAAGAGAGTTGCCGGCCGGTGCGGGGGTGCTGGAAGGAGAGGAAGTAGGCATGGAGGGCCTGGCCGGAAAGACCTTCGATTGCCTGGCGCAGTTCGGGCGGCAAATCTTCCAGATAGCGCCTTTGACGGCCGCCGTAAACAGGGTCGCCGACCACGGGGTGGTGAAGATGGGAGAAGTGGACGCGAATCTGGTGGGTCCGGCCGGTGACCAGCCTTGCCTCTACCAGGCTCATCGGACCGAGGCGGAGTAGAGTGCGGTAGCCCGTTGCCGCCTCCCGGCCGGATTCGACTACTGCCATCCGTTTGCGATCAACCGGGTGGCGCCCGATCGGAGCCTCAATAAGGCCCTCAGGCGGTTTGAACTCCCCCCAGACGAGCGCCAGATAGCGGCGGGTTGCCGTTCGCGCCTTGACCTGGGCTGAGAGCGCTTTGCGGTCGAACTCAGTCTTGGCCACCACCAGGAGGCCGGAGGTGTCCCTGTCCAGCCGATGAACGACCCCGGGGCGGAGGCGTTCGTCAGCGGAAAGGGTGGCGCTGTCCGACTCAGGGGCGGCCAGGAGCTCTTCGAATTCGGGAAAGCCGGCCAGCAGGGCGTTCATGAGGGTTCCGGCCTTCCATCCTGCGGCGGGATGGACCGGCATTCCGGCAGGCTTGTTCACTACCAGCAGGAACGGATCGTTGTAGAGGATCTCCAGGGGCAAAGGCTGGGGAATCAGCCGCAATTCCTCCTCCGGCGGGACTTCGACCTCGAGCCACTCTCCCCCCTCCACCTTTCGGCTGGGCTTGAACCTCTCCGCGTCAAGGGTGGCCTTGCCCTCCTCGATGAGGCGGGCCGCCCTGCTGCGGGATAACCCCTCGATCAAGGAGGCTAGGGCTCTGTCGGCGCGCAGGCCCGCCATGGTGCGGGGAATCTGCAAACGATGAAAACCGGGCTGAGCCATCGTCCCGAGTCTAGGCGCTGCCATGCATGTCGTCAACGATGGGACTGTCTTCGGTGACGACGGGCGGGGCACCTCAAGTCCTTCACCCCCACCTTGTTCTTCCCCCATCGAGGGGGAGGAGACGTGCTCATGGGGCAATTCGGGGACAGACCACTAATTATCCCGCGACGCGGTAGTGTTATTGCGTCCGGTTATCTGATAACTACCCAGTTTCCCGTGATAAGTGAGGGCTCCACCGTCATTGCGAGTCCGACCATGCTTGGGCGGACGAAGCAATCTCATTTGGGCGACAATTGGGCGTGCTAGCGAGATTGCTTCGTCGTTCCGACTCGGCTGTGCCGAGGTCGGGACTCCTCGCAATGACGGCAGGGCACTTCACTCCATCTGACGAGATTCAATGATTATCAACCAGGCGCGTGGCATAACACTTGTGGTGCAACAATTGGTAATCTATCCCCAAATCACGCGAAATTGCGCACAAATCGTGTTGACACTGCATCAGGATGGCCATATAATCGCCGGAAACGAGGGGCAAGAGCGAATGGCAGGGGAAGTTCGAGAGAAGGAGCGAAGATTAGAGCAGGTCTTGAGGGAATTGGGCAGGGTCGTGGTTGCCTTCTCCGGGGGCGTGGATAGCACTCTGCTCTTGAAAAAGGCGCTGGATGTGCTGGGTGCGGAGAATGTCCTGGCCACGGTCGCGCAATCGGAGACGTATCCCCAGTCGGAGGTCCAGGCGGCGATCGGGCTGGCGAACTCATTTGGCGCTCGATTGCGGCTGATACATACGGAAGAGTTGGCCGACGAGGATTTCGCGAGCAATCCGGTCAACCGCTGCTACTATTGCAAGACCGAACTTTTCGGCAAACTGCTGGAGATCGCCCGGACTGAGGGATACTCCTGGGTGGTGGAGGGCTCCAACCACGACGACCTGGCGGACTTTCGCCCCGGGGGCCAGGCCAAAGAGGAACTTGGCGTGCGCAGCCCCCTTCTGGAGGCGGGCTTCACCAAGCAAGAGATAAGGACGCTGTCGAAGGAACTGGGGCTGCCCACCTGGGATAAGCCGTCGTTTGCCTGCCTTTCCTCCAGGTTTCCCTACGGGGTGCGGATTACGCCGGAGCAATTGGGGATGATAGACAGGGCGGAGGCCTTTCTGAAGGGGCTGGGTTTTCGGCAGGTGCGGGTGAGGGTGCATGGGGACGTGGCCAGGGTGGAAGTTGAGCCGGAGGAGATGCCCCGGATGTTCCACGATGATCTGGCGGCGCAAGTGGCGAGGGAACTGAAGCGGATAGGGTTTGCTTATGTGTCGCTGGATTTGGAGGGGTATCGGACGGGCAGCATGAACGAGGTGTTGGCCTCTCTGCGAAAGTGAATGCGGATGCGCGTTTGGAGGCAGGGATTGGGACGGCGCGTTCTTGACGTAGGTTTCGCGCACGGCAGCAAGTAGATGCAAGAATGAATGCGGAAGAGTTGCAAGCGGATTGTGTGGTCGTGGGGGGAGGGGCGGCGGGGCTGTCGGCGGCCCTGAGGGCGGTCACTTGGCTAAAGAGGGTGACGGTCATCACCAAGAGGGGACTGAGCGACAGCACCACCTCTGAGGCTCAGGGAGGCATAGCCGTTTCCCTGGGCGAAGACGATGACACTTCCCTCCATGCCCACGATACGCTCATGGCAGGCGCCGGCCTTTGCGAGGAAGAGGCGGTAAACGTTCTGGTCAAGGAGGGTGTCGAACGGGTCCAGGACCTGTTGGCGGCGGGCGCTGGTTTCGATCGTGGGGAAGGCCATCTGCTCTTCTCGCGGGAGGCGGCCCACAGTCGGAGGAGGGTGGTGAGGTCGAGGGGGGACGCCACCGGCAGGGAGGTGCAGCGGGTTTTGGCCCAGGAGGCGGTGGGGCATCCCAACGTGCAGATCCTCGAGCATACCGCCGCGCGGCAACTGTTGATCCAGGATGGGGCCTGCCGGGGGGTGGTTGCGGTTGAGTTGCGGTCAGGCAAGCCACTCGTTCTGACCTCTCCCGCGGTAGTCATTGCGACCGGAGGAGCCGGGCAGCTCTACTCCCGCGCAACGAACCCCGAGGTGGCTACCGGCGACGGGATAGCGCTGGCGCTGAGGGCGGGAAGCGAACTCATGGACATGGAGTTTGTGCAGTTTCACCCTACCGTTCTGGCAATGCCGGGCAAGCCTCCCTTTCTCATCTCGGAGGCGGTGAGGGGGGAGGGCGCCGTTCTAAAGAACGGGCAGGGTGAGGCTTTCATGGCGAGATACCATCCCGACCGGGAACTGGCGCCGAGGGACGTGGTTTCCAGAAGCATCATGGCAGAGATGAGGACCGGCGGAAGCGATCATGTGTGGCTCGACCTGGGGGAGATAAAAGGCGTGCGGCTGGCGGAGCGTTTTCCCACTATCGCGGAGAACTGCCGGAAGTTTGGGGTGGATATCACCCGGGAGCCAATTCCGGTTGCGCCGGCGGCGCACTATCTGATGGGGGGTATTCGGACGGATTTGTGGGGAAGGACGGAATTGTCAGGTATCTTGGCCTGCGGCGAGTGCGCTTGCCTGGGGTTACATGGGGCGAATCGGCTCGCCAGCAATTCCATCCTGGAAGGGCTGGTCTTTGGGTGGCGGGCTGGGCAGGGAGCGGCCGAGGCCAACGAGAATAACCGGCCGCTGGGAAAGGGCGTTTGGGAAGTGGAAGAGGGTTTTTCGAGGGCGCGCGGTCGGGCAGAGCAGGGCAGGCTGAAAGAACTTCGGGAGAGGCTGCAAGAGTTGATGTGGGATAAGGTTGGGCTGGCGAGGTGTCGGGAATCTCTTGCCGAAGCAGAAGGAGTCCTGGCCGAAATCTGCTCCTCCGCGAAGGCTCTTACCGCCTCCTGGCAGGGGACTGAATTGTTTAACATGGCGGCCCTGGCGCAGACCATCACGCGCTGCGCGCTGGTGAGAGAGGAAAGCCGGGGGGCGCACTTTCGCACTGATTTTCCGCTCCAGGACGACAGTCGGTGGGCGAAGCACAGCGTCATCCGACTTGGCGGCGAAGAGGCGCTCGAAGTTATCCTAGTGCCGGTGGGGCAGGGACTGCCCGCCGGACGGCGGGTGGAAGCGACGCGGGGCGAGGGAGTAGAATACTGAGTGCAATTACGAAAGGATGTTCGAAATGAGAGGGCTGGCTAGAGTTCCCATTGTTCCTTCGAGGGGCATCACTCATCTCAGGCGTCGTAACGGGATTACCCATCTCTCGTTTGCGACGTCGGGGCAGGGAGGTCCAAGACTGAGCGAGGCGTTTGGGTCGCTGAGCCGCCAGGGACTCAACGTTTTCTTCATCAAGAAGAGCCTCGATGCGATAGGTTTGGGGGTGGATGCTTCCGAGGGCGAGAAGGCGGCCCAGGTCCTGCGAGATGCTGGCTTCGACGCCAAGGCGAGGGACAAATGTGCGGTAGCGTGCGTAGTGGCCTCGAACATGAAATACGTGCCGGGGGTCATTCACAGAATCGTCCGGAGTCTCAACAAGGCAAACGTTGAACTCTTGAGCACCAGCGATTCATTCAATTCGGTTTCCTGTCTGGTAGAGAGCACGGACCTGGATGCTGCGATCAGGGCGTTGGCGGAGGAATTCGGCATCGAGGAGAGCCCGGTTCCCGGACCAATGGATCCCTGGTAGTCTTGGAGGTGGAAAGGATATGCCGGATTCCATAGTTGTGGCAAAGTTTGGCGGGACTTCAGTGACCGAGCAGGCGCGCCAGCATGCGGCCGCCAGGATAGCCGCCCTCAAGGCGGAGGGTCACAAGGTGGTTGCGGTGATCTCGGCGATGAGAGTCAAGGGACAGAAAGAGGTCTTTTCGACCGATTATCTGATAGAGTTGGCCGAATCTATCGGCCCGGACGTTAACCTGCGCTCCAAGGACCTGCTCTTGTCGTGCGGGGAGATCGTCTCGACGGTTCTCATGTCGCACTACATGAGCGCCTATTACCCCTGGCGGACCGTGCCCCTGACCGGCGGCCAGGCTGGGATTATCACCGATTTCAAGTATGGGGACGCCTCGATGGTTGCCATTTCCCCCGAGTATATCTTCCGGCTTCTCGAAGAGGACACGATAGTATTCGTCGCAGGCTTCCAGGGGGTGACCGACACCGCCGAAAGCGATTCGGGCTACCACGGCGCCATCACCACCCTGGGGCGAGGGGGGAGCGATGCCACCGCCTGCGCCCTTGGCCATGCCTTAGGGGCGGCCAGGGTGGACATCTTCACCGATGTTCCCGGCGTCATGACGGCCGACCCGGATTTCTTTCGCGACTTGCCCGAAGAGGAGCGGCCGTTCCCCCACGACTATGTGACCTACGACGATGTCTGCGAGATGGCCCACCTGGGCGCCAGGGTAGTCCAGGCCAGGGCGGCCGAAATTGCCATGCAGCATCAAGTCCGGCTCCGCGTCGCCTCCACTACTGAGGAATGCAAGGGCACTATCATCACGTCCGCCGAGGAGTTTGAGTCGCTGGCCAAGGTCACCAGCGTAGCCCATTCGGACCGGGTCTTCCAGGTCGAGTTCAGCATGAACGAGGGGCCGGACAAGAAGCAGATAGAGGAAGAGATACTGCGCCTGCTGGGAGAGGCGGAGGTGAGCGTCTATTTCGTGAACAGCACTCCCAGAAGCACCAGTTTCGTGGTATCCGAGTCCGCCGTGGAGACGATCAGAGAACTCCTTTACGGCATGGTCATCCCCATTCCCGCCCCCTCCGCTTCCCGCGATGCTCGGGCGCAGGAGGGCGGTCGGGAACGACTGCGTTACTACGTGATCGGCCCTCGCCCGTCCTCGGTTTCCCCCTGGATGAAGAAGACCAATGTCCAGAGGCAGAGCGAGATCCTGCGCGCCAGGACTCCTGGCACGGAAGTGGTGGAGTTGGAGATTGCCGTTGGGACTCCTTGCCGCATAATCTCCGTGATCGGCCCCAACCTGAAGAATGTGCCAGGCGTTCTTTATCGGGTTACGGAGACCTGCGAGCAAATGAACCTGGAGATCCTGGAGATAGCCGAATCGAAGAACTCCCTTTCCTGCCTGGTGGACGAAGGCGACGTGATTCCAGCCGTCCAAGGATTACACCAGAGGCTCATCATCGAGGGCGCGAGCGCCTTCGTAGAATGACGTCGGGGGGAGGCCCCCAATCAGCCGTTCCAGCCTGCAAACCACTCTGGGCGTGGCGATTCCAGGGCCGCAGCCGCGTTCGCGGATTTTCCTGGAACTTTTCGAGCACGAGTCCGGTCTTTAAGAGTGTGCGGCGTGGAGGAGATCGTCGGAACATGGGTTCTCGACACGTGAGTCTTCCAGGAGGCAAAAGACAGGATGAAAACAAAGAAGATCGGTCTGCTCGTTCTTCCGGTTCTCGTTTTGGCGGTTCTGGCGGCTGGCTGTGGCAAGAAAGCGGCCCCACCGATGGGTGTCAGCATGGAACGGCTGGCGTCCCGTCCCCAGGCCCCAGAGATGGCAGCCGAGGAGAAGATGGTGGTGGGGCGGTTGGGCGCCGGGGGGCCGGCGCCTGTGGCGTCGGACGTGGCGGCCCAGGGGCCGGTTTACGCCGCCCCTCAACAGGCGGTATTGCAGGCCGCGGCCTCCCAGAGAAGGCTGATCTCCAGAGCCTGGCTGACCCTGAAGGTGAAGAACGTGGAGCAGGGCTATGACAAGGCGATCAAGATAGCGCTGGAGGCGGGAGGGCAAGTCGGCTCCAGTTCGATGGAGAAGACCAAGGATGAGAGGGAAAGAAGCGCGGAATTGGTGCTCCGGGTTCCCGCTGAATCCATGGAATCGGTAATTGACAAGATGAAGGGACTGGGCGAGGTGCTGTCCACGAAAAGGGAGGGCGAGGATGTGAGCGAGCAGTGGGTGGACTTGGCGGCCCGCATCCATAACCTGCAATGGCAGGAGCAGCAACTCCTCAACATAATGAAGGAGAAGGCGAAGACCCTGGATGACCTGTTGAGGATGCAGGGAGAGGTGGCCCGGCTCAGGGGCGAGATCGAAGCGAATGAAGGCCGGATGAGATTGCTTCAGGATCAGGTTGCGATGGCAACGCTCACCGTGAAACTGGTGGAGAGGGAGACCGTTGTGGAGGCGGTTCCGAGCGGCAGTTGGGCGTTGAACACCACCTTCAGCAAGGCTTTGAAGACAGCTCTGGCAGGGGCACGGGCCATCGTCGGTTTCTTCATCTGGTTTGGAATACTCGGCATCGTGTGGGTCCCAATCGTGGTGATTCTCTATCTGCTCGGCAGATACACAGCATCGAGGGCGAAGAAGGCGGCCAATAGCCGGCGGACAGACGTATAGGTAAGGGTGCGAGTAGCTTCATCCGCGCAGGAAGGCGGCGCACTCCTCCGGCTTTGAGCTGTTGATGTAGATTCCCGTGCCCAGTTCGAATCCTGCGGCGATGGTGAGTTTGGGCAGTATCTCCACGTGCCAGTGGTAGCAATCCTGGGGGATGTCGCGCAGCGGGGCGGTATGCAGCATAAGGTTATAGTCCGGGTCGTTGAGCCGGTCGTGCATTTTGCCCAGCACCGTCCCGAGCATATCGGCGAGGTCGTTGGCCTCGCTCATGGTCATCTCTCCGAAGTCCGAGCAGTGGCGTTTGGGAAGCACCATCATTTCGAAGGGGGTGCGGGAGGCGAAAGGGGCCAAGGCCAGAAAGTGGGGCGAATCCAGGATGACGCGCTTGCCCACATTTGACTCGATGTCCATCATCTCACAATAGACACAGGTCACGTGGTCGTCGTAGTGGCGGCGGGATTCCTCGACCTCTTGGCGGATGTGGGTCGGCACTATCGGGGTGGCGATGAGCTGGCAGTGGGGGTGGATGAGCGAGGTGCCTGCCGCCCTCCCGTGGTTCCTAAAGATGGAAATGAACTTGACGTGCGGCAGATTGCGCAGCGAGCGGAGCCGCACCTCGAAGACGTCCAGCATCTTCCGGCGCGCCTGGGGGGGGAGAGTGGCGAAGGAGAGATTGTGCTTGGGGGATTCGATGATGACCTCATGGCTGCCGTAGCCGTTGGTGGTGGAGAGGCCGTGTGGCTCGTGGACAACTACCTCCCCGGAACCCTCCAGAGCTGGGAACTTGTTCGGGATGACTCGAATCTCCCAGGGGCCTTCCTGAGGATACCGCAAGATCACCTCAGGCGTGAGCTGCTCGTTGCCGGGGCAGAAGGGACACTTCGGGTCCAATGGAGCCACGGGTGGCTTCTCATCTCCCCGCTTGAACTGATCGGGGCGTTTTGCTCGCTCGGTTGCGATTATCACCCACCGCTTGGTGGCCAGGTCTTGCCTCAATTCGGACATTTTTCATCTGCCTCCGTTTGCTTGAAGGTCGGGTCCTGCCTGTCTTGCCTGTTACATCCTGTCCAGCCGATGGATGCCCGCCTGCAAGGCTTCCTCGACTGCCCGCCGGTATTCATCGTTGCTGATGGGACGACGCAACTGGGGAACCTCGTCAGCCCGATAGCACGGACGATACTGCGCCATCACGTTCACGTAGGTGTCAGGACTGATCTCTCTTGCAATGAAGTTCATTATTCCTTCCGTGCCCGCCAGGCCGTCCGGCATCACGAGGTGCCGCACCAACAGACCTCTCCTGGCGATTCCAGACCTATCAAGGATGAGATCCCCTACCTGGCGGCCCATCTCCTTAAGTGCCTGCCGCATCACTTGGGGATAGTCCTCGGCCCCGGAGAGCAAGCGGGATACAGCCGAGTCCCAGTATTTGGCGTCGGGCATGTAGATGTCAACCACCCCGTCCAGAAGCGCCAGGGCCTCCGGGGAGTCGTATCCTCCGGTGTTATACACCAGGGGCAGCCACAGCCCTTCCCCTGCGGCCAGGCAGAGGGATTCCAGGATTTGAGGCACGAAGTGCGTGGGCGAGACCAGGTTGATGTTGTGGCACCCCCTTGCCTGGAGGTTCAGCATGATGCGGGCCAGTTGTTCCGGGGATACCTCCTCGCCGTGCCCCAGGTGCGAGATATCGTAGTTCTGGCAGAAGAGGCATCGCAGATTGCAGTTGGTGAAGAAGATGGTTCCGGAGCCGTGTGATCCGACCAGCGGCCTTTCCTCGCCGAAATGGGGGCCGAACGAAGAAACCTTGGCCTTCCGCCCTGACCGGCACGTTCCCTGGGCGGCGGGCGGGGTTTCCAGGCTTCCTTGGGCCAGCCTATCCACCCCACATCTGCGCGGGCAGAGTCGGCAGGGCGAGAGCAGTTCCAGCGCCGCTTCGGCTCGCTGCCGAAGTTCGCCAGTGGAGCAAAGCGCCAGGTAACTGGGAGTGAATCCCGTTGCTTCCGGCGCAAGCCGTTCGCTTTCCACTGCAATTGAAGCCGGTTTCTTGGTTGCCGCTGGCAGTTCCGGCAGGGCCGGACGATTATTGAGATGGTTTCTCGTCAGCATCTCCAGTGGTGTCGAACTTCCAGGAGGCGATAGTTTCCAGGCAGGCAGCATCCGTGAAGTCCAGGCGCAGCGGCGTCACGGAGACTAGCCCCTCGAACACGGCATGCGTGTCTGTCCCTGGGGGGGCGTCATGGAAGATCGCTCCTTCGGTGGTAACCTGAAACGGATTGATCCCGCTGCGCCAGTAGTAGGTTCCGCCGTGAGGGTCAGAGCGTCGCTCAAACCGGTCGTAATGGGACCACCGGCTGAGGGAGGTAACCGCGACGCCCTTTATTTCATTCCGGGGGATGCTCGGGACGTTCACGTTGAGGAAAGTGCCCTGCGGGAGGCCGAACTGCAAGACCCTCTCGGCCATTAGCCGGGCGAACCGCGCGGCGGTGAGGAACCGGTCGGGTTGCGCGCCACCCACCGATATGGCTATGGCCGGCAGGGCGAGCAAAGAGGCCTCCGCGGCCGCCATCACCGTGCCGGAGTAGAAGCAATCTACGCCCAGGTTCCATCCGTGATTGATTCCGGATAGGACCAGGTTGATGCCGCCCTCGCCCAACTCCGCGACGGCCAGGGCGACACAGTCTGCCGGCGCCCCGTTCGTGGTGTAAGCGGGCAGGCCGTTCAGGACGGTGGTCCTTTCCAGCCTTAGTGGTTCGGAGATCGTCACCGAGTGGGAGACGCCGCTGCGCTGCCTATCCGGCGCCACCACCAGCACTTCTGCCAGGTCCTGGAAAGCCGCGCACAGGTGCATCAAGCCTTGTGCGTTAACTCCGTCGTCGTTTGTGATTAGGATTCTCATAGTTGGCTGTGATAATATGAAACAGTTCACAATCTACCACAAAACCGCCCCGGAAAGGAAGGCTGAACGGCTGATGGTCAGGAAAGACGGCAGAGGACCCACTGAATTGCGACCCTTGCGGATTGTGAGAGGTGTCAACAAATACGCAGAGGGCTCTTGTCTGATCGAGCAGGGACACACGAGGGTCATTTGCACGGCCACCGTGGAGGATAAGGTTCCGCCCTTTCTGAAGGATTCCAACTCCGGCTGGGTGACGGCAGAGTATGGGATGCTGCCGAGGTCATCGAGCACCAGGATTGCCAGGCCCGGGGGACGAGGGGAGCAGCCGGCGAGGAACCTGGAGATCCAAAGGATAATAGGGAGAAGCCTGCGGGCGGTAGTGGACCTCGGGGCCTTGGGGGAGAGGACGATAACGCTGGACTGCGACGTATTGCAGGCGGACGGCGGCACCAGGACTGCCTCGATTACCGGCGCCTACGTGGCCCTGGTGGAGGCGGGCGATCGGCTTCGCAAGACGAGGGCCCTGCGGAAGCCAATGGCCGTCGTGGAGCAAGTGGCGGCCATCAGCGTGGGCGTGGTGATGGGCTACGATCTTCTCGACCTGAACTACGAGGAGGACAGCCAGGCGTCGGTGGATATGAACGTGGTGATGAATTCCAGGGGCGAATTCGTTGAGTTGCAGGCTACGGCGGAAGGGGTTCCTTTTCCGAGGAAGAGGCTGGAGGCGCTGCTTGATCTTGCGGGCACGGGGATAGCGGAGGTCATGAAGATTCAGCGGGAGGCTCTCGAGGGGATTGCTTGAAAAGGAGACCCTGGAAAAGGCGATCCTGGCGGAATTGGGGAGGGTGGCCAGGCGGCGGGCCAAGCGGGAGGCTGAGATTGAGGAAGGAAAGCACGCTGAGCAGTATCGCCAGATGGGCGAACTCATCCTCGGCAATCGCGGTCAAATAGAAAGAGGAAGCACTCAGATAGCCGTTGCGGACTGGTTTGGGAGGGGAGAGGAGGTCACCATCCCCCTCAGGCCCGACCTTGGTCCGGTGGAGAATGCCCAACGGTATTTCAGACGCTGGAAGAAAGCATCCAAAGCTGGGCAGATCCTTCTTCTTCTCCTGCGCCGCGATGGGGAGGAGGAAGAATGGCTCTCGGCGCTTCAGGGCAAAGTGGCCGCTGTGGAGACCCCTGAAGAGGTTGCCTCACTGGCCGAAGCGCTAGTGAAGAGAGGCTATCGCAGCCAGCGGCTGGTGAGGAAGGTGGGCAGCCCGGTGAAGGTGAGCCGGCGGCCCAAAGGGGTGAAGGTTTACGAGGACTTTGCCGGTTTCCGGGTGTTGGTCGGCACCGGTGCTCAGGGCAACGAAACGATCTTGCGCGAACTCAGCAGCCCAGATGATATTTGGCTTCATACCAGGGGCGCCCGAGGGGCGCACGCCATCATCAAGACCAACCGTCAACCCGACCGCGTTTCGCTGGAGGCGATACAGAAAGTCGCGGCGCTGGCTGCCTATTTCAGCGATGAGAGGGGCGCGGGCACGGTGGCGGTGGACTATACGTTGCGCAAGTATGTGCGGAAGGTAAAGGGCGGCAACCCGGGAATGGCAAGATACGAGAGGGGCAAGACCGTCCTGGTGAAGCCTCTCGACCGCCCGCCGACGGCGGCGCTGCCCGGCCTATCAGCCCAGTCGCCCGCTGAGGAGGAAGCCCCTCACTGAACAGGGGCCACGTCGCCCGCCCGAGGTAGGTTTGGTCCCGGCGAGAAGACTTAGTACCGGTCTGAAATCCGTGTCCCGCTCTTCAGGCTGAGACCTGAAGCCTGAGCTCTCGGCGGGCGAGAACGTTGCTTTTCTTGTCCACCAGCCGGATATTGAGGCTGAAGACCCCCTGCCGCTTCGCCTGGCAATAGAATCTCAGATAGCGCTTCGTGCTGGGTGGGATAATATCGAAGGAGTAAACTCTGTCCCCCGTCTCAGACCGAAATGCCGCTGGACTCGGATCTATCTTGATGATGCCGAAGCCGGTCAAGAAATCCCCCCCGAGCGTTATCCTACACGGCAGGGAAGCGGTCGCCGAGGGATTGCGGATGGTGATGATTCCCGCGAATGTCCCGCCGAGTTGGGAGTTGGTGGGGAATTCGACCTTTAAGTCGGGAACCAACTGGGCGGCCCGGCTCAATAGGCTCAGGCGGACGACGCCCACTACCACCATGGCCACCAGGATCGTGACGACTATAGGAGCCCAGACGCTGATTGCACGTGAGGCGCGGGAATCCGCTTGAACTAGGTGAAGGGAAGAGAAATAGGGACATGCCCGGCCGGTGTCCGGATCGGCGCTTGGACCCAGTTCCTCAACCCTTTTTGGATGGCTGCAAACGAAGAATTGCGTATCGAAGTTCTGGCAATAGCGACATTTCAGCAAGTGCTCATGACACTTGTGGCACAAGGGGAACCCCATGTACCCTTCGTAGTTAACGGTATCGCACTTGGGGCACTTAATTCTGAGCACGATCTTCAGGAAAACTCTATCACCTGCCGTCCGGCAGGTCAATGAGGACGGGCGACCACCGGATTACCCGGATCGCGTAAACTTCCCTTCGTGATATGGCTGTGCTAGTATGCCGACTCCGAACAGGATGGTTGCTACCATGGGGAATCTCCCTTTCCGTGCTTACAATGGCCTGTCCTTTTTTGCCGTCCGAAGGATGCGCTGACCGATGATACCTCTGCGGGACGTCCAGCGCACCAGAGGGGTGCCCCTCATCGTTATCGCCCTTATCGGCGTGAACATCGCGGTTTACCTTCACCAGTTGTTTCTTGGCGCCGGGCAAGAGGCCTTCGTCTATCACTACGCCCTGGTCCCGGCGAAGTTCTGGGATATCTCGACCTATGCTCGCAACGGCATCATCGGAGGCCTCTTGCCCCTGGCCACCTCACTGTTCCTGCACGGCAGCCCGGCTCACGTCGGGGTCAACATGCTCTATCTCTGGATATTCGGCGACAACGTCGAGGAAAGGCTCGGCACGGTCAGGTTCCTCGTTTTCTACTCGATCGCCGGGATGGCCGCCGGGTTGGCCCAGGTCTTAGTGTCGCCCGGGAGTGAAGTTCCCACCGTCGGTGCCAGCGGCGCCATAAGCGGCGTGTTGGCAGCGTATTGGCTTCTTTTTCCTGCGGCGAGGATTGTTACCTGGATACCAATTCTGTTGATAGTAGTAGTTGAGGTGCCCGCTTTCGTTTTTGTCGGTTTCTGGTTCATAATCCAGATCCTCTCGGGAATGAGGAGCCTCGGCAGCCCTGAAATGGCCGGCGGGGTTGCCTGGTTTGCCCATCTGGGAGGGTTTGCGGCAGGAATTCTTCTCGTGAGGGTCTTCGACAAGGGGCGGAGTCAGAGAGGGCGTTCCGACTCCTCCGAGGATCGCGCATGACCGCCCCCTGGCTGCGTGGCCGAATTGTCTTCATCGCCGACCTGGACAGCCTTGCCGGACGGCTGGTGCCCGTGGTTGAGGCTTGCCTGGAAGGGGGGGTGAAGATGGTGCAATTGAGAGGCAAGAACCAGAGTGACCGGCATCTCTACGGCCGGGGCGTCGCTTTGAGGGAGATGACCACAGCTGCGGGCGCGCATCTCTTCGTCAACGATCGGGTTGACTTAGCCTTGGCGCTCGAGGCGGATGGGGTTCACCTGGGCCAGGAGGACTTGCCCGTATCGGTTGTAAAGGGGCTCTCACGCGACTGCATCGTGGGGAAGACCTGCCGAACGCCTGAGAGCGCAGAGGAGGCCCAGGGGCAGGGAGCGGACTATGTTTCCGTGGGGGCGATGTTTCCCTCCCTGACCAAACCTTCCGTTCCGGTGGTGGGCTTGGAAAGGCTTGGGCAGATAAAAGGGCGGGTCCAGGTGCCTGTCTGCGCCATCGGCGGGATAAATGCAGCAAACCTGAGGGAAGTTCTGCGGGCCGGGGCCGATTTCGTGGCGGTGATTTCTGCCCTTTCTGGGGCGGAGGAGCCGAGAAAGACAGCCGCCTTGCTAGGCAGGATATGCGAGGAAGCGGGTTAGCGGGAGTAGGGCGCCCCAACCAGGCCGCCGGAAGAGCAAGGCTCAGCCGTCATGCCATGGCAGGAGACTCGCTGATGTCTCCAACCGTCCTCACAAGGCTATCAGCCGGCAGACGCATGAAGGCGGACACTATGTGAGGGTCGAACAGGGTGCCGCTCGCCTTCATGATCTCCTCCCGGGCCTTCTCCTGGGAGAGGGGCTGACGATGAGGACGGGGCGAGACCATCGCCACGTATGCGTCGGCCAGGGAGGCGATGCGGGCGGAGAGCGGGATCTCGGGACCTTTCAGTCGGTCGGGCAAGCCGTTTCCGTCCCAGCGCTCGTGGTGGTGTTTTATGACTGCCATCACATCCTGGTCCTCTACGATAGGGCTCAGCAACTCTCCCCCGAGGGTGGTGTGCGCCATCATGTGATTGTGCTCTTCCTCCGTCAGCGGGCCCGGCTTATGAAGCACTTTCTCGCTTACCCCAATCATTCCGATGTCGTGAAGTTGCAGTCCCAGCCGAACCTTCTCGACCACCTCTTGCGGCAGGGACATTTCCCTCGCCAGAGAGGCCGCCACCTCCGCAGCCGTCTGTGAATGGCGGCGCCAGTAGGGGTCCCGATTCTCCAGGGCCTGAGCGATCGGCCTGAGCGCGCCGAGGAAGAGTTCCCGGACTTTCTTGGTTTGCTCCCTGACCTTCTCTTCCAGGTGGAGCCGGTATTCCCGGTTCTCTTTGATGATCCTCCGCGTTTCCAAGGCCCGTTCCACCGACAGGAGGAGCGCCTCCAGGTTCAGCGGCTTCACGATATAGTCTCTCGCCCCCAGGCGCATCGCCTCGATAGCAGTGGCGGCATCGCTTACGCCGGTGACTATTATCACCACGGTATCGGGATAGCTGATCCTGATCTCCCGGAGCAGTTCCATCCCCGACGCGCCGGGCATACGAATGTCCACCAACGCCAGGCTGAAGGGCGATTGGTCTAGTTTTTGCAGGGCGTCACTGGTGCTGGAGGCTGGAGTGCAACTGAAGCCGGACAACGTGAGTTTCTCAGAGATGATCGCCCGCACCATCTCCTCATCGTCAACCACCAGGATGGGTTCCTCCTGATTAGACATTTGCGCTCCCCATGGTTGTAGGCTTCTGGGACGGTTCCGAGCCTATGCTGTTGCTCGACCTTGCGGTCATCGCTGACTGTATCCGAACGAACACTAATAATCAACGCCGCCGTCCGTAACCTGGTTCAGCGGGAGGGTCCCCCGCCGGATTGCCATCCTCGGTCGGTGGGGGAATCCGAGTGCACTTCTGTGTTCTCCGCCCCCTGCCGGGAAGACAAGGGGACAGTTACCTGTGTCCCTGATGGGACATAGGTAACTGTCCCCGGACGTCCCACATCTTGTTATTCCTGGCGATGGGATGTATAATATGATTAGCCTTTACCTCGTCGGAACGTTTCGCACTCAGGAAGATTGGGCGGTTGAAATGAAGGCCAAGGAAGTAGTCCTGGTAATAGACATGCTGAACGACTTCTGCACGGAGGGAGGGGCGTTGTTTAGCCCCCGTCATGCCAAGATCATCCCGTCCGTGGAGAGGTTTCTGGAGGAAAAGGCCAAGCAGGGGGCAAGGATAATGTTTGCCTCCGACTGGCATGAGCCGGAGTTTGAACGGGATCCGGAATCGAGATGGTTCTCCGTGCCCCACGCTGTGAGGGAGAGTTGGGGCGCCCAGGTGGTTGACGAACTGAAAAGGTTCCTCCGTTCCCCGGACGGCATCGAAATCAAGAAGACCACCCCGGATGCCTTCCTCAACACCAACCTGGGGGAGATGGTGAAGAAGTTGGCGCCGGACTCCCTCACGGTAGTTGGGGTGTGCACGGACATTTGCATTGAGGCCACTGCCCGGACCGCCAGGTATCTGGGTTATGTGGTCGAGATACCGGAAAGCCTGGTGGCAACCTACGATGCCGGCGGGCCGTCCCCTCATCCGGGCGACCAGAGCCACGAGGAGGCACTCCGACGACTAAGAGATACCTTCGGCGTTAAGGTGACCAAGGGCTGATGGCCGTCACCCGCTTCGGCATTGTTTTCGACGAGTCGAAGCCGATGGCCAGGGAGGAGGCGGCCAGGGCCGGCGAATGGCTAAAGGCACGTGGGGCAGAAGTCCTATCTGGGGAGCATATTGTCAGTGCCCAACTGGTGCTTGTCTTCGGGGGGGATGGCTTCGTCATGCATGCCGCCCGCCGGCTGGCTGGCAAGGAGGCCGCCCTTTTAGGGGTGAACTGCGGCCGGCTCGGATTCCTGGCGGAGATCGAACCGGCCGAGGTGGAAGAGGCCCTGCGGAGATGCCTGGAGGGCGATTTCGTGACGGAAACCAGGCTCCTGCTGGAGGCGGCCCTCTTGCGGGAGGGAGAAGAGTTGGCGAGCGGGATAGCAGTTAATGACGTGACTCTTCACGGGGTCCACCGGGCTATTGATTTCGCCGTCTTCCTGGACGGCTCGCCGACAAAGGCTCACGGGGTTCGTGGCGACGGAGTAATCGTGGCTACCCCGACTGGTTCTACCGCTTATTCGTTCTCCGCCGGCGGCCCGATAGTGGCTCCGGAAGTTCCTTGCCTGATCTTGACCCTGGTGTGTCCCAAGTTCCCCAGCCGCTCCATGGTCTTGCCTGACACCGCCAGGATAACGGTTCAACTCACCGGCGCTGCATCCCCGGCGGCAGTCAGTTTCGACGGCCAGCAGATAACCCCGGCTGAGGTGGGCGATATGCTCGAGGTCAGGAAATCCTCGCTGACGGTCCGCTTCGCCTCCATCAGGGAACATTCCTTTCTCCATCGCCTTCAAACACGACTGGATGAGGGACAGTTTTGAGTCTTCGACTCGGACAGCATCCTTCCCTCTTGTTCTATCGAGATGGCACCAGACCGACGCTCACCAATACCATCCTCATTCAGGTTGGGCCTTCGTAGCCGCAGCGCGTGGTTCGCTCTGGCATGAGCGTCTTTGACCGGCGGAGGATTCCGGAGGGTTCTTTTCGGCTGGATGCGGAGGGATTGCGGCGGAGCCACTATACAGATAAGTACTTTGCCAACGTCGCTAACATCCTTCGGGCTCTGACCGAAGAGGGGTATACCTTCAGAGGGGGCAATCCCCGTCCCCTGCCGGGTGGCCTGGATTCCCACTCCCTCTCGGTAGGCGACTGCGAAGCCGAGATGCAGGTCTTCACCAGGCGAACTCCTTTCAGCATTGTTGCCGGCACGGACAAGGCGATTGCTATCCTGAAGGAGTGCACGGGCTACTTTGCCCCCGCCGGGCGTTTTGTGAAAACCTTCGGGCGGATGGAGGTGCAGGCAGTCCAGGATGGGTTCAAGGCTGAGTTCGCAGGCGATCCCGAAAGGATCGTCCCGGTCATGAAGATTCGGGGGAGGTATCGCGACTTCGCCATCCTCGAGACCCCCATCCTCGGCGTCCTGAGCCGCTGCACCAGGATGGCTACCAATACCTACCTTTGCCTCGAGGCCAGCGGGGGCAAGCCCGTCTTGCAGTTCGGCGCTCGCTTCGACGCGCACGAAGTTCAGGCGATGGATGGTTACGGCTATTGGGTGGGCGTCCAGCGCTATAACCTCGATCGTGGGAGACAGGTGGAAGCGTTCATCTCCACGGACGCCCAGGGAGAGTGGTGGGGCGGCGTCGGCTCCGGGACCGTCGCCCATGCCTACATCGCCTGCTTCCTCAGTGACATCGGGGAGGGGATGCTGGCCTTCGCTCGACACATGCCGCCGGAGACTAAAAGGATAGCCCTGGTGGACTTCAACAACGACTGCGTAGGGGATTCCGTGAGAGCCGCCCGGGGGATGTTTCAGAGATTCATCTCCTTGAAGGAGGAGGGGAGGGATGAGGAGGCCGAGCGGTTCATCCTATTTGGCGTCCGCCCGGATACGGCCGGGAATCTGGTGGATATTGCCCTTCAGCCCACGGACAACTTTGCCGAGGACAGCGGCACCAGCCCGCGGCTGGTCTTCGCCCTCCGAAAGGCCCTGGATAATGCTTACGAGAACTGGAACGTGCCTGAAAAATGGCTTGAAGTTGCCAAACAATACTGTCGCAATATCAGAATAGTCGGCACCGGCGGCTTCGGGCCGGAGCGGATTCGCCGCTTCGAGGAACTTGGCGTGCCGGTGGACATCTACGGAGTCGGCTCGGCCCTCCTCTCCTGGTGCAGCCGTTGCGGCACGAGCAACGACTTCACCGCCGACGTGGTGCGGGTGAAGATCGGCCGGAGATGGGTGGATATGGCCAAGATCGGCAGAAAGCCCTGTGACAATCCTGAATTGGAGCCGGTGACTTGACGCGTTTGGGTTCGGGCGGTGGCGAATGTTTCGAGGAGGGTCGAAGACGCTCCGGGGAGGGTTTGAAACGCTGAAGGGTAGCCTGAAAAGAGAGATGAGGGCGATTGTGGGGGAGCGGAACCTGCTCGATTCGCGGGAGGACTTGCTGGTCTATGGCTACGATGCCACCCCCAGAGTCGGAGGGGTTCCCGACGCTATTGTCTTGCCTCGTTGCCGGGAAGAGGTCGCGGCCGTCCTTCGTTTGGCCAGCCAGGAGGGCCTGCCGGTGATTCCGCGGGGGGCCGGCAGCGGCTTGAGCGGCGGCTCTGTCCCGGATAAAGGGGGGTTAGTCATGACCTGGGCGAGGATGGCCCGCATCCTCGAACTGGATACGGTGAACCTGACCGCCATCATCGAGCCTGGCGTGGTCACCGCAGACCTGCACAAAGAGGTGGAGAAACTGGGGCTGTATTATCCACCCGACCCAGGGAGCATGAGCGTCAGCACCCTCGGAGGAAACGTGGGTGAGAACGCGGGCGGCCCTCACTGCCTGAAGTACGGCGTTACCAGGGATTACGTCCTTGGCCTGGAGGCGGTGCTGCCGGACGGGGAGATCCTGGAATTGGGGGGCAAGGTGATGAAGAACGTGGCAGGCTACGACCTGTGTCGCCTGCTGGTGGGCAGCGAGGGCACCCTGGCAGTGGTGACGAAGGTCTGGCTGAGGTTGATCCCGAAGCCCGAGACGAAGAGGACGATGCTACTCCATTTTCGGGATGTGGTGGAGGCGGCCGAGACCGGACGGGCCATCCTGGAGGCCAGGACCATACCTTCAGCATTGGAGATATTGGATAAGACGACGATAAGATGCGTGGAACAATACGCTCGCATCGGCCTGGATACCGGTGCGGAGGCTATCCTTCTGGTGGAAGTTGACGGCGCCAGGGAGGGTGTGCAGCGCGAGGCCTCGATCCTCGAGCAGGTGGGCAGAACCTCCGGAGCCTACGACTTCCGCGTTGCGCGGGATGAGAAGGAGGCGGAGGAACTTTTCGCTGCCCGCCGCTCCGCCCTGGCCGCCCTGTCGAGGGCGAGGCCGACGACCATCCTGGAAGATGTGACGGTGCCGAGGAGCGAGGCGGGCAATCTAGTCAAGGCGATACAGGAGATATCGAAGTCCTGCGGTGTTCGAATCGGCACCTTCGGCCATCTCGGCGACGGGAACCTTCACCCAACCCTTCTGGTTGATGAGAGAAATGAGGAGGAGATGTCGCGCGCGCAGGCTGCCAGAGAGCAGATATTTGCCGCTGCATTGGGAATGGGCGGCACCATAAGCGGCGAGCACGGGATCGGGCTTGCCAAGAGGGCTTACCTGGGCAAGCAGTTCAGCCCCCAGGTTCTTCAGACGATGCGGAGGGTGAAGGCCGCTTTCGATCCGAACTCCATCCTCAACCCGACCAAGATATTTGAGCCGTCAGGCGACCTGAAGTGGGAGTCGAGAGCATCTTCCGGCCCGCTGGTCGGCCCGCACAAGGGAAAGTCGGCAGAATGACCATAGAACAGATCGGGAAGAGGGCCTTTGGCTCCGACGGGCTGGAGAGGATAAGGGAGGAACTGATAGGCTGCATGCGGTGCGGCTTTTGTCTCTCGGTCTGTCCCATTTACAGCGAAACCGGCACCGAGACGAACAGCCCGCGAGGCTGGCTGGCTCTCACCAAGGCGGTGGTGGAGGAAAGGCATCCCGCCACTCGCAACTTCGCCCATTTAGTTACCAACTGTCTCTCCTGCAAGGCCTGCACCAGCGTTTGCCCTCCCGGCGTTCCGATAGACGATCTCATCCTTGCGGCCAGGGCTCTGACGGCTCAGTCAAGGCGAGGCCTCGCCGTGAAAGCCGCCCTTCTCCGCCTGGCCATGGGGCATCCTGCCAGGATGGACCGGGCGTTGATGCCTGTTCGGCTGCTCTATCAGAGGTCGGGGCTCCAGAGCCTGTTTCGGCGCTGGGGGCTGGGAAAGGTGCTTCCTTTCGGAGCCGGCCGGCTCGACCAGTTCATTCCCGCTTTCGCCCGGCGTTCAGGCCGGAAGGGGATACCATATCTGACTCCCGCTCAGGGAGAGAGGAAGCATCGGGTCGGCTATTTTCAGAGCTGCATGGACGCAGCGGTCTTTCCGGAATCGGCCAGGGCAACCGTGGCGGTTCTCGCCGCCAACGGCTGCGAGGTGGTCACTCCTCCGGCTACAGCCTGTTGCGGGATGCCCTCCCGGGCGCTGGGAGACCTCCGAACGGTTAGGGAGTGTGCCTCTTGGAATGCCGCTCTTTTTGAAAAAGCGGTGGTTGACGCGGTAATAGTGGATTGTGCCACCTGTGGCTCGATGCTGCGGGAGTATCCGGGCGTGATGGGGACCGAACCCTCACAGGCGCAGATAGAGGCATTCTCCCGGCGAGTAGTGGACGTCTCCGCCTTTCTCTCCCAGATCGGCTGCCGGGAGCCGGAGCGGCCGAAGGATGGCATACGGGTTACCTATCACGATCCGTGCCATTTGGGCCGGGGCCAAGGGGTTACGGAGGAACCGAGGAGGATGCTGGAGTTGGTGGGAGCCGAGTTAGTTGAGATGGCGGAGTCCGACCTCTGTTGTGGCGGGGCCGGCTCCTATAACGTCACCCATCCTGAACTCTCGCTGGCTGTCCTGGAGCGAAAGATGGCGAATATCAAGTCCACGGGGGCTTCGGTAGTCGCAACGGGCTGTCCTGCCTGCCAGATTCAGTTGCAGGCCGGAGTTAAGAGGCACGGCCTGTCCGTGGGGGTGGTTCACCCCGTAGTATTGTTGGCGCAAGCGTATGCTCTGGAAAGGCAGAGGTCGTGAGTTGTCGCCTGAAGGCGCGACACAAACCAAGGAAGGAGTAGGCGACGGGACTCAAAAGAAGGCGCGTTGACGTAAGGGTGGAGGGCTTTCCTGCCGCCTCGGAGCCACTGAAGGTTGCCCTTCTGAGCGATTTTCACCTGGGCCCCTACGTGAGGGAGAAACAAGTTCGGGCGGCGGTGCAGGTGGCGAACGAGGAGGAACCGGACCTGGTCGCGCTCACCGGCGACTATGTAACGTTGGGGGAGGCCCACGTGGATCGCATTACAGCATTGCTGGCGCCGCTGCACGCCCCCCTGGGGGTCTTTGCCGTCCTGGGCAACCACGACCACCAAAGTAACAGGGTTAGACTCCTGAGTGGCCTTTCGGCGGCGGGCGTTCAGGTTCTGGATAATGAAAGCCGGGTGGTAGAGATGAAGGGCCGCGTCGGTGAGGGCGAATCGGGCTGGAATCCCGGGCCGAAGGGCAATTTCAGGTTCGCCTTGGTCGGGGTGGACGACCTGTGGCGGGGGAAAGGGAACGTTGCCAAGGCAATGGCGGGCGTTCCGGAATCGCTTCCCGCCCTGGTGCTCTCGCACAATCCCGATGCTGTCTATGGCTTGCAGGAACGTGGCTCGACGCTCGTGCTGGCCGGACACACCCACGGCGGGCAGTTCTTCCACCTCGGCTGCCTCATCCTGAAGGGCACGGAGCTAGGTAAACGCTATCCCTATGGACTTCATCGCTTCGGCCAGGCCCAAATCTACATCACCAGCGGCGTTGGCACCACCTTCCTGCCCATCCGGATGGGTTGTCCGGCGGAGGTAGCCGTCTTGAGGATCGCCGGGCCTGGGTAGGCCGGTGCCCACGATAAGTTTCCAAGCGAGGGATTTTGTGGATTGATTCTGCCCGCTTGTGCTGATTTTCACAGAAGCATCTGGTATAATGGTTCTGGCAGAGACAGGCCGCTCGGAACGGTGGCCTGACAAGTTGTGCGATTTGCGACTATCATGCACGGGGTCATGCGAATAAAGCTGCATCGTTCATGGGCAATCTGCCTCCTGGCGTGGGGGCTGCTGGCCGTTTGGCCCTCGACCACCGCCGCTCTGATTGAGGAGGAGGTGGGTCTTCTGCGGCAGACGATGGTGGAGAGGATAAACTCGGACCGAGCGCTAGAAGGCTTGGCGCCGGTGGAACTCGACGAATTGGCCAGCGAGGTTGGCACAGCCCATTGCCAGGATATGGTGGAGGCAGGTTATTTCTCTCATTGGAACCGCCAGGGGCTCAAGCCGTATCAGCGGTATTCCCTCGCGGGCGGAACTCATTACATTGCCGAGAACCTATACCAATGTGAAACGACCGGGACTCTCGATACCTCTTTCGCCGGCATCCGGACGATCTTGCTCTCCGGTCATGAAGGATTCATGGCCGAGGGGCCGGAGGGAGGCCACCGCA
>Ga0315294_10000424_pt1 | contig 45010 bp, 36 predicted proteins | sample YL17G13_40_MG_FD_203626 | JGI IMG/M metagenome (GOLD analysis project Ga0315294, IMG submission 203626) | Sediment microbial communities from Yellowstone Lake, YNP, Wyoming, USA - YL17G13_40 | ecosystem: Environmental > Aquatic > Freshwater > Lake > Sediment | place: USA: Wyoming | collected... | reverse complement strand
ATAATTACACGTGGGAAGTTCATGATACCCTCCCTGACATACTTGAAGATTGTTATGCTATTAACGATGAATATTTTGTTGACGTTAGCAGCAATTTCCAGACCATCTATGTTTTCCATAACAATATCTATACGATAGGTTATTACACTGACGCTCCACTCTATTGTGTCCACGCTACCTCGCCGCACTCTATCTGGGCGGGCGGAGAGAACGGCTATGTCTGCCATTGGGTGTGGGACGGAGATGGTGTTCAGCCATCATCCGTGGGGCAGATAAAGGCACAGTTTCCCCCGGAGAGCGGCACCTCACCAAACAAACCACCCCCGCAAACCCAGAAAGATTGCAACAGACTGTGTCCGCAGATGGAGTTTGAGTAGAGGGGGGGGTGTTTGGAGGGTTACATGCGCGGGCAAGTCCAGCCATTTTTTATCTCTTGACACTACCAGTCAATTATCATATATTTGCCCATTGTGCGGGAGTAACTCAGCGGTAGAGTGCAACCTTGCCAAGGTTGAAGTCGCGGGTTCAAATCCCGTCTCCCGCTCCAAAAGAACCAAAACCCTGCCCTCATAATGGGCAGGGTTAATTCGTGTCTAAACTCAATATTAAATTGCTTGGAACTCTAAATCCCAGTTGTCATTCGCTCGTTAGCACTCACCGTTTTCCTGACATTTACGATAATACAAATATCCCAAACATATGACAACCGTTTAAGATTGACTACTCTATCGGAAAATGTTATCCTTAAAGATGGTTGGCAAGTAACTGTTTCAGGGAGATTATATGAAGAGAATCTTGTCTTTAACGGTAATTATCCTTATCTGCCTGGTTAGCGGAGCTTCCGCCCTGCAGGTTCTACCCCGCTTGACGGTAGTGGAATGGCAGAGCGGCGCAACCGACATGCTCTACAAATATTTTTGCGCGGTGCCGATGAGCTGCTTCCACTACTCCGGGGAGACCTATCTGAACCCGCTGACCCTGGAAATATCCGACTCCAATATGGGCGTTTACTTCATGCAGGATTTCCAGGCTTATCTACAAACCGCTTCATCATCTTTGCAGAGACTAATTATTATTGGTAATGTAGACCCCGTTTATGTAAATCAACTCAAAATCCAGTTCTCCATCTCCGACGATAGTATAGTCTATCTGAACGAAGACTGTATCAGCACTGCCAATCAAATAGCCCACCACGACTGGACTTATGCACAGAACGCAGTGTTGGTCCCCTACACCGCGGACAGTCCGGATGAGGATATGTTGGTCTCGGGAGCAAACGGCTCAGCTCTGGCTTCCTGGAATAATGTGCCCTTATTTTTAGTGGATACCTCCGGAATATCCACCGCTACTATACAGACGCTCAGCAACCTGGGCATAGATACGGTTTCAGTAGTTGACCTGGGAGGGGATATGCCGGCTGGTTTGGCACAAGACCTTTCTACCGCCGGCATCACCATCTCGGAGACGCTGGCAAGTGAGGCCGATATCACCGCCAAGATGCGCTCCCTCTCCGGCAAATCCACCCTCTGCACCTACGCCGTAGACGAACAACAGTTAATGCCCTCGACTCTATCCGCAGCCGCTTACGGTGGATTTGTCTTCTCCGTAGATGGACATACCATAAAAGGTGCTAATGACTTGATGCAGAAGATAGTCTCCGCTCAACCCCCGGGAGTGCAAGAGAAATTACCCTATCCCCTAAAGACACCTCTCTTTCCCGGGGAACAAGATATAGCCACCAATTTCTGCAACTGGCTTGCGGATATCGGCGCCGACGACCCCAACCAGTTGGAGAATGTGCTCACCTTTGCCGACAAGAACGACCTGGCTTACACCTTTGATAGGGCTATTTACGGCGACCCCAACGAACCCACCCTGCGGGGCTGTCTGGCGGGAAGATTTCCGCTCACCCCCCAGGAAAACGCCTTCTTCATCAACCACACACTGCTCTATCCGGCGCTAATCTTCGCCAATCCCCGACCTTTACACTTCACCGCAGTGATGGTGGCATACGAGGCGGAAAATACCGGAGGAAGCTCCGTCGGTCCGTTCACTGACAACGAGGGCGAGGAACATATAGTCAACGAGATGTTTGGTGGTTACGACGGAGGCTACAGCGACCCGGGAGTTTGGGAGACTATGGAGGCAAACGGTTACCAACAGGAAGGACACGACGGGAGAGACCTGGGCTCGGGACATCATCCCTTTGCCCCGGATGTTGACCTGGTCGGATTCGTCACCGATATGGAATCCGGAAGCAACTTCTTCTACGAGTCCAGCCACGGTTCCTCAAGCGGAGCATCACTTTTGGGAACAGATACCGGCTTTAAAGAGGATGTAACTTATGCCAATCGATATTGGCCCGCTCCCGACGGCAGAGTTAATTACACCGGGGACACTACCTGGGGAGCCAGCAGTGTGGACGCCTACTGTCAGAACCTGCATTCAATAATATCCATCTTCAATGCCTGCTCTGTCGCCGTAGGCTCCACTATGGAGACTTACATTAAACACAGCGGGGTAGCCTCGGTATCCAGCTACACCTCGGTCTCCTTTGACGGCTCCGGATGGTATTGGTGCTTGTTCATCAATGCTATCGCCGGAGAGAACCAGACCGTCGGCTATGCCAACGCCTACGCCAACGCTCGCACCTCGGATGTCTTCCCCCAGAATGACCCGGGCGTGGACGCCTCCCTGCGTTATGTCCTCCTGGGCGACCCCAATATGCACTACATCCAGACCGACTGGACCTGCCCGGACCCGGCAGACATCAATGGCGATTACGGTGGACACGGTCCTGATGCCAACATCGGGGTAAAACTGGAGGGCTTCAAAGCCAGTTGGAACGGCAAAGCGGTAGTTCTGAACTGGACGATTACCGATGATGAGGGAATAGCCGGCTTTGCGCTCTACCGTCGTCTAGCAACTGAGAGCAAGGTTAAGCAGAACTATATTAGTGTAGCAGGAAATCTGAGCAATTCCGAAAAACTATGGGAGCAGGTCAACGATGAGCTCATCACCGGTGAATCGCCTTACACTTACCAGGACATCTCCGCACTTCCCGACAAACAGTATGAGTATCTATTGAGTGCAGTCATCAGCGGAGATGTAGAGGAACAATTGGGCAACACCCCGGTCACTACGGTCACCCTGCCGAACAGCTATGACTTACTCCAGAATTTCCCCAATCCCTTCAGTTCTGCGACTACTATCACCTTGACTGTGCCGGTTGATGGGCAAGATGAAAGCCTGGAGCTCAAAATCTATGACTTAACCGGTAGATGTGTGCAGACTATCTTCAGCGGAACACTTTCCGCCGGCGAACACAACTTCCAGTGGAATATCGGTGAGGACCTGCCCAGCGGAATCTATCTGTGTAGCTTACAAGCCGGTGGCATGCAAAAGACTATAAAGATGGTCCTGGTTCGGTAGATGGATAGAGCCAGCGGGGATTATGTTTAATTCAACCAGTATATAAATATAATATATTGATGAATTAAAACTCACCGGGCAGGCAAAATGGGAGAATTTAGTTATGCGCCAAAACCAAAACCTTCTGCGCAAATTTATTATCGCCGTCTTCGGTGTAGCTCTGGTCGCTTTTATTCTCTGGGCTGGTTCCCTCATTGCCAGCCTCAGCGACCAGGTAGCTGACGGTGAGAGCTTATATAAGGATAATTGCTCCTCCTGCCACGGAAAAGATTTAGGGGGCAAGAGTGCTCCTCTGCTTATCGGCACAGATTTCACCTCCTCCCTGAGTTCAAAAGGTGTCAGTAATGCCGGTGAGCTCTACGAATTCATTAAGACCAAGATGCCCCTGCATCGCCCCGGAGCTCTGAGCGATGAGGATTATCTATCCAGCACCGTCTACCTCCTCTGGCAGAACGGCATTGACCTGGGTAGCCAGGTGCAGGCGGATGACCTGTATAGCATACAACTACCATAAACCATTAACCTAACTACTAAGCCCGGGCTGGTCCCGGGCTTTTTTCATTGCCACGCGAGCTATTTTTTTATTAACCTATCTACATCGGCAATCTTTCAGGTAATGCTATTTGCCTACATTTTTGATTTATTTCCATCTCCTTCTAAGTTATAATCGCCCAAATCCCCATCCCCAAAACTCGCACCTTAAAAATGCCGGAAACCAAAGATTCTCCCGCTTCCATTACCGTCAGCAAACGCTCCCTCTTCGGTTGGCTCTTCTACGACCTGGCTAACACCCTCTATTCTATGAACATCGTAACCCTCTACTTCTCCCAGTGGCTGATAATTGAGCATAACCAGCGGGACATCGTTTATTCCGTAACCTTCGCCATCTCCATCGCCCTCATCGGCTTGACTATGCCGGCTATCGGCGTCATCACCGATACCCGCCACAACAAGCTCCCCCTGCTCTTTATTTTTACCCTGCTCAACTGCCTGGCGGTGGCGCTCATCGGCATCGTCGCCTATCTTTTCCCGGATGCAAGATTCCTGCTTCTCTCGGCGCTGGTTCTCTTTGTCCTGGCTAACTACAGCTACAACGCCGGGCTCTCCATATATAACTCCCTCCTGCCCTCGGTCTCCAATCCCCAAAATGTGGGCAGAATCTCCGGCTGGGGAACCGCCCTGGGCTATGTCGGCGCGCTGGTAGGCATGGCAGTAGTCCTGCCGTTCGTCAATACCGGCGGGCGCATCGCCGCCTTCATCCCCACCGGAGTTACTTTCCTGCTCCTGTCCATTCCCACCTTCCTGCTTGTCCGCGAGAGGAGATTCTCTCCATCACCAGATAATCCCAAAACCATAGGTTCAGCCTATCGCCAGGTGCTGGTAACCCTCCGCTCGGTGCGCGCCTACCCCGGGCTTTTGCGCTTTCTTATCGGTCGGACTTTTGTAGAGGACGGCATCGCCACCGCCATCCTCTTTATGGCCGTCTATGCCCAGGTGGTGATGGGCTTTCCGGACACTGTCAAAGTTCCCTTCTTTATGGTAACCACCACCTTTGCGGTTATCGGCTCGGCACTGGCTGGCTATGTGGTGGATAGAATTGGTCCCAAAAAGACCCTCTTGCTGGACATCGTCGGCTGGATAATCTGCCTGGTCTCCATAGCCTTCATCTCCAATAAAATTGTCTTCTGGGGGCTGGGCTGTCTGGTGGGAATCCTGCTGGGCACCACCTGGACAGCGGAGCGTCCCCTCATGCTCCAGCTAGTTCCCCAGGAGATGAGCGGAGAGGCTTTCGGGCTATATTCTTTGTCCGGCAAGGTGGCTTCCATCATCGGGCCTCTGCTCTGGGGTTTCGTTTTGCTGATAGCCGAGCCACTGGGCGTCATCCGCTATCGTTTGGGGGTGGGAAGCCTGGCGGTGCTGATGCTCGCCGGCTTCATCATCCTTCTCCGACTGCCAATTAAGAACGCTAAAAAAGCGACCGAAAGAATAGGATAATGATATGAATAAAAAACATTACTTATGGACGGCTCTTGCCCTGTTCTCCCTCTCCTGTCAGTCCTACTACTTCACCACCCACTCGCCGCTTCAGGAGATAGTGGATAAAAAGATTGGCTTGGAGGAGAATGTCGCCAGCGTTCCGGATATGGTGCTGGGCGAGTCTGCCGTCGTGCGCAGCAGCGGCGGAGGGTCTCTGCTCTCCAATCCGGCTGGGCTGGCAGAAAGCCATTGCTGGACGGTGGACGGAGCATTTGACCTGCGCTACGCGAGCGAGCGGGTCAACGAAGGTGAGTTTCTGCCTCAGGCTAACTTCCTCAATCTGAATCGCTACTATCTGACCATCTCCAGCCCCAGCACGCAACAGCTCCACTTCGCCGGGGGAAGCTATCTGGCTTACGACCTCACCTACAATCTTGAGCCGGAGGGCGATAAGCATGTCAAGTATAACGGCGGAATCCGCGCTTACAGCGCCGGTCTGGGGGTGGGACCGTGGAAAAGCCTCTCCCTGGGCTTCGGCGCCGACTACCTGCACGGGGCTCAGACGGTTGACATCGTCGGCGACAGTCTGACCAGGAACGAGCACTACTCCTTCAGCGGATATCGCCTGCGGGCGGGAATGCAGTTCGGCACCAAACTACCGGGGAGTAATCTGAGCCTGGCAATTGGCGCCAGCGTTATGCCCTGGGGGATACTAAATCGTAGCGGTGATATGGAGGAGAGGTTGGAACTACCCCTGCGCTGGCAGGTCGGCTTGGCTCTGGCGCATAAGAGACTGGTGGGCTATCTGGGATTGGGACAAACCCTGTGGACCAGGACCACCTCAACCATCCCCGAGCAGGAAAGGCTCTATCGGGATAGATATGCGAACTACATCTCCTACACCGCCGGCGTTGAGTTTCCCAATCTAGTTCCCGAGACCAGCCTGTTCTTCGGCTATCAGGTAAGCGCTCTGCCGACAAAATCCGATAAAGGGGAGACTATCCCGATAAAGAGCGTCGCCTTAGGGGCAACGCATACTCCTGCTGACGGCAAAGGTTGGGGCTGGGAGGTAGCCGGCAGATATTATGGTTATGGAGATATTGACGCTGTCTTGTTCTCCGGCAATGGTAGTGAATTGATGCTGGGGTTGAGCTGGGGGTTTTAGGTGGGTTTTGGTAGGGGCTGACGGGTAGGGGGAAATCCTATTTTCCCCTTCATTTTTAGGGAGGCTGAAAGCCTCCCCTACCCATCTAATCTGGAACTGACGCGTAGGGGAAAACCTCATTTTCCCCTTCATTTTTAGGGAGGCTACAAGCCTCCCCTACCCATCCAATCTGAAACCGACGGGTAGGGGAAAATCCTATTTTCCCTCTTTGCTGTAGGGGCGTAGTATACTATGTAGGGGCTTAATGCATTAAGCCCCTACGGATAAACCATTATGCCGGCGAGGTTTATGTTTAATTCAACCATAACATAAATACAAAATATTGTTGAATTAAAACTCGCCTGCAGATAAGGGATTGTTGTTGAAATATCAACGACAATATGATAAAACAAAATTATGAAAATAACCTATGACCCAAGATATAATATCGGCTATATAACTCTGCAAGAAAAGACTGCACAGGTAGAGACTATCCACATCAGCGAGGATATGAACATAGATATTGCCCCCGACGGCACTGTTTATGGAATAGAATTACTCAACGCCAATGAGCAGTTGGGAAGAAAAAATGGCGGCGTTCTTACGGTAGTGAACGAAGCCCTGGGCAAGATGGAGGAGATAAAGCTGGGGTGAAAAGCACTTTTTTGTATTGATTTAGTATTTATGTGAAACAACCTGGATGCCAATATTCTCATTAACTTAATTAAGAAGAGGTTTGAAATATGGATATTAATTTAACAATATTTTTAGGTGTTCTAGCATTTGCGACAATTTCCAGTCCGGTAGTTGTGTTTCTAATTGATAGAATAATTCGTTATGACGAGAAATGGTTATCTGACTTCAAGAATGTGTTCATTAAGAGTGAGAAATTGAAACACATTACGCTGGAATCAGAAGATTACAATGGTAATAAAATTACTAATAAATCAAAAGACAAATTTCTAAAAAGTGTTCACTCAGATTGGGAAAACCCAAATATAGAGATTGAGAATAAAATCAGCCCATTTTACCTGGATAATGTTTTTGATGTGCTTACTGCAGATATAAAAAGAGCAAGATTTCTGTTTGAAAAATACAAGATTCTGTTTTATGACGCATTTAAGGGTCAAAACATAACACTTCATTTTTATAAAGACATATTGGAAAGGATAAAATACAATTGTCACAATTTGCTCAAAATAAATATTTCAATATTCTTAACATTTACTTGTATTTTGGTATTTTTTTCATGGATGTCATTATATGAAGGTTTATCAAATTGCGTAGAACAACAGCGGCTTATTACTTTTGTTGCTTCTTTATGCATTTTCTTACAAGTAATACTTTTTGCAAAAATTTGGTGGCATAAGTAATTTGTCATTTTTTGTAGAAACCCTTTTCGTTAAGTAAGCGAGGAGATTATATGAAACTGAAAAGCAAAAACTGCCCACAATGTGGCGGAAGCGATTTAAAAGAAGTTGGAGATGGCTACATATGTAATTTCTGTGGTGCTAAGCTATCTTATTCAAGGGAATCCGGTTCAGTAATCGTAGTCGGGTCGGTATGTCCCAAATGCGGAACCGCAAATAGCAAAGAGGATATTTTTTGCGGTAGCTGTAGATTTTTATTAATAAGAGATTGTCCTTTCTGTGGTAGCAAATATGAATTCTGGCGCAAATTCTGTGGAAAGTGCGGGAGAAAAGTAGTAAAAGAATACATTGACTTTTTTAGTAATTTCAATAGATGGCGTGAGTACTCAATAAGAATACTAAATATTATTGAGGAGAGAAAAGAAAAAGCTCTTTCCTATATCAAAGATACAAAGGATACATTGCTCAATTTCAAAATCCTAATATCATCTATAGAAAAATACAAAGACGCCAGAGCCAGCTTATCCCGTTACAATATGATCGCGTTCTTGATTAGATTCCTCTATTTTATTGTCTTTGCCTCTACACTGATATATATAATAAATGACATCATCTCTTATGGTGTTAGCTGGAAATATATTGGATTACTGCTTCTTGTTATAATTATTTTTTTTATAATCGGCAAGGTAGGAAATTCGTATATCGTGGGAAAAAAGAAATTATGTGTTGAAAAAGCTTCGGATATCTTACGAGATATCAGGTCTACAGCAGAAAAAATTACATTGATGTCAGTTGACAAATTTGCTCGGGCAGATTATGGGATTGACGCTAAAAAATTTGATTACAACAATGAAGGGTTTCTTATGGATGGCAAACAAGAAATAAAAAACACAGATTTTAACAAGAACAATATCCATTATGTTGATAGTGGAATGACTGCGGAAGAGTTTCTGGCTAAGAACGGTGAGGAGATAGAATTTAAGGAGGGCAAGGGAGAGTTACTTCCGTTTGGGAGTGGGAATGTAGGTGTAATAACTTCTCATAATTTATCTTATTATGTTGATAAATTTGAATCTGAAGTAGTTAGAGTTGACGGAGAAGCAGCGAGGCCTTATGCACATCTTTATGTTATCAAAAATAATGATGGATACCAGCTTTATATTACAAAGCCTCCAAGCGTAGAAAACGAAGAACAACGAAAAATAAGAGAAAGATGGAATGATATGCGTAAAGATAATAACATGAAGAAAGTTATTGAAGATAGTAACATATCAAATGTTCGAAAATATTTAATCCTTTTTTCATCAGCATTGGGAGAGTTTAAGAAAAAGGTTGAAAATTTTATAAACGATATGACTAAAATACTCATTACTGATTTCGAAAAATACTCTAACGAACTAAAGGAAACTTTTGATGAAGACTTATCTGCTTATTATGATAAAAGTAAAATAGAAGCGGACTGCTACATTAAACCGTTGAACGAAAATTATAAAGAGTTAGAAAAATTGGTTATGGCAATAGATAAGCATGGCTAGCTATACAGGTTCTGGATATTAATAATTATTTTGACGGGTAGGGGAAAATCCTATTTTCCCCTTCATTTTTGGGGAGGCTAAAAGCCTCCCTTACCCATCAAATTTGACACCCGACGGGTAGGGGAAAATCCTATTTTCCCTCTTTGCTGTAGGGGCGTAGTATACTATGTAGGGGCTTAATGCATTAAGCCCCTACGGAACAAACAATTATGCAGGCGAGGATTAATCGCCTTGCAAAAGCAAGGCGCCTCGCCTGCAATTATTCTCACCAAAATTTTATTTGTCATTCACCCTACCAAGTCCACAAAAAGGTCATAACCGCACAAGCCAGGGTTATCGCCAGAGCAATCACGAATGTTACCCGGATTACCTTGCCCTCCTCACCGATGCGGTCTATTGCCGCCGCCGCATTCTGCAGCTTAGCCGGTGAGATGACCGAGGCCAGCCCCCCACCGATTCCCGAAGCCGCTGCCACGATGAGCGCCCGTCCCAGGTCGTTCTCCCAGAGCATCTGCGCCGTCTGCAGATGAAACTTGGTCAACATAGCGATTGCCGAGGACTCCGACCCGGAGAGGAAGCCGGCCAGCATCCCCAGATAGGGCGAGACCAGCCCATACAGCTGACCGAAAACCCTTGCCGAGCCGTTAGCCAGCACCGCCACAATATTCAGGTCGGGATTGGGCAGTTCCCAGCCGGAATTGTATCCGGAAAAATTCATCACATAGGCGATGGCAAAGAATATGGCTGCGGAGAAGGCCGGTCGGGGTGCCCGCTTGACCCAGGTGGCGAATGTCTCCTTCAATCGGGAGAACCCTTTTTTGTAGAACGGTATGGCGAGTAAGGTGCTGACCAGTAACCACCAGTAAGCCTGCCAGAAGAAGCGAATCGCCAGCGGCTTATCCACCGGGATGACCGCCACCGGCATAGAAAGTGTCTTAAACAGATAGTCAAAGATGGGTCCCGGCAGGTTAGTGAGCACAGCGAAGAAAATGAGGATGAGCCAGGGCACCACCGCCCGCCACAGAGACATAGTCTTCTGCACCTGCTTATCTTCCGCAGAAAGCACCGAAAGGTCGTATATCCGACGCCCCCGTATTTTTAGATAGATGAGCATTATCAGGATTACCGCCAGTCCCGCACCCACCCCGGTCAGCAGAGTGAGCTTTGCCCAGTTCATCAGAATGGCAGTTCCGCCGGCAGTTAAGCCGGTTATAATTGTGGGCAAAAAGCCCTTCCACATCATTCGCCACTTGCCCACAATGTAGAGCATACCGAAGGCGATGAGGGTGGAGATGACCGGCATATAGCGAGCGAAAAAAGCCCCGGCTTCGTGGACGCCGATGCCGGTGAACTGGCTGAAGATGACTATCGGCACGCCCAGCAGGGCGTAGGTGCACAGGGCGTCGTAGCCGATAGCCGGCAGGGCTATGGAGACGAAAGTGCTATAGCCCAGGGCGAGCATAATTGGCGGTAGGATGGAGACCGGGGTAGCGCCGAGTGCGGTCATCAGGGTGCCGAAGCCGACATTGATGAGCAAAATCTGCACTACTTTATCCTGCGGGGAGAGCGCCTTGAGGAAGACCACCAGCCGGGAGATAGCGCCCACCTTTTGCATATAGGTGATTTGCAGAAGCGAGGTAGCCACCATTAAAGAGATGGGAAAACTAGCAATGATGCCGGCCCAGGAGACAGTGAGGAGGACATTCCAGGCGGTATGAAAGTAGAGCCAGGCGATTAGCACGATAGCTGTCCAGCCCACCAGGCCGGAGAGGTCGGCTGGTCGGCGCAGGACGGCGAGCATAAGAAAGACAACGATTATGGGTAAGAGTCCGAGGATAATGGACAAGGAGAAACCTCCCTATAATGTGGAGGGGTATGATTTTGTTGATTATGGCATAAACTACGGGTTTGGGGAATGGGAAATTTCTGCGGGTAGGGGCGTAGGGGTATAGCTAGCTATACCCCTACCATCATTCTATCCCCAATAACTTGAAGACAAATTTCATAGAGCTAAGCGCAGATTCCAGCGGTATAAACGGCGGGGCTTTGCCCTCCAATACGCCAAGGATATTCTCGTAGATGTTGGGGTGGAGGGCTAGAGAGCCGGTGTAGCCCGGATAGCGGTTGATGTCCGGGCGAATTTTGGGGTCGGGCGCCGGCAGGGGTGCGTCCCACTGGCGGATGACATCCAGCGTCTTTCCGCCAATCTCTATGAAACCCCGTTCAGCAAGTATAGTCAGGCTGGTCTCCTCGTTTATGGTGGGCAAGACCGAGCAGTTGATGGTGCCGAAGGTCTTACCGATAGTGAAGGTAGCCACGATGGAGTCGGCAAAGCTGACCCGTCTTCGGCGGGTGGCGGAGAGAGTGTGAGTGGAGTCAACCTCCCCGAATAGGTAGCAGATGAGGTCCAGATGGTGGAGGAACTGCTGGTGGAGGATGCTCCCAGCCATCCTCTCCTCAGCGTGCCAGCCGGTGAAGTAAGCGTCGTCCCGGCGCCAGTAGCCGGCAAAGTGCAACTGAAAGACCTCGCCCAATAGCGGCAGCACTTGCTCTTTAATATACTTTATGTAGGGATTGTAGCGGTTTTGCAGAATGGGGAAACATTTGCCCGAGGATTTTTTAGCCACTTCTAAAATATCCATCTCCTGCAGGGTCATAATCACCGGCTTCTCCACGATGACATTTTTGTTTCGCTTCAGCAATTCCACAGTCATCTCGTAGTGCAAGCCGGAGGGGGTGCAGATTACATAGAGGTCCGCCTCTTCCCGAATAGCCTTTCGCCAGTCGGTATAGGGCTTGGCGCCAGGGTAGGCGCTAGCCCTCTCCGGGAGAATATCGCAGCAAGCCACTAGCTCACCGCCGACATAGTCAATGGCTTTCTTGTTGAAGCTACCGGCGTAGCCATTGCCGATGAGCACAAAACGCTTTGGGGGCATAGTCAATCCTTACTTGAAGAAATCGTGAATAGTAGATATTACCCGCTCCACATTCTCCCTGGGGATGAGCGGATAGAGCGGGAGGGAGAGGGTTTCCTTACAAAGCCTTTCCGCCACCGGAAAGTCGCCCGCCTTATAGCCCAGGTAACTGTAAGCGGGCATAATGTGCAGAGGATAGGGATAATGTATCTGGCTCTCCATCCCCCGCTCAGCAAGATAGGCTTTCAGCTCGTCCCGACGCGGCGTGGTGACGGCGTATTGATAATAGACATGCTCCTTGTGGGCCGGCACCTGGGGCAAGCCAATTTTTCCGGTCAAGTCGGTTAACCCAGCCTGGTAAAGCTTTGCCGCCTCCTGTCGTCTGTGGTTCCAATCGTCCAAATGGGGGAGCTTGGCGCGCAGAATCGCCGCCTGCAGAGCGTCCAGGCGGGAGTTGTAACCAAAAGCGTCGGACTGGTAGCGACTTCTTTGGTAGTGAGCGCGAATCAGCCGCAGTCCTTCGGCGAGATGAACGTTGTCGGTAGCCACTGCCCCGGCGTCGCCGTAGGCGCCCAGGTTTTTGGAGGGGAAAAAGGAGAAGCAGCCGGCGACGCCAAAAGTGGAGACTTTATTACCGGAGAGTTTTGCTCCCAGCGCCTGGGCGCAATCTTCAATCAGATATATCTTCTTATCCGCAAGCAGGTCAGCCAGTTTATCGACATCAGCAGGTAAGCCGTGAAAATGGACGGCGATGACCGCTTTAGTCTTGGCAGTGAGCGCTCTCTCCACAGCGGCGACATCAATATTCATATCTTCGCCGGAATCCATAAATACCGGCTTGGCACCCAGCTGAGCCACCACCTCGCCGTCGGAGATGTAGTTGAGCGTGGGCATAACCACCTCGTCGCCTGGTGTAACGCCCAGCGCCTGCAGGGTAAGCTTGAGGGCGTCGGTGCCGGAGGCGACGCCGACGGTATGGGCTAGCCCCAGGTAAGCGGAGAGCTCTCGTTCAAAGGAGATTACCTCCTCGCCGAGAATGAACCGCCCGGAGGCGATGACCCGGGCGATAGCGGAGTCAATATCAGTTTTGATGCACTGATACTCGCCGGGTAGGTCCAGCATGGGGATAGAGAAGGAGGGTGTGGGCATGGGGATGAGGGTATTAAGGTTATTTTTGATTAAGCCATTAATCCTCCGCCACCTCTTTTTTTGTCTGCATAAGCACTAGTCCAACCTGTTCTACCCTTTATGGAGATTGATTTCGGCGGATCCAAAAGCTCAAAATCTTTGGATTTCGGGAAACAAACATCTTCAAATATGCACTTACCCTCAAAAATGCTTAAGAGGTTGTTTGAAGGTAACAGTAATATGTTATTTTCTCTTGGCAGTAGAGCATTATCTATTTGACAAGGTAGAAGGGATCTAATAGGAGTTGCTTTGACATTATCTCCATTTTTTCTACATATACGGCAAATACCAATTCTTCTATTAAAATGATAAAATCTATGAGCTTTATCGCATTCATATTCAAAAAAAGTATTCTTACAATATTCTCTACCTATTCTATAAAGTAAATAATCGATGTTACATGGTGATTTGGGAGCAGTACTAATGCTTATTTCCATCCATTGTTCCCAGACAGTGCGCCACGCTTTTGTGCTATATTCATCAATATATTCATATTGATAGCAGAAAATATCCAAAAAACTGGATAAGATAGGGATAGCTGTTTGTAAAATCCCGATTCTTAGTGCCAGTTTCATCACATTAGTATCACTGGCCACATCAATTTTATCTAGATTTTTAAGGTTTTTCCATACATTTAGCTCAACCATGTCTCTAATAAACATATTTGTTTTCTTATTTCCGTAACCAGTATTCCTTGATTCAATAAGAGCAGAACGAATCTTCAAAGCATCATTATCAAAATATGAGGCTATAGCAAATGGTTCAATATCCTTTTCAATTAAAAACCTGGCAGCATTTTTTGCAAAATCAATTCTCTTATCCGTTTGGGAAAGATCTGTAAAACCCATAAATCTCAAGTATCCCTCTGGATCCTTAATAATAATTTCTGGTGAAAAAATAGTGTCATCCTCAAAATATTTCTCGAACTGATTCTCTGGTGGTTCTCTAAAATCCTGATTAGCTGTAAAAAAACGAACTTTAGCTATTGTTTCTGGTGGCAAGCCATGTGTTTCTTTTATAAGTTTGAATATACTATCTCCATATTTCTTTTTAGCAGCAATTAGGGCTTGAGCGGCAAGCTTTGCTTTTTGTTTGTCTATTTTCGGGTCAAGCAATTGCCTATGATTTGCTTCCCAATATTTGTGGAATTCATTAAATTTACTACTATATATGGCATAAATATTATCTTTATTATAATCATTGAAACCAAAATAGTAAAATTGAGATATAAGATGTGCAAATTTTCTTATAAACGATATATCATCTATATATCTCCACTTCTTCAGCAATTCTATGCCTGATTCTTGTAATGTGCTTTCAATAAATAATCTATGTTCATTAATTATCATTAATTCAAACACCTATCCTTTTAAAACATCTTTTCCCATCTATTTCTAGAAACTGCTCGTATTAACCCCAAATCTCTTAGCTGTTGAAGTATTTGTCTTACTTTTGCAGTTATATGCTTATTATCCGGATAATGTAATTGGAATTCTTTTTCATAAATATATAAATCGCTAGACTTAAAAGAATTTCCTGGTATCTTAGCGTAAACTATTTTTTGCCATCCAAATAAATCTTCAGAAGATATTCTTGGTTTTGGTAATGTCTCTTCTTTTTCTTCTAATAATCCAATTTTTTCTGTTAATTCTTTCTTTTTAAGAATATCTTTACTATTTCTTCTAATAATATTATATGCTTGTTCATATTGATTGATATATTCATAATCCGGAGTAAATATTGTTGCAGAATACTTCAGTCTATTATAAGTTGAATATACATCTGATACGATTTCCTCATTGACATTTGCAGTAATTATAGTATTTATCTCAATATTTTTTTTAAATCCTCCAGCAGTCAGGTTAGATGACCCTATCGAAATATTTACCTCATCATCCTTTCTAGCAATATATATTTTAGGATGATAAATTGGAGAATCGCTTATTTCATAATCACAAAAACAATACAAAAACAAATTTTTATTCTCATCCATTTTTCTTCGTAAAATATTCAATATCTTGGGTTCTGTAGTTTTAAAATCTAAACCCAAAATAAACTCTGTATGACAACCTTTTTCAATGTTTGTCTCAATTTTATCTTCAATTAATGAGTATCCTGAATACTTGGCAAATGCAATCCCAAATTTAGTTTCACAAGCATTTTTTAACATATTTTGAAGAACATCTATAAACTTAATATTGATATTATCAGTAAATGTTACCTTCATTTCTATCTCCTTATTTATTTTCATAAAAAAGTGTTAATCCCCCCCCTACCTCTCCTCCAACCCACCCTTCCCCTTCTTATACCTCCGCCCGCACTTACCACAACGGTATATCTCCTCAAAACCCTCCTTGCGCACTTCCAAGCCAGACCCACACTCGCAGATATAGCGATAATGCTTGGCCGGGTTACCCATTACCAATGAATAAGCCTCCACATCCTTTGTGACTACCGCCCCCGCCCCCACAAAAGCCCACCGCCCGATGCGCACCCCGCAGACGACAGTGGCGTTGGCGCCGATGGTCGCTCCCCGTTCCACATAGGTGGTCAAGTATTCGTCGGCTGACTTTTTGTGATAGGCGGAGCGGGGAATGAGGTCATTGGTGAAGACCATACTGGGACCGAGAAAGACATCGTCCTCGCAGATGACCTTGTCATAGACGGAGACATTATTGTGCACATGGACATTATCCCCCAGGACAGCCAGCGAACCGATGAAGACGCTCTGACCGATGACACAGTTTTTGCCTATCTTTGCTCCCGGCATAATATGGCTGAAATGCCATATCTTGGTGCCGGCGCCGATAACCGCGCCCTCATCAACCACCGAAGAAGGATGGACAAAATAATCGCTCATCTAACTTTCCGCGAATAAGATGGATAAATAACCATAACTCCCACCAGTTTAATATACTGGCGGGAGCTTTTCAAGGGATTTTACTGAAGCCAAATAAACAATGTGGGGATTATTCGCCTTGCAATTGCAAGGCGCATCCCCTCTACAATTCGCTAATCGTCGTCCTCACCACTGGTCTCGGTCATATTCTCCCCCAACTCCGCCAGCTCCTCCTCGCTCATCTCTTCCTGCAGACTCTGACGCAATTCGTTGACCACAGTCTGCGCCCTTTCCCGGTCCTTGGCTAACACATACAGGTCACCGAAATAGCCCTCGGCAAATGCCAGAAGACCATCATACCAGGGTATCTGCTGGGCTTTGATGAAGGGGTGGATGCCGACATTTTCCAGTGCCTGGCGGAGCAATTCCGCCTCGTGTTCGTTGGCGATGCGGGTGAGGAGCACCGCTTGCTGACGAGAGGCTAATCCCAGGTAGAGACGATGCCGGTCGCCCACGGGAAAGTTCTCCACCTCCCGGTGGGCAAGCAGAAGCTCTTCCGCGGTTACCACCCAGTCCGCACGATGCTTTTTGGCTAAGGCAATCAAGCGCTCGGCAGAGTTTTCACCCTTCATTTGCTCCTTCGCAGATGGCGGTTCTTTTTTAAGCAGACCCTCAAAGAGACGATAGGCGTTCTGGACAGAAGCCTCTCGCCCTCCCTCGGCGGTGCGGAAATGCTCCGCCAGTCGCTCGGCGTCTTCGGAGAACATAACAAAGCGTAGACCCTCAGGACTCATAACACACAAATCGGAGAGGAAACGCTCTCCCTCAAGTATCAGATTGCGCGCTTCCTCCAGGTCAATTACAATGACCGGTCCTTGCTTAGCCATCTATTTCTTCTCCCCCTTACTTTTTGTGTCCTCCTGGGCTATCATCTGCGCCGGCACGGATTCTGGATATTGTTCCACGAGTAGCTGACGGTATTCTTCAGCCCGCTTACTCTCTTTTGCCAAAAGTAAAAGCTCCCTGGCATGATAGAGAGCCCAGGGGGCATAATCGCTATTCGGGAAGCGCTCAAATATTGCCTCATATTGCTGCACAGCCTCCTCCAGCTTGCCCAATCCCGTGGCGATACGCGCCAATTTGTCGGCGCAAGCGGAATCCAGAAGCTGGGAAGTTGACGGAATCCCCTGCAGAGTTATTTTAGCTTCTTCCAGATAGCCGTAATCCATTAGCTCTAAAGCCTGGGCATACTGGCTGTAAGCTGTCTGGTATTTTTCATCATATTCGTCAAGCAAGCGAATCAGTTCCCAGATGTCCGCAGTCATAATCGGAGCATCCTTTGCCAGTAGTGCTTGCATACACACCTGCTCCGCGGACTGCATATCGCCTTTAATCATCAGCTGATGCACTCTTTGCATCATCTCCGGCGCTGTCTCGTCTCGGCTCAAGGACACTTCCTGGACAGATAACAAAATTGCCACTATAACTAATATAACCCCAATATACCTCATCTCTCCCCACCTCCCCAATATTTCTCTATCAGTTCCCCGTAACCATAAGGTATCTCTTGACCGTAGACATCCTCCACTCCTTCGGCTTCAAAACGCGAGGGCAAATCCACCCCCGGTGGAAGATGTTCGGGCACATAAGGGTCGGCATAATACTTCGCCGGCTCGCTCTTGCGCTCGGTGGAAACTCCCTTGGTGCGCAGAGAACGTTCCGCGGACAACAACCTTTCCATAAGGTGTTTCTGTTCCTCGGCAATGCGGCCGGTGGAGGCTCCCTCGGAGAGCATCTTCTCAATCTCCTTCATCGCATCCACAGCACCGCTAAGCTCGTCGGTCATCTGTTCCAGAGCGCCATACTTCTGCAGTAATTGTTCCAACGCCTGGCGCAACGCCGCCTGCGCCGCCGCCATAGCCAATAGCTGCTCTCGGCTGGGCATAGGCATCCCTCCGCCGAACAGAGACTGCATCCCCCCGCCCAACTGCTGTTGTCCGGAGGCAATCTGCTCCAGAGCGGAGAGCATATCGGCAAGTCCCGAGGGGGTAGAGGCATTCTCCACTCCGCCCTTAGCCGACCACAGATTGAGCATAGCCGAGTTCATACCCTGCATTGCCTCGCCCAGCTTATCCAGCGCCTGCTCTTGACTGACTGAGTCCTTAGAAAGGTCGGTTAGTGTTTGCTCGGCATTTTCTAACTGCTTTAATCCCTCCGGGGAGAGAAATAGCGTCTGCCCCATTATCTGACTATATTTTTTCATCACCCCGGAGATACCTTTGCCCAACTCTCCGGAGCCATTCATCTGCTCCTTTATGATATCACTTTTCTGATTCTCTATATTATCGGATAACTCGCCAGCCTGCTTCTCCAGCTCGGAGAGGGCGGTCATCTGTTCCTGGATGCCGGCAATTATCTCCTGCCTCTGGTCGTCGTAATAGCCGGATTGCATCTGCGATAGGGCGGAGAGCAATTGCTCCATACTCATCTGTGCCGAGGAACCCTTCTGGGTGGATTTGTCCAGATTTCCCCCTTGCATCGCTGAGACCGCCTCCTGCAAAGCCTTTTGCACTTGCTCCATCTCCTGGTCGGATATCTCCGAGAGAGCTTTTTCGGCTTGCGGTGAAAGCTCGCTCAATAGCTTCTGCAGATTTTCGGCATCCGACCCCATCTTCTCCGCTTCTTCGGAAAGCTTGCTCTCCTGGTCAGCCAGTTGGCTCAAGCTGTCCTTTACTTCACTCTCTTCCGCCGAATCCTCGGTCTTGGAGAGTTCCTGATTAATATCCTTTTGAGCCTCCAGCATCCTCTCCGCTTCCGCCTTCAGGGCATCCAATAGACTCTCCGCCTCCACTCGCTTCAGAATGTCCAGCATCTGGTCCAGCTCCTGGGAGAGCTTTTCCTGCTCTTTCATCGCCTGTTCCAGGTAGGGCGCCAGCTCTTCCTGAGGGATGGAGTCTATAGCCTGCTGCAGATTCTTCAGTATCTTCTGGGTCTCTTCGTCCAAAATGCTTCCCAACCTTTTGCTGACCTCGTCTATTTTGGCAAGCGTCTCCAGAGACAATAAATCCTGGTTCTCTTTGACCATCTCCTCCAATTGTTTTTGCAAGTTCTCCGCAGACTGACGAAGTTCCTGTTCCTGCTTGATTATCTCTTTCATAGACTGAGTCTCTTCATAATTGAGCGAACCCTTCTCAGAAAGCTTATCAGCAAGCTTCTCTATCGACTCCACCAGTTGTTCGCCCCTCTGATGAACCTCCTCGGCGGTAACCGTGCTCAAATTACCGATATTCTGCTCCTGCTTGGTGAAGAAGTCGGTTATCTGGGGCACTTGCACTTTGAACTTCCGGGAGTAGCCCGCCTTGGGACCGTTAACTGAATCGTTATCGTAAGCTACCAGTTGACAAATCAAAATATCACCCGGCAAAGGATTGGCGATGCCGGCGTCAAAGATGGCTTCCGCGGTCGCCCCCAGAGGTTGGTCCGGAAAGTTGACCAGCGTAGCTATACCTTTTTCACCGGTGGCGGAAATCTCGTAGGACAAAGCCAGACTGGTAAGTCCGTAGTCGTCGGAAAGACGCGTCCTCAGCGACAATCTCAGGTCGGTTGCTAGATAGACATCTCCCTCCGGTTGGAGCAGTTGCACGCTAGGCGCAGAGTCAGTGAGCATCTCTATGCGACCGCCTTCCACTAATGTAACCTCCGCTCCCAGAGGGTCGCGTGCTATTATGGAAAGCTCCTGGGATGTCTTGACGGTCACACTCCCACTGAAAATACCATCCTTCTGAGAGGTTAAATTGAGGCTATCCTCACCCAGGCACACCACAACCTCCTCCGCTTCGCCGGAAAGAGCTACCGTCAGAGCCAAATCAGTTCCCGGCAGAGCACTGATTAGCCCGGAGAATCCGCTCTGGATGACCTGGGGCTTTCTGCTGTAAGCCGGCGGAGTGAGAGTGAGAGTCAATGAGGAGAGATGTGGCGGCACTACCACATGCAGGTGACCGGTCTCGCTTGTGGCGCCGCTCGTCTCTGCCCAGAAGCTGGTATCCTCCTGAACCTGCTTGAGGGTGCCGGTGTAGACACCCTCTCCACTGTCATCCAAAAGTAGAGGGATGGGGTTTTCCTGGCTCTGGGGGTGGATATAAAGTATTGGAGGAAGAGGGTTTTTGCCATTTGTAAATACCTGGATAGTTAAATCTTGACCGCGATAGATAGTAGCTTCCTCAGGTTCTATTTGCAAATGCGCCGGCACCGTTCCCAATATTTGCTTTAAGGGAAAGAGCGCCTTTTCGGAGAGCGCTTCCCAGTCGCAGGGAAGCAGAACGACACTGGTTAACAATAGCGCCGACAGAAATAATGCCAGCCAACCCAGGCGGTTAAAGCCCTGAACAAAGGGGAAAACCGGCTTGATTTTCCCGGAGACTCTCTCTACCAATTTGGTAACCAGGAGGGTGGAATATCCTCGGGTCGGCAACCGCTCGTCGGAAAGTTGATAGGCGCTCTGTAAATCGTCGCCAGGAAGCTCCGATTTTTTCGCCAGAAGCTCCAGGGGCAGATGCGCTTGGCTCTTCAGGGTAAACCGGGCAATAGTAATTGCGGAAGCTAAAAGAGAGATTAACAGACCCAGCTCAGCAATGTAGAAAGCTGAAACTGAAAGCATGCGGTCAGCAGTGACCAGGAGTAAAAGGCTTAGCAGGACAAAGCAGGTCCAGGCGAGAAAACCCCTGAGGGCACTGCCCAGCGCCAATCCCAGGCGAGCCCAGGTCAGTGCCGAGGCGATGTGCCGATGATAGGTGGTGATTGAATTCATTTTTGAGATTACATCCTGAGTTATTTTATCATAGTTCTGGGGCTTTCGGCAGTAATTAAGCTCCCTCCTCTCCAACCACTATAACAATAGACAACGATAAATTCGCTCCGTTTATCGCTAAATGTAATAAGCCTTTTAGCATAAGTTGGTAGCCTTCATTACACAGCGGGGGTATGAATCCCCTTGCGTATTCCCAAATTAAACCTTTTCCCCTTGACACCCTTAAAGGTTGTGGTATATTGAAAGATAATTTTATCGGTTATGAATTCATAGGTGAGGTTTTTTATGCACATTGCCATTCTTACCGGCGGCGGTGATTGCCCGGGATTAAATCCTGCCATTCGCGCGGTGGTGCGACATGCTATGAAAAGTTACGGTCACCAGGTAACCGGCATTCTCAACGGCTGGCAAGGACTTATTGAAAACCAATATCGTCCTCTGAATATGGATATGGTCTCCGGTCTTCTGACCAAGGGTGGAACTATATTGGGGACTTCCCGAACCAACCCCTTCAAGATTCAGTCCGCTCCGGAGAAGATTCTGAAAAATTTTAAGGATAACTCCTTTGACGCTCTCATCGCCATCGGCGGCGAAGACACCCTGGGCGTAGCAAGTAAGCTTTACCGGGAAAGTGAATTTCCGGTAGTAGGCATCCCCAAGACTATTGACAATGACCTGTCCGGCACCGATTACACCTTTGGCTTTTACACCGCAGTCAATATCGCCACCGAAGCCATAGACCGTCTGCACTCCACCGCCGAGAGCCACCATCGGATAATGGTGGTGGAGGTTATGGGTCGCCACGCCGGCTGGATTGCGGTCTATGCCGGACTTGCCTCCGGCGCTGACCTCATACTTATTCCCGAGGAACCGTTTGACATTGAAGAGGTTTGTGCCATTCTGCGAAAACGGCATAAGCGTAGGGACTTTTCCATTGTAGTTGTCGCCGAGGGGGCAACTCCCAAGGAGACGAAGGAATTTACCTTAAAGGACTATAAGCTGGATGATTTCGACCATGTATGTTTGGGTGGCATCGGTGCCCTCCTTGCCCGGGAGATAGAGAATCGCTTAGATGTGCAAACTCGCTACACTATCCTGGGGCATATCCAGCGCGGCGGCACTCCCGTCCCCTTTGACCGTATATTGGCGACCCGCTACGGGGCTAAAGCCGTGGAACTGGTGGTCGCCGGCGATTTTGGGAAGATGGTAGCACTTCAGGGCAATAAGATTGTAGCCGTGGATATGGAGAAGGCGGTCAAGAAGTTAAAGACGGTGAGCAAGGAAATCTACAACCTGGCTAAGATATTCTTCGGGTAGGAGCCCAATCAACCTAACCGGTCTCTTGTAAACCAACCGACAAAAAATTACTCTTCATCGTAAAATCACCAATTGGGAGGAAGCTTTTATGCCCATGGTAACCAATGCCGAACTGCTTCAAAAAGCCCAAGTTGGACATTACGCCATCGGCGCCTTCAATATAAACAATATGGAGATAGTCCAGGCGGTTGTATCGGCCGGCAAAGAGAAAAACTCCCCGGCAATTCTTGCCGTCTCCGAAGGAGCAATAAAATACGCCGGCTTTGACTACATCATCACCCTATACCGCACCGCAGTGAAAGAAAGCGGACTGCCCCTAGCCCTGCATCTGGACCACGGTCAAGATATGGAGGTAATCAAATATTGTATTGAGGGGGGCTTTACTTCGGTGATGATTGACGCCAGCAAGCTTCCCTTTGAGGAGAATATTTCCGCCACTAAAGCGGTGGTGGAGCTGGCTCGCCCCAGAGGTATCTCCGTGGAAGCTGAATTGGGTCGGTTGGCCGGTGTTGAGGATATTGTCAGCGTGGATGAACGGGAAGCCATCCTGACCGACCCCAAATCGGCAGACGAGTTTGTGAAAAAGACCGGAGTTGATGCGCTGGCGGTGGCCATCGGCACCAGCCACGGCGCCTATAAATTCAAAGGCGACCCCAAACTGGATATTGAGCGGCTGAAGGAGATTGTCAAAGCCTGCGGCATTCCCATAGTATTGCACGGCGCAAGCGGCGTCCCCAACTGGGTGCTAACCACGGCGACAAAATTTGGCGCTGAACTTAAGGGGGCAAAAGGGGTGCCGGACGAAGCCATCAAGGAGGCGGTCAAGAACGGCGTCTGCAAGGTGAATATTGACACCGACATTCGCCTGGCTATGGTAGGAGCCATACGCCAGGTCTTTGCGGAGAACCCCGCCGAGTTTGACCCTCGCAAATACTTGGGACCGGCGCGCCAGGCGATTAAAAAAGTGGTGGGGGAAAAGATGGAATTGCTGGGAAGCACCGACAAAGCATAACATTTCTCAAAATAATATTAATGGTTAGCCCAAAAATTAGGCATATCGGACTATTGACCTCCGGCGGAGATGCCCCGGGTATGAATGCCGCCATTCGCGCGGTAGTGCGCTCGGCTATATTCAGCGGTCTTAAGGTCTCGGGAATTCATTTTGGGTACCGCGGTCTTTTATCCGGTGACATCCGCCCCATGAACGAGAAAAGCGTATCCGGTATAATCAACCGTGGCGGAACCATCTTGGGCGCCGGACGCAGCGAAGAGTTTAAGACCAGAAAGGGCTTGGCTTGCGCCGCCGAGGTCTGTCAGCAGAATAAGTTGGATGCGCTGATGATTATCGGCGGAGATGGTTCCTTTCGCGGGGCACTGGAGCTATACCAATTTCATCATATAACCACCATCGGCATCCCCGGCTCCATAGATAACGATGTCGCCGGCACCGACCTGAGTATAGGTTTTGATACCGCGGTCAACACCGGTATGTCCTGCATGGACAAGCTACGGGATACCGCCGAAGCCCACGAGCGCATCTTTGTGGTGGAGGTGATGGGAAAAGAGAGCGGAGCCATAGCCATAGATGTAGCCATCGCCAGCGGTGCCGAGGGGGTCATCATTCCGGAGATAACGATAGATATTCCCAAACTTTGCGATGACATACGCAAAGGCATTGCCAGAGGCAAAAGCTCCTTCATTGTAATTGTCGCCGAGGGAGCTACCTCGGCTTACCATGTGGCCAGGCAGCTGGAAGAAGCTCGCCTGGGGCGAGAGACTCGGGTGCTGGTGCTGGGTCATTTGCAGAGAGGCGGTCCACCCACGGCATTAGACCGGGAGATAGCCTCTAAAATGGGTGCTCATGCGATAGACCTACTCCTTCTGGGAAAGACGGCATGCTTTGCGGGCATCCAATCCGGCGTGTTGGTAGATTATCCATTGTCTTATACCTGGGAAGGGCGGAAGCCATTTGACATCAAATCTCTGGAGTTAGCCAAGCGATTGGCAATTTGAGTGTAAAATTCCTTAATTTTTGGAGGTATAATGTTCAGGAAACGAAGGCTTACCGATGCTCACTTTGATACTTTTATCGCCAATGAGGCGGTTGCCGAGGGCAACATTCAAGGCAAGACTAACATTCACATTCAGGGAAAGGTGCTCGGCGATGTCATAATTTCCAAAGGGGTAATTTGGGTAGATACTTCCGGGGTAGTGCGCGGTGATGTCTCCGGCACCTCAGTGGTCATTCACGGCGAAGTGGACGGCAATGTATTTGCCAAAAAGAAGCTGGAGGTTGCCTACCACGGGATAATTCGCGGCAGAGTAGATTCCTCAAATATATTCGTCTCCTCCAAATCCTCAGTAAAAATTAGCGCCGACAAAGTTGCCACCATCTTTGAAGAAAGAAGACTTCCGGATACAGTCCCTATGTTTGAAGAGAAGGTTAAATCGAAACCCAATGCTCAAAAGTAATACTGACAGACTTTGTAATGTAAAAAGCCAATTCACCCTACATAACCCTGGAACTATTTCGGGTGGACTTTACTCGTTCATTACCATCCTCATTCTTAACCTGCTCTCCTGCGGGTATCTCCCCTTGGAAGAAAAACAGGAAGAGCAAATAACCCAAGGTGTGGAGGTAACTGGGAGACTCAGCAACGGCGAAGAGGCAAAGATTACAGTTCAAGTCTTCCCCAAGGCTAATCACCAGGAGCTGGTTGCCGAGGGAGAAGGCGATGAATCTATCTCGCTTGATGTCGGGGATTATGACATATTGGTAATCTACTGCGGAACCGAAGTCTGGTTGAACGATATTGAGGTCACCGCCGGTGAATGGGCGCATCGTGAGATAATCCTGGAATGTGGCACCATAGTTCTACATCCCCAGGATAAAGAGGGCAAAAAGGTCTGGGCTTTTATCCGGGTCTATCCGCCGGGCAACCACTTAAAGTCTGTCAGCACCGCCTGGGGGGAGGAACCGATTTATCTGCCACCAGCCAACTATGATTTGCTGGTCAAACACAAAAAAGCGGAGTTATGGCTTTCCGGAGTGAAAGTAATCAAAGACCAGATAGTAGAAAAAGAGATACGCTTCGGAAGCGAAATAAAGAGTAATTGATAATCAAAACAATTTTAAAAATTCTATAAAATTAAACGATTAAGCTAAAAACTATCGGTAATAAAATTATGCATTCCAGAAGATTCTTAATCAGCCTGATATTGTTGGGGCTTCTTCCCGGAACTCTCTTCGCCTCTCCCCCCCGCCTGGCCCTCCTGCCCACGGTGGACATCACCCTGGAAGGTTTGGGACCGAAAGTTGACACCTGGTTGGAAGAAGCGCTCTCCTCCGGACCTTTCACCCTGCTTAGCCCTCAGGTCACAGCTACCGCTTTGACCCAGTTGGGCATTATTGACCAGATGGTAAGAATTCCGGATAATGCCACCTCTCTGGGTGAATTGCTCTGGGCTGATGCCATAGCCTATGGCACTCTAGCCGCTCTGGGGGATAACTACGGTTTAGTGGTCTCTCTACGTAACGGCGTTACCGGGGAGATGATTGCCAAAGAGCGCTTCTTCTCCGCCACCTACACTAATTTTGACGGTCTCTACGATTTCCTCTCCGAAAATGTAGCCAGCTTACGACCAGAGCAGACTGTTGAAGGTCCCGGTCTGGACCTGACTAATCTGGTCAATTCCGTAGAAGCATTGGGCGAGGGCTTGGGAGGACTGACCATAAGCGCCAAACAAGTAGCCATACTCCCTCCGATAAGTATATCCGGCAGTAGCCGGAGTCTGGACCAAATTTACCTCAAGCTGACCGATAACTCAAAAACCCTCAATAAAAAATATCAATCTCTCAGCAAACATCAACCCGGTATGGTGGAGGTAACCGCGACCATCAGTTCGGGAGGAACGGTGGAGGGATTGTTTTGCGAACCAACTGGGTTATACAGCTCGGAGATTGAGAGCTGGCTTTCAGCGATTAATTTTGGCGGTTCCAGTGGTTCCTGTCAGGTGAAATTTCTGCTCTACTTTGGAGAATAGTGGTGAGAACAATGCAGAAAAGATTGCTAAATCTCTTGACAGTTTTTCTACTATGCGAAACTCTAAATGCCTGGGCGGATATGGAGATGCCTAAAGACCGTCTGGTGAACCTGGATAGCTTCCAGATGCTCATTCCCGATAACTTCGCCATTGTGGATAATTCTAATGAAGACATATACACCATCAGCGACCGAGAGGACCACATCGTCGTGAATATATCCTTTTTGGAGGAGTTAGGGGGAAGAAGCTTGCCGGATATGGCATCATACGATACTTATTTTATGCAACAAGATGGTTATTCTTTAGAAAGTATATATCCTTTAGAGAAGGATATCTTCCCCCAGGTAAGCGCGGTTATTTTACTCTATTCCAGAGAACTGGAGTCCGGCGATATTGAGTATTGGGAGTCGGTGCTATTCTATCATCAGGCGGGGCAGTTGTTGATGCTGGGAATTAGCTATGTAGGAGGGAGTGGTGAATGGAGCCGACCGGAGGTAATAAATACTTTTATGCAGAACTTCGTGCCCTTCCCGCAGGGCGCGGTTGAACATCAGCACCAGGGGGAATAAAATTATTCAAATGCAGGCGAGGTGCCTTGCTTCTGCAAGGCGATTAATCCTCGCCTGCAAGAAAAATAATAAATATAGGCATTCAACAGTCTTTTCATAGGTCTTTGCACAGAGAACTATCCTCAATATCCTTAACCATCTCATTTTTCTCCAAAATCTCCTGCGCCAGCCGCAGATAAGCCCGGGAACCAGCACAGCCAACATCCAACAATACCGCCGGCTTTCCTCGCATAAAGACTTCCGCCAGGCGAACATTGCGGGGTATGATGGTGTTAAGCAACAAGTTGCCCAGTATTGAGCGAGCATCGTAGTAGATAATGTCGCTAAGATTGGTGCGTAGGTCATACATAGTCAACAGAAATCCCTCAAAACCCAGGTTGCGGCCAGTCTCCTGATTGTAGCGGCGGACGGTTTTTATTACCGCAGAGACCGCCTTCAGAGAATGGGGTTCGCACTGCACCGGCACCAAAACGCTATCCGCCGCCCCCAGAGCTCCGTAGGCTATAGTCCCCAGTGAGGCCGGACAGTCCAGCAGAATAAACTCGTATCGGTCCTTTATCTGATATAAAAACTCGCGGATGAGGTCCCGGTTGGATAGAAGCCGTTGATTGAAGCACTCCTCCTCCGGTGTGCCGCATAAATCAGAATGGAGCAAATCCAGGCTCGCCAGGTCGGTCTTTTGCAGCAGTTGCTCTGCGGGAAGTTCCCCCATCCGGCTGGTCCCAGCCAGACGCTTCTGGCCCTGCCCGAAGGCAAATGCCACTCCCCCGTCAGTGACCAGGTCAGCTATTAGCGTGCGGTATTCACCCACGGCAAAGGAAGCCCCCAAATTGACTGCCGTGGTGGTCTTGCCCACGCCCCCCTTGGAGCTAAAAATAGCGATAATCCTAGCCAGATGACCTCCCCCTATCGGAAAAAATAAGTTTCTTGAGCAAGCTCACCGATTCACTGATGCGTTTGACATCGTCTTCTATAGAACCCAAAAGCCCCCAGGCCAAATCGTCCAGTTTTTCCAGCTCCCCAACAGTCGCTGATACCTCCAAAGCCAGTTTGGCGAGTAGCTCGCTACGTTCCTTTTCTGCCATTGAGCCCTGCTGAGCAAAAATGGAGGAGCCACTTTCCACCAGATTATCCATTCCGCTCAAAATGTTCAGTATCATCTCGCTCAATCCTCGGGCATGTTCCTTCTCCCGACCCAGCCTGGTGCCCAGCTCGGGCAATAACAGGAGCCATTGCTTGAGCTTATGGCTGTCTTCGGACAAATTCGCCAAAGCGCGCTCTATCTCCGCCAGTTTCTGCGGACCTAACGCACTGAGAGCGGAAATACTCTTGCCAAGTCCCAGCTCAGCAGAGACTATTGGCTTGGATTGTCCTTCGCCAATTATATCCGCAACTTCTTTATCTGAATCCAGAATACCGCCCTCGCTGGAAATTCCTTCCTCGGGAAAATCCAGAGGCTCAGCTTTATCCAACAGGTCATCATGGTTGGCTACCCTGGAGACGGATTTTGCCTCCTCCGACTTTGTCTCTTTGGCAATATCCCCCCACACAGATGGCGCTGGAACCTCGCCGGTCACCTCACCAGTTGGTTGAATCTCCTGCTCAGTTGGGGCGACCTTGATTGAAACTTCCGGTGCCGGCCTTATCTCCTTCTTCTCACCGCTGGGCAGTTGCCCGACCCGCCTAACCAGTGTCTCCAGAACATCACGATTGAGAGTGCGGGTATCAGATAGCAGCGCCCTCCAATCGTCTAAGACACCCAGCAATTTATCATGGTTGTCGGAGTAGCTCAGAGCATCGGCAAGAACCATCGCCTGCTCAATATTGCTGGTTATGCTCTGTATTAAGTTCCGACCGCCGCTCCCTTCCTGCAGAGCCTTCATTCTGTTGAATAATAACTGGATATTTTGTATCCAGGATTGGCGGAGCTCGCGGTCGGTAACGGCTCCTCCGGCACCACTCTTTGCCCTTTTCAAGGGTTCTTCTCTATCCAACCGGTCGCTCATATTCGGTTACCGAAAAAGAATTGTTGGGGAATGACTATCTGCATTTGATAATATAGCAAACTATCCCAGAAAAAGTCAATTGCTGTTAGCGACGCGGGTTTATCTTCAATCATTTATTAGGGCTACTTTCCTTTTTCTGCTGTTCGGGATAAAAGACCGCCCGGTAAGTTGCTCCGCAGATGGGACAGGCGAACTCCTCCCAATCGCCGGCTACAATCATAGCATTACCGCAGTTCTGACAGACAAACCATAAGCAGACACTGTAGCAATACGGACAGTTCCCCTCTACCTTATCATCGGGAAGGTAAAAATCGTTACCGCATTGCGGGCACTCCCAGGTCTCTGCCCAGGCAAAGCTCGCCAGAGCCAGCAAAAATGTAGCCAGTAAAATAATAAATGATTTAATCGTCAAATCCTCTCCCCAATCAATTCTGTCGCCAGCCTAAACCCTAATCCATATACCCGGTCTAATTTGCTCCCACTTCAATTGGTCGGTGGAATCGTCAATAGCCAGGAAATCCGGGGCGTAAGCAGCTAGCTCCCCCTCCCCGGTTCCATCCATTAGCTTCTGCCGTCTGGGCATTACCTGTTCGCGGTATATGCGGGAGAGCCGTTGGTAATTCCACTTGTTAATGTGCCGAGCTAAAGCCTCCATGCTGCCCGCCAGAAGATGACTCTCCTCCGACCGGTCGTCGGCAGCTTTCTCTCCAAAACTCGGCGCCGGGGGAATTTTTTTTAGAGCGATGACTCTGTGGGCTAAAAGCGGTGGTTCTCCTCCCCGGTCTATGCTCAACAGTGCCAGATAACTTCTTAGCAGGGTAGCGGTTTGCTCTCCTTCCACTACTACCAGTAAGCAATGTGCTGCCAGATTGCGACAAAGCTCTCCGGTGGTGAACGAACTACGTTCCGAAGAAAACCTTCCCCAGGATAATGCCCTCCCGCAGGCAAGACATAGCCCCAAAAGCATTCCGGCAATACTTACTGCAGAAACTTCTCCCCACAAAAGCACTCGCACCTGGGTTAGTATCCCTTCATATTCCCTATCTCCTACAATCAGGTCTATCTCCTTTGCTAGAGAAAATACCTCCTCTTCATCCTGCTTACCGGGACAGAGCGCTGATTGGAAAGGTATTATCTCCAAAGGCAGGTCTCCCAACTCGCTTCTCTCCGGAAATCCCAGGTCATCCCAAAAGGAATCCAGGGGAAATACCGTCTTTTGATGTAGAGTTTGCTCAAAATAGCTTCTTAATTCGGAGAGTTCCGGCTCAATTCCCCGCCATTTAATCTTCATCTCTTCCATTGCCAGAAAAGCCCGGCTCCAACCCTCCGACCCGCAGAATCTTTTTGGCAAAAAAGCCCCCAGAGCGGAGACCATCTCGCTTGCCAAGCCTCGTTTTACCAGCGATTTCAGGTCCATTTCTATGTCCCCAAAAGCTAAGGGGTCCAGGGTAGGAAGAAGAAGGCGAAAGCGAGCGCCATCGCCGAGTATGACCGATTGGTATCCTAACTGCCGGCTCAATAGGGTGGCAAGCAGGGTGGGTGGAAGTAACGGAAGTCCGGCGCTCTCTCCGGCACGGTCAAAGTCCTGCCCGGCGGGAAGAGCCAGGAACAGAGTGGGAGAGTGCGGTCCGTCGTCAATCTCTAAGGGCACAAAGCCGGTGATGGGCATGCTGTTTGGCAAATTGCATAAAATACGGTGCTCAATGCCCAGGGTAGTCAGTAGCGGAATCACCATCCGTTCGGCTACCCTCTGGGCTGGCGAGAAGGAGCTCAGGGCGGAAGGCTCAAACTCTATATTTTGCAGGGAAGCCAGAGCGTCCTTTATCTGCGGAGTAAGCGGAGCACGGGAAAGGGTGCTCAGCATACTCACCCAGGCCTTCGCCGGGATGAGCTGGTGATTCTCCAAACCCTCCTCAATTAAGGGCATTTGATTGTAATGCGGACGGACCAAGAAAAGCTCCTAGCCGGATAGGACTATATCCAGTTTGTCAGCGTAGACGGACAAAAGTCTCCTCTTGAGATTTCGATGTTGCTCCTGAAGGAGCTTCGGGTCGGCCGAGACCAGCGCTTCCGCCTGCTCTTTGGCTTTAACAATCAAGTCGGGATAGGAGAGCAAGACCGCCAGGGTAAAGTCCGGGATGCCGGACTGGCGACTGCCCAGATATTCCCCCGGTCCGCGCAGGCGCAGGTCCTCCTCAGCGATGCGGAAGCCATCGGTGGTGGCGGTTAAAACCTCCACTCGTTCCCGGGAAGTATCCGGGGCATCCTCGGCAAGAACCAAAAGACAATAGGAGTTCTCTTTCCCCCGACCTATCCGACCACGCAATTGATGCAGTTGCGACAGACCAAATCGCTCAGCGTTCTCCACCACCATCGCTGTGGCATTGGCCACATCTATGCCCACCTCGGTTACCGTGGTAGAGACCAGAATATCAATCTCCCCGCGGCGGAAGGCGGTCATAACATTATCCTGCTCCTTACGCGGCATCTGACCGTGCACCAGACCCAGGCGAAAGTTGGAGAGTGGACCGGTGGCTAAATATTTATACATCTGAGTGGCAGCGCGCACATCCAGTTTCTGCGACTCCTCCACCAGAGGATAGACAAAGAAAGCCTGCCGACCAGCCAATACCTGCGCACGAACCAATTCTAACACTTCATTATGCCGGTCAAACTCAAATACCCGGGTGGTGATAGTCCCCCGACCGGGGGGCATCTGGTCAATTACCGAGAGGTCTAAATCACCGTAGAGAGCCATAGCCAGAGTCCGGGGGATGGGCGTGGCGGTCATCACCAGCAAATTGGGACCCTTCCCCTTAGCCACCAGCGCGGCGCGTTGATATACCCCAAAGCGATGCTGTTCGTCAATCACCACCAAACCCAGCTTGCGGAAAGCTATCCTTTCGGAGAACAGGGCATGAGTGCCCACCGCCAAAGTTGCCTCCCCGGTAGCCAGTTCAGTGAGCGCCTCTGTTCGCTCGCCGGGCTCCTGACTTCCCACAAGAAGCACCGGTTTTTTACCCAAAGGTGACAACATTTCGCTGATATTTGCGTAGTGCTGGCGGGCTAGAATCTCGGTAGGAGCCATTAGGACTGCCTGTGCTCCACACTCCACGGTATCCAGGATTGCCAGGAGAGCGGTAAGAGTTTTACCTGAGCCCACATCTCCCTGAATCAATCGGTTCATTGGGTAAGGGCTGCGCAGGTCTTCCTCTATCTCAGCCAGCACCCGCAACTGGGCGTCGGTGGGCTGGAAGGGGAGTGAAGCTAAAAGCTCATCGCGCAATTTCCCCGAGAAATCCAAACTCACTCCCAGCTCCCGGCGCAGTCTCCTGCGGCGCAGGGTTAAACCCACCTGCAACAAAAATAGCTCCTGATAGGCGAGCCTTCTGCGGGCAAGCTCGGTATCGGTGAGCTCATCAGGGAAATGCAATTTGCGGATTGCCTGATAGATGGGCGGGAATTTCTCGGCAGCCAGGACTTCATTGGGCAGGATTTCCGGAAGGCTTTCCGAGGATTCCATTGCTAAATAAGTGAGACGCCGTAAGGCTTTTTGAGTCAAGCCTTCGGTTAAGGGATAGATGGGGACGATGCGGTCGTAGTTAATGCCGTCAAAGTGTTCGGCAAGTTCATACTCCGGGGAGTTTATCTCCAACCTCCCCTGAAATTTATTGACCCGCCCGCTGACCAGAAGCATAGCCCCCTGAGCAAGCCTTTCCTCCAGATAGGGCTGATTCCACCACTTTAGTAATATGGATCCGGAGCCATCGGTGGCGACGACGGTCAAGAGGCTCCTTCGTCCCGGCAGTCTGGCAAGCTCGGTCTGCAGGACTCGCACCATTATGGTCGCGGGGCTGCCCGCAGATAACTCCTCTATCCGCCAGGTGCGGCGTCGGTCCTCGTAATCACGGGGAAAATAATAGAGCAGGTCCTCCAGTTGTTTAAGTCCGACTCTCTCTAATATCCTGGCTTTCCGGGGACCTACGCCTTTTATGTATTGCAGGGGAGTATCCAGGTGATATTTTGCCAAGGCCACTCTGGTGGACACCACTCTGGTGGCCACCACTCTTGTGGACACCACTCTGGTGGACACCGCTCGGCGAGAGGTCTTCATCCCCTCTGGTGCGCTAGTTGCGTCTTGCGGTGGTGAACCGTTCTCGCTCAGAGCCTCCTCCAGCATCCCATATATTTCCGCCAGGGGCTTTCCCCTATCTATCGCCTGCACTAACCGAGCCCAGCAGTGGCGTTTCTCCGCGGGTAATTGCGGAGCAAGCTCCATTATCCACTGACGGATACGTTTGAGATTCTGCTGGATTATCTGCGGACGGGAGGTCTTTTTTGCCATCTCCAGGGGTTTGCGTATGTTTTCCAAAAGCGTTGCCGGGTCGGTCGCCACTACAGCACCTCCCAGCCGAACTCTTCTAGCAGTTGCGCCAGAACCGGCAGGCTCAATCCCACCACATTGAAATAACATCCCACAATGCTCTGAACTATCACCGAACCCAAACCTTGAATGGCGTAGGCGCCGGCTTTATCCAGAGGTTCGCCGGTGGCGATGTAGGCGTCAATCTGTGCCGGTGTGAGTGTGTTGAAGGTAACTTTAGTGGTTGGCGCCGCCTGGGCAAATTTTCCGTCCGGCTTCCGATGCAGATACATAGCGGAGATGACCGCATGAGTGCGTCCGGAGAGTCGGGTAAGCATCGCCTTAGCGCTTCTCTCATCCGCAGGTTTGCCCAGAATATCCCGGTCAATAACCACTATTGTATCCACACCCAAAACCAATCCCTCTTCTATCTGCTCGGCAACTGCCAAAGCCTTAGCCCTGGCTAAACGCAGTGCGGTCTTCCGCGGGCTTTCACCCTTTATGTTGTTTTCCTCTATGTGAGGAACAATAACTTCAAAGGGTAATCCGAGAGCCTGGAGCAATTCCCGCCGGCGCGGGGAAGCGGAGGCAAGAATCAGTCGGCTATTTGCTGGTATATTCATTCTTGCTCTTCACCATAATCGTAACCGGACCGTCGTTGCACAGGCTGACCTGCATCATAGCGCCGAAGACCCCGGACTCCGTGGGAATACCCAAAGTCCGCAGATGACCTATGAACTCCTCGTATAGCTGTTCAGCCACCTCCGGTCTGGCGGCGGCGATGAAGCTGGGACGACGCCCCTTGCGCTCGTCGGCGTGCAGGGTGAATTGCGAGACCACCAGAGCGGCTCCGCCCACCTCCGGAAGAGAGCGGTTCATCTTTCCCTCATCGTCGTTGAAGATGCGCAGCCCGGCCACCTTACCCGCCAGGTATTCCGCCTGGCTGGAATCGTCACCCTCTTTAGCTCCCAAAAAAATTAAGAGCCCGCGGTCAATCTTACCTACCTCCGCACCGTCAACTTCCACGCACGCCCAACTAACCCGTTGAATGAGAGCCAGCATATCAGAAACAAATCCTCCCTTACCGGTCGTTTTCAGAAGTTTAGCATTTCTTTCACCCAAAATCTACCTCTTAGAGTATGAACCGCGGGTTGGACATAAAAAACCTTCACTTGACATAGTTAAATTTTGAGACTATATTAGGCAAGATATTTTTTAATCAATCATCACCGGAGGTTGAGTTGACTGAGCTTAGAGACTATCTCCCCTCTAAAATACCGGCCTTACCGGGTATAGATTTCTGGGAATTGAGGCTGGAGGAACGAATAACCACTCTGGTATCCTTCAAAGGCGATGTCCCTCAACAGATTAGCGAGTCAATAGACCTTGGAGGAAACTGCCGAGCGATGGCCAAAGGCGGTTACGGCTTCGCCACCTTCAATAATCCGGAACATTTAGCTAAAAGCATGCGCCAGGCGCAGGAATTGGCTAAAACGGTGGGGAAAAAGCCCAATAAATGGCGTCAGAGGGCTCCCATTCGTCTGGAATATTCCTCCTGTCCTTTAATAGACCCACGCCATATCCCCCTGCAAAAAAAAGTGGCCCGGGTCAAGAGCATCCAAAAGAAGTTGGAGGAAAGCCACCTGATGGATACCACCTCCGCCGGTTACAGCGACCTGTGTTTCACCCGTATATATATGAACTCCGAGGGGTCTTTCCTGTGCGAGAAGGGGGTAAGCTGTAAGTGCTTTGCCAGCGCCACCAACACCGGTAAAGGGGGCATAGAATCTGCTGCCCGGGCCTTCAATCGACGAGTGGGCTACGAGCTGGTCGGCGAGTTGGAGGAAGCCCTCCCGGAGATAATAAAAGAATTAGGGTATCTAATCAAAGCCGAACCGGCGAAGGGCGGCAATTACACGGTCATTGTTGACCCCCTGCTCGCCGGCGTATTCGCCCACGAATCGTTCGGTCACACCAGCGAGAGCGACTTTATCCAGGGAGATGAGCGGATAAAAGAGATAATGCGTCTTTCCCGCAAAATCGCTTCACCGGTGCTCTCCATCTACGATGACGGCACTATTCCCAACGAGATCGGCAGTCTCATCTACGACGACGAGGGCACACCCGGTCAGAAGACCGCCCTCATCACCAACGGTCTGCTGACCAGCCACCTGCACAGTCGGGAGACGGCATACAATATGGGCGAAGAGCCGACCGGAAACGCTAGAGCAATAAACTACGCCTTTCCACCCATTGTGCGTATGACCAACACCTATATTGCTCCGGGCAAAGATAAGCTCTCCGACCTCATCGCTTCCATTGATAACGGCATCCTGGTCTGCAACTCTTACGGCGGAACCGGCGGGGAGATGTTCAGCTTCTCGGCAAAATATGGAATGATTATTGAGGGCGGAAAGACCACCAGACCGGTCAAAAATTTCACCCTCACCGGTAATCTGTTTAAGACACTGAAAAATATTATCGCGGTTAGCGACGACTTCCAGATCTTCGGCTCCTGGGCTGGTTGCGGCAAAAACGAGCAAGGTCCCCTCTCGGTCGGGTTGGGCGGACCTTATGTGATGATTAAGGATGTTCTGGTAGGAGGCAGATAAGATGAGCGCCAAGAACCAAATGGAAGAGCTCTACCATCAAGAGGGATACTCCCTGCCGGTCATATTCAAATCCGGCAAGCTTCACTCCATACAGGCTCGCCGACATCAGGGTTGGGGCTTACGGCTATTTGAGAACGGAAGGGAGGGATTCTCCTCCTCCACCACTGGAGACCTGGATTCTCTGCGTAGTCTGGCGAAAGCCAATCTTCCTTACGGTCCCCGAAGCAACTACACTCTGCCCCAGGGTAATGAAGGGTATCCCACTGTGAAAAATTACTACCCCTCCTGCGCCAGAACCGGCGGAAAAGAGTTGATAGAGCTGGGCAAACAGATTCTCGCCAGAATAAAACCGGCCAGGATAAAAGACCTGGTGGTGGATGTAGACTTGCGGGTGGGCTACGGCTTACAACATATCAGCAATTCTTTAGGTTTAGAAAAGACCCACCGCACCAGCTTCTTTGAGGTGAGCGTTGAAGCCAGCAAATCCAAAGAGGGAGACCTGCTAAACCTCTGGGGCGTGCATTTCTCTGCAAAAATGGAACCGGAAAAGGCTCTATCCGTCACCGAGCACATCCTCACCCGCCTAAAATGGTCACAGCGAATAGTCAAGCCCAGCACCAAACGGATGCCGGTTATATTCTCCCCCTGGGCTTTACCCTTCGGGGTAATTTTGCAGCCGCTATCCGCCGGGCTGTCCGGGGAAAACTGGATTCAGGGCATCTCCCCGCTAAAAGACAAACTTGGTCAACAGGTCACCCACCCCTCTTTCTCCCTCTACGATAATCCCGTTTTGCCTGATGCCGTCAGCTCCACACCGTTTGACGGTGAGGGTTTGCCCACCTCCCGAAGACCATTCATTGATAAAGGAAGGCTGGTCAGCCCCCTGCTCACCCTGGAGACGGCAAAAAAACTACGGCTAAAACCTACCGCCTCCGCCCAGCGGTCCTACAAATCCCGTCCCGGCGGGGGTTTCTCCTTAATGGAGATAGAAGCGGGCACCAAGCCGTTCAAAAAGATGCTATCCGAGGTCTCCGAAGGCATTTATGTGGAGATTCTTTCCGGTGGGGGACAGTCTAATGTTATAGCCGGAGAATTTTCTTTGGGCGTAATACTCGGTTTTTACATAAAAAATGGCAACATTGTGGGAAGGGTTAAGGATTGCATGCTCGCCGGAAACATTTATGACTGTCTACAGGGTGGCTTTGAGCTATCCGCGGAGCGCGAGAACCCCCTGGGTTCGCTTTTAGGTCCTTATATTCGTATGGACAACCTCACCGTCTCCGGAAAGGGTAAATAAATGGCTTCAAAGTATTCAAGCAGATGGTCTCTCTGGTTAACCATTCTGGTAATAGCGGTTATTCCTGCGGTAAGTTTTGCCATCACTGAAGATGAGGTGAATAATCTGCGAGAAAGGCTCGCTGATTTCAACCGGCAAATAAACTATGCCTATTGGGATAACGCCGCTTTCGGAAAGGAGCTGGACTTAGACCCCATCTACGCCCAGTTCAGCGATGTCCTGAAAAACGACCAGCTTTTTAACGACCTGGCGGACAGCTTAAATAATCCGTCCAACGCAGATGAACACCGGAGTCTCCTCTATCTATATAAAGAGCTGAGCAACGACCGAATATGGAATGAGCTCTCTGCCTGCGACGAGGAGTTCAACAATGCCCAGGCGGAAATCACCGTGAATATTGACGGACAGGATATAGCCTACCGGGATATCGGACTGACCATGTATCTCTCCGACGACCGTGACTTCCGAAGACGGCTCAGCGAGCTTGCTGAGACTGTAAATATTGAAAAACTGAATCCCATCTTGCAGAAAGAAGTGGCAAAACAGATAGAGATGACCCAGCTGTGGGGCTATAAGGATGCCGGCGACTGGTGGTCTTACACCCACGAAATAGACCTGGCGCAGTTTCGGGAGCAGATGGAAGAATTGGCTAAAGCCACCAAGCCAATGTTTAAAGAATTACTTGCCGAGAGAGCTAAAACCAAGCTGGGGATGGATATTTCCGAGGTGAAACCCTACGACCGCACCATACTCTTCCGCTCCAATGAATACGACCATTATTTCCCCAAAGAGACACTCTTGAGCAGCTTTGAAGGATTTATGGCGGACATCGGAATAGATGTCCCTCAGCAGAAAAATATCCTGATTGATATTACCGACCTGCCGGAGGCGGAACCCCGACCGGTTACTTATACTGTCTCGGTGCCGGACGATATTCGGGTGCTGGTCAAGCCCTCCACCGGCTATGACGACTATGCTTCTCTATTCCACGAGATGGGGCACGCCGAGCATTACGCCAACTGCACCGAGACCAAATACGAGCTACAACTTTTGGGTGATGGCGGCGTCTCCGAGACCTACGCCTTTCTTTTTGAGGATATGCTCTGCGACTATCAATTTTTAACCAGCGAATTGAAGATACCGGATAAGGATGCTCGGGGAATAGTATACGACAGCCTTTTCGGTGACCTCTATAGCCTGCGCTATTACATCGCCCTGCTCAATTACGAGATACCTCTGCACCAGGGCAAAGGTAATCTGATTGCTACTTTTAAGGATAATATGGAGAAATATTTGCTCCTGAAGCTGGGAGCGCGCGACGCCGAAGCCGGCTATCTCCTCTCCAACGAGGACTTTTATGGTATCTACTATCTGGAAGCCTGGCTGCTCAGCAGTATGCTGCGCTATCGCTTAGAGGAGAAATACGGAAACCCCTGGTGGCACAATCCCCAGGCCGGTGAGTTTCTGCTGGGTCTTTTCTCTCACGGTGATGGACTGAATTGCAACGACATTGCTAAGTTGATGGGCTTTGACGGGTTGGAGACCAAATACCTCCTTGATTACTATCAACAACAATACCGAATAGCCACCGGCGGATAGGAAAAAGCGCCACCTTTATTGCGGGGAGATAATAGATTATTTTTGCAGCGGAGGTGCGCCTTGCTTTTGCAAGGCGAACAACCTCCGCTGCATTGCGGTTATTGCTGTGCCTGCACTCCGATTAAGGCGGTTACAACCCCCCTCTCCCCCCTTAAAAAGGGGGAAACACTTTCCCCCTGTTTCTCCCCCCTGCTAGGGGGGTTCGGGGGGGTCTCCCTTTCTAGCGGGAGGCGCGCCTCCGCTACCCGTGAAACCCAGAACCGATGGGTAGGGGAAAATTCTATTTTCCCTCTTTTATGCGGGAGGCGGGGCGCCTCCGCTACAAATGAGATTGCCAGCGGAGGTGCGCCTTGCTTTTGCAAGGCGAGCAACCTCCGCTGCTAGGTAAAACAGAGTCAGGTCGTTAAAATATAGGTTTTTTCCTGCTTGCTCCATTTAGTTTATGTTACAATTCAGCAAATTTCACTAATAAAGCAAGCCCGATGAAGAGGTATGCCTAAAATCTCAACATTAAAACGCACAACTGAAAAACTCAAGAACTTACCACTCGCGGTGCTGGAGGCGGTTAAAAGCCTGCAGGATAGGGGCTACCAGGCTTATTTGGTGGGCGGCTCCCTGCGCGACCTGCTGTTGGGCAAGACTCACTCCGATTGGGACCTGGCAACCGACGCCCAGCCCAGCGCGGTGATGGAGCTATTTCCCCATCACTATCCTACGGGAATCGCTCACGGCACGGTTACCGCGCATCATCGCGGGCTAGCCCTGGAGATAACCACCTTCCGCAGCGAGGGAACCTACACCGACGGTCGCCATCCCGACCGGGTGACTTTTGTATCCTCTATTGAGGAAGACCTCTCCCGCCGGGACTTCACCATAAACGCTCTGGCATACGACCCTATTGCCGATAAGTTCATGGACCTGTTTGGAGGAACCACCGACCTGAGCAAAGGCATCATTCGCGCCGTGGGAGACCCTGCCGAACGTTTCAACGAGGACGGCCTGCGCCCTTTGCGGGCTATTCGCTTCGCCGTGCAGTTGAACTTTGATATTGAAGAGCAGACCTACTCCGCCGTGCGCCGGGCTAAAGAGCGCTTTCTGTGCGTCGCTGCCGAGCGGGTGCGCGACGAGATGCAGAAGATAATGCTTGCCGAGAAACCCTCACTAGCCTTTGAACTGCTCCGCGAGGTCGGCTATCTGGAAGATATTTTGCCGGAACTACTGGAGGGGTGGTCGGTTCCCCAGAACGAATTCCACGCCTACGACATTTACGGTCACGGTCTGGAGACTTGCGATGCGGCACCGAAAGAGAAGCCGGCGGTGCGCTGGTCGGCTCTATTGCACGACATCGGCAAAGTGAAGACCCGGGTGGAACAACCCGACGGCAGAGTAACCTTCTATATGCATCAGGAGGTCGGTGCACAGAGCGCCCTTACCGCCCTGCGCCGACTGCGCTTCTCCGCCAAAGACGCCAGCTACATTGCCCATCTCATTCGCCAGCATATGTTCAACTACACCCCCGACTGGAGCGACTCTGCGGTGCGCCGTTTTGTGCGCAAAGTGGGAAAAGAGCACATCGCCGACCTTTTTGACCTGCGTCTCGCCGACTGGAAGGGCAACGGTTTGACCCGCGGTTTTCCGGCATACCTGGACATCTTCAGAGACAGAATAGAGGCTATCATTGCCGCCGGTGATGCCCTGACCGTGAGGGATTTAGCCATAGACGGCGAACAGGTGATGAAACTGCTGAATATCCCTCCCGGACCCCAGGTGGGGGAGATTCTGGAAAGATTACTGGCTATAGTCCTGGAAAACCCGCAGTGCAACACCGCGGCATATCTTCAAGAGCAAGCGCTCAAGTTCGGTGGAGAGGCGGACAAGTGAGTCGGAGAATATATCTTTCCACCCTGCTTCCGCTCGCGTTCCTTCTGACCATGCTCGCATTTTTACCCGCGGTCTTCGCCGAAGAGCAAAAAGAGACTGCCGATACTAATCTGGTAAAATTAGTGGGTATAGACATTGAAGGAGCTCATAAATTGAAGACCAAAGAATTAAAAAATGTAATGCATCTTAAGAAGGGGAATAAGTATAAAGAATATCTGCTAAAATATCTTTTGCAGACGGACATCAACAATATGAAGGATAAATATTCCTCCGAGGGTTTCTTCAATGTGAAAATAGATTACCTGCTGAAAAAGAAGAAACCGGGAGAGGAGAAAGTAACTATCACCATTGACGAAGGACCTCGCTGTATCATCAATAAGCTGGATGTTCAGGGACCTCCCGATATAACTATGGAAGAGCGCAAGCGAGTATGGATGGCTTCCCGGCTCAAGGTGGGCGACCCGTTAATAGAAGGTTTCATCAACACCGCTGAGCAGAACATCTTCTCCTATTACTCCAATATGGGCTACATTTATGCTCAGGTGCATACCGGCTTGACCTACAATGCGGATAAGACCGGCGCGGAAGTGGTCTTTGTGGTTAACCCCCAGCACATTGCCCACATCGGCGATGTGGTAGTGCAAGGAAATAATAAGGTTCAAGAGGAAATAATCTTGCGAGAGCTTACCTTCAAAAAGGGGGAAGTCTATGACCCCCAGAAAATCAGCGATACTCAGCGCAAGATATACTCCACCCACCTCTTTCGCGATGTGAAAATCCGGCCTATAGAGTATGAGCTGGCTCCGGAGACAGTGGATATGATAATTATGGTCCGGGAGGATAAGTTCCATTGGATAGAGGTATCGCCCGGCTACGAGTCTCCGGATAAAGCGCGCTTCTCTCTTTCCTGGGGACACGATAATATTTTTGGACATAATCAAAGGCTTACGGCGACCGGAACTGTCAGCTACGGATTCTCCTCCAAAGAGGACATTGAATCTCTCTCTATCTCCTATCAAGTCCCCTGGGTCTTGGGCTGGCCCTTCTCCGGCAGTCTAAGTCCCTATTGGATTCGCGAGAATCATATCAATTATAAATTTTATAAATTAGGAGCGCAGTTGGAGCTGGAAAAGGATTTCACCAAAAAGCTAACCGCCATCTCCGACCTGGATTACTATCATATTCGTTTTTTTGGCGAGACAACCGACAGCGAAACTTCCCTCCCGGAAAAAGAACTTACCAATATTGCCAGCCTGGGTTTCTCCCTGCGCTACGACTCCCGCCCGAATCCTTTCAACCCCCTGGACGGCTCCTATAGCTATGTATCCGCCACTATGGCTGGCGGAATTCTCCCCTCCGACTACGACTACCTCCGATTCATTACCGAGATAAATCGCTATATGCCGGTCAAAACCGAAGTGGTTTTTGCCATCCATCTGCGCTTTGGGCAGATAACCCCCTTCGGCAAATCTAGCGCCATTCCGGTCTTTGAGCGTTTTTTTGGTGGTGGTGCCTTCTCCGTGCGCGGATTCAAAGAACGGCAACTGGGACCAAAGGATTCGGAGGGAAATCCCATCGGAGGGGATACACTATTCGCCGGAGGTTTGGAGTTGCGTTTTCGTCTTCCACTTATCAGCGAACTGACCATCCCCTGGATAAATCTTAGCCTGAATAATCTGTGGGGGGCTTTCTTCGCCGATGTGGGCAATGTCTTCTCCACATTTAACGATTTTAAGTTCAATCTATTACACACCTGTATCGGGGGGGGCATTCGCTATAATACTCCGGTAGGTCCTATCCGCCTGGATTACGCCCGGGAACTGGCGGAAGAGAGCTCTGGAGTATGGTATATTGCTTTGGGGCATGCCTTCTAGTCGGTAGAAAATGCACAGCAAATCCAAAAAAAAGCCAATTATCAGGACGGTCGGCAGGGGAATATTCTACTGCTGGGTGGTAATCTTTTTATTCTCTTTTGGGCTGGGAATAATCCTTTATAAGAGCGGATGGGTGCACGAGCAGATTCGTCATCTGGCGGAAGATGCCCTATCCAAGCAATGCGGGCGGGAATGCTCCTTCGGAGAGGTGGAGGGAAGTCTTCTATCCGACATCACCTTTCATAATCTGCAGATTGCCCAGGATAAAACCTTGGCAAGCGGCACCTGTCTGGATGTGGAAAAGCTAGTGGTGCAATACAGCATACTGGATTTCGTCACCGGGCAGATTCGCCTGCGCTCCATAGAAGTGATTAATCCCCAGGTCTATCTAGGTAAGGACAGTCAGGGGCATTGGGCGCTCAAAGAGGTCTTTTATCCCACCAAAGAGCGCAAGGGACCGAGTAAGTTCAAGATGCAGATTGATAATATCTACATCCGCAACTGCTATTTCTCTATGGATGTGGGCTCTCCGCTGTCCAAGTTTTCCCATGTGGATATGGATGTAACCTTCCGGGTGGATAAAGGCATATCGGTCATCAACATTCGCCGGGCAAATGTCTTTCTTCCCCAGGTGGATACGGATATTGACTTATTTGAGGGACGGGTGGTCATCGGCAAGGGCACAGTTCTTTTGGACGACATCAAAATGGCAAATAGCACCGGTCATCTGTCAACAATTGGGCTTATTCAATACGACCCGGATATTCACTACACCTTCTCCACTGAAGAATTACAAATGCCTGCCGAGGAGCTGTGCAAAATATTTTTGGAAAATAAAAATGTGGCGACAGGGATGATGGATGTCCAGGGCACGGTGGAAGGCGGCAAAAATTGGGTCACGGTGAACGGTGCTGTTTCCCTTCCCCAGGGGACTCTGCTCGGCTATCCTTTACAAGACCTCTCCTCTCCGGCATATTATGAGTATCGCCAAAGAAAAGGAGAGCTGACCTTGGAATCATTCAAAATGATTTTGGCTGGTGCAGAGATGCACGGTAAGGCTCAGGTCTTCCACGGCGGGGGGCAGAAATCCAGCTACCTTATGCAAGGTTCACTCTCCAACGGTGACTTCCGCAATTATCAGAAAACAGTAGGACTGTCCTCCTCAATAAACGGGGATTTCACCTTCGCCGGCAACGGCTGGAGCCTTGACCAAATGGACGCCGACATTGAGCTAAAACTCAATCAGAGCAGTCTTTCCAATGTCCAGTTTGACAACGGCGAGTGTCTGTTGGAATTAAAAGACCGTAGCGCCATTATCTCCGGTCTTTTCCTGCACAAAGGACCATACACCCTGGCCGCCAGCGGCAGAATGGGTTTTGACGGCAGTCTGGACTTAGATGTAGCCAGTGATGTTCTGCGCGCCGAGTATTTTCTCTCCGTTCTTGGCTATCCCCAGGGCTTCGGCGACCTGGCGGTCAACGCTCACTTCGGAGGTAGTTTCAAAGCACCCCAAGCGGTTGGGGACCTGTGGATTACCGACGGTGGTTTTGACGCTCTGCGGGTGGCAAACCTGCAGTTCAGCTTTGACATTGCCAATCTTTTCGGGGAACCCAGCGGAACCTCCCTAATCAGCGCCAAAAATGTTGAGCTGGGGAATATAAAAATCCACAATCTCTATTCCGAGTTGGCATTGGAGCCCCATTCATATCATTTCAACAACATAGCCCTATCATTGGAAAATAATATTGATGTAATCGGAAACTTCTCCATCACTCAGGAAGCCGGGTATAAACAGCTATCCTTCAATAATGTGCAGGTCCTGCATCCCTATATGACTATGCTGGCGCTGGACCAGGCTACTTTGACCATAAAACCCCAGGGATTCCAAATTTCCCCATTGGATATGGAACTGTTGGGTGGTAAGTTAGAAAGTGAGGGCATAGAAATTGACAAGGAAAACATATCCGGCGACCTGCTGTTGACCCGACTGGACCTGGAGAATCTGGTGAAGACTGACCTGACCGAATTCCCCCTGGCTGGCAGAATCAACTTCCTGAACCTTCAGTTCTCCGGACCGGTCGCTAACCCGGACATTAGCTTGACCTTCAATATGGTCAATGGTCCGGTCGCCAGTCTGGACAAATCAATTATGCTGGGTGATATAAACTATGTTTATCCCAATATAGAAATCAACTCGTTAAAATATCAAATGGGCGAGCAAAAGATTGATGTTCAGGGCGA
>Ga0315294_10000422_pt1 | contig 45331 bp, 63 predicted proteins | sample YL17G13_40_MG_FD_203626 | JGI IMG/M metagenome (GOLD analysis project Ga0315294, IMG submission 203626) | Sediment microbial communities from Yellowstone Lake, YNP, Wyoming, USA - YL17G13_40 | ecosystem: Environmental > Aquatic > Freshwater > Lake > Sediment | place: USA: Wyoming | collected... | reverse complement strand
ATACTAATCTTAATAGCAGTAATAATTGCACTTCTAATTGTTGTAATTATCATATTGAAAAAGAAGAAGCAAGGTCCACCATCTCAATAACTCCAGAGAACGCTGCACCCTTAAACTGTATACAGTGAATCTTCAAAACGGCCGTTCACGATCTAAATTTAAAATTCGAGCTATGCATGGTCGAGGTCCTGGAGATATCTGAGAGATCCTGCAACAGCTCCCGGACCGCAGAACTGTATACAGGGGGGACGTCCCTCGGGATGACGTGCTCGAGCATGGCTTCAATTCTCGGACTACATGGAGGATACATTTATTCAAATATTGCGTTTGCTATCTCCTTCTTGACCGAGGACTTGATGCATGCATTGATTCATCTCCTCAAGATTGAATATTTGAGTGCGTCCGGTCCTCGGTCCAAGGCGTTCAAATATTACATTCATTATCTCCTTATCGGGTCGTGGGCCCGGTCGCTCCATCCATTCACCTTTCGAGTGATCGGGTCCATGATCCTCGAGGGATTCGAAGAAAAAAGGTTCCCCTCGATCACCGGCTCGTTCTCCCTGGTGAAACGTGTTAGAAATGGGATGCTATGAGCACTTTCCTTATATAGTGCGCTATTAGAACCTGTTGAAATATCTTTAAATATATTCGAAGTAATGCAGTTGGCATGAGCTCAAAACAGTTAGCGATGGTACTATTGTGTGTTGTATTAGCGGCGCTATTTATGATACCGACCAATATATTAGCGATCGAGTCAAAATCTAATAAATTAAATATAGCCTCCCCTCTCGATGTAAATTTGGTAGGGGAATGGAAATTTGATGAGAATTCAGGTACTATTGCTCACGATACATCTGGTAATAACAATGACGGTGCGATTCATGGTGCGATATGGACAAGCGGAGTGAACGGGAGCGCACTGAGTTTCGATGGAGCAAGTAACTATGTTGATGTCCCTAATTCTAATAGTTTAGATGTTACTAACGCAATTACAATCGAATTCTGGCTAAAGGCATATAGCTATCCATCGAATGCTAACAGGCTCATATACAAGGATTTTTCCGCTGGTGCATCATCATGGAGTCAGGTTATCTTATATGGAGATCCAGCCGTCGGTGTGGGCAAGTTAGTATTTAGGCCAAACAACGACGGAAAATCTATCTCATCTGGAGCAAACGCGATCTCATTGAACAGCTGGTATTTTATCACAGCAACTTATGATTCCGCAAACTCTGATACAAGGTTATACCTAAACGGACAGTTGATTGCACAAGACAACTCAATAACCGGCACAATACCCATAGGAACCGATTCTCTGAAAATCGGTAAAGCTGGACATGTGACACAATATTTCAACGGTCTCATTGATGAAGTCCGTATATATAATACATCAATAACACCAGGACCAGGATTCAATTTCACAGTATCCGTGAGTCCTACCAGCGGCTCTATGCAAGAGGGAGGAAACGTTCAAGCGACTGTTATGGTGAATCTGACAAGCGGTTCTACACAATCTGTGAGCCTAACAGCATCGAGTCAACCAAGTGGCCCAAATGCAATCTTCAATCCTTCCTCAGGCAATCCAACGTTCACGAGCGAGATGGCCATATGGACAGCGATACCCAGGGGCACGTATATTATTACGATCACAGGCACGGGAGGAGGGCAATCGCATTCAGTAACGTACACGCTAATAGTTACACCAGGAGGACCGCCCTTTGATTACGCAGTATCCGTGGATCCCACCAGCGGCTTTGTACAACAGGGAGGAAGCGTTCAAGCAACTGTTACGGTAAATCTAACAAGCGGTGAGACGCATTACGTGAGTTGTTCCGCGTCGGGTCTACCAAACGGCGTAACCGTCAACTTCAATCCATCCTCTGGTCTTCCAACATTCACAAGCACCATGACCATATCGGCATCTTCAACGTCACCCAAGGGCACGTATACTATTACGATCCCATGTGAGTGGCATCCTACGTTTTACACGCTAACAGTTATATCACCAGGATTCGATCTCACAGTATCCGTGAGTCCTACCAGCGGTTCGGTAAAACCGGGAGGAAGCGTTCAAGCGACTGTTATGGTGAATCTGACAAACGGTTCTACACAATCTGTGAGCCTATCGGCATCGGGTCTACCAAGTGGAGCAAACGCAACCTTCAATCCTTCCTCGGGCAATCCAACGTTCACGAGCACCATGACCATATCGACCTCTTCAACGACACCTACGGGCACATATACTATTAGGATCACAGGCACTGGTGCTACAAAAACGGCTACTTATTTACTAACAGTAACCACTACAGCACCAACTCACAAAATTGGCGGTTATGTCTACAAAACAGGAACCTCACAAGGGATTGCAGGAGCTACGATAACTGCCAATCCTGGAGGGTACAACACTACAACCGATTCAACGGGACATTACTCATTGAGCGTAGCTGATAGAACATACACAGTCAACGTATCCGCATCGGGATATCAATCGACATCTGCATCCATACCGGTTTCAGGTGCGGATGTTAGCAAGGATTTCGAACTCACTCCGATTAATGGTGGAGGCGGTGGAGGAGGCATAGGGATCGACAATACAATGTCCCTCATACTGATCTTAATTGTAGTAATAATTGCACTTCTAATTGTTATGGTTATCATAATGAAAAATAAAAAGAAAGATCCATCACCCACACCGGAATCAGAAGAAAAAACAAAATAACAAACCGATTGAAATACATTTAAATATATTAGAAGTAATGCAGTTGGCATGATGTCGAAACAGTTAGTAATTGTGCTATCATGTGCGATCGTGTTCTCGGGTCTCGCCTTTGTAAAGGCGGATACCACGGACGGGTATCTCGTGCCCGAATTGAGGTACAGGGATGGCAGTCCGGTATATGCGCATCCCGTTTCGGTCGAGGTGAAGAACACAACGGGTGCGCCAGATGCCGGGACCGCTCCCGACGCTCAGCCCTCTGGTGCGCAGCCGCTTCTCGCGGACAGCTGGTGGAACCAGTACCACCACAACTATTACAAGGACGGATACGCGAACACGAACCTGGAGATCACCGCCTCGAACTCTGCAAAGATATCGTTGGGTTATGGACAGAAGATCAGCGGTTCTCCGGTTGTGACGGCGCAGAAGGCAATGGTCCAGAACTACGATAACATGTACGCCTACAACTTCGATTTCAGCAGCGGTGCGACTCCGGTCTGGACGATCACCAACCAGAAAACCCACTTCTCGGCAGCGAGTGACGGGACATACGTATGGAACATCATCCTGTACGTCGATGGGGACGGCCTCCAGTGGGGGTGCATGGACAAATTCTATGTCAGTACTGGTGCGGTGGCAACTTATGGACCGTGCTGGCTCTTGTCGAGCGTTGACCACTTCACCGACATCGTATATACATCGGTGGGACCGGGTGGACAGGGGCAGCACGTCTACGTCCTTGTCGATTACTTAGGAAGTAGCCCCCCTGCTGGCCTCTATTCATACGATGCTCAGACCCTCGTCTTTAATTGGAGAACATACCTCGAAACCCACATAACACAGAGCTCGCCAGTGGTTCTTCAAAGGACCTACGAGGTAAGGGAGATCATGCTTGGTGACAACAATGGAAAGTTCTACGTGTTCAGGGAGGACAACGGGGTCATTTCAGCGTATTATAACACGGGTACGGCGATCAAGTACGCAGCGACGATCGACATTAGCCTCTGGGCACAGGTATATGTGGTCACGACCGGCGGAAAGCTCTACAAATTCGACAAGAATTCTTTCAATAGCATCTCGAAGGTCTGGGAGAGGCAGCTCGAGGGGGTAGTTAACACATTCACGTCTCCGGTCAATGCTGGCAATTGGGTCTTCGTGAAAATGACGTACTTGAACGCAGCCAACTATAACTACTACAATAGAGTAACGATGGTAATGAAGAACAACAGTATAAGCTATTCGAGTGCTTCAGTAGGAACTGCGATAGAATGGAACTCGGGGAACGCCATAGTCCCGTCGATCGCCGTCACCAACAATCACGTATTCTCTCCATATGTTTTTAAGAGCGCAACGAACTATTATTATCCTTCCGTCATGTCCCTGATATACAATTCAGCAGGGCAGTTCACTTCCCAAACTTACTTTACCTGTCAGAACTCTCCATATTCTGCCTCTCCAGTATTCGCCGTGGACTCGAGCCCTGCAATCGTCTACCAGCAATCGACCAACAAGTGGCTGCTGTATTTCACATGGTACTACAACAATGGCGCGGGGGACGCCGGGGCATGCAAATTCCCATTAGTATGATTTAGATGCCCAGGGGTACGCCCCTATATGCCATTCATGGCCATCGCCCCTGGTATCCTTCCTTTTTCCCTTTTTCTCCTGCGACTCTGAATCATTAGAAAAACTCTATTATGTCCTGATAGGAGGCAAAGACATTTATATAAGTATGTAGAAGTGTACCAAACTCCATTTATAGATATGACACGTATATTACTATTACCAGGTGATGCTGATGATGAAGAAGAACGGACTAAGCAGGAAACGCATGTATAAGGTATCGGTCACTGTCATCGCTCTATTAATCATGGTCCTATTGATGGCCCAGGTCGTCCTGTTGGTGAACGGTACGGGAAGTACCAATCAGATGGGCAAAAGCGGGGATCCGCGATCCCTTGCCAACAGCGGGTGGATCAACGTCACGACGCCCGTCAACCCAGGCATACTATTTAGGGCATCCATGAGCTACGACAGCGAGAGCGACCGCATCATACTCTTCGGAGGTATTGCTCCCATAAAATATAGGGGCGCGTCCGGCGATACGTGGGCATATGATTTCGATGCAAACACCTGGACTAACATGAGCCCGTCCCTGTCTCCAGCGCCGCGTGAACTCCCGACTATGACATACGATTCCCAAAGCGACCGCATCATCCTGTTTGGCGGCTATGATGAATGGTCAGGTAAAACATATAATGAAACGTGGGCGTATGACTTCAATACAAACACCTGGACTAACATGAGCCCGCTGAATAGCCCACCCGCTCGCTATCATCCCGGAATTGCCTATGATTCACGGAGCGATAGAGTAATAATGTTCAGTGGTGATGACGAAGGAGGGAGCTCGATCTACTATGACACATGGGCATACGACTATAATAACAACACGTGGACGAACATGACACCAGCTTTCAGCCCCGTTTCAAGGGCTGATCCGAAAATGGCATACGATCCGACGGCAGACCGGATCGTCATGTTCGGCGGTGGCATAGGCTCGATAGGAGGTAGTAGCAATAACTCATGGAACGATACGTGGACCTATGACTATGAGAGCAACACATGGACCGAGATGTGCCCGATCGCCCCGCCCGTTCCACGAATAGGTACATCGATGATATACGATAGCTCGATCGGCAAGATGATATTGTTCGGAGGGTTCACGACGCGGCCCGATCGGCTCCTAAACGATACCTGGAGCTATGACCTACAAACCAATACCTGGGAGGATATGAACCCATCTAGCATACCGCCCGGACGCGCGGATTATTCGATGGCTTACGACGAGGGAGGCGAGGCCATCGTCATGTATGGAGGGGCCAATGACACGATGTTTCTTACTGAGACATGGATATATCAGACAAATGCCTCGCCACCCGTAATAGTAACAACTCTGCCGACGAACGGAACGAGGAACGTCAGCGTCAATTCGACTATCACCATCACGTTCAACAAGGCCATGAACGAGTTGGCGACGGAAGGGGCGGTATCATCGTCCCCGTCGATCCAATGGAATGCGACATGGACGTCCCAGAGGAGGACGATCACCCTCGTCCCATCGAGCGATCTGCAAAGCGGAGCGACGTACACCATCACGATCTCCAAGGACGCCAAGGGCGAGAACGGGATGAACTTAGAGCAGGGGTACGCGTTCGTATTCTCCATGGTCCCCACGGTCCCTGCGGTCCTGGTCCCCGTATCGCCAGGAATCGGAGAGAAAGAGGTAATCGCCATAGTTGTAGTATTGATGGCGGTCGCGGCCACAGTTGCCGCTTTCATGGGGGTGGAGTGGCTGCTATACGCCATGTTCATCCTGCTCCTTCCTCTCTATGCGAAAATAAAGAGGGAAAAGGTCCTCGACAATTTCATGCGCGGTCGGATCTATCAGTTCATCATCAATTGCCCCGGGGCCCATCTCAGGTTCATAAAGAAGAATCTCGGGGTCGAGATGGGGGTCCTGAGCTACCACCTGAACGTCCTCGAAAAGTCCGGGATGATACGTTCTGAGAAAAGGGAGACCCTCAAGAGGTTCTTCTGCACATCGAGGGAAGAGGTCTCGGGCATAAACGAGTACGGGTTTATCAAGAAGGATATCCTTACCGAACTGAGCCTCAGGCCCGGGCAGGGGGTAAGGTCTCTTTCGAGGATCCTGAACAAGGACCGACAGGTGATAACGTTCTGCGTCCATGACCTGCTCGACAATGAGGTCCTGATCGGCAAGCGCACGGTCAGCGGTATTACGTTCCTCCCGAGAAATCACGATTTGAGCGAATCTGAGATCATGGACCCGACACCCCAGGGGGAGCGGGCGGGTTCATGATCAGGTCATGGACCTGGTACGATGGCGCGACCAGGTCCACGACCCAATAAGGAAATAACATACAAACTATTTAAATAAAGTGCTCACAAGTTCTGTTCAAAGGTCAGCATGCTAACCTTTAAACTGTATACGGTGGCTTTTCAGCGATCGCGGAGATGTCATACATTCAAAAAACCATAGTGTAACGCTCCGGAGGAGCTGTTGCGGCCGGCGGCCGGGACCCCGGAACTGTATACAGGAAGGACGTCGCCCGGGCGCACGTGCTCGAGCACGTCATCCTGATCGAACAGTATGGTCCAGGGAAGTACTTTTAAATATTGCATTGAACATTATACTAGTAATAATAATGGGAGGCAATACAATGACAATGGAACCCATATCAATTGACGAGGCAATAGAAATCGCAAAGAAGAAACGCCTGAGAGCCGGGCGCGTGAAGGGCACTGACGTTGTCTGCTTCACCAACAGCAGCAACAAGAAACTAGATGATATCTCTTGGGACGAGTTCAAGAGCTACATCGAGAAGAGGGGACTTCAGATCCTCGAAAGCCACGGCTGGATGAAGATAATGAAGAAGAAAAAGTAATGAGGACCGCCAATTGGCGATCCTCACCGTCAAAGTAGTCGAGCCCACAAAAAACTAAATAACTACGCTCCGATACGGGGCACATGGCAGGAAAGCGAAGTAGATCTAGAGCCAAGGACCCTCCGCCCGGAATCACGGAACCGACGCCCCAGGAGTTAATGATCCAGGCACTAGCCGAGCAGGGGATCGACACGCCCGAGAAGTTAGGACAGTTTTTTACTAATGCCGGAGCACTCCTGGGACAGATTAAAGATCTCCAGGATCAGCTCCAGGTCCTCCAGGAGTCGAAGAAGACCGACGCATCACTCGATCAGGATGGGAAGATCCAGGAGGACGGGAAAGAGATCCAGGCACTCCGGACTGAGGTCCAAGCCCGCCTCAAGCTCTTCCAGGTCGAAGAACTCTACCGCCAGGACTTGAAGGACCTCGATGACCTGAATGTAGCCCTCCGTCAGAAGATCGAGCAGGGAGAGACCGCAGCTCTCCGTCAGAAGAACCAGGAACTCGACCTCAAGCTCTCCCGGATCGAAGAACGACACTTCCAGGACTTGAAGGACCTCTCCGATCGACACCACCAGAACATAAAGTACCTTATCGAGGGAATTATCTCAGGTATCGATCGGGGGCTGAAAGCCCAACAGAAGGAAACATACGATCAGAACGAGTTTAACAATGCTGCGATGGCATGGATTAGGAACCAAGGGCTTAAACTGAATAAGGATCAGGTAATGACCGACCCCAAAGGATTTTTAATGGGGTATGGGGATCACATTCACGGATACATAGCTCAACGAAAGCTCCAGGGAGTGCAGCCCTATATCGCCCCCGATAATTATTATGTCGTTCCTAATACGCTCTCCGAGGACTATTTAGTATGGGCTCGTCAGAACGTCCCGCAGCAGTCCGCCCCGCTCAGACCTGATGCATCGGGTAAGCGCCCGAATACCGGATTCTGAACTCGTCCGGTTCATAATCCGGAAGACGTCCATCCGGGGCTCGAAAGACCGCGACCTCGGGCGGGATCTCATGGAACTCGATGATACCCGTTTCCTTCTCCGTGAGGGCGTCGCGCTTGCGTTCTGTGGCGGTGAAGATCCTCTCCCGGAGAATTTCCCTCCGGGACGATCTCCTCATGGATTGGCATTTTGGGGTCCTCGGAGGGGGGGTTTTCTGCTCGAGCTCTGTTGACTGATCGTTTTCCGTGTTCATTCTTAAGCACGAGATTTGACTTTTTCGGATGGGGGTAACACCCCTGCGATGGCAAGGCTGTCCTCTTTTTCTGAACTTTTCGGAAGGGTTCTGGTAACTTCTTTTTTATTAAATCCTGAATATCATCGTGATATTTCCCTCATCCCATCTTCGTATATTTTTATAAATGTTAAAACTGGTATGGATACATCTATTACTTTTTCTCTTGTGATATCTATATCTCCCAATCTAACGAGGATTATAGTAGCAGCATGTAAACTCAAATGTGCTAATGTTCTCTCACCCTCATAATCTTCTTTAATATTCTCAGCTATTTCTTTACCATTACACCCTAACATTATATCTCTAGCTTCATTAACAATGGAATCGAACTCTTCACCCAAACCTAGCCTGTTATCAGGTATATCTCCATTACACCAGATGAATTTTGCTTCAACTAATTTTTCAAAAGGCTGATCACATTCCCCATTATTCTCTCGTAAGCCTGGACAGTGTTCACATATCTTATCTGGACAATGAGCAACCTTGGGTCTATTTTTGATATCTTCCATATCGTCCTTACCGTCCTTACCGTCCCATGACATGTTCACCACCCCGTAATGAGGGTCGCCAATTGGCGACTTTGAACGCTCATTCTATATATATTTTCCTTTTTTTTCTATCGGCAAGGACTTCTTTAATTTCCCAAAATAGCCACTCAAGAGCGATATGATAATCTCTTGCTGTTCTGCTTTTCCTCCCGATTATTTCGCTTACCTTCCAGACCTTCTTATATCTCTTTCTTCGTCCTATGTCTATATTCCCCTCATGGAACTCATGGACCAAAAGCAAAAATTGTTTCAGTGTTCGTATTTGTATATTGCTTATTTTTGGACGCATTTCAATCACCTTAGGAGAATAGATTCAGACCTATTTAAATGCAACCATCCTGCACGACCGCGCGTACGCTTATGCAATCCTCTTGCATGAACATGAGCATGTTCCTGCAACATAGTTGCACACTGGCACCCAGGGGGGATCTGCCAAAGATTAATATCCTGCATCGCTATCTCTCTCTTAGTTCACACCTCACGATGCAATTCTCCCTCCATTTTTTTTTAACTATCCATTGTATCCTTACGTTCAAATATTGCACTCGCTATCTCCTGATCGGTCATGAACCTGCTCGCTCTCCTGGGCTCGTCACCCTTCGCTGCGTCGGGTTCATGGCCTCCGAGGTTTCTTTCCCAAATTTTTTGATAGTGGGAAATTATTAAATAATAAAGTAATATCCCTAAAACATGGAATCACCGACAGAGTTACCAGAAAAAAGCAAGAAAAAATTGCCCATAAAAGTGATTGCTACCATTATAGGAGTTATGCTTTTGATCACAGGAATATATTTCTTTGTATTGAAGCCAGTACTAGAACCTGGTTTACGCGGAAAATGGGATCTAAATTACCTAGAGCATAGCGATGGGAGGCAAACACATTATTCGGGTTATGCAATGTTTGAATCCAATGGTGACTGGACATCTGATATCGGTGGTCTTGTAGTTACTGGAAAATGGAAAGATCACGGTGGAGGAACTGTAGAAATCACCGCTAATGGTCAAACACAAACGTGGACATATAGTATTCAAGGAAATCAATTAGCTCTTAAAACTGGCATTGGAACATATCATTACACTAGAATATTTTAATAATTGGAAACTCCAGGTGAAAAAATGAAAAAGTGGATAACGATATTGCTATGCCTAGTGGTTTTGAATACAACGATCGGGATGTTATTTATTGGGAAAGCTAATGCTTTGACGCCCGAAGGGACCTTAGACCAGTATTATGATGAAACAAACGCAAATACTGAGGTGGAGATTGGTGACGGAGGTCATGCCTGGCGAGGACAAACCTTTACCGTTGGGATCAGTGGTCAATTAAAAACGGTCGGGCTATTTGTTTCTTATAACAGAGGGACCGCAAGCGATATAATCGTTGAAATAAGAAATGTAGACGCAAATGGCTTGCCATCTGGTACTAAAATATCCTATGGAACTATTGCATCATTCAGCGATACAACCTATACATGGCAATATTGTATTTTTTCAAATCCTATAACAGTTACCAAAGGAACAAGGTTAGCAATGATCTTCCATACCGATTCTGCTACCTATTGGTGGAAAATTGACGGGGGAAATCCTTCATATCCAGGAGGAACATACATAGCTTCTCAGGATGGAGATGCGACATGGACCAAGGGAGATACCAATGGAGACACAATTTTTCGAACATATATCGTTCCTTCATCTATCAGTGGAGGAGGGATCGATAACGTAATGCTCCTCATAGTAATCTTAATTGTAGTAATAATTGCGCTTCTAATTATTGTAATTATCATATTGAAAAAGAAGAAGCAAGGTCCACCATAATGACAAGAAACTCTTAAATAATCAGAAACCTATATCTCTCCATACCTCCGGGTCCCTCGAGAGTTCACCGGGATCTAAAGAGCTCATGGAGGTATTGGGGCTAATCCTCGCCCCGCGTCGGTTCGATCAGGTTTCAGGTCCCTAACTTGTCCTGATCGAACTGACGTCCAGATAATTCAATGACGGATAATACAATGCCGTATACTGTGCATTATACGTCATTCAGATTCTAGCGCTGTATTATTCTGATTTTTGGAAACGGCCATCTTCGTATACGTAGGGTTCTTATAGCAATATCGTATACGAAGGATCCCTGTGTCTTGATCGTCCTCTGACTTACACCTTTCGAGGACCAGGGCGCAGGGCCGATGGAGCTGAACGCATGGATGTGGCTCGTAAAGCTCGAGAAGCAGGGCGAAGGCAATATGCTTACGCGTGTCCACGGAACGCGGAACATGGACCTTTAAGGCGGCTGTATTGTCGAGAAAAGGGACGATCGGGAAAGTTCGTCCCGATCGGATGGACCTGTCGGACCTGTAAATATGTATCGCTCGAGGTGTGAACATGATCCCCCATGTCGTCCAGCTCGGAAGGTGTCGATCTTGCGTTCATAACAGACCGGCAGACTGTGGAGGAATAGTAACCAGAAGAAAGATTGGATTCATAGAACGGATGTTCAAGCGGTGTAAGGAATTTGAAGAATTTAGATATTTGGGAGTGATCTAGTGAGCGATTGGTATATAGTTAGAGTATTAAGAGGGTGAACAAATGAAACCGAACTATGGATGCAATACAAAGAAAAATAGAGCGAAAAATGAATGTCTGGTATGTGAGAGAAAGAACGTATTTGGAATAATCTATAAAGGCCATGTGTGCCATAGGGATTGTTACGACATGCTCATGCTAGTCCAGTCAATCAAAAAGGATCTAAATAAGCTGGGAACGTTGATCTACAAAATAGCCAAGAAGGGAACTAAGTAATGTCCTGCGCTCCGTTCTGTCCAACATGCCTAAAAAAGATGGTGCTGAAAAAAGAAAGAGACAGGTCATACTATGTATGTGAAACTTGTGAGCAAATGAATGAAAGAGAATAGCATGAACCCTCCTCAAATATATCCTAGGTGTCCAAGATGCCGTAGTGTAGTCAAGATAATTCTACAACGCGATTTCCCGGTTTGGGATTGTGAGAGTTGTAAATTAGCTTTTTTAAATACAGAAATAATATGGGTGTGAAAAAGATGTCTGAAAATAAATACTATTGTAGCTGTAAGGTGTGCGGGATCGAGGTGATCATTCCAGCGAAGGACGAAACCGAGGCTCAATGGCGATGGGGACAGGTCCACACTCCGCAATGCGAGGAGCTGCGCAAGTTCACCGCGCAAGGAATGAAAGAATTGAATGCCAGGCTCGTAGAGAAGTTTCTTGATATGAAAAAACAGAACTAGGAGGCGAAGTGCGATGGAAATTAAGATACCAAAGAAATTCAAGCTCAAGAACTACACGACTGAAATATCAGCGGCCAGGACAATAGCAGAAATAGAAGAACTGCTATTATGCTTCGGAGCATCCAGGATCATGAAAGAGATTTCTAACGACGGGAAATTTACAAGCATCGCTTTCTTGATCGGCAATGAAGGATACAAGTTACCATCTAATATCGAAGGCGTGAAACAGGTACTCTATAGCGGAAAGAGAGGTTATCACGGAAGGGACAACATGCAAGAAAGATATGAAAGAGCCTATCGCGTGGCATGGAGAATAATCCGCGACTGGCTTCATGCTCAACTCAGCATCATAGCGTCTGGCCAAGCAGCGCCAGACCAGGTAATGCTCCCATACCTATTCGATGGAAATAGAACCTTGTATGACGTCTACCGAGCAGGGGGATTAAAGCAATTAATGGGACCAAAGGAGAGTGAGTGAATGAGGAAGGTTAAAAGAATCGTCAATACGAAAATAACCGAGGATTTCAAAGATGGTCATCTGGTGCATAGAAAAACTGAAAAAAAGGAATATGTACCGAAGGAAGGTGGATAGATGCCAAAACAATACGTCAAGGTCCAGATTGCCAAGCGCAAGGACGGGGAGCTCGTGATCGCCATCCGGAAAATGGATGTTATCGAGGTCATAACGCTGTATACCGATGGGACAATAGAATATGAATCGATAACCCAATCAGACATATACAATGTCGGAGGAATGATAACCCTTGAAAATTGGGGCAAGAACCTAAAGCCACTCTATCAGCGCAAGTTCCTGATAAAACCGAAGGAGCATGAGGTAAGCCATGGGCGATGATCTCGAACTCGAAGCCCTGAAGCTCACACGGGCGGAGAACATTCGACGCAAGGCGCTCGGCATGACGCCCGACAAATACATCTTTATCGGCGATGTCTATGATACGCTCAAGTCCTTAAGCGAAGCCGAAGAGAGACAGGCGATCGAGAAAATGCAGAAACTGAACCGAAGGAGTGAGGTGAACGACGATGGGCAATGAGGCAACAACTAGCGTTAGTGTATCAAGCGAGACCCTAACACTAATCAACCAATACGCGGCATATCTGCACTTCAGCAACAAAAGGAGATATACCCTCAACGAAGCACTAAACGTACTGCTCAAGGAACAACTGGGGAAATTGCGTAAGAGGCGAGCGCGATGAACAAAAAACAAGCGTTGGAAGTGCTACGGGGAATCCAGAAGGGCATGAAGAAAGCGAAGATAATTTCAATTCATATTTATCAAGATCGTATAACCATCGAGGAACTGCTATGATTACGGTGCGGATAGGTGGCGTCGGCTCTGGAGGTCTGATCGCATCTTCCTCCAACCGAGAACGGAAAAGTTTTCACCAAAACATCCCGTCCATCCCGTGGAACCAAGGAGTATGAAGTAAATGTGTATCTTTTGTGGAGCGCCAGGTAAGAAGAATCACCGGGCATGTCTAGAAGCATTTGGCCTCGATTATGATCCAAAGAGCGAGGAAGATGCAAAGGCATGGCTCGAGGCACGACGAAATGAATTTGCGAGGCTTCTAAGGGTGAGTTCATGAAGAATTGTAAACGATGCCGGGGAATCGGTCATTATGCCGTCCTTAATGTTACGAGATCCGGAGAAGTTCACCCACAATTACGAGAATGCAATTGCGAGGTGGTGAACGGTAGATGACGTTGAAAACTAACGAAATCAAAAAAATAAGAAGATTGCGAAAAGCTGGACTTATGATACAGGAGATTAGAAAAAGAACAGGATATTCTCAAACTACAATATGTCAATATACGAGGGACATTCTTACTTATAGAGAACGGCTATTGAAAGAAATATCTAAGAAAACGCAATTGCGAGGTGGTGAACGGTAGATGACGTTGAAAACAAAGGAAATCAAGAGAATAAGAAGATTACGAAAGGCTGGACTTACGGTACTGGAGATTAGAGAAAAAACAGGATATAACCGAAATACAATATATCTATACGCAAGGGACTTACTAGAAATTCAGACTTATAGAGAACGGCTATTGAAAGAAATATCTAAGAAAACGCAATCGCGGGGTGGTGAACGGTAGATGACGTTGATAACTGTTATTATCGACTTGAAAATTAAAAACGTTTCATCGAAGAACGCTCATGCCTATGCAGATGGAATAAAGGAGAGTCTAAAAGTTCGATGGAAAGCTAAAAAGAAGGATCCTGAAATTAGATCCATTCAGGTTCGAACGATCGTCCATGATAACACGACGGGGGAAGGACCATGAAAAAGAAAATCTGTCCGGTTTGTCTAAGGGTATTGGACCACTTGAAAAAAGGAGACAAAATAGGGGATTGTTGTGTCTCTTATCTTGAATCCAGAGCTAAACGAAAGAGTGTGATATAATGGCTGAACTAGGACCTCAACAACCTCCGGCTAAGAAACACGGTGGAGCACTAGTGGGTTGGATTATTGTAATTGTGATAGTAATCATTGTAGCATTAGCTTTACCTTATTTGATTCCTAAAAAAGGGACCATTGTCGTTAATGTTAATAGTAGTCATATTTTGTATTCGATCAATTATAGAATCTTCATCGATGGAACGCTAAAGGACACCGGTAGCCTGTCAGCAGGGTATTACGTCAAATACACATATTCCATGTTATTTTGGGATTCATGCCATAATTATAACGTTTATGGAGATTCTACCGGTGGAGGATTAGGGGCAACGAGCGATAGTAAATCAATCACACTATGCAACGGTGAAACTCGACAGGTCGATCTTACTCTTTGATGCCTGGAGCTGTATACAGTTCTGTGGCCTTGCAGCTCGCCGGCCGCAGCAGCTCCTCCGGAGCGTTGCACTATGGTTTTTCGGGTGCGCGAGATCTCCGCGATCGCTGAAAAGTGACTGTATACAGTTCACCGGAGGAGCATCGCACCCGGAGGGACGGGAAGACGTCCCTTGATCTCCCGATCGATGATTCTCCAGGTCCTTGATCTGGAAGACGTCCGTTCGGGAACGTCCTTGAATCACAGGTTCGTTCTCCCTGGTGAAACGTGCCAGAAGTGGGATCCTATAGGCACTTTCCTTATATAGTGCGCTCACCATCTACTCATTTGATCATGGACCTGCCCGCTCTCCCTGGTGCGCTTGGTCCATGGTCTCCGAGGTTGTGATCATGAAAAACGCGGAGCTGTGATAGTATGACTCCTCATCTGAAGATGTGTTCTAGATGCCACGGTGCAATGGAGTTCGACCCGATAAAGAAAAAATATAGATGCCGAACGTGCACGAAAGAGGAGGAGATATGATAGGCATCAAGAAGTGCCCGGAATGCGGCGGCGAGATGCATGTCTATCGCAATGATACTGGCGGTCTCAAGTATAAGTGTTCCGGTAAGAACTGCAAGTACGAGGAGGTGCTTTGATGCACGAATTCGATGCGAACAGCTACTCGGACTTATTCGACGCGATCTTGCATTGAGGATGGCCAATTGGCGACCCTCTTGATACTGCGAGGGGGGATCTGCCCTCATCATCATATCAGGACCGTGCGCTCGTAACCGCAGTTGGTGCACCACTCGAATACGTGCAGGTTCCCGGGGCCTCTCTCGATCATGGGCTTGTCTCCAACTCGGATCGTTTGCATTATCCCCTTACCGCATTTGGGACAGGGATTGTGTACGATGTCCGAGATCCTTACGGTTTTCATGGTTGTTCTCAGGGATTGAAGATACCGCCCTGCGTTATTCTAATGAAGTATCCGTGTTCGGGCTCGATGATAAAATTGTCGTCCGTGAGCGTGCAGGTCCATTCTCCGAAGAAATAGGTATAAGTAGACCCTACATACGAGCCCTTCAATGGGTTCCACCATTGGACCTCAACAGAATCAGTTATGGGAATGTTGTTCTGCTCCTTTATCCTTTGAAGGAGGAGACACGCTTTGTAGGTTGTGTTCGAGAATGGAATGCCTATCAGGACCGAATCTTTATGGAGAACAAGGTTCACGGGGTTCAGGATCTCGGTTCCGCTGAACGTGTAGTCGATCCCTCCGCTCGCCACACCCGAGACCCTGACCACGTAACCTCCTCCTCTTATGACCGGGAAATCCGTCCCGTACCAATCGATGCCGTTCGTTGATATGACGCTCTCCCATGATTGAATGTTTGCGTTCCAGCGCATGATCTCGTATGCCTTGCCTGGCGTGATGTTCTGGGTTATGCTTTTGCCAAGCGTATAGGCAGTCCAGGATGGCGGATTGCACGTCACGGCTACGAAGTTAGCACCGTTATAGAGATGCCACTTGGTCTGCTGGATGCCAGTGCTTATTGTGATTTCGTTCGAGAGGACCGCCTTGTTGGTCGCAAGGTCTATAGCTCTGATCCTGAAATAATATGTCGAGCTGGGTGAGAGACCGGTAATGGTCGTGGTGTTGCCGGTCAGGGATGAGAGCCCTGAATCGTTCGAATCGTCCCACTTCTTGTCAGAGAGCGTGATGCCGGAATGGGTCGCGTAGTATATCTCATACTTGAGAAAGTTAGGCTCGGTCGGGATGCTCCAGGCCAGCTTTATCGTCGTACCTGTCGCCTTCGGGCTCGAGAGGTCGCTTATCGTCGTCGGTGGAGTGCCGTCGTACCTGATCGTGACGGTCCCGCGCTTCGTGTGGTCGGCGTTCCCGGCGTTGTCCTTCATCCAGAGATACAGCGTCAATGGACCGTCCGTTGGAGGTGCTGCGATGAACGGCTTGGATGTCGAATACGTCCCGTCCGTCGGGGTCGATGGCGGAGAGTACATCTTGTAGTACCCGCCTGCGATGCCGCTGAGGTCGCCTACCGGAGGCGTCCAGTCGATGCTGAACGAGCTCACGTTCTTCCATGGGCTCGGGCTCGAGCCATCTGCTGTGACGCCGGTCGGGGCGTCCGGGGCGGTGGCGTCGTAATAGAGGGATACGGTACTCGTGCTCAGGTAGTTCGTGTTTCCCGCGTTGTCCTTCAAGTATAGATAGAGTGTGTAAGTACCCTCGCCAGGCACTGTTACGCCGGATATCGGCTTCGAAGTGGACCAAGTGCCATCGCCGTTGCCCGTCGGTGCGCTGAGCTTGTAGTACCCGCCCACGATACCACTGAGGTCTGCGGGATTGTTCCAGTTGACACTGAACGAGTTCACGTTGATCCAGCCTGGCGGGGTCGCAGTTAGACCAGCAGGTACACCGGGCGCGATCGAGTCCACCTTGATCGTCGCGGCCGTACTCTGTCTCACGGCGTTCGACTTGCTCAGGACATCGAACTTTATTTGGTTCTGCATATCCGAATCCTGGTTGAACGGAACGTCGTTGATCGTTACGTAGACCGTGGCCGTTGTCCCGTCCGCTGCGTCGTTCAACCCGCAGGCCGTTCCCACCCCTGTTACGGATAGGGCGCTGCTCCAGATCGACCCCCCGTTCTCCGAATGGTAGTACTTCGTGTTCGGTTTGTCGATGCCGCTGTACATCACCTGGACCTGGATGCATACGTTCGGCGTCTGCGATCTAATCCATCCGGACACGGAGACCCATGCGCTGCCATTCCAAACTGAGTAGCCGGAGAACACTGCGCCCGAGCCGTCGAGGAACAGGTTCGTCGAGTTGTAGTTAAGGTAGTTCACGTTCCCGACCGCGTCCTTTAGCCACACATATATCGTATGCGAGCCGTCGCCGGACACGCTGAGACTTGTGATCGGCTTAGTCGCCACCCACGTGCCGTCAGTATCGGACGTCGGCGGAGAGTCGAGCTTGTACCTTGCACCCGTGACGATCCCGGAGAGGTCGGCCGGGTTGGTCCAGTCCACGGAGAACGAGTTCGTCGAGGTCCATCCGCTCGGGTTGGCCGTGACGATGAGAGGTTTCGCGGGCTTCTCGTTGTCGATCTTTATCTCGTAGGTCATCGAACCGTGAGGGCCCCCGCCCGGCACATTAATGATATCGATCGTATGGATATCGCTCGTCTTGTTCGTCGAATCAGCGATCGTGACGAGGTTCAGGGCCGAGCCCGTTGTCTGGGTCCACGTGGTCCCGTCGTTGTCGCGGATCCTAACGTCAAAGTCCGAATCGAGGGGAAAGACGGTAGACGCTTCATAATAGACCGTCAATCCGGTCCAGGTGATCGACTCGCCCCCTCGTACCCATGAACCGGAAGATAACGCGCCCTGGTACTGCCCTGTCGCTATTAGCGTTCCGGAGAATATCAAGTCGTTCTCGATCATGTATGTCTTCGTGTCAAAGGTCTTAATAGCCGTGTTCGACTCGTCATCTATCACGTATACAACGGGGTCCACTAACGTATCCGCCCAGGGAAGGCCCCACGCGAACTTTAGCTTGTAGGTTATCGTCCATTTGTTGCTCGCATAGGTTGCAGAGCTCGAGAGATCGATATCGAAATAGGACCCTCCGGCCTGCTTGGTGAACGTACCGCCCTCGGTCCAACGTGCTATGTAGTCCGTAGTGCCATCGAGACGAAGATCCACGTACTGGATGTCCGTCTGACCTTGCGGATCCCTTGCCTCGACGACAAACTCCTCAGTCAGACCGGCATAGAGCTTTCCCCCGTCGCCGATACTAGAACCGGCATGACGCACGTCGAGGCTCAGAACTTGAGGAACTACGGAGGCGATCCACGATACCTCCCAGTCGAGGAGCTTTGGTGTCCCTCCTGAGTATGTGAGGTTTGCGACGAGACGGATCTGCGACTGAGTTGCGAGAGGGGCGATGTTGATTGGGCTGGTGGTATATGAGGAGGTTGCCCAGACCCATGAGGTCGTGTATTTCTGTACCGCGACCGTCACGCTACCGTAGGTGATGTCCTTGTTCCAGGTGATGGAACCCCATGAGCTCCTAGAGCTAGGCCCATCGGTATAATTAATAGAACCAGAGGTCACCGAACCGCTCGATGCCGAGACGCCGACAACCACTGAAACCGCTATCCGATATGATTCTGTCGTCCACGTAGTTTTTGCGGAATTCGTAGAGACATCACCGGCCTTATCATAAGTGGTACACGAGCAAACGACCGCCCCGCTGGTCCCGGATGTGGCAGCGATGCCAATTAGATCACCCGATTGTACAGATACGCTCGTGGAGAAAGTATAAACACCAGCAGCTCCAGACGCGGTCTCGAAGTTGCTATTTCCTACGAAATTTAAATTGATACTATCGTCCCGGAATATCTTGAGCCGTGAAACGAGATCACCCGTACCGACCTTATATACTGACCAGCTTGATATAGTTCCAGTGGTCCCGATCACGAACGTATTTGTTACATCGGTATATCCTGCACTCCATGTTACTCCACCAGGGTATGAACTATCACCGTAACTAATACTGGTGGGTAGTTCGACAGCCCCACCGCCTGAGGTGGTGGTGATCGTGCTGGTTTTCATATCCCTATCGAACTGCTCCTTAGTCGTTTGGAACCAACTTTGATCGGTCTGGCCGGATTGGATCGTTACGCTCCTCGAGCTACTGAACGACGACCAGGTCGTACTTCCACCGGGATCTGTTGCGCGGACCTTCCACCAATACGTGGTTCCCGAAGTAAGGTCCGATTGCGCCGTGAAAGTGACCATTGCCCCCGATGCATACGGAGGCGTTCCGCTGAACCCCGTATCTACCCCACTGACCGCGTTGATCACCGTCGAGCCGAAATTGGGGTCCGTACTCACCTGGATATTGTAGTTGATGGTATTGCCTTCTGGGTCAGTGGTCGAGAAATTGAATTGCGGTCTGAGCGTGCTCGTCCACGGACCGCCTTTCTGGAAATCCCAAGGGGTCGAGAGAGCGGGGATGGCAGGCTTTTGATTGGTCGTAACCACTGCGAATGCTAGGTCATCGGTATCTCGATAGCTTGTTGTTGAGTCTGAACAAACTGTTACAGCGGCGTTATATTTTACGATTACCCTGACTCCATGACGACCAGCGGTCGAACCTAGGACAAAGGAGGTGGAATAAGTACGATAACCAGCTCCGGTCAATTCTTGACCCGATGCCTTCAATGTCCAGGATTCACCATTGTCCACATTGTCATCATAGCAAATACCCCAATAATCAGTCGTGTCATACATGTAAAATGTGGCTGAGACGGATATACTGTCACCAGGACTGAATTGGCCATCTGCAACAGTGACATCGAAATTCTCGACGGACTCGTCGCTATGACATGTGCCCGATGTGGTACTATCGACTAATAGTCCTATTGTATTCGGTTGATTTGGTTCAGGTCCTGGACTGGCTTGATTATCGTTGCATTGCACCAGACTTTGGGGTACTGTACAAGGTGAACTCCCGCTAGTGCATTCCGGAGCACCTAATGAGGAACTATATGTTGCAGTCTCAGTAAGATATATTGGAGGAGCGCTCATTGGCTTGTTTTCATTAACAGATTTTTGTGTTCGTATTATCTCCGTGGGCATACTATCGTGAGATTGATACCAAGGATACTCAACGGCTGTCGGAATGGCTATTATTCCCACCATCATGACCGCGAGCGCAATCTTCCATATCGAGACACCATAGATCCCGAACTTGTCGGCTACCATCATGCATCACCCCATGATTTTAGTTCTATCATTCATATTGTCTTATTTCATATTTAAGAGCATCGAACGGGGGTTCTGTTCAAAAATGAACAGAACCCAAAATGATTATATCTCCTATAATGTTGTCTTGAGGCGATATTCATGTTGTCCCTTGATGATCTCCGGTGTCCGTTCTGCGGTCGGTCGTCCCCTCCCGGATGGTGGAAGGCGGGCGATGGAAGTTGTCCGGTATGCGGTAAACCCGAGACGCATATCATCCGTCCCCCGGTTCGTTGTCCTGAATGCGACGCGCAATTCCGCGTAAATCTTTTGCGTCCCGATATGATTCAGTGCCCTAATTGTGGTCATCTGTTCGGGATGAAGGAAGAAATCACCCGCTGAATGGACAGAACCGAGGATGCATTTATTCAAATATCATGTTTGCTATTTCCTTGTTGGATCGTGGACCTGGTCTTGTATCGGTCAGGCATCTCTCCTTTGGATATCCGGGTGCACCGGTCCACGGTCCAAGAGGTTGCGAACATGAAAAAAAATAAGGGTAGTAAAAAGAGCGGAACGAATGGATCTGGTGAAAGTGGCTTTGTGATATTGGGTGTATTACTAATGGTCATTGGCCTTATTTGCCTTCTATATTCTGCACAACAATCCACCTGGGGGGGGTTATCTTCAGAGACAATATATCCATATAGAGGAATCGGAGTGATTTTGGTTATAATTGGTATAGTCGCCTTTATGGTTGGCTTGTTCGTGGATTTATCTAGAGATTCAAAACAAGAGGATTAACATAGTGTGCTCGCCATCTCCTTGTTGGATCGTGGACCTGGTCTCGTATCGGTCAGGCATCTCTCCTTTGGATATCCGGGTGCACCGGTCCACGGTCCAAGAGGTTAAAATAGTTCGCTCGCTATCTCCTATCTGACCGTGGGTTCGGCGTTCTCCCTGGTATGTCGGGCCCACGATCACCGAGGTTGTGATCATGAACGAATACGATGCGGGATATGGACAAGGCTTGGAGTGGGCGATATCGCTGTTGGATCTAGGTCTGAACGTCGATGAGGTCCGCCGTCGTCTTCAGGCGAAGACATCCGAAATCTCCGAGCGCGAGCGTGCTCGTGAGCGAGGATTGAGGGAGGACGCCGAGCGAATGAAGGCGGACTTTAAGCGAGAGATGATGACGGGATCTCCCAATCCATGATCTTCGAGAGCACGTCCACCCGGGCGACGTCCTCACTGTATACAGTTCTGGGGTCCGGGAGCTGGTGCAGGATCTTGGAGATATCGCCAAGGTCGAGCTTGGGCATAGCTCGAATTTTAAATTTAGATCGTGAACGGCCGTTTTGTAAGTGCACTGTATACAGTTGTTCTAGTGGCGAAGGCTTCTCGAACGCTTCTATATGACAGTATAGACGCATAGCAACCCTTGAGGGAGTGACTTTCGAGTAGCCTTCACCGTATTTCGAATGTGTTGTTTAGATAAATATCTTTCCTTCTCCGGTTCACCGGATGAGCGCCGGGGGAATGGCCGGCGTCCCCCACATGCTCGGGGCAGTAAAACTACTTTATATGACAGTATCATGATGCTACTCATCTAAAGGAATAGATTTAATGAAATCATTAGCATTGATATCTTTCAATTTGATATTCCTAGCTTTTGTTCTGAAATAAGTTACCACTCGTCCTTTTTCAGTACTTGACATGTGAAACGCTGTACCAATTATGGTAGCACCTTTTCTAGAAGAGGAAATATTCAACTGATCCATGTTTTCTTGATTATATCCAAAACCAATAAAATAGATACGTTCAGCATTTTTTAACAATCTACGTGCTTTGACAAATTCTGGATCATCCCTATTTTGTACCTCGGAAACTATTCTAATTCCCTTTGATGCCAATTTAAGTTGTTCTATAGTAGGTTCTTGCGTTCCATATGGAATTCCATTCTTATCTTCAAATGGCAACGACCCCAATTTTCCATATGGGTGAATAATAGGCACCATTTCAGTCATTTTTTTACATTCTGATTCAGTGATGTCATACTTATAATAAAGGACTTTGTTGATGAAGAAATCAAGAGACCGATCATAATTGAATGTAATGACTGATAAGTTATTCTGATTAAAATTTTCGCAACTTGCGTTCATTTTGTTTATAAGATGCTTATACCAATGGTCATATGGGTTGAATAATCGACCTTCCCGTTCAATTTGCAATAATAATTGAGCGATAGCGATTTTGCCAATTTCTATAATTACTTCTCTCTTTTGCCAAGCCAGAAATGAATCAATCGTAGGTGCTTGAGAGTAATGCAATCGGTTTCGGAATTCATCAATTATTTCATTCGTATATCCCATTTCAATCAATTTTGTGCGTTGGGGACTATTTCCCAATAGATCGTTGACAATTCTATCTCTAAGTTCGACGTCAAGCGGAAAATCGTATTCATTGCTTGCTCCAGCACCAAGAACCAAGACCGTTGTTTTTTTTATCACATTCATCTACCTCGTTTTTAAGTCACGAACCCCGCCCTCTCGCTCGCTGAAGCTCGCTCGGGCCTATCGCAGCCAATCGCGCCAGGGTTAACCGGCGCGATATGGGCTCGGCCTAAGGGCGGGGCATGTATTGCTTGTACCATCATTGAACCCATATAGACCTCCGGTTTTAAAGAGTTGTGTCCCCGTTCACCGGAGCAGCGTCGCGCCTGGAGGGACGTCGCTCCGGTTCTTTCTGCATACCGTACAATGATACCGGCAGGGGGGACCTCCGCACAATCGATAAAGGATCGGATTCGTGCACGTGCAATCTACCGAGGGATAACCGACCGGAGCTCTTTGAGGCGACGTGGAGGGGGCTACCGGAGCTCTTTGAGGCGTCGCCACTCGTTCACGATCTCCTGGAGCGTTTTCCCCTCCGCTTTCAGCTTAGCATAAAATTCCGGGTCCTCGCGCTTGATCACTTCGGTAGTTTTGAGGACGTCCACGACGTCAAGGCGGGCGACGGGGGTCATAAAAATGGGAACACCCAAAGGGATCGTTTCCCTGGGTGCTCCTGGTCCTATCAGGGGGGGTTTTGAAACCCTCGGATAAATCAGCTTCAATATCTCGGGGATGGTGATCTCTTTCATCTTCCGGTCCTTTACTTGAATAAGACGTCCATCCGGGGCTCGAAAGACCGCGACCTCGGGCGGGATCTCATGGAACTCGATGATACCCGTTTCCTTCTCCGTGAGGGCGTCGCGCTTGCGTTCTGTGGTGGTAACGATCCTTTCGCGCGTGTAACCCTCGGGAACGATCTCCTCGGGCGGGGACGGGGCTTTGAGGCGTTCCTGCGCTTTGAACAGGGCGGGGGTCGGCTTGGGGGCTTTGAGCGATTCGAGGACCTGCTTGCGGAGGTTTCCCAATTCAGCTCTAAACCTCATTTCGCCAGCATCTAACATACTCCTTGTTGTATTCTGCAAAGTCGTTTTAAACTCGACTTCTTGGTCAACTAGACGTTTCTCGAAATTTTGAATGGCAATTTTCAGGAGTTGGATCCCTTCCTTTGATTTGGCTTCCGGTGTCTCTAAAAGAACCCGTTTTAGCTCCTCATAAACATAATCTCGAAGTGCCAGGCGCTCGCTCTCCGCAACCCTGGATACGGCGGTTTCTATCATATCTCGTAATTGTTCCTCCTCGTATTCCTTCGCTCTCTCCTCGATCAGCTCGAGCTCCCGGGCGGGGACCGCTTCGTGCGGTCGCGAGATCTTATAATATTCCTGGAGCTTGCTATACAAATTATCGATCGTGATCCCTAGATCTGCTGTGTCCTGGACGACAGTGAGCCAGTCGATCGCATCGGGATCGAGCCCGGCGGTGGCGAGCTCGTCCATGACCTGATTTAAAACAAAGGGGTTAAATTTATACTTCGCTGCGAGGTCCTGGGCTTTCTGTCGGAGAGGCATGAGAACCCGTATGCATCGAGGGCTATATTAAAATAGTGAACGGAGCATTAGTGAACGTGGTTCATTAGTGAACGGGGCTCGTGAATTGAGCATCAAAGGACATGGAAAATCCCCTGGAGCTGACCTTCATTTTGGGGTGATCCCCGTTCACTGCAAGGAGGATATATCTGAAATATTTAAAGGAATTGATTTTATTGTGTCTGTGGGGCTTCTGGACCATCAAAAGTTGATATTGCCAATGTAACGACGATGGCGGTATTTTGGCTAGACTTTAGCTAGACAAGTGTTATATAGACGCATACCATTTCATATTTTGCCCAGAATGCGGAGGTGCGGATATGGTTAACCCCGTATCTCCGGGCTATCCGGGCTAGCACGACGTCGCGCACGTTGTTGGTGCGGACAAGGCCACGTGTCGTCGTTGATGAGGACGGGGCCGGTGGTGCTAGTCCGGATATTTTTTCAATTAACCGGTTCCCCAGATTGACTAGGGGGTATTAATACCTTTTCTGGACACCTTTTCTTGACACTTTTGGAGAAATTGTAAGCTACTATGTCGAGGCGAAGGACGAGGATCGCCAATTGGCGACCCTCGGCGAAAACCGGAGCATGCTCCGGTTGGGGGCATCACTCGTTAAATGAACAGGACCAGCGGTGCGAGTACTTTTCCACGAGTTCTTGGATCGACCTGTATATCTCACGGTCCTCTGCCGTGGCATTCTCCATATCCTCGGGCGTGGACCCGATGACGGCGTAACCCATGATCTTCTCTATCCTGAGAGAGAATATCTCCCTCACGCGCCTATGCACTAGCTTGATGCTCCTCGATATGGACTCCGCGATCTCGGGTTCGAGGTTCTCGGCATTGCTCCCCTCCGCGTGGAGTTGATCGAGATATGACTGCACAAGTTCGAGGAAATCGTTCGGGATCGGGGCGAGCGATTTCATGCTCTTTTCGTTCCTATACAGCACAGTGAGCATGTCGCGAGCCTTCTTCATGATGTTCTCGTCCTGCATCACGCGCCATATGAGGAATCCGGTATTTGATGATTGAGGGTACAGGCAATCATCACTTGTTCAATGAACAACTCTATTCATTCTTCCCCTTCTTGCGGATGATCAGTGTCATCGTTACGGCGACTGTCGCCACCGCGATCCACCCGAGGACTGACGGTACGTCCGGTGGCGAGAGCTCGTATGTCCATGTCTCGCCGTTATTAGCACCAGTGAAACCGCCGAAGAGAATTACTCTGTCGCTCTCGCTGTCATATGCCATCGCAGACTCCGTGCGTGCGGATGGCGCTGATATTGGAGCCATGTTCGTCCATGTGTTCGTATTAAAATCATATGTCCATGTCTCATCGCCTCCACTCGTTCCCCCAAAGAGTATAACACGGTTGTTCATTGAATCGTATGCCATTGCATGCCTCTCTCTAGCGGATGGTTTCGTGGCTGGATTCATATTTGTCCAAGTATTCGTATTGTAGTCATACGCCCATGTCTCGTCCCTGAATGAGCTTGCATATCCTCCGAAAAGTATGATACGATCACCTTGCAAATCGTACGCCATCGCAGGATACTCAAGAGCAGGTGGTTTTGCACTTGGATTCATGTTGGTCCATGTGTTTGTGTTGAGGTTGTACGCCCATGTCTCATCGCTGCGTCCCATGTCGGTCCATCCTCCAAAGAGTATGATTCGATCACTCTGCGTATCGTACGCCATTGCATGAGAATCTCTAGCGGTCGGCTTTGGATTAGGGATTTTTTTCAACCAAAGATTCATATCATAGCTGTATACCCATGTTTCATCATTATACGGACCACCTCCAAAGAGTATAATCCCGTCACTCTCCGAATCGTATGCCATTGCATGAGAACTACGGGGAGATGGTTTAACGCTCGGATTCATGTTTGTCCATAGGTTGGTATTGTAATCGTATGCCCATGTCTCGCTGTTTAAAGCACCAGTTTGACCGCCGAAGAGGACCACCCTGTCGCTCTGCGAATCGTATGCCATCGCATGCACGCTACGTGCGGATGGCGCTGGGCTTGGAGCCTTGTTCGTCCATGCGTTCGCAAGAGGGACGGGTGGAGCTGATGATTGGCTCGGAACCTGCGAGAGTTCAATGGCTGATACCATCGTCCCGAAGAATAGAATCATGATCATGATCGCGAGTACGGGTCTTATCCTTCTCCTCTTGTCGGGTCTCGATGTTGGCTGAGACCTTATAGACCGGTTAGCTATCATAGAATATTTAGGGATTCGACCCTGTCGATTCATCATGTGGACCATAAGGAAGGTTTGCGTTAAATAGATTTCCCTCTGCATGCTGTGTGACACGATTATTCTACTAGCTGGGATCTTGACATCAAATGAGCTATCATGGGAATCATGCCACACAGCACAACAATAGATAAGTTAATAAACGAATATGACATTATTGTTTTATGCAAAAAAGTCGGGTTTATACAATCATAGCTATTGTTCTGAGTTTATTCATGATAGGGAACGCCATCATAGTTCTCCCAATAGTCTGTTCTGCCTCCTCATCTGAATATACATCAGCGACAACGTGGACAATTTCCACTATAGATTCTGAGAAACTTGCGGGTGAATATACTTCAATTACAACAGATAGCGCAAATGGCATTCATATCAGTTATTCTTCTTATTATAATTCTTATTTGAAATATATATATAAGCCAGTAGGCGGCTCATGGTACACTCCAGTTATAGCGGCTACCGACGCCACATATAATTCAATTGTAGTAGACAATGCAATTGGTGTCCATATAGCTTATTCTGAAGATTATCCATACAACTTGAGATATGCGTATAAGCCTTATGCCGGTTCATGGACAACAACTTCACTATCTGACCAGGGGCTTTATATTTCGCTTGTGATAGACAGCGCAGAAGGTCTCCACATAAGTTATTATCGGCAATCTGATGGGGATTTGAAATATGCATACAAACCGTATAGCGGTTCATGGACAAAGACTATAGTAGATTCTACGGGCGATGTGGGTTCGTATTCTTCGATTGCGATTGACAGTGCAAACGGTGTCCATATAAGCTATGCCGATAGTCCAAGTAGTTATTTGAAATATGCGTATAAACCTTCTGGCGGTTCGTGGACTACCACGACTGTGGATCCAATGGGTTCGGTAGGCCTGCATACCTCAATCGCAATTGATAATGCAAATGGTATCCATATAGCTCACTATGATAATATAAACAGCGATTTGAAGTATGCATACAAACCTTCTGGCGGTTCGTGGACAATCACCACTGTAGATTCTATAGCTAATGTGGGCCAATATATTTCAATAAAGACTGATAGTTTAGATGGTGTTCACATGAGTTATTATGATGCTACAAATGGCGATTTGAAGTATGCGTATAAACCTTCTGGCGGTTCGTGGACAATCACCACTGTAGATTCTACAAATGATGTGGTAGGCTATTATACCTCACTCACGATAGACTCGTTGGGCTATCTTCATATAAGTTACTTTGATGCTACAAACCTCCATCTAAAATATGCGGAATCCGTCCAGTCAGTACCCGAATTATCATTGATAGTCATTCAGATGGTTACAGTTGTTGCGCTGTTTGTTATTTTTAGAAAATCTAAGAAAAAGTTGCCTATGGGTAGTTTTTAAGAGAAATTGAGCACGTCCTCCCGGACGACGTCCTCACTGTATACAGTTCTGCACGTACGAGCTCGACCAGGTGCAGCTCCTCCGGAGCGTTGCACTATGGTTTTTTTGGTTCGTGACATCTCCGCGATCGCTGAAAAGTCACTGTATACAGTTTAAAGGTACAGTGCTCTTTGGAGTTCTCCTTGACGGGTCGATTCCACCGACCGGAGATAGGCGCGGTCGTTCGATGCATTGGTTCGACCTGATAGACAAATAGGTTTATATCTATAAGCATAATCAACCATAGCACTCAAGGAGACAATGATATGGTATTGCAAGAAATCTCAGTGGACAAGGCAAAGGAAATAGCAAAGAAGAACGGACTGAAGCCAGCCAAAGTGAAAGGGACGGACATCGTCCGCTTCATGAAGAACCCGAGGGCCACGCTTCAGGAGATCGACTGGGACGAGCTCGAGAGCACGATGAAAAAGAACAAGCTCGCAATCTATGCCAGCGGGACCTGGATGAAGATAATGAAGAGCAAGTGAGCGCTTCATTCGGACCGTTCTTTCTTCTTCTCTTTTCTCTTTTCACCGGAGTAGCGCCGGGGGAATGGCTGGCGATCCTCCACGTGCTCGAGCACGTGCGCCCGGGCGACATCCTCACTGTATACAGTTCATGCCCCGGGCCTAGTAATGGATTCGGAGTGGTTGAGAACTGTATACAGTTCACCGGAGGAGCGTCGCGCCTAGAGGAACGTCGCTCCGATTATCCGATCGGGTGTCCTTTGAGGGCGTGGGGCTCGTTCTCCTGGTCGTCGAGCTTTCCCCGTCTGATCCTTCGGACGTGGGGAGGTTCGTTGATCCTGGAGGGAAAGAGGGGGCTCCGGCGAAGGAATTTTGAAAGACCCTTGACCCTTTTGAAAGAAATAAAAAGAGTGCATGGCCGCGCCCGATGGCTTCATTCACCAGGGAATTAGAATGGAGGCGAACGCGAATCCATGCACTATGAGGAGAAAAGAGGGGGTTCTATTTAAAAGAAGTGCTCGTGGAATACCGAAAAGAGGGTAAAGAGAGGGGGGTTTCCTGATCGGGTTCTGTTCACTCGTCGTTTTCCGTGTTCAATTTCGGACGCGAGATTTATCATTTTCGGAAGAACGATTTGCACCGAGGACAGTATCGGAGGTCCGTCGCTTTGCAGGTCCCTGCTTTGCCGACGCGCTCGTAAAGTGTTTTCGTCGGGATGTTGCAGTTCTTGCAGAGAGCACGGGGTTCGTAGGGCTTGGGTTTCTTCTTCGCTGCGTCGTCCCCTTTCTTCTTCTCGACCGGCGGGTGGTTGCATACTTCACAACAGGGGACACCCTTCTTGCGTTCCATCGCTTTGCATTGTTCGGAGGACCATCCGCACGCTAGACAGTCTCCTAGTTCTTTCTTGCTCATTGTCTCGCCTTCTCGTAGATCAATTTGATGGTTCCCCGTTCGTCCTTTGCCATTCGATATCTTGTCTTGCACCTGGGACAGAATCGCGTTCCCGTAGCTGTGAGCATCGTCGTTTTCTCTGCGTCATTACGATCTCTTTTGTATTCGGTCCTCGTCGGGATCAAACACTCGGGGCAGCGTTTCGCTTTCTCGTCGGCCAATCGGATAAATTTATCGTCGATCGCATCAATGATCCAATTGGCCATGTCGTCATCTATTTTGTCGTCTCTTTGTAGAAAATCGTCGTTTAGTAGAGCATCGCGTAGGCTTCCGTCGTTCACGATCTTTCGAACCTGGTCCCCAATTTTTTCTCTCTCCGATTCCTGCCGTTGCCATTCGCTTATAACTTCTTCCGCTTTCGGGTCGTTTTTCGTCAAGAGCTCACCGGAGAACTGTATACAGTGGAACATTAAAAACGTTGCGCTGTCGGGCGGTTACACTGTATACAGTTGTACGGTGAGCGAATGACGAAAGGATCCGGGGGGTCCGGGCGTTCGTGATCGAGTTGAGGACCTGGGAGCATAGCTTATTTTTAAAATTTCCCGCGAGCTGAACCGAGCCATGCCGCGACACCGTATACAGTTTGAGGACCGAGGCCCTGCGGAGCTCCGGAGGAGCTGCGGACTGTATACGGGTGGTCCCTGTCTTCATTCCATATTTATGATGTCTTCGACCGTTTTTAGTTCGATATCTACTCCATCTTGATTCTTGGCTCTGGCTACCTCTTCATGCGCTCCTTTTCCAAAGCTGAACGCGATGATGATGCCCTTATTCTTTTTCATTCTCTTGATCGCAGTCTCAAAGTTATCTATAACATTCCTGCCAACCCCTTCCGATTGCTTCACCTGTAGAGGAATTGTTCCCATGATCCATCCATCTATACCCATATCTCCCGATTTTGTTTTAGATACCCTTGCCATTAGTTTTTGACATACCCAGTTCTGGAAGTCGAAGGGTTGCATCTTTTTTATTTGGTCTATGGTTTGGGGGAGTCCTATTATTTCCACTATCCCTGCGCTGATTTTCCTCATTCTTTTTGCCATGAGTTTGCATGCGGTAGGAGATACATCAATTCCGATCCATTGTCTCTTTAATTTATGTGCTACTGCTATAGCAGTCCCGCATCCGCACATGGGGTCGAGAATGATATCATCGGGGTTCGAGGACGCTTTAATTATCCTCTCTAAAAGTGCCTCTGGTTTTTGAGTGGGATATCCAAGACGTTCAGACGATTGGGCTTGTATGGGTGGAATGTCAGTCCAAATACTATCAACGGGATTCCCTTCCTGTTCGTCTAAATATCGTTTCAATGCGGGAACTGTGCCGGGTTTAGTTTGAACAATAAGTCCCTTTTCGTATGCCTTCTGCATGCGTTCTTTTGTCCATCGCCACACTCGTTTAACACCGAGAAATTTGTAGGTTAGATTAGGTCGGTCTTTGCTGGGGTTTGTTAAATCAGCTAACCGATAACGACGGTTGGTTTTAGGTTCGACATATTTATAGAAATCTTCTATGTAATTTTCATTGTGAGGTATGTATTGGCGATTAAAGGTATAGTCATCGTTTTTAGTGTAATAGAAAATTATGTCATGGTCATTCGGAAAAGAAGAAAAAGCTAGTCCTTTGGCATTAGTGCGACGCCAGATAATTTCCGTCCTAAAACGATTTTCTCCAAATATTTTATTCATGAGAATTCGTAAGTGAGCATCGGCATGCCAATCGCAATGGAGATACATAGTGCCAGTCGGCTTTAATGCCCTCTGGCATTCTCTCAATTTAGGTTCCATCCAAGCAATATAATTCTCAATTCCACCAGACTTCCATCTATCTTCAAACGCCCTGATTTCATAACCGTCTCCCCAAAGAACTTCATAATGCCTATTTGAAAAAAATGGAGGGTCAACATAAATCAAGTCTATGCTATCGTCAGGGATACGATTGATCATGACTTCTCTGCAATCACCACAATATATTAGATCCGTTTGCATGAGGGGGAGTAATGTAACCCCGTTTTAAAGACTTTTGAGGATCGTCAATTGGCGACCCTCCGCCTGTTCGAGCACGTCCACCCGGGCGACGTCCTTACTGTATACAGTTCCAGGGTCCTGGAGCTCGTCCCGGATCTGATCGAGGACCTGGAGATATCCAACATGCATAGCTCGATTTTTTAATTTAGATCGTGAACGGCCGTTTTGAAAGTGCACTGTATACAGTTTGAGGATCTGCGGACTGTATACAGTCATCACCCGATATAATGCACTCGATCGTCTGTCTCGATGAAAAGACAGCTCTCGCGCCCTCGTAATTTCCTTCTCTCGGGCGGGGTCCTCTCGATACTATTAAGCGTTGATTCTAGCTCGTCCTTTCCTCTCCATTTGAAGCTATCGACCAGGGCGCGAAACACGATAGGATATTTCTTGTCGAGCCTGGGACATGTGAGATCGATTATTTTCTCCGCTAGTAATTCTTCTTCGTCGGAAGGTTCTTTCTTTTTTCCTCCTAATGGTTCGGCCAATAGGATTTTATTAAGGAACTTCTTAAGGAAATAGGGGGCGTCTTTGTCCTTATCCACACACTCCCCCAACTTCGCTATGAATTTTTGATTGTCTGCCGATAATAGAAGTGATTGCATCTGTTGGGACTGATATTCTATGGCGTCCAGCTCTTTCGATGTCTTGGCGTAGAGGGCTGCTTTCGTCAGCTCATAGAATTCCTTTGCGTAGTCTCTTATCACTTCGTCGGGCAATGAGAGGCTAGGCAATGCATTGACCATACTGATCAATTTCCCGTCCTCGAGGACCTTATCGACCAGCTCCCGCGCTGGCATTGTGTTGTTGGGATCGACCTCGTTAGCTATCCTAACTAACTCTATGCTGAATTGATTTTGGGGGAGATCTAGTTTCGCGTTGCGATACATGAAGATATAGGTCCGTAATATTCGCTTCATTTTCTCTCGTTCGAATTTTGAGGTTGTCGCGTCCATGTGATCAGCTCTCCATTTTCCTGACAGCTCGCTCCTTTAAATAATTTATTAAAGGATCATAATAACGATTCATTGCTTCATCGCTAACGTTAAATTCGCAGCTAAGATCTTGGCATGTATGACAGTCTTCCCCGATTGCCTTGACGATACGCCAGTCTGTCGCTATCACTCGTCCAGTTCTTTTTAATTCGTCTGAATATGGACAATTGCTCATGCGATCAACTCTCCTTGGGAGTTGTCTAGCTGTCGAGGAATTTTTAATAATTCTTCCTTCGTTACCTCTATAGAACCCCTTAAGAGTTTTCTTGCGGTCCTCCCGCTATCCCATTTGTGCTGCCGCATGCGATCAACCAGCTCGATCGTCGTCCCTCGATCCATCTTCCTTCGTTTCCTCGTCGTCTTTCTTCGGCGGCTCGTCGGGAGGACGGACTGTCTCGACGCCCATTGTTTTACAGAGATTATGGACATTTTGTCGGAGCTGTTCGAGCATTTCAATCGAGACATTGATTCCTTGAGCAATTTTTTCATTGTATGGAATTTGGTCCAAACTATCTCTGACCATAGCATATATCATTCCCTTTTGAAATTGCGAAGCGGAGGACCATGCTTTTCTAAATTGTTGTTCGACTCGGATCTGAATAGCTGCTGCTAGCTTTTGGTCCTCAAACTTCTCACACCTTTCCCTTATCATCTTCTCAACCATTTCATAGTTTACTTCTTTTTCGCCATCCCAGTATACTTCTTTCTTTTTCATGAGCTCACCTATTGGAGTAGAACGACGAGATAATTAAAAAGGTTTTCGAGATTCTTTCCCTCGCGCAACCAGGCAGCACCTTCCGGAGATCCAAGGTAACGGAGCATCGCATGGAGCTCTTTGAGGTGTCCCTTAACGAATCCTCGGGCGAAGGGCGGTACAAAGCTCTCCTGCCCCTTCTGCTCCAGGTAATGATAAAGAGCCTGGTCCGGCGTGAGGCGTCCCGCTCTGCATTGACGCATGAACGAGACGAGTTCAGAATCCGGGGTTTGCGCGTTCACTCTGTCCACCGTATCCAGACGGGGGCGGGGCGGGCTGCTGCGGGACGTTCTGACGAGCCCATACCAAATAGTCCTCTGATAAGCTGTTGGGGACGACGTAATGATTATCTGATGTGATATAGGGCTTCACTCCCTGCGGGTTTCGTTGTGCTATGTATCGGTGGATGTGCTCCCCGAACCCCATTAAAAAGCCCTTGTCGTCGATCGTGATCTGGTCCTTGAGCAGCTTCCCGCCTGCGTCCCTGATCCACACCTGCGCGGCCTGGTGGAATTCTTCTTGAGTATAGGGCTTTCCCTGTAGATCTGTGGGCGGTGGCGGTGGGCGTCCAGCTCCCTGCTGTGGTCCCTGTCCGGTGAGGACCATATCGATTAGTCCGTATTTCTCGGCCACATCCAGGATCTTGCCACCGACGCGATCTAGTGCTCTCATTGCTAGGGAATCTTTTTCTCCCGTCCCCGTTGTGATCCCTAACGCCTGGAGGTCCGTTTGAAGTTTCTTGTAACTCTCGACGATACCCTTAAGCTCCTCGATCGCGGACCCCCTGGGCGTTTTGCTTGCGAGCTCTCCCTGGAGGCTGAGGACCTGCTGCTCAAGGCGTCCGACCTCTCCGGTAATACGCGCATCGGTTCGATCGGAGAGGTCCTTCAAGTCCTGGCGGTGTCGTTCTTCGACTCCTGCCTGCTCGAGCTGTCGGATCCTCTCCTGGAGCGCCTGGACCGCTTTCCCGTCGTCCTGGGGCATGAGCATCCGGGAGGCGATCGCCAGCTCGACGGGGGAGCTCGCGTTTGGAAAGACTTTCCGGAGCTCCTGGAGCTCGCGTCCCTTCGCGCTGAGCTGTTTCAGGTCCTCGACGTCATCGCTCAACGATTCGGTGGTTTTCTTCTTCTCTCGAAGGACCTGCATCTCGTCCCTGAGATTCTGGACCTCACCGGCGAGTGTATTATAATTATTAAGAAATTCTTTTATTTGATTGGGTGTAAAGATTCCCTGATTATATAATATCTGGAGCAATGCTTCCGGGTCCGCGACCGGAGAGGACGGCGGCGGAACTCCATTCGGCGGGGGAGCTCCCTCCGGTGGTTGAGTGTCCGAAGCTGTTTTAGAATCGGCTCGTTTCTTGCTTGTCATGCGCTCCGTATCGGAGTGAGACTATTTAGTTTTTACGAGACATTTGATCCGGTATGCCTGGTCTTTCATATAGTGGATATGATAAGTCTTGCCGGATTGCCAAGATTGCCGAGGGGTCATTCTCCTCGACGGCTTGAATGAATGCCTTGATCTGCTGGATGATATAGTAACGTCCCCTTCCGGACCGTTGCAGCTCCTCGATCATGTCCAGCATGTCGGCTATCTGCGGCTCGTCCATCATCGGTCCCTCTTTCATTCTCGATATTGGGCTCTCTGTGTGGCCTGGACTAAAGTTAATTGTTTCTTCTCATCCTCTTTGAGGACACCGATCCTAGCTCGAAGCTCATCTACTTCTACCATCGCTTTCTCGAGCTGGAGTTCGAGATATTCTAGGCTTCCCTCTCGTTTCAGTTTTTCCCAGCAGGCCACACGGACCCACCAGGACATCGAATCTCCCCCTTTCAGGTGGTTCTCCTCGACCTCTTTGATCATGTCTCGTTCCATATATACCGAAATCGGACGACTATCCGCTCTTCTTGCCATCGTTGTCGATCCCCCTGATCAAGTTCTCTGGTTAGTTCTCCTGGTTCTTTTCTATCAGACTTATAATTAGTTTTCGTTTCTTCCTGTTCAGTTCGACCCGTTCGCCTTTTTTCCATCTCAGCAGCCCCAAAAGGTCTTTGGGTAGAGTTATAACGCTACTGTTCCCATCCGTTCTAATCAGTGCAGTAGACATGCATGAGGGGATGTCGTGGGGATATATAAGATTACTAGAAAACTGTATACAGGGTCTAGTTATTTCTAGTAGGTTTGAAGAAAACTTTATAATCCTTTTGACAAACTGTATACAGGGTCTAGTGGATAAAACTAGTAATCTTTATATAGCTCTAGTGTCCAACACTAGGATTCTAGTGGGTAAAACTAGTAACCTTTATATATTCGATTCTATGAGAAAAGCATCGTTTTCTTGCGATTGTTCGTTTGGATCAAAATCGTCGATTTGTATGCTATGGTAAAAAGTCTAGTGGTCTCTAGTAGAATCCTTTATATATCTGAATATAGAAAATAGAAGGTGTCTGGAGGGCAAGGTCTAGCTAGTTTACACAACTAGACCAAGAGGGGGGTACACCCTTTTTAAAATTTTGAAGATGACCACGAAAGAGAGTATTACATTAAGCCCTTATCAGATGCTCCGGGCAAAGGACCCGAGAACACTTCTTGCATGAGGCCACTTTGAAAACACGCTTGACAGTTTCTCCTTGACTCTTCTCGTTCCATAATTTGTTTATTTTGATCAGGTTTAATGTTTCCTCGTCAATCGTAACCGTTTTTCTCATCTATAAAGTAAATGGATTATGGGATATAAATAAAGTTTGGTACGACTTTACATACTAATATAAATTCCTTTGTCATGGACATAATTAAAAAACTTAAAAGACTTAAAAAACTTAACTTATTTCCTCGCCATTGTCGATTCTTACCCACCTTTACACACATCTTAACAATAGTCGATGACGCTCGGTGAATCTCCATGAAAGGTTAAGTTAATCAATTAAATTACTTAAATTAATTTAATTAATTAACTTCATGCTAGAGATTAAATATTTCGAGCGCGTTCATCTCTTTTGTGATTACATGAAGATCGGTTCACCAGTTACGACCGTGATGGATATGGTGCGAATTTCCATGACGCCAGGGGTGAGGATTGGTTCCTCGCCATTCGGTCCCCTGGGGTCGAGGACTTTCTACGTGGGGAGGTCCGTCCCCTGGAAAATGGTACATGGCATCGACCAGGTAAGGGCTCGTAACCCTGCCGTGGCTGCTGGACTGGAGAAAGCGATCCGCATCTCGCAGGCCCACCACGAGAAAGGGGTATCGGTCGTCCGCGTCGATGGAGGACTGAAACTCATGCCGACAAAGGCGGCGATGATGATGGGAGCAAAAGGGGATGTCGTCGCGTCCTATCCGACATCGCTGGAAGCCCTCCAAGCCATGATCCCCGGAGCAATGGCCCCGGCGATCAGGGTCCCCGCTTGAACGGGGACCCCTCACGCGATCATAACTGACGGGTATCTAATCCTTAGGAGCTGAAAAAAATGGCAGGAACCCTCACGCTAGGAGAGAAAAGTGCGCTGGTGATTGGAACAGGTGTCGGGACAGCTGTCCCGATCTTGTTGCAGGGCATAGATGCAAGTTTGGCGATCGATTGGGTCAAGACCGGGAAAGGCAAAGACCCGGAAAGCTACCCACTCTACATGCGCCCCGGAATAATGGTCCCGAATATCTTGGGACCGATCGCGCTACTGGTCGGGATCCTCGGGGACGAATGGTTCAGCAAGCGGGAAGACGGCCCGGCGATCCAGGGAGCCCTGTTAGTGATGGGAACGGGGATGACGGTCGGCGGATTGGGGAATCTGTCCACCGCCTTGGATGGCAGGAAGAAGGCAGGCGTTCCGATGACCTTCCCCAAGCCAGACATCGCCTATAACACAAACTGCGCCTGGAGGAGCATCGGAGGACCTGGATACATGGTCGGATGCCTAGGGAACGCAGCCGGGAGCGCGGCGAACCCGATCGTTGATCCTCCGATCAACTTCGATACCCGGGTCCAGCAGCAACCGCAGAATCCAGGGAACCCAGGAACGCCCCCACCGAGGATCGTCCCGCCGATACCAGCGCCCAGGCGAGCAAACTGCGGGTTCTAGGGGGTGAACCTGATGGGTGTAGAAAACCACATTATTTCCCCTTACTTCGCAGCTCGCCTAGATCAGCTCGGGGCGAAGATCCAAGCGGTCGCCGTCGCAATGGGGCTCACTCACTACATTCCGGTCCCCTGGTCCTTGCAAATCCCCGTCAAGGCGTTCCGCTATACGGCCCCCTCCGGAGGAATTGAGGGATATTTGAAGGCAAGCAAAACCATCCTGGCATTCCCCGCTAGCTGCTTCGGTGGATTCCTGATACTCGAAGAAAATGCGGTCTGGATCACGGATATCGATCCAGACGATAAGAGCTATCCAACGCTCGACCTCCCCGAGAAGATCCCGAACTCGCACCCGATGCTAGCTCGCGCGGACATCAAAATCTTGGACAACGCCTATACGATGGTTGACGGGGTAAGGACCTCATGCCCGAACGTACACAAGATCGACAAGAGCTATAAGGAGCAGACGCTACCGATCTGGCTTCGCCCGACGCCAGCGACCAGCACCGAGGCAGCAAAGACCGAGCTCTCCACCGACGACGAGGCGGCTGTCCCACCGGATGAGGCGATCGCGCGAGTCTACAACGTCGAGGGGTTCGTCCTGGAACAAATAAAGGAAGATGGCACGAAGATCCGGGACCTGACGAAATTCATGGGGGCTGACCCGATCGAATCATTGATCAAGCTCGACGTGGTCCTGAACGGGTATATGTTGTTCTCGCCGTTGTGCAGGTTCAAGCTGTTTGGTCCTTCGCCATTCAGTCCACCCTCCGCGCCGTGCGACGTCGTGAGCCTGGTAAAGACGATGACGCAGCAGCAATACTAGACACGCTCCCCGAGGACCACCTGACAACAAAAAAAAGGAGGAACTGGACATGAAGAAAGGGGACCTCGAGCTCGATTCGGACCTGGACGCCTACGATGTGCACAGAATAAAAGGACCACGTGGGGCCGTCTGGTACAGAGGTGCGGGAAAATGGCGAAACCTCCCGCCAGGGACCAACGGCCTTGTTCTCACGACGCACGGACCGAACGCAGATCCAACCTGGGGCCCGATCGGTGCTGCTGGCGTACAGATGGCGACGGGGAGCTATGTCGGGACCGGTGTAGCACTCACCCAAGATATAGTCGTCGGGTTCACGGCGGACTTTATCCAGGTGTCCGCAGCCGAGAGCATAAGTTCCGGGATCGTCGGACACAGGACACCGCTCATGTCAACCCCATTCCCGTTCTCTATATCCATCAGCGACCAGACCGGACCTGGACTCCCTGGTATCCAACCGACGGTAGAACTCTTACAGCCCGTAGCTAGCCAGTTCCGCGTAACTAGCTTTCTCAACGTAGTGAGTAAAAACTACTACTGGGTCGCATTCAAGAAGCAGCCATAGGGGTGAAACAATGGGAACAAAAAAACCGGATCGCATGCTACTAAACGAGAATGACGTGCAATGGGACCAGGTTCCAGTGACAAGCGGGACCTTTGCAGGCTTGAGCGTCCAGGAGGCGCGGGACCTCAACGACGAGGCGGCCAAGAAGAAGAAGTCGATCGAGAAGATCGTCGAAGCCTACAGGAAGAAGAAGGCAAAGGACGAGCCCGAGATCACGCCCGAGCCAACACCCGAGGAACAGGCAACGATGGACGCCGAGGACAGGCAAGAAGAGGAAGATAGCACGCCCGAGCCAACACCCGAACCCGAGAAGAAGGAATAGGGAGGAACATGAAAAAAGGGGACCTCGAGCTCGATTCGGACCTGGACGCCTACGACGAGCACAGAATAAAAGGACCACGTGGGGCCATCTGGTATCGAGGAGCTGGCAAATGGCGGAATCTCCCGCCAGGAAATAACGGTCGTGTTCTCACGACGCACGGACCGGGCGCAGATCCGACGTGGGACCCGCTCGGTGTTGCTGGCGTCCAGATGGCGACGGGGAGCTATGTCGGGACCGGTGCAGGGGTGAATCAGAATATAGCCGTTGGGTTCACTGCCGACTTTATCCAGGTGTCCGAAGCCGAGAGCCAGACGTCAGGGATCATCGCCCACCGCCTCCAAGAGATGAGCGTTCCTCAACAGTTCTGCATAGTCATCAGCGACTTGGGTGGTTTTCCTGGTGTCCCTGGTATCGTACCGACGTTTGAACTATTGCAGCCCGTAGCTAGCCAGTTCCGCGTAACTGGAACCTTGAACACAGTGAGTAAAAACTACTTCTGGATCGCATTCAAGAAGCAGCCCTAGGGGGGAACTGGCCTAGTGTCTAGGTCCTCCGGAGGTCAATCATGCCGACGTGGATATGCCCACTGAACTCCGCGCACAAGTTTACGGGGGACTGGAGCAACGCATGGATTCTGTATCTTAACCACTTCATGGCCTCACACACCTCGCAGCAGTTCGCCCTTACTCTCCTTCCAGGACCGCAACAGCCCTACGCGCTTTACCTCGATATCTCGAGCATATTCGGGAAACCGACGCAGATCGATTGGATCGTCGGGACAGTTTATTGGTTCAGCAAGTCGGCATCCCCCGGATTCCATTTCTATCTAGGCTACTTCAAAGGAATAGGGGACCGTGTAACGTTCCCGTCGAAAATGCGATGCTATCATGGAATTCAGGGACTTAGTGGGTCGTTCCAGATGGGCAAGATCCCCTCCGACCCGATCTCCGGACGACCTAATAACCGCATCGACCTCGACCGAGCTCTCCAGGACATCCTGATCAGCTCATATCCCGCCACGCAGACCGACGACTATCTGAACAAAGCGGATATAACTATTCAGGGGTGGAGATAAATGATTCTAAAGTCGGACCTAACGCATATGCAACGCCTCATACCGACGGTAGAGGTAACAACTCCTACAATCCCGACCCCTGCGATCGTCGTCGTTTATGACGTGGAAATCACCGACGATATAACGGGGACCAACCCCTCTGCGTATGCGATCGTCATCCCTGGCGAGATGAATTACGATGACGTGAGCATGACCAGGAAGAAAAGGCTAGCGTTCGTCATGGGCATGTGGTATATCCAGAGCGAACTGGATGCCACGATCTTGATCGCCCAGGACGTGCTTCCGAACACGATGCAGTCGGGAGTTAACTATGGCATCGTGCTCACACAAGACTACGAGCTAAACCCACCCCTGGGCAGACCTCACCTTTATCACCCCGCAGATACGAGGTATACGTATCCTTACAACATCGGGACCGAGGTCGAGGACGATAAGGAGAAGAATAACAAGCCCTCCCGATGGGACAACATAAAGGAAACCCTCCGGAAGTTATGGAATGCGAAATGGACCAAGATCATGACCCTTTTGGGTATGCTCTTTGTGATCATTATACTGATCGTGATCGGTCCGATCTTCCGGTCCTGTCAGCCTGGCATCGTCGCCGGTTCCATCACGACAGTAACCTGTACCGATGGATCTCAATGCGAGCAATTCCTTTACCTCGGTGCAGACTGTATAACCTATACATACTACTGTTGCACCGGAGTGCTCGAACCAGGGACTACGCCTCCGGGAGGTCTGCCCGAGATCCTCCCCTGGGTGGTCGGTGGAGGGATAGCGATCGGTATCCTTGTCATATTAGGACTGGCATTGAGCAAGAAGAAACAGGCAGCGCAGCCAGGAGCAGTTTACACTCTCGGAGGGTATACGCCTCCTCCGGTCACTCCTTCCGGAGGAGCACCGTATACGCCTCCTCCCCCTCCTCCCGTTGGCTCGACCGTCAAGAAGACCGGATTTTTATCGAGATTGGGAGGAGCATTGAAATGACCACGAAATTAAAGAAATCGACATACAATGCTATCATATTGTTCTGCCTCTCGATCGTCAGCAACCTAATCATAGATTATCAGGCTCACGGATACCCGCCCTCGGTAGACGTCCTATATGCCTCGCTCCTATTCGCGCTCTTTGCATTCTTCACCACACTATCGACGCATGGCTATATTGAAAGAAAGAGAAAAAGAAACACTCGCGTTCTGTATCAAACGGTGGACCCGGCTAAATCGGACAAAGAACAAATGATCGATAAGGCGCTATCAGATGCAAAAAAAGAACGATGCCTTAATAGTTATGCCACTCCCGAAATGATTGATACGAATTTTGAAGCTCCAGAGCTATGCATAATAAATAAAAATGATGATTGGATCCCTGGGAGCGTGATTTAATGCCCCTGGGGGAAAGAAATAGAAACATTACCCCCGGACTAGGACGACGAGACCCTATCCCCTCGAAGGACACGAAAATACCCCCGTCCCCGCCCATCCGACCCTACCCAAAAGGAAAGACGTTCATTCCCCCGCTCGTCCAGATATTCATGCCACCGATGCAACAGGAAGTTGTCAAGGAGAACTTGCGTGGAGAGGAAGCCAATTACTTTAGAGACATATTGGAAACCCTGGAGCGCATAATCAATGAAATGCCAAAGACCTATACGACCGAGGGAATCAAAGAAGAGGACAAGATAATCTACCTCCACTATTTCTACGCCGATTCTGATTGGTATGTCGCAGAGAAGGAGATACACGGGGACGAGGCGATGGCGTTCGGATATGCGATCTTGCACGGGGACACGGAGATGGCTGAATGGGGATACGTCAGCATCAACGAGATAAAGGAGACCGGAAAGGTAGAACTCGATTTCCATTGGAAACCGCGACCGTTCAAAGAGGTCATGGAGGAGAGGGGAATAAGGCGCGGTTCACCTGGCAACCCGGGCCCTTTAAAACTCGGTAATCCCAAGTATGAAATTACATACTTCGACCCCGAGAGCAAGGAAGGCAAAGAAAAAACATGGACCTTCGACGATATCAAGAAGGCCGAGGAATGGAGGGACGAGCTGTCGGTCACGTGGAGAGTTACCCCGTCAGCGATCAGGATCCAGGAGAAAGGCAAAGCCCTAGTATTTTACACTCCCAAGCTCCCGGAATGGATTTACAAAGAGATCGGACAGGGAGAATGGATCAGAATCCTAAAGAGGGTTCTATCTCAATCCGAGCTAGGCGAGAACTTCTATGTTTCGACCTTCGCGGATTCGGCCAAAGCGGAGAAACTAGCTAAGGCGTTGAGCGAAATCGGAATCAATGCAAAGGCGGTATTCATGCGCGGTATCCTCGGTTCCGATCCCCGTCGTGAATACGGGATTTTCGTCGAGAACTTCACGGACCAAAATCATAAGATGGTCGAAGCATTGTTAAAATCCGGGGGTGGATAGCATGCCTCTCGGACAACACTATAAGAGCACGAATATAACGAGAAAACTATTCCCCAATATCTCCGAAGGAGCGATGTCAGAAATGGACGTCCGGGATCCGAAATTCAGGACGTGGCTAGGTAATTCTGTTAAAGACTGGCCTAATATGACCGACGATGAAAGACGCAGAGCTTACGGCCAGTATTTGATCCAGACGACTAGACCCCTCGCAACTGAAAAGACTTGGACCATGTGGACCTTATCCGAAGCCGACATTAAGGGGACAGCGCTAGGTATGGGAATCTCTCGGAAACTGACCAGGAACGAGATCGAGGAGATCGCGCGGATCTTCAAGGTCTACGTAGAACACACACTCGAGGATTGGGAGCAGATGATGAGGGACGCGATACGCGAGGTTGCGAAGTGATCACATGCCACTAGGACAAAGACGTGCCGGAGCTATCGCCAGAAAATTAATTAAGGTCCAGATGTCGGGACCGGTAACGGACCTTCAAACCGGCCAGGAGCTCGATAAAGAAACCGAGCGTTGGGAGGACGACCCGACCGAATTTATCGAGGGGCACGACTTTCTATATTATGTTTTTACCGACGGTTATAAAGCTAACAGCGATCCTCAATTCAGGCTTCAGCCGATAACCTGGCAGTACATCAATTATGCGGTGGCTTACATGGAAGAATCCGAAATACTCAACCTCGACAACGCGCTCACTCGCATAATGAACGCCTCCCTCTCGATCGTTCAATCTCGCGCAGCTCGTCGCCACGTCGATCCGGAGCTCGTCGCCCTCGAGGACATGCTTCGGGACGCTGTCCCGATCGCAAAAGAGCTCGAGACCAGCGAGAACGTCCACGTGACGCCGGACCAGGTGCGCCAATGGATCAACGCCAAGTTAAAGATATTCAGGAAGTGATCTAGTGCCCCTCGGACAAAAGAAAACAACTGCTTCGGGATTGGGAAGGAGCAAATCCAGTCCACCACGCGGAACCATGAACACGATCAAGATAGGCGACTACGTTAAGGTCTCGATGGGAGTGGGCAAGGTGATCGCCCTGCCCAATCCGGCAGAGGCAGTACCCATGTATTCGGTCCAACTCTCCTCGGGAACCGTCGTCGAGTATGCTCCCGAGTACGTTCAACCGGTCGAAAAGCCATCCAATCCCCCACGCGGAGAGAGAACGTGGGAGGGATGGACAAGAGATGAAGAAACCGGATGGTATTCAGAAGAGAGTAGAAAAAGAGGTGATCCCCAATCCTATGTAGTATTCATAATGAATTTCAGTCATGGAGCAGGCGACCTTGACCGTTATCAAGCGGAGTTCGGTCAATTCATGGGCACTACAATACCGATCACTGGAAACGTCTATTGTGACATCGTTAAAGCACTCAACGAGGCTCACGACTTTATGCAGCAATATCATAGGATCAAGGATCTGGACGCATGGTTCAATAAATATCATGCGAGACAAGTTCCACACTCCTATGATACTTACAAGATGATAGAACTAGAGTGCTATGAAAAGTGGAGTAAATCCAAATCTCCACGCGGAGAGAACCCCGAAGGCAAGACCTTCCGCGTTTCGCTATTGGTTGGTTCCCATCCCCCGCGCAACGAGGTCGAAATATTGCACATGGGACCAATGGCAACGAGGGTGGATGCCACAGAAGCAATAAAGCGTATGCCGAAATATTGGCGGGAGCGTATGGAGATACTCGCTATAGATGAAGTTAAGAAAGGAGAGAGATAACTATGCCCCTAGGACAAAGGAAAACAAGCACTCCAGAAGAACAGGATTTAGGATCTTCCGGAGCAACCATGAGAAACAAGATGCGTCAGGTATTTTCCGCTTGGGTTCTATCTGTCCGGCCACTCGATGAAGCCGAGAGGAGAAAGTCGGAGGTGTATTCGTTCGTTCACTTCCGGGGGATGCCCGAAGCCGTCCGAGTTTCCCTACAGCGACAATATCCGTATACCATGAGGCTCATAGATGGGAGCGAGGAGGTTTCAAGGTGGTCATGGCCCGACATCGAAAAAGCCCAAATAGAATTGTTCGGACGCGTCGAATATCCGCATCCTCTCAAGGCAGTGGATGAAGGAGGTAGATAGCATGCCACTAGGACAAAAGATATCTGGTTCTGAGGTAATCGAAAAACTACGATTTGGGAGTCGATTCTTATGGCCTATATGGTGGCTCAACGAGCAAGAAATAGATCATTACTCGAGAGAATTAGGTTACGGGATCCTCACACCTAAGGAGAAGGAGGAGGTAGTTCGACAGTTCAAGAACTACGTCGAGAATTTGTTAAGGTCCGGGGACTATAAGTGGGGCGACGCTCTCCGAGACTTCATCCGGGACCTGAAGGAGATACCCGCCGGA
>Ga0315294_10000421_pt1 | contig 45336 bp, 77 predicted proteins | sample YL17G13_40_MG_FD_203626 | JGI IMG/M metagenome (GOLD analysis project Ga0315294, IMG submission 203626) | Sediment microbial communities from Yellowstone Lake, YNP, Wyoming, USA - YL17G13_40 | ecosystem: Environmental > Aquatic > Freshwater > Lake > Sediment | place: USA: Wyoming | collected... | reverse complement strand
GGAATTGTATTCTAGTAGTACAAGTTAAAAGGAAGGCTTAAATAGAATAGTGATGGTAGATGTACTGTGATTTAAGATGCTTAGCCTAAAAGAACTCTTTGGTTTAGAAGATTCTTTAAGGATAGTAGTAGAAGCTAAGGAAAATATCCAATGTCCATTATGCCATTCTAACCTACCAAGATCAGAATACTTCATTAAGGAAGGAGAAGTTAAGCCTTATTGGGAAGGATGTAAGACTTGCTATAAGGCCTATAGAAGAAAGCTTAAGGAAAAGAAGAAGTCGCCTATAGGTCCAGAAGATTCTAAGAAGATTAATAGAATACTAACTAAGTTGGCTTCTAGGGAAGAAGGAAAGCTTTGGCATGTTGAGAATGAAATAGAAGCTGAACTAAGCTTCTTAGCTGCTAAGCACTTAGATAATGGACTAGATAGAATGGTTTTTGAGATAGCTGGAAACTATGTTATAAAGATAGATAAGTCTGGAAGGAATCAGAGTGATGGAGAAATGGATAGAGGTCAGAATAGTAAAGAAGTAAAGCATTTTAAAGTAATCCAGAAGCAGTCAGAATCTATAAGAGAATGTTTCTTACCTATACTAGCTTATGATAAAACTGACTATCTTTGGATAGTAATGCCTAAAGCAGAGACAAGTAATGATGGAATAAACTGTAGTGAAGTAGTAGATAGGCTAAGAACTAAGTTTGCTGAATTAGGAATAAATATGGCTGACCTTTATTCTGCTAATGTGGGAATGTATAAAGGAAGGGATGTCGTTATAGATTACGGCTACCCAATATACTTCAATAAGGAAGAAGATTAATAAACTAAGAGGTGGAAAGAAAATGAAAACTATAAAAGAAGTAGCCTATAGAATCTTAGGAGAAATCCAAGCTTGGTTGGACCTAGCTTATGAGAATGTAAGGAGTCTAGGAGACTAATAAAATGGAGAACTTAGAAGATTTAAGTCAAGCTAAGTATTTCTTAGTTATCCTAATGAAGAATCAAGGATATACTGAAATAGAAATAGCTGAAGCTTTAGGAGTCTAGATCAAGATGAATAAGGAAGTAAAGAATATAGTAGGCCTACTAAACCAGAATACTACAGAAATTCATAGCTGTAAAAGTAGGGTAGATAAGGCTGAAGAATTAGCTAAGATTCTAGAAGCTAATGGATTTGACTTTATTGATATGGGCCTATCTAGGCATGTCTTTGCTTCTAAAAATAAGTCTATAGTAGTGAAATTAGAAGTAAATGAAGAAGATAACGACTTTAACCAGAATCAGCAAGAAGTAGAAAACTGGCTAAGTTGTCCTTCTAAAGCTAAGAAGTATTTACTTCCTATACTAGCTTATGCTGAAGATTATTCTTGGCTAGTAATGCCTTATTGTCCAGATGTAGCATGGGATGACTATGCTGGCTTTGAAGGCAAACTAATGAGAAACAATATCTACTATAAAGATTTTGGTCATAGTAATGTTGGAATGTATGGAGAAAGGATGGTAATAAGAGACTATGGATATGGTAATTCAAAAGAATGGATATTGGTGAAGTAGAATGGAAAACTTAGAAAAGTATAAAGGCCTTCTTACTAAGGAAGGTTATTTATTACCGCCAATATGTGATCTATGTAATACTATTTATATTGGCTGGTGGAGTAAAGATTGGAAGGATGTTCCAGAAGGCTTAAAGAAACTAAGCCTATGTGTAGAATGTACTGAATTTATGATAAACAGAAAAGTGAAGGTAGAATAAGATGAAAACCAGAACTAAGAATAAGCGCCTACTTAAAGCACTTAAGAAGGCTAAAGAGAAGGAAGCTAGAATGATAAAGAAAATAAACTTTAAGAAATATCTTCCTAACCTAGCAGAAGGAAAGACTGAAGTATATGATCTTAGGCCACTCTATAAAGCTTATCCACATATAGAATTGGATGTACTAGCTTATATGGATTCTATAGGTAATACTAAAGAAACCGGCTTCTGGATGCCAATAGCCGGTACTAAGGTAAAGTTCTTCAAATATGGAATGAATAAGATTACTAGTAACTTAGCCACAGGTGGTTGGCATGATAAGGTTGATGCCGGATGGGAAGTAGTGGAAGTATGGCAAGGCATTGAAGATAATGAAATCTTTATACAGCCGGTCAGAGACAAGATTGAAGAAGTAGTTTACTTACTAGAAAAGGGAGCTAAAGTCTGTGTGAAGTGTGCTGCTGGAATAAACCGGAGTAATTCAATAGCAACATCGGCCTTAACTTACCTAGATAAAGGAAAAGAAAGTATTGAAGAAAAGTACCGGTACTATCAGAAGCTAGTTAAAAGTAAGGTTGATAGAGCTTGGATGGATGAGACCTTAGCTATCACTTGCCAAGAAGCTATAAAGGAAATGGTGCTTGGTATACATACAGTTGTACCATGGCGCTGTATAGATGTAGAACAGATAAATAGAAACCTTTATAGGCAGAACTGGATTAATAGTAGTAGGTGAATAAGAAATGAAAAAGACTAGGGATAGACTAAATTCAAAGGACTTCCAGACTATAGTAGATGCCTTACTTGATAATGCCTTCAAAGCACCGGTTAGCTACAAACCTAAGAAGGACTGGAGAGAATAAGAATGGCCCACTATTACTATGACCTAGAGGACCTAAGAGAAGCTTATGTAGAAGTTAATAGACAATATGCTACTATGTGGATGAAGAAAGAATACCTTAGAGGGATAGACCGGATGTTTACTAAAGGATACCTAAGCTTAAAGACATACCTAGTAGTTAGAACTAGATTAGACCGAAATACCAAAGTTTCTAGTCTTGTTAAGCTAATAATAGAAAGGGTAAAACTGATGGTGAAGATGAAATGAAAGAAGAACCTAGATTAAAGACTTTAGCCCAAGAACTTAAGGAAGTATTTGGAGCAGCTGAAATAAAAGTAAACTTTAAGTTCTTTAAAAATGGAAAGCCTAATAAGCTAGAAGTGGGTATAGTAAAGCCAATAATAAGAGAACTACTAAGGAAGTGTTGAGAATGAATAAAGAACAAAAATTTGTACAGTTAAGAACTAAAGGATTTGATGGCCTAAAACAAAAACTGTTTAGTTGCTTAGACCATTCAGAAATAGAAATAGTAATGAATGAAGAAGGTCCAACCGGTCAGAAGGAAGTATTCTATAAGGGCTGTGGCCTTACCTTCATAACTATTGGAAAGCCTATAAGCTGTCCTAGATGCCATAATCCATTACCATTGGAAGGTGCTTAAGTTGAATACTGAACTATATAGGTTAATAGGTAAAGCTAGAGAAGCGTGTGCTGGCTGTGATGTAGCTGAAGTAGTAGAGCTCCATGAGTTACTTAATGAAGCGGCCGACTATAGTATAAGAGAAAGCCGGACTGACATATACTTGAAGCTAATAGAAGTTAGAAGCTTTATACTAGGAATAAAGGAGTACAAAGATAGACTTAAGCCGGACCAGTTACTATGTGATATAATGAATGGAATGCTAGAGGAGAACTAAATGAAAGTACCTAAAGATTGGTTCTTTAATCATGAAGTAAAAGAAGATACTGGATTTAGAGAACGGTGTGAAGTTTGCTTAGTAGTAGGGATTAAGCCAGTATATGTGTATAAGGATAAGGTCCATAATACTAGAATAGTCTGTAAGGACTGCCATAAGGATACACAAAGAAAGATAAAGCAGACTGACCTAGTATCTAACTTTGGTTTTCCAGATGTACCTAAGAATCTTAGGCTAGGAGATAAGAAGAATGGGTAAACTAAACCTAAGAAGGCTTAGGAAAGAATATAGTAGTATTCCGGTAATGAGGCACCATAATATAGAATTTAGTCATGGGAAGAATAAACATGAATAGACTAATAGTAGGGATTATAGTCTCTCAAACATCAGTTGGTACTATGGTGAGCTTAACTGCTTTAGGCTTACCTTCACTTAGTATCTATGAAATGGTAGGTATTACAGTTGGGTTAGAAAGCTTAGAGGTTCTAATAGGTTTATCGTTATCTAAGATATGGAAAGAAATAAGAAGGAATAAATATGGTAAAGATATTTGAAATAAAGAATACTGATAAAAGAAAAGAATTCATTAGTAAAAAACTAGCTGAGACTCAAAAGGTAAATGGTAAAGATGTAGAATTCTATAGTGATGATACTGGCTTTGTTCTACTAGAAAAAGAAGCTAAGATCAAGTATGAGGCCTTAATGGTTCAGAGGGCTATATCAGCGGCTATACTAAGCGGTAAGGCACCAAGAGAACTTAGAGAATTTTACTACACAGTAAGGACTACACCAGAACTAGTTAAGCCTTTTAATACAGCTAATCCAGATAACATCTATCCTAATGTACTAGGAGCGATTAATGACCTAGAAATACTATGTGATATTAACCGGGATACCTTCACTATAGGGAACTTAAGTAAAGGATTCTTATATTACTTCCATTCACCGGTATTTGGACATAAGGAAAGAAAAATAGCCTTTACTGAAGTAGTAGCTAGAACTATTATGAAGCCGGAGAAAGAGGAAGAATGGCAATGTGGAGCTTGTGAGAACATCATAGTAGTAGAGAAGAATGCAGCGGCTAACAGAATTGTAGAGCTTGGCCTATCAGAATTTACTAATAGCATAATAGTTACTGTGGGAGGTAACTTTAGCAGAGCAATATGGGAACTGGCTAGTAGGTTTAAGGACCAGAAAAATATGATCTTCCTAGCAGATGCAGATGCCTATGGAGTAGACATGCTAAGGACTATTCAAGCTGGAACGGAAGCAAGTAGACACCTAGCTTATAAGTTCCCACCAAAGAAATATCCTAAGATATATCTAGCTGGATTCTATCCTAGTATTGGAGAGAACTTAGGACTAGCTAATGATGTAGAACAAAAGAGGCCACTACAGAATCCCTTTGTACAGCAAAGAATAAACTTTCTAATGAGCCATGGCTTACTAAACCAATTGGACTATGATGCTTGGGGTAGAGATAAGACTTATGAACTAGAAAGCCTATCAGCCGGGTTTGAGAATAATAAAGGTGAACCTATAGGCTTAGGTATTTATCTAGTAGAATATATGAGACTATTTGGAATACCGGTTAAGCCGCCAATGCCGGATGATAAGAAGCTTAAGGCAGAATTTGATGAAGCTGCTAGGGAAGAACTAAAGAGAGAGATAGATGAGAAAATAGCCTATCCTAAGTTCTTTTGGGATTACTACCATTGGCTTACAGAACTAAAGGAGCAGCTTAAGAAGGACATCTATGAGGATATGCTACCGGCCTATGAAAGAGCTCTAGATGAGATTGGTGCTAAAGAAATAAAGTACCATATATGGAAGCAGTTTGAAGAGGACCCTAAGAGGGCTAGTTACGACTTAGCAGCAATAGCACATAAGATAAAGAAGCAGTTTGAAATAGAAACCAACTGGAACCTAGATGAGTTTGAAGAGGCTTTAGTTAGTGCTAAGGAAGGCTATGAAGGACCAGAACCTATCCTAGATACTAAGTTTGAACCTATCCATAATGAAGAGAACTATAATCCTAATGGATATGACCTTATAGAGAAGCGGATAGGTGCTAAAGAAAAGGACATCCAGAAGATTAGAGAAGCTTTACTAGAAAGGTTTAGAGAAGATCCGAGACTAAGGGAGGGCCTAGATGACTAATAAATGGTCTAAAGAACTAAAGGCTAATGTACATGAATACTTCCTTAAACACTGCATTACACCGGAATCTTTAATAGACCTAACTACTCTTATTGAGTGGGCCCTAGAAGAAAAGGAAATAGAAATGAAGGAGCATAAGTAAATGCACTTTAGGACTATGGATGGAACTACTAAGCATGTAGAAATGGTAGCTTTAAGGCTTACCATAAGCTATTCATTAATTGTATCTCTTAATGAATATAGTCTAGGTGAACATGAGAAGAAAGAACATGCTATAGAACTGTGGTTAAGTGGTCAGATTAAGATATTTCAGAATGAAGAAGAACTAGCTAACTTTAATAAAAAAGAGGTAACTAAACAAAAACAAACGGATGTATATGTAAGATGATAAGAATAGGAGACCATAATTTCATAAGTAAAGAAGCATTAGAAGCCGCCTTAAAGAGTAGGCTACTAATGGAGTATGACTTTAGTGCTAAGGCTAGAGAGAAGCATGATGCAGAAGCTGTCTACTTTAATGGTAAGAAGATTAAGCTTACTGAAGAAGAAAGACATATTGAAATTACGAGAATACGAAATATACCGGCTAGAGAAGATAGACCTATTAAAAAGGGCAGTGAAGTGCCAAACATATGGATAAAGGGTTAGGACCAATAAATACTACTGAATGTGCTGCTAAGGTAGCCTATCAAGGCTGGGCTAGAAACCAGATACACAGGGATTATATTGCCCACTGTCTAAGATGGCAATATGTACTAAGACATATAAAGATAGGAATGTCTATTATAGATGTAGGCTGTGGTTCTTTTCCTTTACTAAAGTCCCTATATTCTAATAAGCTTAAGCCTAACCTATATGTAGGAGTAGACATAAGGAAGAATATGATAGAACAGATGATGGAGTTTAAAACTAACTTTACTGTAATAGGACATCAATGCGATATTAGAGTTGATACTTTACCGTCCATTCGTATGTTAACTATTCTTCAAGATCCGAATAAAGATATTCCTTGTATTGCCGCGTATCCTCAATATGATATTGCTGTCTGCTTAGAAGTAGTAGAACACTTTGAAGAGAAGTATATTAGCCATGTACTAAACCAGATAAGAAGGGTACTTAAACCGGGTGGCCTATTATTCTTATCTACACCTAACTATGATTCTAAAGTTGGAAGTGCTAAGAACCATATACATGAATATACTGATATAGAATTAGAACTTTACCTTAAAAAGTTCTTTATTATAGAGAAGATGATAGGTACATTTGCTAGCCAGAAGGATATAGAACCAGTATTAACAGAGGCAGAAAGGGAAGTATATGATAACCTTAAACCATGGTTTGCTCCAGAGGTTCTAAGTGTAGTCTTTGCTTCACAACATCCCTATCAAAGTAGAAATATACTATGGGTGTGTAAAAGATGAAATTCAAGTCTATAAATGAAGCTTATGCAATTGTTGAAGTCTATGAATATGGTTCAGTAGAACAGAGTCTTTATTTAGAAGCTGCTAGTTATGCTTTAAAGTATTTTGAAGCTAAGTATGGAAAAGATGATTATAGATTTAGAGAACTATTTGCACATATGCAAGGTGATGATTGGGAAAGTACATTTGTAGTAAGATGCTTATTGCATTCTGAATCTATAGGTTGTCCACATTCTAGTATAGAAGAATGTGATAAACAAAATACTGGGGTATATTCTGTACTTAAAGGTAAAAAGTGTCAGCATTGTACTTATCTAGAAGGAGTAGAAGATAAATGGAAAGAAAAGTAAAATGCACTAAGTTTCTAGATTGGCTAAAGGGAATGAAAGGAAGTCCTAGTGGTAAACATAGTACAAAGGAAGTCTTAAGTATGCTATGGCATGCCGCTGAATGTAATGACTGTTCTAAGGCTTATGATGACTGGTACTATTCTACTAATAATGTCCACTATGAACAGTATATGAAGGAAGATCCGCACTTTAGACTAGAAGTAAGAAAAAGGAAGGTGGAACCATAAGCTATAATAGAACTAGATTATATACACATGGTAGGCTAACCTCTTGGATACAACTTAAATGTGAAAAATGTGGAAAGTTTCTATCTAAGTATAGAAAGAGATGGTGCCGTAAGTGTTGGCATAAAGTCCTAATGGATTTAAAAAGGGAATATAGGCATAAGTGGGGAGTTTCTAAAAGATATAATAAAAGGAGAGAATGATTATTTCATACAATAAAATACCACCAACCATTACTATAATAGTTATGTCCATAGTATTCTGTATATGGGTGGTAGTATTCTATAAGTTAATCTTGGGTGCTTAGATGAATAAAGATACTAAGTTTATAGACTATATTGATAGAGTAAGTAAGTGCAAAAGATGCAAACTTTGTGGTTTAGGCCAACACCGGTGTCCGGGTTTAGGTAATCTAAATGCTAAGGTAATGTTCATAGGTGAAGCACCGGGAAAGGTAGAGAATCCAGAACTAAGAGGCCTACCCTTTGTAGGTAATAGGTCCAGTGATTTACTCTTAGAATGTGTATACACTAACTGGCCTAATGGATATGATGATGTATATATTACTAATACTGTTAAATGTAATCCACCAGATAATAGAAAGCCAGAAGATAGTGAAATACTTGCTTGTAAGCAGTTTCTAAGAGAAGAAATTAACTTAGTTAATCCTAAAGTAATAGTATGTCTAGGTAGGACGGCAGCTAATTGGTTTGGAATAACAGAACCTTTAAATAGGGCGGTGTATATAGATTATAAGTGGGAAGGGTGCTTGGTTAAGGTATTATACCATCCCGCATACGTTCTACGTTTTGGGTTCCAAGCAACCCTTCAATACTTAGCCTTCTTTAGACTAATGAAAAAGAGGATAGATGAATATGTTGGATAAGAATGCGGAAGAAATACTAAAGAGGATGAAGGTCTCTATGAGTCATGTAGGTAATCTGACACCGGAAGATGTAATAGTTTTACTAGCTAAGATTCTAGAGGATTATGAAATAAGAATGTGGTAGATATGAATAAACTTATACCTATAGAAAAGTATTGGAGAGAAAAACAGAATGGGTAAATTAATTATTATTGAGGGTATTGATGGAAGTGGAAAGACTACCTTAATAGAGAAACTTAAGCAGTATTTTGGAGACCGGGCCCACATAATAAACTATTCATATCCTACTCATGGACTGGATATGTTCCAGAAGGCAGCTGAAGCTTATGGCCAGTATGAGGCTAGTATAAAGATATTCAAGGAAATACTAACTAAGAATCCTAGAGCTATTATAATATGCGACCGGTTCCATCTAGGAGAATATGCTTATGGAATAGTTAAAAGAGACTATCCAATATGGTTAGCTGAAGAAATCTTTACTATAGAAGATAGGCTAATATCTGAGATAGGTAGAGAAAACGTCCTATTAGTTATACTAACTGTTGTAGAACCTAAAGAAGCTTACAATAGGACTGCTAATAGAGTTGGGGAATATCTAAAAGGACTAGGAGAATATATTGCTATAGTAGCAAGATATTTAGTGGCTTATACTAAAACAAAGTTAGAAGTCCTAGTCTATCATACTGACATGAGTAAGAATACACCAGAATATATATGTTCAGAAATATTGAACGCTATAGGAGATTTTGAACTTGATCACCTTTGAGAATGGTACTATACCAAACCTATATACACAGATACTAAAGAAGATTCTAGATGAAGGTAAAGAAGTTGGTCCAAGGGGCTTAAAGACTAGAGAACTTAGTCCGGTATGTATAGAGTCTATTGATCCTAGACAAAGACTATTTGGACATCCTAACCGTAAAGAAGTACCGATATTTACTTACATAGAAGGCATGTGGATACTAAAGGGAGAAGCAGCACCGGCTAGACTAGTACATTATGTACCGGGAATGGCTAACTTTGTTAATGAAAAGACCGGTGTACTAGATGGAGCTTATGGACCGGCTATAGGTAAGCAGTTAGAACAATGTTATGATAGGCTTATTCATGATCCAGATACTAGACAAGCTATAGTAATTATTAATAATCCTTTACTTCATACTTTACCAACTAAAGACTATCCATGTACTTTAAGCTTCCAATTCTTACTAAGGAATAATCTATTAGACATGATAGTAACCATGAGAAGTCAAGATGCTTGGTTAGGCTTAATATATGATACTGGAGAATTCCAATGGTTCCAAGAAATAATGGCCGGTTGGTTAGGTGTGCAGTTAGGAAGATATATTCATATAGACGGTAGTTTACATCTTTACGAAAGGGATTGGGATAAGGCTAGAAAGGTAGTGGAAGAGGACTATAACCATAATATTTATGATGCTACTATAATATATGATGCTAGAATGCCTAAGTGGCAATTTGACTGTACACTAGATACTTTAGCATTATGGGAGGCTAACTGTAGAAAGAGAAACTTTGAATCTGTAGCTTTTAGAATACCAGAAGGTAAACATTACGCTTATAACTACTTCTATGAGAATCTAATGACTATGATAATGGCTTACAACTTAAGGCTTAAAAAGAATGTACTAAGTAAAGAAGCTTCTTATGAATATGTACGAAGTAATATAACTGACTTAGGAAGGATATATGAACAGCGGTGGAGACCATGACTGACGAAAGTAGATTATATACAAAGGCTATGGGTATAGAGAAGGCTAGGAAATTACATGAACCTATGCCTAATAATATAAAGATTCCAAAGCGGTCTAGGTTAAGTTCTTCTGGTGGAAGATGTTATGCATGTGATCAAAATACTTTAGAAGGACATGAAGATAGTCATGGTATTTGGCATTATAGATGTCAGTATTGTGTAGATCACCAGAAACCAGATCCGAACCCTTGTCCTAGATGTAGATGTACTGCCCATTCTGAAACTTATAGAAATGATCTATTTGATTCTAAGAATCCATTTAAACCAGATGTGGAGTATTTTGAATGTTGTAATTGTGAATTTAAATGGATTACACCGGAATTTGAGAAGTTCTTACTAACTAAAGCTGTTGTATCGGTTACTGATAATAGTAGTTTTCTGGAGAATAAAAGGAATGTTAAGTGATATTGAAATAGAGAAGTTAGCTAGAGAACTTGCTATAGCCGGTAGGCCTTTAATATGTCCCTTCCAAAGAAAGAATCTAGGACCAGTAAGCTACGATATAGAAACTACTATACAAGACTGGAAGCATGATATAGCTAGGTTAGTATCTATGGAGCATTTCATTTTACCTAGAAATGTAGCTGGTATAGTAGGCTTAAGGTCTAGAGCAGTAATACAAGATGAAGTATATGCTTCTTTTAGTCCATTAGTAGATCCGGGGTTCAGTGGTAAACTTACCTTTATAGTATATCATTTGAATGAGACCTTTAACTATAAGGATATATTTCAGATGATGTTCTTTAAGGTTGATGGTGAAGTGGGTACGGCTTATAATGAAAGGAAGAGCTCTACAGCGATGGGTAGGACTGGCTTTGATAAGCAATAAACTTAAGAGGGTAATAATCTATAGGATACTGTCAGTATTTTCTGAATATGCTATAGTCTATGCAGCTACCGGTTCCTTTGTTATTCCTATATTCACTACTCCTATTTGTATTATAGTTCATACACTATTACATTATAGCTTAGAGAGGATTATAAAATGAAGTACACTGTTAGATTGGCTAAACAGAAATCAGAAGCATGTGTAAAGGGTACAATGGTTAGTCTAACTAGTAGAGAAATAATACTTAAGGAAAGGTTCAGCTTCGGGACTAAGAATTGGAGAAGGTTAACACAGGAACTAATGGGTGAGATACTTAGTCATGAGGTAGTACATTTAGTATTATTAGATATTCTAGATGAAATAACTTCTACAGCTTTAGATAATATATGTGGTTGGAATAGTTACCAACCGCTAATAGAATTTGATAGAGTTTAGGAAGTGTATACATGTTCTACAGATTAAAGGAAAGGTTTAAATAAAGTAAGCTACCTATATAGATTAGGAAAGAATAAAACGTGAAAGAAAGAAAGTTTAGTCCAACATTAAAGAATCGATCTCATAATAAGATTCCCGAACCACGTTGTAAGTTATGTGGAAGATGGTTTATAAGATTAATGAAAAGCCATATGTGTATCTGTTCAGAATGCAGAAAAACTAAGAAGGGAATTATTCCTCATGCTATTGGTAGGCATAAACCATATTCAGAATTAACATTTGAACAGAAAAAGAAAATTAGTGTAAGTACTAGTAAATGGCAAACTAAGAAGTTAAAGACAGATCCAGAATGGAAGCACTATACTTATATTAGAAATAGGAGATTAACTGATGATACTTTTAGAAAGAAAATGAATTTATATTCATTGAATTATATAAAAAGGCGATGTCAGAATGATCTAATTTTTGCAGAAAAATATAAAAAGAAATGTAGGGAACGGTTAAGAATTAGATGGGCCAGAAAGAAAGCCCTATTATGTCTAAGATATTTATATAATAATCCTAGTAATATTAGTCCAGTAGAAATGATTAGTTAGTTTTCATAATGTTGTAGAGGATTCTACAGGGAACCATTATCAAAGACTAACTTCACTATTTATGGACAATAATAAAAGGTAATAACTATGTTAAGTGATAGCTATATAATAAGTACAATGATCATGACTAGATTAAAGGACTTACTACCAGAATTTAGTCCTAATGGTCTAGATTCTAAACTGTACCATATAGCTATAGAGGACTTTTATAATTATCTTAAGGTTAAATGGAATATTCATTCTGATGTAGAAGTAACTAGTGATGATATTAAAGAAGCTTTTATCTGGTGGGTAAATAAGTATAGTGATGCTAAAGAAGAAGTAGACGTTTGGATTAGCTTATGGTTAAAGAAGTGGAAAGAAAGGACCATGGTACTATTTGGTAATGAAGAAGTACATAATAGGAACTTTAACCAAATACAAGAACTACCTAATAAGCCGCTTGGTATAGGCCTTCAAGAAAGTAAGATGTATAAGAATCCGGTAATCTTTGCTCTTATTAATAATGGTGAAATAGTAGCTACAGAAATGATAGCAAATACTATAATAGCTAGAGCTTATTCTACTTATAAAACAGCCTTTAAAGGAGATAGGGAGAAGCTTCAGTTCCTTAATAAGTGTATGAAGGATGCTAGAGCAATGAGCTTTGTAACCGGTAAACTAGTATTTATTAGTGTAAAGGATTTTGACTGGAAGGTAATGTTTTGAGTATTATTAAGGTACTAATGGCTTTATTCTTATGGCTAGAATACCTAGTATTCAATATCTTCTTTATGGTATTCTTTCCAATGTTCATAATGGCTATACTACTATTCTTTGTTTGTAGCAGTATAGGATTCTTGTATATATTAATCAAGGAGATAAATAAATGAAGATACGTAAAATATGTGCAGTATGTAAAAGGCTAAAGTGGTTTAAAGAAAAGAATAAAGATGAAGAGAAAGGCGCAGTATGTCAACAATGTAGGAATATGATGACCCATATAAAGAATAAGAATCCAGAGACCTTTACTAAGAAACCTTTAAATAAGACGGATACACTATAATAGTAGGGACTCTTTTGAGAGCTATAGTCTTTTATGCAACCTACGGTCATTGGACCCAAGCTTTACTGAACGCCGGTATTCCGGTACTAAGCCATTACCAACCAGATGTTACTTTGGACCCTTGTCTTAGGATGGAGCAAGACAAAGTATCACGTACGCTTCTAATGATGAACTTTCCTAATGTAATGATTAGTAAGCCTATAGCAGCTAGTAATGATATAGACCTTATGGTTGGTAGTCCACCGTGTATAGGTTTTAGTAAGGCTAGCCCTATTAGTAGGTTAGATCATCCTTGTAATAAACATACTCTTAATTTTGCTGAGGCTGTAGCTATAGAAGTTAGTCCTAAACACTTTTTAATGGAAATGGTACCAGAAATACTTACTAAAGGTAAGCCACTATTCCAAGAGTATTGTGATATTCTTAGACCAGATTATAACTATGACTATGCTGTAATGGATGCAGCAGAATATGGTTCGGCACAGCATAGGAATAGGCTATATGTATTTGGTAGGAGAAGGGATTTAGGTAATATAGAATCACCACTATGTACCTTAAATATGCAACCGGCACTAAGTATTAGTGATGTAGTACCTGAGGAAGTCTCTAGAAAGTATGATGTAGATAACTATAAACCAGATACTAGAATGCTTATGAGCCTACTTAGAACAGACGGTAAACCTAGAGCCGGTCCCTTTAGTCTATTGGCTACACCAGAAAGAAAAGCTAAAAGAACTTTAACCGGTAAGAGTATATCTTTTACCTTAGTTAAGTTTTCTACTCATAACCAAATATACCAGAGGGAGAAAGGAGAACGCTTTTTCTCTACACCGGAACTACAGCTTATAATGGGATTCCCACTAAGCTATAGATTTCCGGATAAGAATGTACAAGAGAAAAGCCGTATGATAGCAAGTGGAGTAGATATAAGGTTCGCTACATATCTACTAAAGCATATTAGGGATGTACTAGAATGAATGATATAAGATTAGAACTTGATAAACTAGATAAGATTTGGAAACTTATAGAAGTATGTAGGGATTTAGAAAAATATACTTCTATTGGTTCATTTAGTGATAGGACCGAAATGGTTAAGATTATAAAAGCTGTATTAGACTATATAGTTCCAAATTGGTCTAAAATAGAAGATAAACTTGATTTGGATATGAAAATATGAATAGATGGACTATTGAAGAAATAGAATTACTAAAGAAACTTTATTCTACAGCTACTAGAAAAGAATTAGAATCTAAGTTATCTAAACATAGTTGGGCTTCAATAAGAAAAACTGCTGTTGATTTAGGTGTTTATAGAGGGCCAAAACATAATGTTTGGAGTAATGAAGAAATAATAAAGCTACGAGTATTATATCCAACTGCTACAAAAGAAGTATTGACTAAGGAAATACTCACTCATTCTTACGAGTCAATTAAAAATAAAGCCATGGAACTAAATATTTTGAAAATGGTTTTTTGTATGAGAACTTTACAAGCAAAACGACCTAATAATCCATGCCCATATTGTAAATCAATACATGTAATAAGTCATGGTATTATGTATCAATGTGGTACTTGTAAAAAGAGTTGGAGTAAATCTTATAGAAATTCAAGTAAGCTTAATAAGTTTAATTTACATGACTATGATAGTATTCCAGTATTTGATAACAAAGTTAGGGTGATAGAATGAAATACTCAAAGATTGAAGTAAAGGCTAAAGAACTAGTATTAGTAAATATTTCAGATATACACTTAGGAAACATTAACTGTGATAAGTCAATGCTGAAGAATGTTATTGACTATATTCAAAAAACTAATTGTTACTGGTTAGGTGGTGGAGACTATGGAGAATGTATTACTAATAGTGATCCTAGATTTAACTATGATAGTCAAGATCCGGAATTTAAGACACCACAGGATCAATTTAATGCAATAGAAGAAATGTTTAGACCTATATCTAATAAATGCTTAGGATTAATAGACGGTAATCATGACTATAATCTTTGGAAGAGACACAATTATAACTTTGTTCAGCAACTATCTAGAAACTTGGGTACAGAATACTTAACTATGGATGCATATGTTAGATTACACTTCAATGAATTTAGGGGTGAAAAGGGCAACTTTAATATCTATACACACCATGGTTGGAGTGGAGCAAGAACTGCTGGAGCTAGAGTAAATAGAGTATTTGATCTGTATGCGATATTCCCTATGCTTGATTTGTATATAATGGGCCATATGCATGCTTTAGGACTAATAGAGAAAAAGACTAGCCTATATATAGATGGTGGAATGATACATGATAAAATCTCTCACTTTCTATATGGTGGAAGCTTCTTAAGAGGATATACTTTAGGACCAATGGCTTATGTAGAAGAAAAAACCTACCAACCAACGACATTAGGTAGTCCAGTGTTAAAGATTATTCCGGTTATGGGTAAGTACACTGTTAACTTTAAGATAGAATATTCAGAAGTCCGTTAATATGTCTAAGATAGAAATAGATGGATGGGTAGAAGCAGACGAAAAGCCTAAGAATAACATACCTAGAAACTGTCCTAAGTGTAGTGGAAAGCTTAAGTACACTAACGCCTTACAAACATGTGGACAGTTCTTTGTATTCTGTATGAATATAGTTAATGGTAAAATGTGTAGATGGTGTGAAATATATGCCGATACTTAAGAGAAGTAAAAGTATGTTCAACATAATATCTATTATTAATTGGATAAGAAGTAAGCTTCATGGGAAGATTAAGTTTCATAAGAATTGGGAATATACTATGCTTGCTTATTGTCCTAATTGTCATAGAAGTATTATGCATCTAATGATTAGAAAAATACGATATAATCTTATCCTTAAATGTAAAAAGTGTGGTAATATTAGAACTTGGGGTACGGTGTCATAAATGGTAAATAAAGAAGATACTAGAAAGAACTTTAGTATTAAGGTACTAGAGGAAGTATTTGGTGAACAGGGTGGTATGTGTGGTAAATGTGGTAAGTCTCTTATGTATGGCTACCATGGACACCATAAAGACGGTAATAATGCTAATAACAGTAAAGAGAACTGTCAACTACTATGTAAAGCTTGTCATGGTGCTAAACAATATGAAACTTTACAATTACAGAAGCAAGCTATAGTAACCGACCTAGATGCCCTAATTAAGAAGGGTGTTGAAGGTGGACTGGCTGGCGCCACGATAGAAAGGCTAGTAGATGCTATTAAGCTTAAACTAAGTTTACAAGGACAGATATATGATGATCCGGCTATAGAAGCACCAATAGAGTCTAGAATGAGGGACTATCAATTACTAATGGAAGCTAAACTAGAAGAATACTATAATGGGTTTAAGGCCGGGTTAATAAAGAGAGAAGAGATACATATTGTAGATAATGTAGACTGTTCTTGTGATAATGATAAACTTAAGAAGCTTTGTAAAGATTGTAAGAAGGTTAAATGAATGGGTCGTCCAAAAGGTTCAAAGAATAAAGAAGATATTAAGGGACAGTCTGGTACTGAAGGTGGAATAGTTACAGAACCTACTCAAGTAGAAACTAAAATAGAGGACCTTAAGAAAGAGAAGTCTACAGATAGTAAGACACCGGCTAACCATGATGCTGAAGTTAGTGATGAAGAAGGTAGAGGACTAGAATCTATACCGGGTATTGGACCTAAGACAGCTGAACGACTTAAGGAACTTGGATACTCTACTCTTATTAGTATAGCTACTGGTAGAGCAGATGAAATAGGAGCGGAAATGAAGGTAGGCTATCCACAAGCTAAAGCATGGGTAACATATGCACAAGAAAGAGTATTAGCTAAGATGGTTATGATTAATGCTATAGAGCAAGACAAAAATAAGAAAGCTAAACAAATATTCTTAAAGACTGGTTCTAATGCTCTTAATAACCTTCTAGGTGGCGGAATAGCAAGCATGTCTAGTACCGGCTTAAGTGGTAGGTTTGCTACAGGTAAGACTCAAATATGTAATGAGATTATAGTGGACTGTTTAGGTAGGCTAAAGGAAAAGGCCGTATATATAGAAACAGAACCAGACAGCTTCCATTTGGATAGACTAAAAGAAATAGCTAGGCTAAAGGGACTTACTTGTAACTGGGAAGATTTATATATATGCGGTGCAGAACAAATACCAACAGCTAAAGCCCAGTTTCTACAATATAAGGTAGTACAGAAGAAACTAGAAGCCGGAGAGAAGATCCGCTTAATAGTGGTAGACAGCTTCAATGCTAAGTTTAGAGCTGGATACAGTAGAACTGAAATGCTACCAGTAAGGACTAGAGAATTTGCAGAACACTTCCAGTTAATAGAATACCTAGAAGCTAGATATAATACTGCTTGGGTGCTTACATGTCAGACTATAGCAGCACCTAGACCAGATCAAGGATTGGGTAACATGATGAAGTTTGGAGACCAGTTTTACCCAGTCGGGGGCGATTTGGTTTTACATAGTATAAATACATGGATAGCATTAAGCCAAATAAAAGTAGAGCTCTGGAAGGCCACATTATACGATAGTAGTTATTTACCTAGAGCAACTGCTGAATTCTGTATTACTGCTAAAGGCCTTATAGACGGTGTTAGATAGTGGGTAAAATAACAAAGATAACAGAAATAACAAAACCAGAGAAGATAGAAGTGGCTGGATTCAGTATATGTCCGGTCTGTCTTAATAGTAAAATAGTAACCATAATACACCAGAATAAGAGGGCACCAGTATTAAACTTCTATATTTCTATACCATGTCCGAGGTGTAAATAAGGTATGAATAAATTGTTAAGTAAATTTATAGATAAGATAAGTATTAAGGGTATATTAGCTACAATACTATTCCCAATACTCTTTACAGTTTCTTACTTTATGAGTGGATTTGTTATATATAGTTATAACTGGTTAAAGGTTGATAGTCCATCCTACTGTTCGACTAAAGCACTAGTACCTTATATTGGTAATATGCATTTTGGTTCTGAAGTGGAAGGTAGATATGCTGGTAGATATATTGCGGAAGGCTGTAATTACCTTTGTACAAGTTATAAACAGATTCATTTGTTTCCAATAGAACTTCCCTATATTCTTACTATTATAGCTGGAATTTGTTTAGCTGTTTCAATATATAGTATAATAGAAACTATTAGAAGGATAAACCAAAATGAATACTAAAGTTAGCTTTACTCAATATGAGAAAACTTGTAAGTTCCATAATGCTACAGAAGAGAGAAAGTGTTTCTGTAGTATAAAAATAGAAGGTAGAACTTGTAATAAGATGAACTGTCCTAAGTTTAATAATCCAGAGGTTAAGTAATGCCTATCTTTATCTCAGAGAGCGAACCTAATGAAATAGTAAAGCTTCTAAATAAGCTTAATCTAGCTGTAGAAGTTAAGCATATAGGTTCTGGAGATTATGTCTTTGGTGATGTAGCTATAGAAAGAAAGACTATTACAGACTTAGTGAATTCAGTCTGTTCTGGTAGTAGACATCTATGGGACCAGTTAGATACTATGAGAAGGACTTATACTACTCCAATACTATTAATAGAAGGAGATATAGAACATAGGGACCGATTAACAGCTGGAATACTAACAACTATTATTCTATTCTGGAAGTACCAAACTATATTTAGTGGAAGTCATGAGGATACCGCCAGTTGGATAGCTTCACTATTCACTAAGTATGGTGTAGGTAAAAGTGGTAGATTGCCACCGGCTGCTGTAATAAGAGCAGATACTCCTAGAGAGATTAGAGTAGCAATGCTTCAATGTATTAGAGGTATAGGTCCGGTAACTGCTACTAAGATAATGGATAAGATACCAGACTTATTTAAGGCGTCCTTCTTTAATATAAAAACACATTTGTTAGAAGTAAAAGGACTTAAGAAGGAAGCTTTAGAAATGCTAATTAAGGTGAAGGAAGATGACTAGAATACACACACATATATATATATACACATGCATAGAGAGTGGTATAGATTGAGTATTGGAATAGACAACTTAAATATTAGAGGCAAGAGAACTAGGATGTTAGAACTTGCCGGTATGCTTAAGGAAGGCAAGAACGGTAATAAAGGTAAACTAGAGAAGATAATGGCTAAGTTTGCAATACAAGAAGGCCTAAGATCCGTAGTAGTGAAAGGTTATATGAACCAGATGATAGTAGCCGGCTTAGTTAAAGTAACTGAAGGAAAGTCCCGGTGGGAATATAATCCGGATGCAGAATGGGAGTTATTCAAGGTGTGTATTTAATGGTAAAGTTATTTTCTCATGGTAGATTAATATCATGGATTCAGAATAGATGTGTAGTATGTGAAAGATTCTTAGGTGGAAAAGAAAGAATATATTGTGAAACTCACTATATTGAGATTCAAAAAATGGATACTATAAGTAGGATGCGTAGATATAGAAAGAGAATTAAGGTAACTATATAATAAGGTTACACTAATAGAGGTGATATAAATGGTTAAGAAAAATAAAGTAGTTAAAGCTGATTTACCACCAAAAGTGCTTCCAACAATGAATGCTGTTGAATATGACCGTCTTATAGTCTTGGCTAAAGCTAACAAAGTTCCTATAGATACTATAGTTGGGCAGTTCGAAGAGGAGAAAGTATCCTTAGAGAAGCAAGGTGTCAAGGTTAGTCTAGAGCGTGTAGCAGTGAATGCTGTAATGAACATCTACCGTAGAAAGAAGGTAATGCAGAATGCACCATTGAAAAAGAAGAAAGAAACAACCATAATCTATGGATTCATTAGCGGTGATGCTGGCATATGGGACAAAGCAGAACAGGTCCGTAGGGCAGCAAAGAAGTTCATGAATAAGAACGGTGTACAAGCGGCAATAGAAGCTCAAATTATAGATGGTGATGGTAGTATCCTAGACCAGAGACAGAAGATTTACGGCCGGGATAATCCTAAGTACCTACAAGTGCTTGATCCTAAACTACACGTACTAGAACGTACCCTTTATGGCTTCTTTAGACACAATGGAGAAGCAACTTATAAGTACGGTTCTATTCAGACAAGCGACAACAGACTAGCTAGAGGATGGGACAAAGTAAAGAACTACGTACCATGCCAAGTATCTGCTATAATCAAAGAAGAAGTTGATGACGACATTAAGCTTGGTTCCAGTTCAGCTGAAGATACTCTAAGCGTATTCAAAGCAGTCAAAGAAGATGTAGACATTAAAGCCGTAATAGATGCTACTTTGGAAGGCAAATGGACTCCTATTAGTGGAGTAGAGGACCACCATGAGAAGTTTAAAGATGCATGGGACCGGAGAATCTTTGTTAAGGGTGTAGTAGCTTGGCTAGGAATTGATAGACCTACAGCCTATGGAACCATTAAGATGGGCTTAATGAATCCAGATAACGAAGATGAACTAGTAATAGTAGAAATACCGGAGCAGATAGCGATAGACTTTGGTGAACTTAGTGAAGTCTATGTCTTTGGTAAGACTAAGAGAGCTAAGTTCTACAATGATGAGAAAGAACTAGAGGATGGCGGCGTTAATATACAAGCAACTGGAATCTTTGCGGTCGTACCGACACCAAGAGAAGGTCAAGGATACGAAGGCATTAAAGAAGATACACCAATAGACGGCTGGATGGACTAATAATCCAGCTTCTAATCTTTATTTTTGTATATGTAAAGTATATAAATAGAAAGGGTTACTGATATATGACCAAGATAGGAATAATAACAGCCGAAACATTAATGGCTAAAGATAAGAAAGGCCAAGAAATACCAGCTGTAGTCCTTATTGGCCGGGATGCAGATGGAAATAAGAAGATATGGAGAAATAGATACTATCCTTATATTTATATTACCGAAGAAGATTACAAGTTCATTAAGGACTTAGATGAGTATTCACTTACTAAGTACCTAAAAGATGTAGAAGGTGTTAAGGCTAGAACGTTAACTAAGAAGGCTTTAACTAAGATTACCCTTAAAGACAGTAAGTATGTTACTGGTCTAATACACTTTTTGAATAAGTATAATAAAGTTGCTGCTGGAGAACCGGTATTTACCTTTGAAGGAGACTTGTCTACTCCTACAATGTTACCAATACGGTTCTTAATAGATAAGAAAATAAAATCTGGAGTAGAGATAACAAAGTCTGGTAAACTTATTCCGATAGATATGGATATTAAACTTAGAAAGTGGTTTATAGACTTTGAGGCCCTATCTACTAAACAGTGTGGATCTGGACCTAAGAAAGAAGAATCTATACCTATAGTAAGCTTCTATGATAACTACTTAGATACACTTTATACTTTGTATGTGATTAATAGTAAGTGGAGAAAGCCACCGGAGTTTAAGAAGGTTATACCTAACCATGTTATTCTAGCTTGTAAGACAGAAGGACTATTACTAGATGCCCTATTAACAATGGTAAAGGACTTTGATCCGGATCTGTTTACTGCTTGGAACCTAGACCGGTACGATATAATAAAGTGGACCCAAAGGATGCAAGCTAATAATCTTGATCCTAAAGGCTTAAGTCCTTTCTTTAGTTTTAGTTGGAAGAGACTACCGTATAAGATTAAAGGTAGAATACTATTCGACTTACTTAAGGCCTTTAAGAGATTTACAGATGCAGAGCTTAGATCATATAGTCTAGGAGCAGTAGCTGAAGAGGAAGGTCTAAATATAGAGAAAATACCACTTAAGAAACCTACTCAATGGATATGGGATAATGAACCGGGAATACTATTCAGTAGGAATGTTAATGACGTTCTAATTATAAAAGCTTTAGATGATAAATATGAACTAGTAGAAATGTTTGACGACTTAAGGAAAGAGTTTGGAGCTCTATTCCATGAGGTACTACTTAACTATAGGGTATTAGATACAGCCTTAATGAGATTCATAAACGGTAAGGTAGTTCTTAGGACTAGCTTTAAAGCAGCTAAGAATACAGAATCTTTACTAGGTGCGGTAGTAATAGAACCTAAGCCGGGTGAATATGAATATATAGCTCAGTTTGACTTTAATAGGGAATATCCATCACTGATTAAGGCCTTTAATATTTCACCAGAAACATATAGAGAACCGGACTATAAGGGACCATGCTTTACTATTACATATAAGGATAAGGTATTCAAGTTTGTTAAGAGGCCTATAGGACTAATGGTTCAGCTTATAGACTTTTTCTTTAAGAAAAGAGATGAGTATGAAGTTTACTATAAGGCGGCTATTGCTAGTAAAAATGAAATAAAGATTAAGGCTTGGTATAGAAGGATATTTAACATTAAGAAAATGACTAATGCTATTTATGGAGTAATGGATTATCCATCATTCAGGTTATATAGACAAGAATGTACTGGTGCTACAGCTATTCTAGGTAGGATAGGAATTGAGCAAATAGCTAAGATTCTAGAAGGTTGTGGTTATCAGTTAGTATATGGAGATACAGATTCGAGCTTTGTACCACTTAAGGCTAGAGATAAAGAAGCAGCTGTCAAAGAGGGTAAAGAACTACAGGAGTATCTTAATGTAGAACTAGCTAAGTTCTTTAAAGAGACCTATGGTTTACCTTCTGCTCCTTCTGGTTTAGGACTAAAGAAGATATATTATTCATTCTTACTAATAGCTAAGAAGAATTACGCTGGTAAGTCCTTTTGGGATGAAAAGAAAGGCTATAAGGATGACTACGATTTTAAAGGTTTAGAATCTATTAGGTCTGATAGTAGTGATATAGAGAAGGTATCTGTAGAAGGAATAGTAAAAGCTGTACTGAATAAAGAATACGCCCGGGTAGGTCTAATATCTAGTGAAGTATTACAGCGGATTAAGCTTAAAGAATATAGTCCATTAGAGGTAGCGTATCCATTACAGATTAGAGGTAAACTAACCGATTATCCTAAGTTGGATAAGAACGGTAGAAAGACAATGCCTTCACATATCAAGTCGGCTATTTACTCTAATACATACCTTAATACTGAATTTATGTTAGGAGATAAGCCTAGAAGATTACCTATTATAGTTAAGGGTAAAATACACAAAGAGCAAAAGACATTATTTGTTGACGATAGTATATTTCCTACTGAATGGAAGTGGAGAGATTATCCTATGCATCTTACCGGTATATCTATAACAGAGGATATGGAAATACCTAAATGGTTTATAGATAAGATTAATTGGGACCATATCTATGAACGGTTAGAAGAGAAGATAAAGAAAATAGTAGGGTTGATTAAAAAATGATGGTATACATAGCGCACTTTCTACACATGAGGCACCATATACGAGATGACTTCTGTCCTAAGCTGCAAGCATTAGGAATAGAAACCTTAAATCCATTCTATAATATGGATGGTAGTATTAGAAAGGATAGACCAGAAGTAGCTCTTATAGATGCTGGTAAAATGAAAGAGTACGGTATTAGTAGTGCAGGCCTATCTGAGAATATAGTTAATATGGACTTAAAAAAGATTAGAAAGTGTGATGCACTAGTGGCCTATATTCAAGAAGCTAGTATAGGATGTTCAATGGAAATATTTTACTGTGCTAAGTGGTGTAAGAAGCCAGTCTTTATACTTACTAGTGAAAAGTATATTAAGCATCCTTGGTTAATACATCTAGCTAATGTATCTAATGGTGCTGTTGTTCTTACTGAAAAGGCATTATTCGCTAAATTAAGAAGGTGGAAGAGGAAGAATGAAACCAGTAAAGTTTGATAAAGAAAAGCCAATGTGTAATCTATTAGAACCAGAGTTTATAGAGGAAATGGCTAAGGTTCTTACTATGGGTGCTGAGAAGTATTCACCTGATAACTGGAAGGGTTTAGATCCGGAAAGGTTATTAGCAGCTTTGTATAGACATCTATTAGCAGCTCATAAGGGAGAACTAATAGATAAGGAGTCTGGTTTATCTCACATGTCTCATATAGCGGTTAATGCAATGTTCATATATTGGTTTGAGAATCATAAGTTTACTAATCATTGGGCGTATACAGAATGAAGAAACTAAAAAGAATTAGGGACTATATTATTGAAGGTATAGTAGGTAGTACAGTTTGGACTATATTCCTTACACCTTATTGTATTTTAGTGCAGCAACTAACTTTAAAGCAGTATATATTCTGGTTACTTATGGAATATACTGTAGTCTTATCTATGGCGCCAATAATCTACCGGGTAATAAGTATTATATTAAAGAGGCTTAAACTATGCCCTACATAAATAAGAAACTTAGAGAACCAATAGACGATAAGCTAGACCCGCTAATTAAAAGGCTGAATGGAATGCTTACTTATATGACTAAAGAAGAACTAGCTGGATGCTTAACATATGTAATCTTTAGGCTTATTCGTACATACTATGAACATGGTAAATGGTATGATAAAATGGATGCTAATAAAGTATGTGCTTCTGCTATTGATGAATTTAAAAGACGGTTCCTTCATCCTTATGAAGATAGGAAAATAATAGAGAATGGAGACGTCCGGTGAGGAATCTACTAGAAAGGTATATTATTCTAAAACTACTAAGTAGAAATAGTACCACTGTATATGAAGTTAGAAAGAAGATGATTAAGTTGGGACATCCAATGGCTATATCTAGATTCTATGATTTAATTAAGGTTATGAAAAAGGAGAAGCTAATAGACTTCATTAAGAGTAGGGCGGCGGTAAAACAAATAAGTAAGCATGGTAAGTCTGGTAATGGATGGTGGTATTCTAGGACTAAAGAAACTTCTATATATTCTCTTACAAGTGATGGGGTTAAGGAAATGTTTACTTTAGGGTTTAGAATCAATATAGCTTTAACATGTACTATAAATGGAGAAGAACCGTAATGAAGGATAAGCTTACATTAGAAAAATACTTACATCTTAAGATAATAAAGAAGCATCCGGATTCTACTAGATATTGGATAATAAGAAAGATAAGTAAAGAATATATTGATCTATGTGCTGATACTTCCTATACAATGTTTGACTATTTACTTAATAATGGTTTAATTGAAATAAGGTCAAATGTAAGTACACTTAAAAAGTATTCTAAGTTATTTATTACTAATAAAGGCGATAAAGTTCTTATGGAATTAGAACTTAGAATTAGACATGTGCTGTTTGGCTAAATAGTAATGCTTAAATAGTAGTAAAACTAGTAGTTATTAGGTGATAGACATGGAACCAGAATTTGGAGAAGAAGAAATATTAGAGTTACTAAATAAGAGAAATAATTGGTCTCTTAATGAAGTAATAGAACTTGTATTACTAAAGAATAGAATTGTAATGCTACATGGTGAGCTTACTGAAGACTACTGTAATGAAATATCTAAGGAGCTTCTATTCTTGTTCTATAGAAATGTGAAGGAAGTAACTATCATACTAAACTCTGTAGGTGGAGAAGTATTTAGTGGCCTATTAATATTCAATACTATAGAAGCTTTGAAAAAGAAAGGTATGAAGATAAACGTAGAGACTAGAGGCTTATGTGCTAGTATGGGAGTTATTATTCTGGTAGCCGGTACTAAAAGGACCGCTTCTAAATATTCTAGGTTCTTACTGCATGAGATAAGCAGTATATCTCATGGTAAAGCTTCTGAAATAAAAGAAGAAAGTGAAGAACTAGATAGGCTTAATAAAATGCTAGATGAGATTGTATCTAGTAGAAGCAAATTAACTATGAAGAAACTAGGAAGAAAGACTAAGAAGCATGACTGGTGGTTTTCAGCAGAAGAAGCTCTAGAATATGGCTTAATAGAAGAAATTGTTTAGTATATGCCCTGTTATGGATAACTACAGTAAATAAGTGAAATACTATGAATGTATGCTTACTAATACCGGTTTATAATAGTACTAAGTTCTTAGGTAAACTATTTTACCACATACACCTTTTGAATCCTAAGCCGGATATGACCTTCTTTTTAGAAAACAACAGTAAAGATGATACTTTAGGATATATCATTAGGAACTATAAATTACCGTACAAGATTATTAGAGTGTTCTTTAGGGAAGATGCCGTTAAGGTAGGTACTACAGTATATGATACTATAGCCCATGTGAGACAGCTATTATTAACAGCTGCAAGACAGTATGATCCGGATTATGCTATATTCCTAGATGATGACGTCTATCCTATAGACACAGATATGATAAGTAAACTTACTGGTCATGGTGAGAATATAGTAGGTGGGACTTATACTAGGATATATCCAGAAGGTATATTCGTAGCTAGTAAATGGGGAATACTAACTGATAGACATAAATACTTACTTAAGAAACAGAATGAAGTAATAAAACCGGTAGATATGCCAGCCATAACAAGTGGTGGCTGTCTATGCTTAAGTAGAAAGGTTATTCAAGATAGAAACTTAGACTTTTATCCTATAGGAGATATGGTGGCTAGTGAAGATTATGGTTACTGCCTAAAGGCTAGGAAGTTAGGATATAGAATAATATTAGACAATACTGCTAAACTATTACATGATTACATTAGGACTACACGCGATGAAAAGCCTTGGACTAAGAAAAAGAATAAAGAATATGTAGACTTTAGGTATTGATTTACTAAGGAACTAAGAAAAGAATATAATGATGACACCTAATAAGAAACCGCCATGTTTTGGTAACTATGGTAAGTTTCATGGCCTATGTGAGAGTTATTGTAACTATAAAGAATATTGTGAAAAGGTGGCTGATAGTCGTGAAGATAGATGTTAAGAAAATGTTTAGTAAGTTTATGAATAGTCAGTATGAAGCCGTTATAGATGACTGGGAGTATATTCAGAAGCTCTTTGATTATACTCTAGAAACTAAACCAGAATTAGTACTAGAGACTGGTACATTTGCTGGAAGGGCAGCGGTATGTATTCTAACTGCTATGAGGCTTAACCATAAAGGTAGGCTAATAACTATGGATAATGGTATGTGGACGATATCTTTTAATGGTAGTGTACCAGATGGAAGTACTAAGTTAGCCTTAGAAAGATTTGAGAAGATGAAGTTTAGTAATGTAGAATTTCTAAATTGTAACTGTCTAAATCCACCGGAATCAGTTACTAAGCAAAAGTATGATTTTATATTCTTAGATACAGTACACTGCTACGACCATGTTCATAGAGAACTAGGAATATACAGTAAGCTAACCGATAATATATTCATACATGATGTAGAGTCTAGTTCTGATGCTGGCAGTTCTAAAGCAGTATTAGAGTTTCTAGATAAGAATACTGAATGGAGACTAAATAAACTAGGTACTAAGTTTGGTCTATGGCTTATATCTAAAATACCATTTACACAGTCTAAGACTCTAGTAGTTACTACAGCTAAGGATAGTCAGCTATTAAGAACCTTTTTACCTAGCTTAGAAGGAAAAGGTGAGTATAATGGAGATATATTAGTAATAGACTATGATCTTAGTCAGCATGCTTTAGATGTCTTAAGTAAAAAGCCAAATGTTAGAGTAATTAAGTCTAAACCGGTATATGAATGTTTAGCTAGTGATAGACATAGGGCATTTTGGGAAGCTCTTAAGTATATGTACCAGTGGTATGAGACTATTCTAATAATAGACGGTAATGATATAGAATTCTGTAAGCCTATACAACCACTATTTGATCTAGCTACTGAAAAGGTATGCTATGTAACTGAGAATAGAGTGAATGGTACTTGGGTAAAATATACCGGTCCACCAGATGTTGGTGTAGTATGGGATGAGATTAAGAATAAGCTTATTATTAATGCCGGAGTATATGTTGGACCGTCAAAGCTAATATTCACTATACAAGAACATATAGCTAAGAACTTAGAATATAATAGCAACTTTGGAGCTGACCAACTACTATTGAATGCTATGATATACTACTATGGGATACCTTCTAAGGAAATAGATAAGATATGGAACTATGATGCTAGGCCTATAGGAGCAGTGGACCCTAGAAGCTTAATGGAAGTAGCTATAATACATAGAATCTAAATCTAAAGGTTTATATAATAGGGTAATACTTATATCCATTGGTGTACATTAGTATTAGTAGGATAGAATCTATAAGCGATCTGCTTGTAGTAGATTGAAATTACAGGAGAATAAAAATATGGATACTAGAAAAACCCTTTTGGAAGCAAAAGCGACTAGTCCGGAAGTCTTAGAGTTTATTGAGCGTAGTAGAAAGGAATTCCATCCTTTTACAGACAAGTTTGTTAAGAACTATACTAAGCATCTGGCTGAGGCCATTGATGATACTGGTATAGGTTCCGAACCGTCTGAAGGTGCTTTGAGAGGTAGAACAATTAGCGACATGGTTAATGACCAGTCAGGAATGTTGGTTGCTGCTACTCTAGAAATATTCAATTCAGTAATTAGAGGCTTTACTCGCTATATGGATGACAGTTTCGCTAAGAAATATGTTACCAATAGTGTAGTCTTTAAAGTCCCGCTGGTTGAGTATCAAGAAGCGATATCAACACCAACTAATGTTCAACTTCCTCATGTTGAGAAAACAATAGACTATGCCACAGTGGACCTTTCGAGTCCCGAATCGGAACGCGGTGGTAAAGTTTCTTGGACTAGAGCACTTCTGGAAGATGTAACATTTGAAGTACAAGGAGAAATGGCTGAAGGTCTAGGACATGGCGTCGCCATGAGAATGACTAGAGACCTACTTAGATGTCTGTTGGGATTTGACCTAGCAGATACTACAGCTCAAAGTACTTACTTTGGTAAGCTGGCTGGAGCTGCAGTAATAAGTACAAGTACAGCTGCAAACGGCGGAATTACTTGGGCCCAGTTCCTTAGTATTATAGCTGCTGTAGATATTGGTATTGCTGTAACCGTGTCAGGTGAGGCTAATTCCACTTATACAGACTATAAGACTTATGGACCTGCAGACTATGTATTGGTTGCTGCCGATGTTTATTGGCAACTGTTGAATATCATACAGATGACAAACGTCTTGTATGAAGGTTCTACAGATCCGATAACCGCAGGTAAGATCAAACTAGCCCTTGGCTGCACTATAATCAAGGAATCACTATTGCCTAAAGGTGTAGTGATTGCTCTTAATAGTCAGAAAGCTATAGCCCTTGTAACCAGACGATCTTTGAAGATTGAGCCTATTCTCTTCCCAGTGTGGAATGAATACGGCTTTATTGGAACAGTTCGGTATGGTTGTGTTATACTCTTTCCGGGCGCTATCGCTATTGGTGCTCCAGATGGTGTCTTACCAACACCTAAGTGATAGGTTGGAATTGAATTGAGTAATAATAACACTCAACCCTATCTTCTCTATTTTTCTATTAGTAAACTATCACACTTTGAATTCTGTCCTAAAAGGTCTAAGTTAGAACTTTTTAAGAGAACTAAAGAAATAGGTAACGGTAGCTTTGGTGCTATAGCCATAGGAAATAGACTACATTACTTATACAGCTTCCCTAATAAGGGATTTGATAGATTAAGACTCAGAATTAAGCTTAACAATTTAGCTTCATTATACAAGACAAGAAGGATATTCTATAAACAAGTGGATGATGTTATAGTATTAGGACTATATGATGACCTTAGAATAATAAGGGATGTAGCTACTAATAAGAAATTTACAGCTTTAATAGAGGTTAAGACAACTTCTAAGAAATATATGTGGGGTAGAGAAATTAAGGCCGCTGTAAAACAACTTCAACTATACATGTGGGTTCTAAAGGAGAAATTAGAATACCTTGGTTATCCTTTATGGATAAGGTCTTATGTAGAGATATATAGTCAGAGAACTGGAAGGCTAATGAAATCTATACCGGTACAATATGATGAAGGTATAGAAGATTGGATACGACATGTAGTAAGGTGTTTTAGAGGACTAGAAAAGGTAAGTCCACCTAATATAAAAATATGTAAGTTCTGTCCTAAGAATGTTAAAGAAAACTGTGATTGGTATTTAGCTATGAGGGAGTATTATGGACTTAGTAAAAGTTAAAACTATTAAAGTTCCTATAGAAAACATAGTAACTCAAATATTTATAGAAATAAGAACTATAGAGAATACTCCATTAGCTATAGACATAAAGAAGAACGGGATAAAGAACCCTATCTATGTAGAAGATTTAGGGAACGGTAAATACCGAATGGTAGATGGTTATCATAGGTATTATATAGGTAAGAGTCTTGGGTTTAAAGAATTTATTTGTACTGTAGTAAAGATTCCAGAAGGCTATAATTGGAGAAAGAAGTAATGAAGGAAATAAACTTTAATAAGGTAAGGGTAGAGATAGACCTTCTAGGAAACTTTATTAGTTTAGAGACTATGAATCATAGGTTAATAGCTTCTAGTGAGTGGGCCTTAGATAGTAAGAATGATAATATGTATATTTCAGATTTTAAGGTAGTAGAAAGGTATAGAGGTAAAGGTTATGGTAGTTTCTTAGCTAGGATAATATTTGGACTAGCTAGACTATATAAAGTAGATACTGTTAGCTTAATAGACGGATCTTCATTAGAAGGGTTCTGGCAGAGATTAGGATTTAAATGGGATAAAGTAAGAGAGAGTTGGGTACTATGGATATAGTAAAATACTTTACACATCTTACTGGTTTAATACCTACAGAGGACCAGAAGGCCTTTCTATTAGATGGTATAGCCCTTGACATACATAAACTACTTATATCGGCTGGAAGGCAGTCTGGTAAGACGCTTTGTACAGCTGTAGTTATATTATGGTGGGTGTTTGAATCTGGAAGGAATGTAAAGGTTTTACTATTAAGTGCTCAAGATAACATATTGTATTATCATATTAGAGAAATCTTTAAGAAGCGTCCAGAGATGAGTAAAGATATAGTAGCTGAGGGTGTATATAGTATTGTACCACTTAAAGGATTTGAAGCTACTAATGGTAATAATGTAATAGTTAAAGGAGTAACAGATAAACAGATAAGAGGTATTCCAGCTGATATAGTTATTATAGATGAATGTTGTGAAGTAAAGAATGAATCAGTAGAAACAGCTATGGGTAACATTACTGGTCCTATATCTAAACTTATAGTATTATCTACACCACACGTTGCTACTAGCTATTTTGTAGAATGGGCAACAGAAAAGAAAGGAACTTTTAAAGTTCATATATGGTCTGCTGAAGGCCTACCATGGCATAATAAAAGTATAGAAGATGAAAAGAAAAAGAAGATGAGTAGAGCTAGATATGCAGTAGAAGTATTAGGTAGGCCACCGGAAGAGTCTGAAAGGGCATTCTTCCCTAGTAAGCATATAGAAAAGTGTGAAGGTATAACAGAAGAGGATATTAGGGAAGGTGGGGCTAATAGTAGAGTAGAGATAGGAATAGATTTTGGTGGTGATACTGTATTAGTAGTTACAGAAAGAATAGGTACCACTATAAGAAAGATACTATTTGTTAAAGAATGGAAAGGTAAACCTATTGAAATGATTGGACCAGAAATCTTAGAGATTATAGCTAGGTATAAACCGTTTGTAAGTAAAGGTGATAGTAAGCCTCCAGAATATAAACAATGGTTTGATAGGACTGCTAGGTTTAGAGTAAAGTTTATAGATTTTGCTTTAGGTCATAAGGAGCAGATGTTTGGTCAATTACAAAGAATGATCCGGGAGCATAGACTTATAATACCAAATGGGAATCCTAGATTGGTAATAGCCTTAAAGCAATATAGGTACGTTAAAGGTGAAAAGGCTAAGAGCTCTAAGTCTGATATTGTAGATGCTTTAGCTTTATCTATATATGAACCAGTAGTACCATTAACTGGTGATACAGGTGGTAGAGTATATTTTAAAGAAGTATAGGAAGCTTTATAAACTGGAGTAACACTTAATAGGTTAGGAAGGCTATACTATTAGTAGGAATGAATATGACTGATATAAAACAATGTCCTAGTTGTGGAGAAATAGCTAATTTTAATTCTACACTAGCGATATGTAAGACGTGTGGATATAATAATTCTATGCTTAAACAATATCAATATACACTAACAATAACTGCTGTACATGCTAATAACGGTACTATTACTGGAGCAAGTACTGGAGATAAATTCCCTGAAGGTACGGCGGTTACTTTAACATTTAATGAGAATAGTACTAGTCATATAGAATTTTTACACTGGCATATAGATAGAGCGGGCGCTGCTCAAGAGACTGTAGTTAGTCCAGTTCTTAGATTAATAATAAGAAAGAATACTACAGTTACTGCTACCTATGCTGCTCATAAAGCATTGACTATAGCCGCCTTTAGTGGTGGATCAGTTAAAAAGGACGGAGTTACTGTAGACTTTGGTAATCAGACAGTATCCTACCATGATGTTGGTGTTGTAGTTACTCTAGTAGCTACTCCATCGGCCCATTATGAATTTACTAAGTGGGCTGATGATGATGCAAATGCTACACATGCAGTTACTATGGATGGTAATAAGACTATGACACCAACCTTTGGTAAGATACAGAGAACTTTGACTACTGGAGTTACTGCTGTTGGTGGATCTTTAGATGTAGCCACTGGAAGTCAAAATGAAGCAGATAACGTTACTGTAACTTGTACACCCGCTACTGGATATGGTGTAGACTATTGGGTAGTTGCTGGTGTAGTAGTGGATTCTGGTAATGCTCATACTCATGTTGTTATACCGGCTGCTAACATTACATGTTACTGTGTAATGAAGAAACTAACCTATACCGTAACTGTAGGAACTTTAACAAACTGTACATTGACTATAAATGGAACAGGTAAGACTACTGGACAGACAGTTACTGGAGTAGAATATGGAGCAGGAATTACTTGTGTAGTTACTCCGGGAAGTGGATTCCATACAGACCATTGGACTCCAACGAACACTGTAAGTGCAGCTGCCAATACCTTAATTACTATTATAACGCAGAATACTACTGTAACGCCTACAATGGCGTCAGATTAATAAAGGTGATATGAAATGGCTTTAGACGTAACAATAAGTCCGTTAAGTACAACCATAGTATTTGGTGAAGCAGTAAGCTTTATAGCAACAGTAACCGGCTATGCTAATGCTAGTAATCTAACCTACCAATGGAAGAAAGGTGGAGTGAACCTTACTGGTGCAGGGAACCAGTCAGCTACTTATGTACATACTCCTAGTGGAGTAGGTTCAGACAGTATAACATGCTACGTAGCTGAGGGTGGAAATAATGATACCTCACCGGCTAGTGTAATAACTATAGCAAGTGTATATACTACTATAGCTAGTGCAAATGGTTATTTGGCTAAGATTGCTAAAGCGATCTAATAGGTGAGTCTTTTGGGTAAGGAAAGATACGAGTCTTATGAATGGGTTAAGATACCAGAGAATCTGAATAGGTCTAACCTTGTAATGGTTATAGCTAAGACTCCTAAATCTACTGTACATCCAGAAGATCCGGAATATCCAGTTAGAATCTTTATAACAAAAGAACTATATGAAGGAGCTAGAAGTCTAGCACAAAGGAATATAGGAATAAACCACTTAGCTATTATACCGGGTGCTTTTACTGTAGATGCTAATTGGAATGAAAAGAATGAATGTATAGAAGCTTTACTCTATGTACCTAGTCCTTTTATAGAAAAGATTAGAAACAGAGAAATAAATAAAGTATCTGTAGAGTATACATGGAGAGAAGAGAAGCGTACTGAAGCTGGAGTAGAATTCTATGGCTTAGTATTTAATAGAATAGACCTATTGAGCGGCCTTACTCCCGGTGATGATTCAGTACGAATGAAGCTAGTTGAAGGTAAACGTGGCCTTATGGAAGGCATATTAGAAGGTGTAGAGACTCAAGAAGCTTTTATTAATAGAGTAAAAGTAGAAGCTATAGAGTTTACTAAGACACTAGGAGAACCATTTGCTGATTATGAAGATTGGGACGACTGTATAAGTAAGAATAGTGATAAAGGTAATCCAGCGGCTTATTGTGGTTATATTAAGGCTAAAACAGAACCTAAGAAAGAAGCTGCTCAAGTACCAGAAATACCGGCTAATAATCTTACTACTATAGATGTTGTAGCACCGGCACCTATAACACAACCTAACCCTAGTAATTTGATTAAGTTAGAAGATAATGATACTTCTAAAGGTGGTGAACCTATTATGAATGATGAAGAAAAACTTAAACATAAAATAGAGTCTACTTCAGCTAATAATACAACTGCTGCTAATCCTACTAATAATACTGTAGTTCCTAAACCAGAACCTATACCTACACCCGCTACTAACCCTACACCTGAACCAGTAATAGTACCGGCACCTGTAGTAGTTCCAACACCAGTAATAGTAGAACCTACACCTCCAGTAGTTACACCCCCTGCAGCTACTGTACCTAAACTAGATGCTAAGGACGTTAGAATAGTAGAACTAGAGACTTCTGTAACTAGACTACAAGAGGCAAGTAAGACTGTAGGAATAGAGAAAGATAAAGCTATTAAGGAAGCTGTAGAAAAGACTAAAGAAGATATATTTAAGAAGGTAGAGAGTGTATTACCGCCGGGTAATATTATTAGTTCTATGAATAAGGGCGGACAGAAACTAGCTGAGGACCTAAGAAGGGTTCTCTATAAAGAAAAGAAGTGAGGCGAATGGCGCAAGATGATTATAGTAATATATCTTGTGAATGGTGCCTTAAGTCCATGATCTATAAAGAAAGACGTGAGAGAACTGTAAACAATGACACTCTAACCCTTTGTCCCTTTTGTACTTGGATTTTAGATAATATGGAAGGAATAGAGAACTTCAATGATATTGAAGAAGTATATGGCTGGCTAGTCATGTACTATTATTGGAAAGGACTGTGGAATGAGTTTGGTATAACATGAATGAACGAACTAGAAAGACAGCTTTAAAAGAAGCAATATTCGGGGTTCCTAAGAAGGATACTGAAATTAAACAAACTACTACTGCTGTATTAGGAGTAGTAGAACAGAATTATGGTATATATCAGTTACCTTCTTTTAGAGAACAAGTAACTACTTTATGGAATGATCCACTACTTAAAGAAGCTGTTACTATGTTTAGTGAACAAGTAATGGCTACTGGTTTCTTCTTAACTAGTAATCCTAACTATACTCTTAGTCTTAGCGGTAAGACTGCCTTAGAAGTTATTACTGAATGGTGTGATAAGAATAATATAGATATTAAGCTTATGGAGATTTGTATAGAGCTTAAGGCCTTTGGTAATAGTCTATGGAGAATAACTAATGAAGGATTTGTTAAAGTTCCTATAGAAGCAATATGGCATGCTGTTAGAGTAGCACCGGATGTACCTTTACAGGTAAAGTATAATCTACAACTAGTACCAGTATATGGTGGAGTAGTTCTTAACTGGGGTCAGTTCATTCACTTTAGAGTAGGAGTAACTGGCTATCATGCGCCCTTTGGTCAAGGTGTAATGTATGGCCTATTAGCTAAACCTACAGATAGTAACGGAAATGTCTCTCCTAGTATATATGATATTAGGCTTAGTATGAGAGGCAGTTTAAATGAAGGCTTTAAGAAGTTCAGCTTTGGTAATGAGCTCTGGATGTTTGAAGGGATGTCTAATGAGGACTTTGAAAGCCAAAAGATAGGTGAACGTATAGCTACAATGTCTAGTACTGGTAATAGAATAGCTACTAACAGTAAAGGTAAGATAGAAATAGCTGTACCAGAACGTACTCAGTCTTATGATGAGTTTATTAAACAGATGCGGGATGAGTTTATGATGTCCTTAGCAGATCCAAGCCTTAAGTTAGGTCTAGAACAAGGATTTACTAAGGCTACATCTGTAACTGCTTCTGACATATATACCTATAAAATAGCTACTATGCGTAGAACTATTAAGCAGAATCTAGAGGACCTATTCAAACAGATACTTGATAATCTAGGATATGACGGTGTAGAAGCTAAAGTAGAACTAAACTTTGGTCCAGATGAAGCACCAGATTATGCTATAGCAGATATATTCACTGCCGTTAAAGACGGTATTATACTCAAGGATGAAGCAAGACATCTATTATCTACATACCATAAATGGGATATACAAGGTGATATAGAAGGTGGAGATAAACCGGTAGATAATAAACCTAAAGTACCTAAAGTAGTAGGTAAAGATGGTGGACCGGCTAAGAAGGTTAATGTAGAATCTACTACTATACCAGAACCTATACCAATAGCGCCGCAATGCATAGTTAAGAAGGTAGAACTACCAGAAGGAATAGCCGGGTATAATAGGGACTTTAGTATAGTCTATGAAGATGTACTGGTACCGGAATGGATGGATAAGCCTTTACTTGCACATGAGGCCTTTGAATATCAAGCGATTAGAGCAGGTAAGTCTTATGAAGAGGCTCATAGGTTAGCTACCCAATATGAAAAGACTATATGTGCTAGTTTAAATATTAAATGGGAATCTTATGATGCAGAATATAAGTCTCTACTTCCTAAGATAAAGGCTAGAGGTAGTGAAGGACCGGAAGATTTAGTATTTGCAGGAGAAGGAATATAAATGACAGACATGTATTGTGATATAGGACAAATAAAAACTCGTATGCTTATATTACCAGCGGATACTAGTTATGATGACGCTCTTAATGAAGCTGCAAATGAAGCTAGTAGAATGGTTGATCTGTTTCTTAAACCTTATATTGATGTACCTTTAAATGATGCAGATGACCAGATAGCGGCTATTACAGCAGACTTTGGTGCTAGTCTCTTTAAACGTAGAATGATACCAGAAGAAATGAAGATTAGAGGTGCTTTACAGCCAGATATGAATAATGAAATAGATGCTTCTGGTTATTTTGCCCAAGCTATAAGAAAGTTAGAACTATATATTAAGTCCTACTATACACTTGCTCAAGAAGCAGTTAATGAAGCTACTGTAGATAATGTAACGGTATACACTACTCATAATCCAGATATATTCTTAGCACTGTTTGAGAAAGGCCTTATTACCGGTAAAGAAGCTAGGGACTTTATTAGTAAACCGGTTAATATAGTAACTAAGAAGATAGATGAACTAGAAAGGACTACGACAGAAACTAAGACTATAATCTCTACTAAGAATGATACAGTGTCTGAATATCATACTAAAAGACAAAAGAAGTTCGCCTTTATAGGTAGCGATCAAAATGGTGGATATGAAGAACAAGATTGGACAGAGGATGAATAATATGGCTAAAGAAAAGACTATAGTAACCTTAGCTAGAATAGATGAACGAGTTAGAGCTCTAGTAGAAGCTAATACTAAAGATCATAAGGACTTTATAGCTCAAGTTAAGGACCTCTGTAAGCATGTAAATGAAGAGCATGAGAAGTATAATACTAGACTAGAAAAGATAGAAGCTATACAACTAGGAGAAAAGAATAGGTATATAGGACGTCTACAGCTCTTTAAGTGTTTAAGTGCTGGGCTAGGAATAGTATTAGCTGTAGTAACTATTCTAAAGGTAATTGGAGTATTATAGTAATAAAAATATAGGAGAATAAAAACAATGAAAGAGAAGTTTAAAATCGTAGACAGTATCGAAGTGTGTGTAAAAGACAAAGACGGCAATATCAAAAGCAAGCACATGATAAACAGCGGATTCTTGAATAAGCTACTATGCAGACTAGGACTGAAACATAATTCAGTAACTAAACTAGGAATGCAAGAAGTAGCTAAACTAATACTGACTGACGTTGGAGGCACGGCCTTTGACTATATTGGTATTGGTGAAGGTACAACTGCAGCAACAGTTAATGATGCTACTCTAGAATCTGAAGTAAAACGTAAAGCTGCTGTAGGATCATTGAATACTACTACTCAAGTAAATGATACAGCCAAATGGGTAGCGACATTCTCTAGTACAGACAGCCTAAGCGGTAACGATGCTATAACAGAAATAGGTATTCTCAATGCGACTTCTAACGGTGTACTATTACTTAGACAAGTATATTCACCGGCAGATAACTGTAATTGGGATGCTGGAGACACACTAGAAGTAACTGTCAAGTGTCAAATAAAGCAAGGTAGTTAAGAGGGGCAATACTAATGGATGTTGCCGATCTTATCTACCAGTGCTTACTTTCTAAGTGGACAGAAACTAATCCTGACTCTGCTAATGTCGCTTGGAGAGAAATGGAGTTTGACCCTAAGAACCCTAATATCCAGATTCTTATAGAAAACTATCCAGAGCGTAGTGTATGGGTAAGTCAAGGTACTTACAGAATAGAGCATAGAGTAAAGATTACAATATATCTTAAGCTTATTAGGTATGAACCTACTACTGTAGCAACTATGAGAACTACATGGTTTAATCTTAAGCAAGAGATTAGTAATATACTAGCTAAGAATAAATACGCTATAGAAGGTATTATTAACCTAGACCTTCCGGGCGGATGGGACGATATAAACAGTATAGCGGTAGGTAGAGGTATAAAGAGTACTAAAGAACCTATAATATGGCAAGCTGAACAAGTGGTTAAGACTGTCTATTATAATAACCAAATATTAGAGGAAGATTAAAATGAATACTGAAGCTATAATTAACGGTGATTTTGAATTTGGTTCCTTAACTAATTGGAACTTTGCAGCTTCTCAATCTAGTAGTAAAGATACTATAAGTGTATCTGGTAATCGTACGGGTACTTATGGTTTACGTATGAGGGGCGGTGGAAATAACGAACTAGAATATATTTTATCTAGTCCAGTTAAAGTATCTAAGATAATCTCTTTTGGTATGTGGATTAGAAATGCTCAAAATAGTCCTATGAGTAGTCTTTGTAAGGTTTACTATACTGATGGTACTTATAATGCTAACGTATGGTATGGAAACTGGTATGATCAAACTTGGCATTATATAGATTTACTAGCAATATTAACTAGTAATAAAATTGTTAAGAGATTAATCTTTAATTGTACTGGAATAAATAGTTATTATATTTATGTAGATGATGTTTCTCTAATCTATAAGGCTAGTCCGCCTATACCTTCTATATTTGTGAGGGTTAAGAAATGTATTATAGGTTCAGACGAAAATAATACTTATGAATGGTACGGTATTAAGAAACTAACCTTTGGAGATGTGGACCCTTGGGTTCATATAGAAATACCGGCTGGTCTAATGTTACACCAACATCTAAAACCCACTCATCTAGAAGGGGAAATAGTAGTTAATGATCTAGGGGCACTATATGAAGCGCTATTTGAAACTGAAATAAATAGTAACGGTGATACAGCTATTAACCCTAGTAATGGTAGGAAGTATTCGGTAGAGTATATTCTATTTACTTTAGTAAATCAAGAAGGTACAGAATATCAGATAATACTCGATGGGTTTAAGGTTAATACTGTTAGTACGGGCGGTATAGAACTAGGTACAGAAGCTGTATGGATAGTTAGGTTTACTGCAGATAGAGTATCTTATCCATAGGTGATATAATGCCAAGAAAGATAAGCTCTATACAATCACCTTTTATTACTAAGATTCTTAATGAGCTTAACGCTTTAAGAGTAGAAGTAGAAGCTATAAAGCAGCAGATGGGAGAAGTTGGTCCACGTGCTGGTAGAGTTGGTGGTGGTGGCCAAGGAATGCCAGATATTCTTAAGACTCAGTATTACAAGTATCATCCTACTGGAGAAGATATGTCAGATGAAGATGAGATGGCTACTACTAGATATCATGCTATGTCTACTGTTAGTATGATCGGAGCAGCTAGGCGTGCTATGTTTGGTTACGCTATGCTTTTAGATAAGCTTGGTTTACCTAAGGAGCAGAAGCAGACCGTTAAATCAATAGAAGCTGTTATTAGTGGTGCTATGAGGCTTATGCAGACTATGAAGATGGTACAGTATTCTATGGCTGCCTTTGAAGCCGGTATGGGTCCAGTAGGTTGGGTATACTTAGCTATGGCCGGTGGAACTGCTGCAGCCTCAATGATGTACGGTAATAAAGCTTTAGGCGGTGCTTCTTAATGACAGCATGGGGAGACGACTTTGAAGATTGGAGTTATAGAAAGACTCACGCTATTAATCCCGCTACTGGTGCAGGAACTAATTACCCAGTTAAGATTACAGTTCATGCTGGTGCTGGTAATGATAATACTACTGATGTATACTGTAGTAATCATTGTAAAACAGATTTTGGTGATATAAGATTTACTGATAATGATGGTAATACAGAACTTAGTTATTGGATAGAATCTCAAGTTGATAATGATAGTGCTGTAATATGGATTAAAGTAGCAGATAGTTTAGAATCTAGTGCTGTAACAATATATATGTACTATGGAAATGCTGGTGCTACTACTACAAGTAGTGGTGTTAATACTTTTATATTCTTTGAAAACTTTAACGCTCTTAATGATGGGGACTTAAATGGTCAGAATGGTTGGTCTGGTGATGCTAATGCAGATGTTCAAACTACCGTTAAGAAGGAAGGCACTAAAGCATGTCAAATAACTGGTGATGCCCAAGAAATTGATAGGGCAGTAACTATAGAAGATGGCTATAAACTATTCGTTGAGTTATATATGCTTACAGATAATACTCCAGCTTCAGATGCTAAATATCCATGCGATATGTATATTATGCAAGGTACAACACATATTAGTGCTTTAGCTTTACCAAGTTCAACTGGTTGGAATCCTAATCAACAGATAGACCACTTAAGAAATGGTCCAGCTTGGCAGAAAGTTGCTGGTGCAGTAGTTAGCACTTGGTATAAGTTGAAGTTAGCTTTGCTTAGTGCTTCAACCCATGCTGTATGGATTAATGACGTTCAACAGACTCTTGGAGTAACAACTAATTCTGGTAATGTTACTACTGGAGTAACCAAGATTAGGATTGAAAGGTATAATGGTAGTTTTGGTAGTAAAGGATTATTCGACCAGATAGTGGTTGGCAAGTATGTTAGTCCAGAACCAGCACATAGTACATGGGGCGAAGAGGAAGAACCAGAATCGGCAGCGGTAGAACATTTTGAAACTATAACTGAATATATTGGTGGGCTAGATACTAGAAGTAGAATATCTACAATGAAGCAGGCTATTACAGAAAAGATTGGGGCTTTAGATACTAAAGCAAGAATTGCTACTTTATATAAGAGTATAACCGATAAGATAGGTAGCTTAGATTCTAAGTCTAGACTTGCTACTCTATTCCATAGTATAACAGAGAAAATAGGAGCTCTAGACACTAAGAGTAGATTAACTAGTTTACATATAAGTATTACAGAGAAAATAGCCGGGCTAGACAGTAAAATTAGAAAGGCTACTTTACATAAACTAATTACTGAGAAGATAGGAAGTTTAGATAGTATAATACATCTTCTAGGTCATCATTTGACTAGAATAATAACTGAATTTATTGGTGCTGCAGATACTGCTATAGCTGAATGGATTAGGCCTGCTATAGAATGGGTAAGAGAAATAATAGAATATATAGGCCTTAAGGAAGGTAGAGTACGTAGGTTGTGGAATTGGTTTAGACGCCATTTCAAATATAGAAATAAAGAACATCCACAACAAAGAGTAAACTTAACACCGGTATAGGAGATTGAAATATGAGTAAAGAACTAACTAAAATAAATAAAGATCCGGAGATTACTTCAGACTGTATAACCACGACTGTTATTCTAGCAGAGAATGGTTTAGCTGAATGTGTCATTAGTGCTAACAATCAAGAAGGTAAAAACTACCTAGCCGTCTATAATCTATACGATGATATAGAGGTTAGATATGCTTATGAAGAGGATGGTCTAGGTCCACTAAATAGTTCAGGTTGGGACGCTTTGCCGCCAGTATTTAGAGGTAAGATTATAGAACTTAGTCCTAACATGGCTATAGATGGTGAAGTAGTACAGATAACTGCTATTGGTAAAGGACATGGCCTTAAACAGATGAGAGTAGCTAATGAATACGGAGAACAAAGTCGTAATGGTATAGATAACCATATAGACTATAACGATACTCTATATGTAAGAGATTTTGATGGAACCTTTGATGAATGGGATAAGATGGGTAATACTCCTTATTTAGATGAAGGGGTAGAAGATAATCTACAATTAGTGCTAAATGATACTAATACTGGTAAGATGGCCGGTTGGTTTGAATTTGCTGAAATAGAACAGAGACAGAATATGCACTTTGATACTCTGTGGTTAGAAATACGTGCTGGAGTAAGTAACGGTAAACAGTGCTATCTTACTGCTACTCTAAGTGATGGTGTCCATTCACCTATATATTTACCGCCTAAAGAAATTACTAGTCTAGATTGGTATATTTGGGATTTAGCAGATGCTATAGATGTACGCTACTTAAGTTCATATAAGCTTAAGCTTGTTTTATATGGATATGATAATGATAGTACAAATGAAACTGTACTAGTAGACGCTGCTGTTCTGTATGTACAAGGTATAGGTTACGCATTTAATATTAAGACTATTAGAGAAATACTAACTGATAGTACCTATGGAATAATACCAGCTTATGTAGAAAAGATACTAGGTACGGCTGCTAATTCTGGTTATACTCTTGGTAGTGATTATATCTATAATGATCCAAGTATATTTCCGTATCTTAACTTTCCGTATGAAGATGCTTTTATGGCACTACAAGATATTATAAGGATAGGATCAAGTTTACATTATGTAGCTGATCCTGATGGTTGGACTGGACTACATTGGATAGTAGATATAGACGGTAACCTACTTCTTGCTCCTATAGGTAATCATGATGTATCTGGTATTAATGATAGTTGCAATATAGAAGATAAGTGGCCTACCTATGCTTTAGAAGGTGAACCTCTATTAGTTAGAGAGGATATGATTATACAAGGGTTTAAAACAGAACTACCTTTAGCTAATTATGTTTTAGTAGCTGGTAACTTTGTACTTCCTATGAATGAAGAGTGGACAGAAGGTCATAAGGAACTATGGACTATATTTTCTGGTGTACTATATGACGATTTTGTTTATCATAAAGTTGGTAATAGTAGTTTACATTCAGAAGGCCTACCAGTACAAGCACCATTATGGACTACTATAATAAAGGAGCATCCTAACGTAGATATATACGCTATAGGTTCTAATAAGAATATTCCACATGTAGACTTCTTTGGTAGACGTAGTTCAGTAGGTACAGTACAGTTAATAGTAGGTACTGGAACCTATAATGATAGTGATCTTACTGATGATTACTTCTTTATAGATATTACTGCTGAAGTCGGTGATGAAGAATGGTCTACATTAATAACTAAGAAACTAGGAGACTGGGCTGATAGTGATACTTGGGGTGAGGTAGGTTCTCCAGACTGGCACCAGATAGACTATATAGGGTTTAGAATACATAAAGGTGAAACTGTACTGTTTACTTCTACAGAATTCTATGTAGATGGATTTGGAATATTAGGATCAGTTATTAGGGGAGCTTATGACAGTACATCTATAGATCAATATAATTGTAGATTCTTAACTGTTAGAGACTCTTTAGCTAGTCAAGATAACTTAGATACAGATGATGATACTAGTCCTCTAGCTCAAACTGCATTATATGAACTGCTAAGAAATAGACTAGTTAGAACTAGTGGACAGATTACTATACCTTTAACACCCGGTATTCTACCCGGTCAATTAGTATGGATACGTAGTTCTTATATTCCGGATGGAGAGAATTTTGATTTACCAGATGTAGATCAAAGTGGTACAATTGTTTATACACATAATTCTAACTTAATGACTGGAGAAAATACAAAGTTTACTACTATTAAAGAAGGAATGGTTCAGCATTGTGCAGATTCTAATAACTATACCGTAACTAAAGTAATTAACGATACTGCTATGTATGTTGATAGACCTTATGTTAGTGGTGATGGTAGTGGTAATCTATTAATCAGTTCTTCTTACATGATAGATAGGTTATTTAGAATAACAGAAGTTAAACACCTATTCTTGATTACTGGAGCTCTTACTCAACTGACATTAATAGACGACTTAAAGAACAGCATACCAATAAATACTGTAGATCCGTACAGTATAACCATGCGGTGTATTAATCCAGATTACCAAACACGTACCTATGCTAGCTTAAAGTCTGGTGGAGACATATTCAATATAGACTTAATCCCTATATCGAAAGACTATCCTAGTTAAATAAAGTTTAAATAGGACGGTAACTATATAATAGTAAGGAATAGAATATGAATATAGAAATACTTAAGAATATTGCATTGGGAGCATTCTACGGTTTCCAAGCTGCAATCTTTGGCTACCTAAAGGACGAGAATCTACCTAAGAGCTGGTCAATAGTCTTTACAAAGGCCTTCTGGACTAAGTTCAGTCCGGTTAAAGCTATAAAGACTATTATTATTGGTGCTGGTCTAGGAGCATTTGGTGTAGTTAAGACTGAATACAACTTAGACATAGTAACAATAAACTTCTTTAATACTATAATAGTTACCGGTACAGATCAACTGGTAAAACTGATAGTACGTAGAACACCTATTGTAAAGGTATGGAATGCTATTAAGGCTAAGTTCCTTAAGCTGCCAGTACAATAGCCAACCTTTCTTTCTTATAGGAAGCCTCTAAGTAAGGGTACTTGAAAAAGGTAGTAAGGATTAATATGCAAAATATAACTAGAATATTCTCTAATGGTAAACTAGAAACTTGGACACTTAAGAATTGTAAAAGGTGTGGTAGATTTATTTCTAATACCCAAGATAAATACTGTACTAGATGCGGTCCTATAGTCAAAAAAGAATGTAGTAGAATTAATCAAAGAAAACTTAGAAATACTCTAAAGAGTAACTATAAGATAGTTTAGTTTATAGATATATAGAATATAATTTTCTATTACCATTTGAAGCATTGATTCGGGACATTTTCTTAGAATAATAATAGAATAGATTAACGGTTACACTCTTAGCGGTTGTATGGCTGTAGTACAAGCATACAATTATAGATACTGTATGAGCGTATGACAGACAGACAGAAAGGCTGGGTCCAGTTATATTGTAGTCATGTAGAACAGCCATACAGAATAGATTTGTAGTACAGACATACACATCCTAGTATAGTATATATATCTATTATTAGTATTTTAGTGCAACTCTTTTGAAGCTAGGAGAGAGGCTGAGGAAGAGGGCACTAGTATATCTATCTGTATGGGAATTGT